>Ga0172367_10000285_pt1 | contig 77502 bp, 54 predicted proteins | sample Lak10m_FD_114542 | JGI IMG/M metagenome (GOLD analysis project Ga0172367, IMG submission 114542) | Freshwater microbial communities from Kabuno Bay, South-Kivu, Congo - kab_022012_10m | ecosystem: Environmental > Aquatic > Freshwater > Lake | place: Democratic Republic of the Congo: South-Kivu... | reverse complement strand
CTGAGATTACCAGATCACGGGGAAGAAAACCATCATCCTTTCGGATGAATTTCGATCCCGCTGAGAGGAAGCCGAACGGACGAGGGATCGGGATCCGCAACGATGATCCGTAGGTACGCATGCGATGACGGAACCATTGCCGAAGTCGGCGCGCGGAGCAAGTCAAGCCTTGATCGGGTCGGGTCGGCCAGGGCACTCCCCTATTATAGTTACTGCTCAGACCGCGGTGCCCGTGAGCTAGGAGGCCACGTCCTCCGTGACCACCCTTGCATTCGGATTGCGACACAGGCTGACGAATTCTAGTCGGGTTTTCACGCCGGCCTTACGCAAGATGTTCCGAATATGAGTCTTAACCGTTGGAAGCGCGATTTTGAGCTGGTCGGCAATCACCTGAGCCGGCGCACCGCTGAGGATAAGTTCCCCCAACTCCGCTTCACGCCGGGAGAACTTCAGGGCCTCCGCGATCTGGGAGAAGGGAGCGGGGCCATGGCTCAGCTGACGCTCTCGCAGATTGGACGTGAGCATCGCGTAGGGCCGAACGCCCAGGGCCGTCTGGAACGCCACGTAGCGGACCGCCCCGTGGAGCTGATTCCCTCCCAGGTTTAGGTTGAGGTTCACGATCGCACCCTGCGACACGACCATCTTGCCGGAAATCGGGGGGATCTCGACTTGGTTAAAGGACTGGAAAGAACGCTGGCAGGCGCGCTGCCACTCTTCCGGCAACTCGACGGACCGCGGGAGCGAGAAGTTCTGCATGGCGTTGGCACCATGGTTCCACAGGTGCATGTGCTCGCGGAACCGCCGGTTTTCAAAGAGCACGCGGAGCTTGGAATCGAGGATGCAGAGGCCTTCGGGATGCAGATTACCGACCATGCGGAAGAGCCCCGCCAGAAATTCCTGCTGCTGATCCTGCGCCAAGATCTGAAAGCAGCGGTCGAAGAGACGCCCGACGCGCATGAGCAGGTTGACCTGCACCGTGTCAAAGTTCTGCTCACTCGACGGCCGGTAACAGATCATCACCAACTCGATCTCCTTGGCCCGCGACACCCGAAGGATGCGGCAGCGCGACGATCGATCCGGGGAAATCTCCTGCGCAAGCTTGGTCAGGAGAGCAGCGCCCGCATCGGGATCCAGAAAGGCCGCCTCCGTGCCGGCCTTAAAAGCTTTTGCAAGCAGTCGACTATTTTGAGCCTGCACTCCATGGCCCACGAAGAGAGGACGGCCGCCCGCCTGCAGGCTCGGGGGGAAAATGCAGGCCCAGGCACTCAGTCGAAAGAGGGCCAAAGTCTTCTTCATCGCCTGCTCGAACCCCACCAGATTGCGCTGGAGGGCTACTTCCAGCAGGCGTTCGTGGAGCGGCAGGAAGTCGATCATGGCCCAACGCGAGGGGCGACTAAGCGCCGTGCGCGGGGGCCGCGCCACCCACCTTAAAGAGAGAATAGAGCCAGCGCCCCACCCGCTCGGCCACGGTGGTAGACCGGCCGGCAATCGTTACGCGGAGCCGCAACCCCTCAACCGCCATGTGGTCTGGATTGGGCAAGGGCGCGGACGCGAGGAAGAGAGGGAAGTGAAAATCAGCCTGAGGTTGCAGCACCTGCGAGGGGGCTGGACCCCCGAAGAAGGACAGCATGGCAAAGTGTAATTCGTGCGGACTCGCCGGCTGGTTGGCGATGCCCTCGATTCGCGTGGAAACCGCATCGGCGCTGGCCAGCCAGTGTCCGCTCACCCTGCTCCCCGCCTCCACCAACTGGGCTTGATCCTCGGTGAGCGGGATTACCAGTCGTAACTCCCGAGTGTCCGCGATCCGCAGCAAAGGCCGCTGCGGGGTAGCGAGGGAGCCCACGAGACGCTCCGGTTCGGGGGTGATCACGTAGCCCGCGACCGTCGACTTCAGGATTAGACGCTCGGCGCGCTCCGTGGCGCGCCGGTAGCTGGTCTCGGCGATCTCCAAACTCTGTGCGCTGCGCGCTGCACCTTCGGCGGCAATCCATTCGGGCCGCAGCTGCAACGCGCCCATCTCCAAACGGGCCCCCGCTACATCCGCCTCGGCGATGGCCACTTCCGCCACGACCTCGGAGCTACTGAGCGTAAACAAGACCGTGCCTGGTTCGACCCACTGTCCGGTGCGGACGTGGACCTTGGCCACCTTGCCCGCGACCTCAGGAGTCACCCACTCGCCCACGGCCGCCATGGCCACGGCCTGCTGGCTAACCTTGTAGCGAGTCGGGATGAAGAAACTCGCCGCGATCGCAGCCGTCAGGCCAGCGACCAGCAGAGTGAGTCGCCGGGCAGCGGAACCAGTCTTCTCGATATGGGCACCTGGCTTCATAACATCGTGGATGACCTTCAGGATAGGAAACGCAATGAAGGACACTTCGACAAAGATTCCCAGCGAAAGACCGAAGTCGTGCAGCCCATAGGGCTCGAGGACGGCGGCGAAAATCTGGGTGACGCCGTAGATGATGAAAATCATGTACGCGTAGGCCGCGATCGCGTAGACGATGAACACACTCTCCTGGGAGTCGTGAATGAAGCTATCCTCCTGCTGCCGATTCCGGTAGCCGAGGAAGATGCGCTGCAATTGGAACGACACGTACGCGATGGCCTTGTTGCGCAGATTGGGAATCTCGAGCAGATCGCACAGCAGATAGTATCCATCGAATCGCATCAACGGGTTGGCGTTGAAAACGATGGTATTGACGCTCGCGACCAACATGAGGTTGAACGCGATTCCGCGAGCGAGTCCATCTGGGAGAAAGAGGAAGAAGTGCGCGGCGATACACGCGATGATCAGCTCGGTGAAGACGCCCGCGAGGGTAACGTAGACCTTGTGGCGTCGCTCCCGCATCATCCACGCGTCGGAGGCATCGACGTAGCCGCAAGGCGTGAAGAACATGAAGCACACTCCCATTTCGTGCACCTCGCCCCCGAAATGCCGGCACGTCATCGCGTGGCCGAACTCGTGCAGCGTCTTCGCGATGATGATCGCGAGGTAGAGTAATCCGAGGTTAGTGGCGGAGAAGAAGTCCGGGACGCCCGCAGTGAAAGCATCGCCATTGGCGATGACGAAGCCGAGGCTCCAGAGCATCAGTCCGATGGCCCCGGCGACGAACCATTTGGTCCAGAGAAACCGGAACCTGCGGGTGAGGCCTCCGAGCCACGGGCTCGGGTCGACCAGCGGAATCTTGAAGAAGAGTGCCTTACCGATCACAGCGGCCCACACCTGAAGGAGCCCTTGACCTACCGTGCGGCGCGCGTTCTCGACGAAACGACCCGCGTTCTGGTTGAGCAAGCCGCCGACGGACAACTGATTGATGAACGTGGCGAGCTCCTCAAGGGAGCGCGGGCTGTTGGGATAACGCGCCGAGAAACGCCGGTGCACCTCAAGCAAGGTGCGCTTACCATCGAGCTGGCTAATGATGTAAGCCTCCTCCGGTTGCAGACGGAAGTAGGTCAGGGCGAGCGGATCCTTGAGGACGTAGTATTCCTCGTCCTTGAAAGTCTGGCGCCGGACGATGATGTCGACGCGCAGCCGGGATGGAATGACGCCAGCGAGTTCAGCCTCGCGACGCGACAGCGGGGCCTCGGCAACCGGGGACCCTCGACTTGGAATCACGGCTTCCATGCGGCGGGCTGATCGGTCGCGGCGCCACCGATGGCCTGCTCGATCTGAGCGACGGTGGCGTTATAGCGAAACACCGCGTCAAGATACCGGTTCTCGGCTTGGCGCGAGATCATCTGGGCTTGGAGAACCTTCTCGAGACTGGTTTGACCATTCTCGTAAAGCCGGCGGGCGACCTGAAACGCGCGCGCAGCGAACTGGCGGCCGGATTCCTGGGCGTCGACACTCTTCCGGGTTTGCGCAAGCGCCTGGTAGAGCTCGCGTAGGCGAGAGCCAATTTGCAGCTCCAGATCATCGAGCTTCACCTCCGCGATCCGACGTTCGGCAAGAGCGGCACGCCGGCGGCCCCGGCTTTCCCCACCATCGAAAAGGCTCCAACTGCCGCTGGCGCCGATCGTCCAACCATCCAAGGTCCTGGAAGAGTCGTAGTAACTACTCCGATTCGACCACGAGGCAAAGGCGTCGAACCGCGGGAGGGCCTCTCCTTTGAGGGCGGTGATTTGCCGGCGACTGGCCTCGACCGCGAGGACCGCGGATTCGAGATCCGGACGGTGTTTGAAGGCGAGCGCGGACGCGGTCGAGTACTCGAGCTCGAACGTGCGCGCCGCGAAGTCGCCGGAAAGGGCGAGTGGAGCAGACGTTTCAGGCAACTGCAGCAGCCTTCCGAATTGTTGCTCAGCGAACGTCAGTTCGCGCTCGATGTCGGATTGCTCCGCACGAGCGATCTGCAGCAGCGACTGCGCATTGAGCAGATCGAGTTCCGGAATTTCGCCCACCGCCTGTTTGCGGGCGGCATAATCGGCCAGTTGCGCAAGATCAGCCACCCGCTGCTTCTCGGCAGCCAGCTGTGCCCGGCGCACCAATACGGCGTCGTAGGCCTGACGCACCGCCATGACGACCTCGTTCGCCACGGCGGTAACGCGCAGTAAAGCCTGGCGCTGGCGCAGACGCTGGCGCTCCGCGAGATTGTAGGTGGAAAATCCGTCGAAAACAGTCTGGCGGACCTCGATCCGGAGATCGTAACCCCACTTGGATACAGCGGATCGCTGGCTGGGGGGTTGGCTGAATTCGGACGGCGAGCGATCGATCAGTGAGTCCTGCCGTTCATCGGTGGACGCGACGGCGTTGACCCGCGGGAGCATCCGCGCGCGGACCTGTAAACGCATCCCCTCCTCGCGCTCAGCCTCCCATTGAGCCGCCCGGATCTCTGGGTTGGCTTGCATTGCGCGTTCCAGGGCAGCCGGAAGATCCCAAACGGCTGGAAGGGGGACATCCGCGGAGGAGGAAGCCTTCGGCAAGGCGGCCGGCGCCGCTAGCTCCGTCGCGTTCGCAGACAGGCCGAGGCTGAAAGCCAAAGCCAACCCCGGTAATAGCCGGAAAAGCGTTAAACGAAGTGCAATGCCCATGAGATAAGGAGTCCGGCCACCGCAGTCCGATGGCAAGGGGGAGATGTCATGCCGGGTGCCCAGCTAGTGCAATGCTGAATTGAGCCGCGCTAACGAGCGAAGGCCTACTCCACCACTCGATGAATCATCCGAACGGCGGAGCCGTAGAAAAGGGGTAAATTCCCAGCCGGATCGGTACTCATTTCGAGTTTGCAATCCCCGGGTGCTCCGGGATTCCATGGACCTTCCCCACGATGATCGTGCAGCAAAATCCTGTGGCAGCTCAGTTCCAACGTGCGGCGAATGACATCGCGGCCCGCTTGGCGCAGTTGGCCAAGGAGCCCCCGGACCTACTGGCCTACTTCCGCGTTCACGCCGAATGCATCTCCAATACCCTGCGCCCAGCAGGCTTTGCCTATGAGATGCAAAGTGGGCAATCCTTTCAGCGCCTGCTTCATAGCAATCTGGAGTCGCTGAATTACCGCGGCATGCCCGAGCAGGAGGGAGTCTTTCTGCGAGCGATCAAGTTGGCGGCGACGCGCAAGAATCCGGTCCGAATCGGGCCCCGCACACTACCCGCGGCAGGCTTACACGGGCTCTCGGTGGAGGATTCGCCGGCCCCGGAGGAGCTTCCGATCTTTAACCGCACGGCCTTCGAGCAAGTCTTTGTTCCGATCTTACTCGGCCAGTCGACGGTCGGCGTGCTTCACATCTGGTTCGAGCCCGGTGCGGCGGATTTCTCCCAAGCCCGCGTGGCGCTGCTCCAGAAGGTCTGCGCCGAAGTTGAGCTCTACCTCAAGGCGCGGCGCCTTAGCGACATCTCGCAGGAGGTGACGCGCCTCACGAGTTACTCCCGCTTGCTCGAAAGTTTGAGCGGCGATCTCGAGCTCGAGTCGGTCGGTTGGAACATTGTCAATTTTGCCCGGGAAACGATCGCGTGCGATCGGGTATGCTTGTTTGTGGCGATGAACTACGAGCAGCCGTTCCCCGGTGCACCGGTGGAAAACGTGCTCGAGCATGAGTTTGAGCTGCATGCTTGCAGCGGCCTCAAGACGCTCAACCCCCGCAGCGAGCAGGCCGTCATCCTGCGGCGCGTGGCCCGGCGGCTGACGCAGAGCTCGCTGACCCCGCTGGACATCGGCCCGCTCAAGCAGCGCGCCGAGCCTGGATCAACCACGGGGGCGCCCGATGCCGCACCTGCGGCGGTTACGGGGGCAGCCGCTCCCTCGTCGCCTGACGGAACAGCCGCAGCCGGATCATCACTGACAGAAGCCGCTACCCCCGGGAGCGAGGCCGTCACTCCGGTCAACGGGGCCAAGGCTCCGACGCCGCGTAAGCTGGAAACCGCGCGTCCAGTGGTCCGCCTTACTTTGATCAACCGCGCGACGCTGCAGAGGCCCTCGAATCTTCCAGAGGAGGTCCAGGATTACTTCGCGGTCATGCCAATGAACTGGGCGACCGTGCTGCCCCTGTTCGATCGCAATAATCGCGTGTGCGGCATTTTCCTCTTCGAGGGCGTTAAGCCCGCCGAGAATCTCGTCACGACCTTCCCGCGCATGCTCGACCTCGGTGTATCCGCCGGTCGGGCCCTCGGCACGGCGCTTTACTGGAATCGCCAAAGGTCGGTGCGGCTGGCACAGCGTTATGTGCGGGCGAAGCGAGCCTACATCGATACGCCTGCGAAGAAGAAGTTCCTGAAGTTTGCCCTGCCAGCGATCATCTTGGCGCTCCTCCTGCTGGTGCCCATGGACTATACTCTCAAGGGAGACGCGACGATTCTTCCCGTGCATCAGGTGACCCTGCCTACACTGGTGAACTCGCGCCTCATCAGCGTCCGTGTCCGCGAAGGAGAAGAGGTGAAGCAAGGACAAGTACTCGCGGAACTGGATACCCGTGACCTCCGACTGCAGGTGCGGCAGGTGGAACAAGACTACGAGCGCTCCTTGCTAGAGACCCAATCTGCCATGGCGCAGCGGGATGAGTTCCGCATGCATGCCGCGCGGCTGAACGCGGAGAAGTCGCGGGCCATCGCCGACAAGCTGAAGCTCGATATCGAGCAATCGACCCTGCGGGCGCCAATTGACGGCGTAGCCTTGGGGGCTCAGACGCTCTCCACCCGCTTGGGCGAAATGTTGCGGATTGGAGAACCGGTGCTCGACGTCGTGGATCCCTCCATCTGGCAGGTCAAGGTGAGCATGCGAGAGCAGGATCTGATTTATCTCGGCGACACACTCACCAAGGATGGTAAGGTTCCGGTATCGCTGACGCTCGCCGCGAATCCCGCAAAGCGGTACTCGCTCGAGGTTAATTCCCCAAAGCAGATTGCGTACGGGCTGGATACCGCTCGTGGCAAATACGACTTCAGCGTGATGCTTCCTCTCGAGACTACGATTAGCGACGCCTCACTCCTCAAGTCCGGCTTCGGCGGCCGCGCCAAATTCAGCACCGGACGAAAGCCGTCGTGCTACGTTCTGTTCCGCGACTTCATCAACTTCCTCCGCGTTCGCTTCTTCTGAGCCATGTTCTCTTCGTCCGGCGCCTTTTTTCGTCTCTGCCTTCTCGCGGCGGCCGTCGCGGGCAACGCCATCGGCCAAGTCGCTATCCCCGTTGCGGGCTCGACCCAAGAGGAAGCGATGCGCGGCTCGCTGCGTTCAGTGCTACGCCCGATTGCCGATATCCGCGTCAGTTCAAAGGCCGCCGGCGTGATCGAACGGTTTCATGTTGAAGAAGGTGCCGCCTTGAAGGCGGGCGATCCGATTCTCTCACTCGACATGGACGCTGAACGCGCGGAGTTGGCGCAGGCCGTCGCAATGGTCGCCGGCGCCCAAGCCGAGTTCGAACGCACGAACTCGGAGTATGAACGCGCGCGTCCTTTGAGCGTTGAAAACATCTTTAGCGAAAAGCAACTCGTCGAGGCGCGCACGGCTCGCGACCTAGCGGCCAGCCGCCTCGCGCAAACAGAAGCGGCGCGCGACCTGGCGCAAACCCGCCTGGCCAACCGCACCCTGACTTCCCCGATCGACGGCGTCTTCCTCAAGACCAGTAAGTCCCTTGGAGAAGCCGTCGAACGCTTCGAAACGGTCGCCCGAGTGGTGGATTCCTCCCGCCTTGAGATGCTCGTTTACGCAGACGCTAAATATTTCAAAAGCTTTTCACCTGCAAAACAGGTGAAGGTCCGTGTCGCTTTGCCCACCGGCGGGAGTCAGGTCATCGATGCGCAAGTCTCTCACGTTGATCCGATTGTCGATCCATCAACCGGAACGTTCCGGATCAAGCTGCAAATCGCCGTCACCAACGATATCTCCGCTGGGTTCACCGCGGTGCTACTTTTACCCGAACTCTAAGTTTGACCTCGGCTGGTCTGCCGAGGCACAATTGACCCCTGACCTATCATGAAGCCCGCCGTCCAACGCGCTCGTAACCTCCGGCTGGAAATGCTGGAGACCCGTACGCTTTTGGCGGGTACAGGCTTTGATAAGGCGTTGGCCGAAGTTTCTCCGGCCATCAAGGGCACGGGTGATTTCTCCGTCTCGTTCAGCGAGCGGATCGGCCAGAGTGAGATTTTCATTACGGGCTCCAACCTGGGCACGGTGACGATCAACTTCGACACGCTGCCGAGCTTCGTCACTGCCGTGACGGTAAAGAACTTCGATACGGTCACTTTCTCTGGCACGGATTCACTCCAGAAGTTGGTGGCGTCGGATATCAAGGTCCTCGACGCAAAGAGTATCTCCGTCAGCACAGGCCTCTACGCCACGAATGTGGGATCCGTGTCTCTCGCCACGGGTGGTGAGATTGCCGTACTGAGCGGCACCGCCAGCAAGTTGGATATCGCTCGGCTAGACAACACGCTGATCATCTCCGATCTGCAGCGACTTGCGGTTTCTTCGGTCACTCCGACTGTTTCGATCGTTAGCCTCAACAGCACCCAAACGGTCACCATGCTGTACCAGGCGGAGTTGGTCTCGGTCGCTGGCCTGGCGGACTCATCCAAACAGATTCAAACCCTCATCGGAGGAGAGACTCCGAGCAGCGCGCCCAACGTGCTCACGCTCGAGCCGAACGAGCGCACAAATCTTTTCATCGCCCGCATCCGAGAACTGCTGCGGTCGAATAGCGGTCTGAATCCCCTGTCGTTCATCGAATCACTCGATCGTTTGGATGCGCATCTCGCGCTGGATTCGGCATCTGCGGCAGCCCACCTCCACTTCCTACCCGATCACGGGTTGGTCGCCTCGCCCGCCCCGCTCACTACGGGCGACGAGTTCTCCGTCAGCATCGATTCAATCCCGCTCATCGAAATAATCGACTCTGCTCCGATCTTTACGTCGATCGGCGGAGCGGAGTTCGATAATCCTGCAATGGCCGATGATACCATCGTCGTAACCACGGCCGAATTCGGTCCTGATTTTTCCGATGGGATGGTTGCTCCGACTGCAGATCGGTCCGAACGGCACGGCGATATTCTCGTCACCAGCGAAGCCCAAGAGCTCTTCATGGAGACCCTGCAGCGCGACGCCCGGACGTTGAAGGATATCGTCATCGAAGGTATCTCCGCGGAGATCACGCCTGGCGAACGCACCGCGTTCCTTCTGGTCGATCCGAAGCCCATGCGTAATTCGTCTGATCGCAATCGCGAGTCCGCCGCACGCGAAGGGGCCTCCGTGTTCGAGCGGACTGGGTAAGCGCTGGCCGTTTTAACTCTTCGGTTCGAGCCGGCGGCCGGCCTCCTCTTGAGGCATGTCTCCCTACTTCCCGTTCAACGGCGAGCCCTATTCCCCAGCGATGGGGATCAAGCCGCTCGATCTCATCGAGTGGTTCCAGCCTGACGCGTCGCTCGCCCAAGACCTCGACGAGAAGCGGGCGATTCTAGCGACCGCCCCGCACCTTGCGCTCGCCGTTGTCGCTGAACCGGCACTCGCCGCTGAGACGAGCAAGGCGACCGTGGAGCTTCTCCGGCTCGTCATCGAAAATCTTACCCGCTATCATCCCCTTCATTACGCACTCGATCCTCAAGGAATCCGGTTACGCGCTTCTAGGCACACTGTTCAGGTCCCTGATGCTAATTCTGAATGTGATGCCGGTACGCTCCTGCGCCGAATCGCCGGGATCGTTCAAGAAGACGTCTGCCTGCTCTCGCCCAACCGTCCCGCTCGGCTCGCAGCCGGCCTCGTTTGCTTCCCGTCCCGCTGGAATATCGCCGGCAAGGTCGGACTCGACGCGAGCGCGATCCACGAACCAGTCCCAGGATTCGCGCAAACCCTCGCTCAACCCACAACGAGCTTTCTAGATCGGCTCACCCCAGAACGCTCGTTCGCGCGCCTGAACTGGACGATCCACGATTCCGCACTCCGCTTCGCGCCGCATTCCGTCGCCGGCCGCGCCGACCTCACACCCGAAAATGTGCTCGGCGAAACCTTCCTCCGCATCGAGCGGCAGACCCTGCGCCGACTTCCCGCGACCGGCTTCATCGTTTTCACGATTCGCACCTACATCGACCGCCTCGAGGGACTCGTCGCGGACCCGGATCGGCGAGAACGCCTGCGGCGCACGCTGGACTCGATGCCAGACGATGCCGTCGCCTACAAGGGCATGGCGACCTTCATCGCCCCGCTCCGGCGCGCACTCGCGGGTCGGGGCTGATCTCAGTAGCCACGCGCAGCGTTGGTCCGTCGCGGATCAGCGTAGCCGCGGATCTCGCCCTCTCCCGATACGGCGATGACGTTGATGCCGCCAAACGTCCGGCCGGTGCCCGCAGGCTCGCGCAAATTGACGTCCCACCCGCGCAGACGCAGCGCGCTGACCACCTGGGGGTCGAGGGTCCCCTCCGCTTCGACCGCATCCGCACGCTTCGGGTCGAGTGAATCCTGCCAGTGAACGCGCGTGTCGCCGATCGCGTCCTCGACCGTCCGACCCAGCACCAAGACATCGACGAGGGTCTGGAACACGGCCGTGGGGATGCGCGAGGCGCCCGGAACACCGACGGCCAGCACCGGGCGTCCTTCGCGGATCACGAGGGTCGGCGTGATCGTGCTCCGCGGGCGACGATAGCGGGCGACGAAGTTCGGGCTGCGTTCGTCGCTGAAGGCGAAGTTGCTCATGGAGTCGTTCATCACCACGCCGGCGGCGACCACACCGGCGCCGAAGTGCAGGCTCAGCGACTGCGTCGCGCAGACGACGTTGCCTTCGCGATCCATCACCGCGAAGTGCGTCGTGCAGGCCTGGAGAAGATCCACCTCATCGGGTGACCACGCGGCGGCCCGGGGCAGGGCTTCCGGGGAACGCACTTTTTCGCGTATCTGCTGAACGGATTCGGGCGATACGAGCCGCTCGAATGCTGCGCGACCGGAAAGTCCATCCGCCACGGTGCGCTGGATCACGGGACGGACCTCGCGCCAGATGCGGCCGAAGTGATCGAGGTTTTCGGGCGAACGAAGCGGCGCGGCGATGGGCGTCTCTTCGAGCACCTTGAGCATGCCGAGCGCGAGCGCCCCCCCGGTCGCCGGCGGCGGGGCGCACTGCAGGGTGTAGCCGCGGAACGTGATGCCGATGGGAGTCGTGACGCGCGCGCGATAGCCCGCAAGGTCCTCCAGACGGATCATGCCGCCGCCGGCATTCGAGGCTGCCACGATGGCCTCCGCGACCGGCCCACGATAGAAACCATCGGCCCCCTCACGCGCGAGGATCTCCATGGTGCGCGCGAGGTCCTCATTGGGAAGCCGGGAGCCAGGAGCGGGAATCCGGTCGCCCGGAAGGTAGAGACGCCGGATATCGGCATCGCCACCGTGGAGCTTGTCCACTCGTTCCGCGAACAGGTCGCTCGTCTTCGGCAGGACCGTGAACCCGCGACGAGCGAGGTCGATGGCAGGCGCCACGACCTCGGCCCAAGGCTTGCGCCCCCAGAGCTGGTGAGCGGTTTGCAACCCGGAGGCGAGGCCGGGCACGCAGACGGCGCTCCAGCCATCGTATCGCGCCTTCTCATTCAGACGGCGGTACGCCGCGGCATCGAGTCCCCCGGGCGCCTCGTCCATCGCGTCGATCACGAGCGTGGTTCCCGTCGCCGCCTCATAATGCAGCAGCAGCAGCTTTCCACCGAGTCCGGAACCGAAAGGCTCAGCCACCCCGAGAGCGAGCGAGGCGGCGACGGCGGCGTCGACCGCGCTGCCGCCGGCACGGAGCACGGCGAGACCCGCCTCGGCCGCCTCGGGATGACCGGCCACCACCATTCCCTGGCGGGCGCTGGTGGGCTCGACCGTGACGGGCACCGCGGCGGCGCGGAGCACAAGCGAGGTAAGGGCGAGGAAAACAACGAGCAGGGCCGCGCGACGACCGGTGACGGCATTCATCTCCTCCATTGGGTGCGACACCCACCAGGTAAGGCAAGCGTTGGCATCGCAACCGGCTGCGCGTCCAGTGGATTACGCTGTTCCGCTCGGGGCTCGACTGCTACCGACGCCCTTCCTTTTCTCATCTCATGGCCCGCATCAAAGTTGCCCAATTCGGTCTCGGTCCCATCGGCATCGAGTCGCTCAAGTTCGCCGCCACGCACGCCTCCCTGGAAATCATCGGGGGCGTGGATATCGATCCAGCAAAAATCGGTCGCTCGCTGGACGAACTGACCGGTGTTTCGACTCTGCGCGGGGCGCGGGTCTTCGATTCGATCGCGGCCCTGCTCGCGAGCGGTGTGCGACCCGACGTGATTCTGCATACCGCCTCCTCCAGCGCGGCAGCCTCGCTCGCGCAGGTGCGACCAGCGCTCGAGGCCGGCATCAGTGTCGCTTCGACGTGTGAAGAGTTGATCTTCCCGGTCCTCCGCACGCCGAAGGAGACGGCCGAGTATGACGCTCTTTGCCGCCAGTCCGGCGCTCGCGTCGTGGCGACCGGCGTGAATCCCGGCTTCGTGATGGACGTTCTCCCCATCTGCCTCACCGGCGTGAACCGTCGCGTCGATTCGCTCTACGTGGAGCGCGTCGTCAACGCGTCGACCCGTCGGCAGCCACTGCAGGCCAAGATCGGCAGCGGCATGGCACCGGACGACTTCCGCGCGAAGTTCCGCGCCGGTCGCGCGGGACACGCCGGCTTCCAACAGTCCCTCGGATTGCTGGCCCACGCGATGGGCTGGACTCTTGATTCCGTCGAGGAGACCTGCGAGCCAGTGCTCGCTCCGGCGACGATCACCACGCAGTTCTTCCGCGTCGAACGTGGCCAGACGTGCGGTCTGCACCAACGCGCGATCGGGCAGGTCGGAGGCGAGGCCAAGATCATTCTCGACCTGCAGATGTTCCTCGATGCGCCCAACCCGCACGACACCGTCGTCGTGAAGGGAGATCCCGCACTTCACCTGACATTGGCGGGCGGAGTCGCCGGCGACTCGGCCACGGTTGCGGCGCTGGTCAACATCGTCCCACGCCTGCTCACGGCCCAGCCGGGCCTGCGCCTGATGACCGAGCTGCCGCTGCCCTCGTGGGTCAACCCGCAGCGCTGACGACCCCCGGCCGGCGGAGGGCAACCAAGGACTCGTGCGCCTCCGCCCGTGCTTGAAAAACGGTTACATGCTCGAACGGCCACGGTGTATCCGTGCTTAAACTCCAATCGTAGTGCTCGTGCACTACCGAACGGGATTCGGCAAAATAGGGCGCGTAGTCGGTTCTAAAATACAGACCGGCGTTCGGCGCACACCGCGCGGCAAGACGGCTCAAAAACTCCGGCTGCATCAGACGATTCTTGTGATGGCGGCGTTTCGGCCAGGGATCGGGAAAGAGGACGAAAACCTGGGAGAGTGAAATCTCCTCCGGCAAGGCCGAGAGCAGGTCATCCGCGTCGGCGTGCACGAAGTCCAGATTCGCCAGCCGGGCGCGATCCCGCTTGCGCAGCGCGCGAGCGATCCGGTCATTCGCGATGTCGAGACCGAGGCAGCGCCGGTCGGGATGCGCCGCGGCGTAGGCGGTGAGGAAGTGTCCGTGACCACAGCCAATCTCCAGCGTCAACGTGCGCACCCCGGTGAGGCGGGGCGCAAGCTGCGCCCGGAGCTCCGCCCGGCGGGACGCGAGCACGGCCGGATAATCCGGGATGGACGGAGGAGGCATGAGGAATGAGGCGGAGCGGGCGGAAACGCCGGCGCCGGATGCGGCGCGCGGGAGATCCCCCTAGCCTCTTGAGCTCGGGCCCCGCGGGCAACTCCGAACCCGCGCCGCTGCGGGCCCGCGGTGGCGCGGGACGGCGGCGCTCCTTCACCACGGCAGGGCAGGACAAAACGCTGTCCCCTACTCCGCGCGGCTCGGGGTTTCCGGTGCGGTTCGGCGCAAAGACGAGCGACGCGGTGCCGCCAACTCTCCGCGAGTACCCGTCTCGCGCATCGCAGGTAGAAGTGCGCTTAGCGCGAAGAGCCGGACCCACCGCTGCCGCCCGCGCCCTCACCGCGACGCAGCAGGGTGAAATGAAACACACTGCCGGAGCCCGGCGTGCTCTCGGCCCAGACCCGCCCGCCGTGGAGCTGCACGATGTGCTTGACGATGGAGAGTCCGAGCCCGGTGCCGCCGGTGTCGCGGGAGCGCCCCTTGTCGACGCGGTAGAAGCGCTCGAAGATGTGCGGCAGGTCGGCGGCGGGGATGCCCGGACCCGTGTCGCGGACGCTGACCTGGATCTCGTCGCCGGCGCTGCGGAGACTCACATCGATGCGCGCGCCGCGCGGCGTATGGCGGAGGGCGTTGTCGAGCAGGTTGCCGAGCACCTGGCTGACGCGCAGCGGATCGAGTGGGATTGGACTGCGGAGATCGGCCCCACCCTCCTCGTGCAACGTGAGCGGATGTCCGGCGGACTCGGCGCGCGCGCGGTAGTCGTCGATCACGCTGCGGACGAGCGCGGCGGGATCGTGGGCCTCGGGCTTGAGGCCGGGCGTGACGGACTCGAGGCGCGAGAGCAGCAGCAGATCCTCGAGGATGGAATTCAGTCGCTCGGTGTGGCGCTGGATGGTGAGCAGGAAGCGCGCGCGGTCCTCGGGGGCGACGCCCTCCTGCCCATCGACGAGCGTCTCGACGTATCCCTTGATCACGCTCAACGGCGTGCGCAGTTCGTGGGAGACATTGGCGACGAATTCCTTGCGGACCCGTTCGAGGCGCTTCTGTCGGGTGACATCGTGCAGCACGAACAACGCGCACGTGCCCCGGGCGGGATCGAGCGGCGGGATGACGGTGCCGGTGACCTCGACCCACGTGGACGTGTTGCCGTCGACGAATTCGATTTCCTGCTGCGGTGGCGCGAGCTGGCGGCGGACGGCCTCGACGTGGCTGAGGAGGCCGGCGCTGTGGAGGACGGACTCGAGACGCTGTCCGAGGATGTTGACGGCCTGCGGGAAGATCTCGTGCAGCGCCTGGTTCGCGAGCAGGATGTAGTTGTTGCCGTCAACGATGAGCACCGCCTCGCGCAGGCTGCCGAGCGTGGCCTCGAACTGCGCGAGCTGGCTGCTGCGCAGCGCCTGGAGATGATTCACCTCCTCGATCAACTCGTTGGTGCGGTCGCAGAACTCGTCCCACGATTCGCCGAGCGCGCCGGGGTCGTCCTCGCGGAGCAACGGCTGCTTGGTGAAGATGGCCTTCTGCAGACGGCGCAGGGCGGCCCCGTGTCGCCACAGGCGGACGACGGTCCAGAGCAGCGCGATGCTGAGGACGACGATGAGGGCGACAGTCATGCGGAGCGGGAGCCCGGAGCGTGCGCCGTCGTGCGGCGGGACGCAATCCGCGCCTGCCGGGCGGGGCGCGCGGGCGCAGGGCGGTCAGGACCCCTCGCGCGGTCGGCGTTCGGCGATGCGGTACCCCACCCCACGGATCGTCTCGAGCCAGTCGGCCTCGGGACCCAGCTTCTCGCGCAGACGCCGCACGTGCGTATCGACCGTGCGGGTTTCGATCTCGGTCTCGTAGTTCCAGACATTGAGCAACAAATGCTCGCGCGTCTGCACGCGGCCGCGACGCTCGAGGAGCAGTCGGAGCAGCTTGAATTCGGTGGCGGTGAGTTCGACCGGCTTCCCGGCGATTGACACCTCGTGACGCTCGACATCGAGGACGATGCCCCCCACGGACAGCTTCGCGGCACCCTCGGCCCGAGGATCGGCCAGACGCCGGAGGATGGTCTGCACGCGCAGAATCAATTCCCTGACACTGAACGGCTTAGAAATGTAGTCATCCGCCCCGATCTCGAGACCCTGGACCCGATCGTTTTCCTCGGCCTTGGCGGTGAGGAAGATGATTGGAACCCGGCTGAGGGCGGGATCGGCGCGGAGCATCCGGCAGATCTGCCAGCCGTTCAGCTCGGGCATCATGACATCGAGGATGACCAGATCGGGCAGGAACGACCGGGCGGCGCCGACGCTGCGATTCGGGTCATTGATCGCCTGGACCACGAAGCCCTTGGCCTTGAGGTGGTAGCTGACGAGGTCGGTGACGTCCGATTCGTCATCGACGACGAGGATCTTCTTCGGCTTCTGCTCCGACATGGACGGCACCCTAGCGTAACCCCGCGGGCTGCGCCGAGGGCAAAGCCGGGCCGTTTCGCAAATGTTACAGCGCGCCGGGGCCCACCCCCGACTCACCGGCGCTTGCCCAACTTCCTTGGCTGGTGCGACCCCCGTGGCTTTATCCCCCTCGCAACGTCGGACCGAGTCCGCGGGGGTCGCTCCCGGCCCGAGTCACCCAAGCAATCGGACGCCCCCCCTCCCCCGTCGGCGCCGGCCTCTGCCAGCACGGTCCAAATCGGCCCACCACGCTCCCCGTCTCGACTGCGAAACCGTTAGCGAACAAATACTTACACACGCGCTGCCCCACGTGACTCCACGTAAATCAGCAGAAGGGAGACGTCGGCGGGATTCACGCCGCTGATCCGACTGGCCTGCCCCAGCGTGTGCGGACGAATCTGGTTAAGCTTCAGCGCACTCTCGCGCCGCAGCCCCCGCACGCTCCCGTAGTCGAGATCCGAGGGCAAACGCACCCGCTCGACCCGAGCGAGCTTGGCGATCTGCCGCTCCTCGCGGGACAAGTATCCCGCGTAGCTGACCCGGTACAGCACCTCGGCTTGGAGCGCCGAAGGCAACGCCAGAAACTCGGCCGGCAGGTCCGGCAACCCTCCCCCACCCGTGGTGGCGCGACGAATGACATCGCCCCACGTACCCCCGCCCACTGCCCCACCCGGCCTCACGCTCTCGAAGCGCCCCACCCATTCTTCGCGGGCAGCCCGCTTTGCCTCGATCCGAGCCAGCCGCGAGGCCGAAACCAGACCATGGGCCCGGGCGTGATGGGCCAAACGCAACTCGGCGCTCCCGTGATTGAACAGCAGCCGATACTCGGCGCGACTCGTGAACATCCGGTAGGGTTCATCGGTACCCTTGGTGACCAAGTCATCGATCAGAACCCCGATATATCCCTCGTCCCGCCGCACCACCAAGGCTTCGGCCCCCCGCACCTTGTTGGCGGCATTGACCCCGGCAATGAGACCCTGACACGCCGCCTCCTCGTAGCCGGACGTGCCATTGATCTGACCGGCGAAGAAGAGATTCTCGACCCGCTTTGACTCCAACGACGGCAACAACTGCGTCGGCGGCGCGAAGTCATATTCGACCGCGTAGGCCGGCCGCAGCAACTCCGCGCGCTCCAGACCCGGGATGCTTCGGACCATCGCCACCTGGACATCGAACGGCAACGACGTCGACAGCCCATTCACGTAGTACTCGTTCGTCGAACGCCCCTCGGGCTCAAGGAACAGCAAATGCCGAGGCTTGTCGGCGAATCGCACGAACTTGTCCTCAATGCTCGGACAGTAACGCGGACCCACGCCCTCGATTTCACCGGAGTACATGGCCGACCGGGAAAGATTCGTGCGCACCAGACGCGCCGTTTCCTCGGTCGTGTACGTCATCCAGCACGACACCTGCGCCGTTCCCGGTGCCCAGCCCAGCCGCTGCTCCCCGGATTGTTCCACGTGGAACATTGGTTCCGGGTCCCGGGTATCGTGGAAAGCGAACAGGGTGGGGGACGGGTCACCTTTCTGTTCCTCCATTCGGCGAAAGTCGAGGCTGCGTCCCAAGAGGCGGGGTGGGGTGCCGGTCTTCAGGCGTCGGAGCTCAATGCCAGCCTCCAGAAAGCTGCTGGAGAGGGTCTTGGCGCTGAAGTCGCCGAGGCGGCCGCCTTCGTTCTTGTTCTGGCCGATGTGCATCAGGCCGCGGAGGAAGGTACCGGTGGTGACGACGACCGTGCGGGCGCGAAACTCAAGAGCAAGGTTGGTGCGAACGCCTTTGACTGCGCCGTCGCCGAAGATGAGTCCGGTGACGGTGGCCTGGAAGATCTGCAGGTTGGGCTGGAGTTCGAGGGTGTGCTTGAGGCGAAACTGGTAGGCCTTCTTGTCGCACTGGGCCCGAGGGCTTTGAACGGCGAGTCCGCGGGACTCGTTCAGGAGGCGAAACTGGATGCCCGTAAAATCCGTATTCAGAGCCATTTCACCGCCTAATGCATCAATTTCGCGAACAATCTGGCCTTTGGCTTGGCCGCCGATGGCCGGATTGCAGCTCATCTGCGCAATCGTATCGAGATTGCCCGTCAGGAGCAGGGTGCGCGCACCCATCCGGGCAGCGGCGAGGGCGGCCTCGCACCCGGCGTGGCCGGCTCCGCAGACGATCACGTCAAATCCATCCGTATGCAGCAAGCTGCTCATGGTCGTAAGGCTTTAGATAGGCGTCCGAGTCCTTCGCACGGGGGCGCACGCTCCGGGAACCGGAGTTATTTCCCAATACAAAACGTCGCGAAAAGGCGATCGAGCATGCGCTCCGGGTCGTACCGGCCGAGGATCTCGCCCAAGGCTTCCAGCGCGCCGCGAAGGTCGCTGGCCAAAAGCTCCATCGGCGGAGTCGGCCCCGCGGTCATCCGCAGGGGACTCACGACCTGGTCCAGGAGCTGCGCCGCCCGCAGGAGGGCCTGCTCGTGGCGGGCGGAGACCGCCACCGCCTCCGCCCCGGCGGCTTGCTGCCACTGATTCGCCCGCGCCTCAATCGCGGCGAGCAGGGTCTCCACGCCGGTTCCGGCTACCGCCGAGACCGTCACGGTGCCCCACGGGCTTAGCGCAGCCGAAGCACCGGGCACCGGGGACGTCGACGCCGTCGGGGTGGAAGGCGAAGAGGATGGAACCGCGACGTCAGTCACACCGCCGGGAGAGAGCTCGGGCTGCGCCCGAGCCGCGGAGAGGCTCGCGGCCGCCTGCGCGAGGACGGCGGCGGCGACCGGCGGGGCCACGAGGTCCTGTTTGTTGCCGACGATCAGCGTCCGTTCCGGCAACCACGACGACGCCACGGGAGGCGGTCGGGCAGGGGAGGGATCCGCCAAATCAATCACCCAGAGCACCAGATCCGCCTCGGCCATCTGCCGTGTGCCTAGGGTGATCCCGTTCTTTTCTAACTCGTTGCTGGGCAATTCATTAAATCCAGCCGTATCAATGAGTCGCAGGACATGGGGACCCACCCGGACGCCTTCCTCGAGAAAGTCCCGGGTGGTGCCGGGCTCGGGCGAGACGAGGGCCCGCTCGTAGCCGACGAGGCGATTGAGCAGGGAGCTCTTGCCGGCGTTCGGTTGGCCGACGATCACGGTGCGGATGCCGTCGCGGACCCAGGCGCCCACGCGGCGGGTGGCGAGAAGATTCTGCACCCCGCTCCGGACCGCCTCGAGGCGCTGCACCACGCGTTGTCGGTCCTCGATCGGCAGATCCTCCTCCGGGAAATCGATGTACGCCTCGATCTCCGCGAGCGCCCGCAGCAGTCCATCCTCCAGCGGGGCGAGACGGCGGCCGAGTTCGCCGCGCAACTGACGTTGCGCGAGTTCGAGGGAGCGATCACTGCGGGCGCGAATGACGTCCATGACCGCCTCCGCCTGACTCAGATCCATGCGCCCGGAGAGGAACGCGCGCTGGGTGAACTCGCCCGGCCGGGCGGGTCGGCAGCCCCGGGCGCAGAGGTCATCGATCACGCGCTGGACGAGGTGGGGATTCCCGTGGGTGCTGAGTTCGAGCACGTTCTCGCCCGTGTAACTGCGCGGGCCGGGGAAGAGCACGGCGACCACATCGTCGATCAACCGTCCGTCGCAGGCGTGGTAGTTGCGATGCACCGCGCGCCGCGCGGCGAGCGGTCGCGCACCCAATGGACCACCGGCCGCGAGCGTCCCGGCGAGCGGACCACTCACGCGCACGACGGCAAGCGCAGCGTTTCCCACGGGAGTCGCCAGCGCCACGATCGTTTCATCTTCGGAACCACGCGGAGCCGCCATGCCCCGAGCGAAACCACGGCCCGCCCCTGCGGAAAGGGAAAAAGCCGCGGCCGGCGGCGCTCGTGCCGCGGCACCGCACCGCGCTCGGCCCACCGGACTCGGCGTGTCCCGCTCAGCGAGCCGACACGTCGAGCAGCTTCACCCGCGTGCCGGCGCGAATGCGGTCGCCCGGATACACGATCACCGTCTCGCCCGCGGCAACACCCTCCAGCACCTCGGAGAAGACGCCGTTGCTGCGACCCACGCGAACCGTGCGTTCGCGGGCGATCCCGCCCTCCACGACGAAGATGCGCCAGCCGCCGTCGCGGCGGAAGAGGGCGCCGGCCGGCACGATCAGAGTGTCGGCCGCCTCCCAGACCACGATGCGCGCCTCGACCCGGTATTCGTCGCCGAGCGTGGACCGCGCCGGGAAGGGCGTGACGAGATCGCAGATCACGTTCACGCGCTGCTCCTCGACACCGAGGGCGGAGATCTTGGTGAAGCCCGCGGGCTCGACCCAGCGCACGCGCGCCTCCAGCGCCTCGGCGCCGCCCCATTGCTCGAGCAGCACGCGGGCACCCGGCTGGATGGTGACGGCGTCGCGCGAGAGCACCTCGACGGTGACCTCGAGATCGGCGGGATCGCCGACCTCGAGCAGCGGCGTGCCGACGGACACCACGCGTTCGCTCTCCTGGAACACGCGCAGCACACGGCCGCCGACGGGAGAGACGATCGAGACGCTGGGGTTGTCCCCGGCGCCACCGCGACCGCGGCGCACCACGGCCTCCGCCTGCCGCCGCTCAAACTCGGCCACCTGCCGCCCGAACTCCGCCGCGCGCCGCTCCTGCGCGGCCACGACGGCCCGAGCCGCGGCGGCGTCGCTTTCCTGCCGTGACACTGACCCGCCGGCGGCGAGCTTCTGGATCCGCTCGTTCTCGATCATCGCGAGCGCCTCGGCGGCGGCGGCCCGCTCGGCCTGCGCCTGCGCGGCGGCCATGGCGGCCTCGGCGCCCCCGAGCCGCGCCTCGGCCTGCGCGAGCCGACTGGCGTCGAGCAATTCGGCGGCCCCGGTTTCCATCACCGCGAGCGCGGTCTCACCGGCCACCACGGCGGCCCCGGGCTTCCAAGGGATGCGCCGCAGCTGGCCAGAGACAGGAGCGGCGACGACATAACGATGAATCACGCGCGCACGACCCTCCTCGTCGACGGTCACCTGCAGCGGTCCGCGCCGGACCTTCGCCTGTTCGACCGGCTGTGCGCGGGGCCAGAAGCCGGCCGCCAGCAGCGCGACGCCGAGCGCGGCGGCGAGCCAGACGGGCCAGCGGCGACGCCGCGGCGCGGTCCGGGCCCCGGGAAACGCAGGCGAAGGGGTGGGGGAGGCGTTCATGGAAGATCGAGGAGAAGACTAGGCCGGATGGAAAAAGAAGCGAGCCACGCGCGATCGGCACGGATCAGTCGCGCACCTTGAGCGCGCTGACGAGATCGATCTCGCGGATCCGCCGCGCCGCGACCGCGAGGGAGACGACGGTGGCGACGGTGACGACGCTGGCGGCGAAGCTGTAGTTGAAGGACGTGAGCACCAGCGGCAACCGCACCGTCTCGGTGTTGACGATCGTGAGCAGGCCCCGCGCAAGCCAGCCGCCGAGCCACAGACCGACGGGCACGGCGACCACGGTGACGAGCGTCAGTTCGCCGACGAGCACGGCGCCGACCTCGCGCCGCGTGAATCCCAGGACCCGGAGCGTCGCCAGTTCGCGGGCGCGCTCCGAGAGCGAGATCCGGGCGCTGTTGTAGACGATGCCGAACGCCACCAGCGTCGCAAAGAGCAGGTAGATCATCTGCAGCACGCCGATGCTCTCCGCGGTCGTCTTCCGGAAGCTGTCGCGCATCGCCTCCTTGACGACGACCGACGTGGCACGGGGCGTCTCCTTCACCGCGGCGAGGAACTCCGCCCATTGCCCGCGATCCACCGCCACGTAGGCACCGCTGATCTGGTCGCCCTCCAGCAGCAGTCGGTTCAACGCCGCGAGCTCCATGAACGCCGACACGCCGGCGAAGTCCTCCGCGAAGGCCGCGACCGGCACGAGCCGCTCGACCCTCCGACCCTCCAGGGAACGCACGAGGACCTCGTCGCCGATCCGCACCCCGAGCACCTCGCCGAGCTTGGACGAGAGCACGATCCCGCGGGCTGGGAGCACGATTTGGCGCAGTCCGGCGTCGAGCACCCGGCTGAGCCCGCCCTCGGCGCGGAGCCCGATGAGGTTGAGGCGGCGAGCGACCGGGCCGGAGACCAACTCGACCGGTGTGGCGCGGAACGGCTCGGTGGAGACGACGCCCGGCAGCGTGCGAAAATCGCCGAGGGCGCGGACCGGGCCCGGTTCGACGAGGGAGACGGTGACGGACTGTCGTTGCACGATGTCCCACTGGAAATCGAGCACGTAGGACACCCCGTCGCGAAACGCATTCGGGATGATGAGGATTGCGGTCGCGAGCGCGAGGGCGACGCCGGTGAGCAGCGCCTGCACCGGCTTGCGCTGGAGATTCCGCAGGGCCATGCGGAGTGACACGCCGACCCAGCGCCTCAGGCCGAGGCGCTCAACAAAGGAAGGCTTGAATTCCGCCGGCGGCTCCGGGCGCATCGCCTCGGCCGGCGGCAGCCGCATCGCCCGCCGGACCGCGCCCCACACGCCGACCACCGCGGCCAGCGCGCTGGCGGCGGCCGCCGCAAACAGCACGCCTGTCGCGAGCTCGAAGTGCAGGTCCGGGAAGCGGAAGAAGAGATGGTAGAGATCGACGAGCCGGTGGCCCAGCAGGATGCCCCCGATCACTCCGAGCACCGTGCCCACCGTCACGATCACGAGCGCGAACTTCAGGTAATGCAGGCCGATCTCGCGCCGCCCGAAGCCGCACGCCTTCAGCATCGCGATCTGCTCGCGCTGCAGCGTGATCAGCCGGCTCATCACCGCGTGGGTCATGAACGCCCCGACCGCGAGGAACACGATCGGGAAGCCCACCGCGAGCCCGAGCAGCACGCGGATTTCGTCGTCGACCCGGACATCGGACGCGTGATGCCGCCGCCCGTAGGCGCGCAGCCCGCCGTAGGGCATGAGCAGCCGGTCGAGTTCGGCGATGACCGCGCGCTCCGATGCGCCCGGCTCGAGCGCGACGGACACCTGGTTGAACGCGCCCTCCATGCTGAACGCCTCGGCCAGCTCCTGGTAATTCATCCAGACCACGGCGAACGTGCGGTTGTCGGGCAGCGCTGCGCCCGGCGGAGCCTCGAAGACGAACTCCGGCGACAGCACGATGCCGGCGATGCGCAGTGGCACCTTGCGACCGTTGAGGATCGCCGCCAGCTCATCGCCCGGCCCCAGCCGGTGCACGTCGGCGAACGCCTCGCTGACGAGGATCTCGCCGCGGATGCCGGGGTCGAGCAGCCGGCCCCGCCGCAGGTGCAGCCGGTTGAGCAACGGCTCGCCGCGCTCGGGCACGGTGCCGAACCACGCCATCACCGGTTCCGGCAGGCCCGCCAGATCAATCGTGACCATCCGGCCGACCGACGGCTGCACGGCCGCGACGCCGGGGATCTCCGCGATGCGCCGCGCGACGTCGTCAGGAGCCCGCTTCAACCGCGCGAAGACATCCGCGAAGCGGTACTCCTCGTAGTAGCGTGCGCGCGCATTCTCCAGCGACACGATCAGGCTGCGCGTCATCACCATCATCGTCAGCCCGCACGCCATCACCAACGAGACGGCGAGCGCCTGCGACTTCAACGCACGCAGGTCGCGGAGGAGTTTGCGGTCGAGAAGGGACACGGGACGAGGGCGCGCGACGCGGACGTCACCACGCGAGCGTGCTCACGGACGCACGCTGCGCGTTGGTCTGCACGTGGACGACGCGGCCATCGGACAGCGAGAAGACGCGGTCCGCCATCGCCGCCATCACGGCGTTGTGGGTGATGATCGCCGCCAGCGTGCCGAGTTCGCGGTTGATGCGCTCAATCGCCTCGAGCACGACGATGCCGGTGCGGACGTCGAGCGCGCCGGTCGGTTCGTCGCACAGCAGCACCCGCGGCCGCTTGGCGATCGCGCGCGCGATGGCGACCCGCTGCTGCTCGCCGCCGGAGAGCTGCGCCGGAAAGTGATCCAGACGAGCCCCCAGCCCCACCAGCCGCAGGGCGTCTTCCGGCGGAATCGGATCGCTGGCCAGTTCGCCGATGAGTCCGACATTCTCCCGCGCCGTCAGGCTTGGGATCAGATTGTAGGCTTGGAAGACGAAGCCGACCTCGCCGCGCCGGTACTGGGTCAGCGCCTCCTCGTCAGCGGCACCGAGATCCCAGCCGCGGTAGAGGAGGGTACCCGCGGTGGGTGTATCCAGTCCGCCAAGCAAGTTGAGCAGGGTGGATTTGCCGCTTCCGGAAGGCCCCAGCAGCACGACCAACTCGCCCTGCCGGAAATCGAGATCGACGCCGGCAAGCGCGTGCACCGCGGCCTCCCCCGCGCCGTACGTCTTGGAGAGCCCGCGCACGTGGAACACCACCTCGCCCCGCGCCGGATCGGGCGGGACAGCGGACAAGGCAGCGGGCGGTTGGGCAGCGGCGTTCATCAGAGACGGCAGGAAAAGAGGCACCCTAAGCCGCTTCGGTCGCAGTCACAACGTCCATTCACGTCGCCCGGCGGCGGGCGACAACCGACACGCTCCAGGCGGGCCCGTGGTGGACAGCGCTCACCGACTCCTCCCGCCGTGCGATCCACCCAGGCCCAACGAACGGCCTCGCGGGACGGCCGGCGGTTACGGCTTGGCCGGGCGCGCGGTCGGCTTGAACTCGGGCGTGGGGAGCGAAATCGCCGGGGGCAGCCCGATCGCCGGTGTCAGCGGAACCACGGAAGGGAGGGCGACCGAGGCGGCAGGGCGGACGCGGACCGGAGCCGGGGCCGCGGGGGCGGCGACGGCGGGCGGAGGCGGCCGACCCTCGGCGACATCGACCCACTCCTTCACCGAACGGCTGGCGAGTTCGCGCTCCAGCTCGGCGACCCGTGCCTCGCCGCGCTGCAGCCAGTCGGGCCGCTTGGCGGCTTGGATCCGGGCCCGGACCTGCGCTTCGCCGGCGTTCTGGATTCCGGCGCGCCGGGCGAGGATGAGCCACGCCAAGGCCTCGGCGTAGTCACGCTTCACCCCGCGCCCGCTCGCGTAAGCGGCGCCGAGATTGAAGAACGCCTCGCCGACGTGGCCCGCGGCGGCGGCGCGGTAGTAGCCCAAGGCCCGCTTGGAGTCCTTGGGTAGCGCGGTGCCGTCATCCATGAGCTTGCCCAGACGGAACGCCGCGGAAGGTTCGCCCAGATCGGCCGCCCGCCGGAGAAACACAATGCCGGTAGCCTCGTCCTTCGCGACCTGGTCCCCGAGGACCAGCGCCTCGCCATAGCGAAACATCGCCCGCGGATTCCCAGCCTTCGCCGCCGCCGCCAACTCCGCCGGCGACGCCCACACGTCTCCCCCGCCCGCGCCGCCCGTGCGCGAGATCAACTGTGGAGCCTGTGTTTCCGGCTCCGCGGTCCGGGAACCGTCCGCCGCGACCCATGCCTCTCCGCCCACCGCGAAGATCGCGGACGCAAGGACGCGGCGGATCCCATCGCCCCGCCGCAGCGGGGAAACCCGCCGGTCTGAATGGCAAGCGACACCCTCCGCGCGAGCATCGTCCGCTTGAGGAAGTGGTTTCATGACATTGCCTTGGTCCATGGCTGGCGGCCTGATGTTCCGGCCAAAGACCCTCGGCGTCAACGCGCTCGGCAGCCGGAGTCGGCTGCGCCCTCACCGAAGCTCAAGCGCTTCCTCCCGCCGCCCGCCCACGCCATCAAGCCGGTGCCGAGTGCCCGCAGGACGGCGCGGCGCCGGATCCACCGATCCCGCGCGGGTCAGCGGACGAGATAGACCTCCACCAAACCCACGCCCTCCACGGCGGTGCCGGCGCCTTGGAGCGAGACGGTGTAGTTGCCGGCCGGGAGCTGCAGAAAGACCGCCGCGTCTCGCGCCCCGGGCTCGAGCGGGATCGCCCCCAGCTTGGTGGATGCGACGGCGCCGAGGGAGGCCTTGGGATCCTGATCCCACTCATCGTTCTCGGCGACGAGCTCCGCCGCGCCGCCTGCGGTCAGCCGGTGGACCCGGATGACGGGATTGGCGAGCGGCTCGCGAATGCCGAAACCGGCCAACGCCGGACCCAGCCCGCGCACCAGCACCATCGCCGGCTCGACGGTGGCAAGGCTGAAGCCGGCGATGAGCGTACCCTCGCCGGGGCGCACGAAACCCCGGGTGGAGACATTGCGCAGGCGCTCGCCGTAGACCTCGACGAGTTGGACGGGGAGATCGTTCGGCCGGGTGGACCCGGACGAAGCGTTCACGGTGAAGGCGCCCTCGGTGACGTTGACCAACGTGGCGGCGTCGCGCCCGGATTCCGGCAGCGCGAACGCCCCCCGCGCCGCGGCGGCGGCGCGGACCTGGGCGGCGACGGGACCGAGGCCCCAGTCATCGTTCGCCGCGAGAAATCCGCCTCCGGAACGGAAGACCTCGAGCCGCGGATCCGGCGCGCACCGATCGGCGGCGAGCCCGAAGGCCGCGAGCGCCGGGCCGGCTGAGCGCACCAGCACGCTCTGGCTTGCGCCATCGCTGAGAACGAAACCGGCGATGAGCACACGTTCGCCTGATCCGGACAGTCCCCGGGTGGACACGTTGACCAAGCCCGACGCCGGACCCGACGCCTCGCTACGCATGGTCTGCGCCTTGAGAAAGCCCTCCAGCCCGAGCCGGGCGCCGAGCCGGCGGCCCCCGTAGTCATCCACCGGGACGTGGATGCCGCCGTAGATCCGCGACTGCCCTGCCTGATCGGCCGCGTCGTAGTACGTGGCCCACTGCAGCGCCAGCTCCTCGGTCGGCCCCCGCTCAAAGAGCAGGAACGTGTCGCGGGGGAAACGCTTCTCGGAGAGCCCGCCCGGGTAGAAGGGCGAACCGAACCACAGCGTCATGACCTCGGCGGCGGTGCGACTGAACGTGCTGTGGCCCGAGACGTAGCCTGGGAACGCCGGGGAAACGAACGTCTTCATCTGGTACGGCACCCAGCTCTCGGCGAGGACCCAGTCGACCCCGCCGACCTGGCTCAGCGGATCGGCCGGGTTGCCGCGCCATGCCCGCACCACGATCTTGTCGACGACGGCCTCGACGGTGTCGCGTCGCTGGGAAACGACGGCGTGACGGCCGCCGGGCGCGACCGACTGGGGGGTGGTGAGCTCGATGAGATCGGGGATGAGCGGGAATCCATTCGGGTGATACCGCTTCGCGGACGGATCGGACGACTGCCCGAGCCCGGCGAGGTGGCGGATCATCGAGATCGGACGGGCCCCATCGTACTGACGCTTCAGTCCCCACGCCGCGCAGGCGGCGTCGTGGAGCGAGCCGTTGAGTGCAAAGTAGCCCCGCACGTCCCACTCGAGGCGGGACAATTCCGGGACCTGGCCCCCGAGGAAGCGCCGGGCGGCGGGATGCTCGTTCACCTGATTGAAGATGACGTTCCAGTGGCCCGGCGGCGTCTCGGAGTCGGGACCGTCCGCCCAGTACTCAGCGAGCACGCGGAAGTAATCGGCCTGATTGACGCGGTTGGCGGCGTAGGGCTGCCCGGTGGCGGGATTGCGCGCGTGACCGATGCCGGCGTCCGTACCGAGCGGGTTGTTCAACCGTGCCCCCGGGGAGATGTCGATCCGCGGCGCGGTCGCGGGATCGAGCAACGACGAGCGCCGGATCACCTCGACAGCGTCACTGACGTACGTTTTGGAACCGGCGCCGCCCAACTGCGGCGGCGGACCCGGGTCGAGGTAGAACGTGGCGGGGCCGGTCTTCACCAGTGCGAAGGTGGTGGTGAGGCCCGCGTTCACGCCGACGAACGACTGCAGCCCGCTCGGCTCGATGATGCCGTTCTGCGTGACGGAGAATTCAAGGAACAACGGCTGCCAGCGGTTCGGATCGGCTATCACGGTCCCGGGGATGCCGACGATCATCGGATCATTGACGGAACGATAGCCGGTGGCGTCGGCGTAGCGACCCGCCTCGTTGGCGCCGTCGTTGCGCGTCGCAGCGAGGACGGCGGCGCCGATCCGGTTGCCCACCGCCGCCGGGGAATCGCCGGTCGTCGTGGAGTCGGACGCGTCGAAGCCCGCGAGCTCCATCAACCACCGCGCTCCCAGCGTGGTCCGGGCCGCGCCCGGGCTGGCGGCGAAACGCGTCGTGATGATGCGGTACGCCGCATGACTCATCGCCCGCGCCTGCGCGGCCTCGCGCTCGCCCGCGCCGGCGCCCCAGCGCCCGGTCTCGCGGTGGAAGGCGGGCTGCACGGAGCGCCACGCCTCGGGCTCGTAGGCCCAGAAGGCGTCCCAGAGTGCGGCGGAGAGATGGTACAGGTTGCGCGCGTGCACCGGCGGGTTCGGACGGTCGCGGCGGATGCCGTCGAGCAGCGCCTCGTTCCACCACCGCGCGATCGAGCGGGAGGCGAGATCGGCCGTCACCCGCACCTCCACCGTCACGCTCTGCGCCGTGCCCGCCGGGCTGTTGGCCACGGCTTGGTAGCGGCCTGCATCCGAAGGATGGATACGCTCCAGCACGAGCGTCGGGCCGTTCTCCCCGGCGAGGCGCACGCCATCGTGGAACCAGCTGAACGCCGGCGCCGGCACGCCGGCGGCGGCGACGGTGAGCGTGACGGTGTCGCCCTTGCGGAACGTGCCGCCGGTGGGCTGCTGGGTGAAGCGCGGTGGCTCGTTGGTGGTGACGGAAGGCTCGAGCAGGGCGACGATCTGATTCGACGCGACGCCGGTGAGCGTCTGCGTCGCGCCGTTCGGCCAGGTCACGGCGACGCGTTCGACGACCGCGTTGGGGCCGAGGCCGAAATGCAGGAACGGCTCGCGCTGGCCGAGGTAGGCGTTGGTCGGCGCGTAGACCGCGGTCTGGGTCACGCCGCCGGCCGTCACCCGGACGACGGTGCCGTAGCCATCGCGGTTGGAGGCGGTGCCGCGGAAGGAGAACCGCAGCCAGCGGTTGCCGGCGGCGCTGGCGGGAGGATCACTCCGGTAGAGGATCGGGTTGCCGTAGAGCGTCGTGATGAGCACGTCCTCGTCGCCGTCGTTGTCGAAATCGAGCACGGACATCCCGCGGCCGTACGTGCGGTCGGTGACGCCCCAAGCGAGGCCGGCCTCGTAGAAGCCGATCTCGTTCTGAAGGTAGAACAACGTGCGGTCGTTCTTGGCGTTGCGGATCGGGAACGCGCGCGGGCCGGTGTACGGCGGTGACTCGAAGAAGTAGCCGTTGGTCACCATCAGATCGAGCCGGGCATCATTGTCCGCGTCGAAGAACGCGGCGCCCCAGCCCCAGCTGGAATCGAGTACGCCGAGGCGGCTGGCGACCTCCTCGAACTGGCGACTGCCGAGGTTGCGGTAGAGCCGGTTGCCGCCGAAGGGGATCCGGACCGTCTCGCCCGTGCCGAAGTCGAAGGAACTGACGAGGAAGTCGAGCCGCCCATCGCGATCGAAGTCGGCCACGGCGACGCCCATGCCGTTCTGGTCGGTGCCGACGCGGGCGGACTGCCGGCCCTCGGTGAAGGTGCCGTTGCCGTTGTTCCACCAGAACTGGCTCTTGCCGAAATCATTGACGAGCGAGAGATCGGGATAGCCGTCCTCATCGAAGTCGGCCCACGCGGAGGAGTAGCCGTGGATGACGGTGCCGAAGTACGGCTGCCGGACCCCGGCGGCGGCGGTGACGTTCTCGAAGTGGCCGGGCTGGGCGGCCCCGCGGTTGCGCAGCAGCACGGAGTAGCGGGCGTCATTGCCGGCGACGAGCACGCCCCACTCGGTGACGTGAACGTCGAGGTAGCCATCGCGGTCGAAGTCGACGAGCCCGATGCTCTGCCCCCGGTGGGGTTCACCCGGCACGGTGGCGTCGGCGCCGCGGGCGATGGCCTGTTCGGTGAAGCGGCCCGTGCCATCGTTCACGTAGAGGAAGTAGCGCGGCCCGTTGCGCGGGACCATGAAGACATCGGTGCGACCGGAGTTGGTGAAGTCACCGGCGGCGATTCCGCCGATGTCCACGGCGGATGCAAAGCCCCGCAGCACGCCCTCCTCGCGGAACGTGCCGTCGCGGTTGTTCATGAAGACGAGGCAGCGGCGCGGATTCTGGGAGAGGATCAGGTCGGTCCAGCCATCGCGGTCGAGATCGACCGCGCACGACGCGTAGCCTGAGGTATAGCGATCGAGTCCGGCCGGGAACGGCTCCTCGAACTCGGGTGGCGGAACGACGTGCAGTCCGGCGCCGGCGGCGACGTCGGTGAACGCGGCGCGGAGCGCGGGGGTGGGGCACAGCGCCAGCAGGACGAGGAGAAGCCAGCCCGCCCCGACCCCGCGGACCAGCGCGGTCCTGGGTCCGACCCCATCGGAGAGCCGACCACCGACGACGGCGAAGACCCCGCCAATGTCAGGGCCAGGACGCGGAAGCGGACGCGCACGCGCACGCAGAAGCAGACGCAGACGCGGGCGCGGGCGCGGGCGCGGGTCATGGTCAGGGCACGGGTGCGGGTGCGGTTCGTCGGGATGCATCGATGCGACGCCCCCGCCGCAACCCCTGCGGATTACGACCCGCCAGCGCCGCCCGGGATTACCAAGCCGGGCCCGGAGCGGGCGCGCCGCTTGTACTGACGATGCGGATACGCTGGGCGCTGGATCCATGGCGATCGGACCGGGATGGGGTTCGAAGTCCATGGAGATGAACCCCGCCACCGCCCTCGCCACCGCCCTCGCCACCGCCGGCGCCGGCGACGCGAGCGGCGAGGACGGCGGGGGCGGGCCGGCGCGTCACTCGCCGGCGTCGCCGGTGACGGCGGTGCCGCCGGTGACGGTGACCTTCTCGAGGACGGCCTTGATGATCTTGTCGGCGAGTTCGGGACGTTCGCGCAGGGTCTGCTTGGCGGCGTCGCGGCCCTGGCCGACCAGTTCGCCTTGGTAGGCGATCCAGGCGCCCTTCTTTTCGAGGATCTTGTGTTCGAGCCCGAGATCGAGAATCGAGCCGGACTTCGAAATGCCCTCGTCGTACATGATGTCGAACTCGCACTCGGTGAACGGCGGCGCGACCTTGTTCTTGACCACCTTGATCTTGGTGCGGTTGCCGATGACCTTGCCGTCGGGCGTCTTGATCTGGTCCTTGCGGCGGATGTCGATGCGGATGGACGAGAAGAACTTGAGGGCGCGACCGCCCGGGGTGGTCTCGGGGTTGCCGAACATCACGCCGATCTTCTCGCGGATCTGGTTCGTGAAAATGCAGATGCACTTGGTCTTGCTGACCACGGCGGTGAGGCGGCGCATGGCCTGGGACATCAGGCGCGCCTGGGAGCCGACGGTGGCGTCGCCCATCTGGCCGTCGAGTTCCTGCTTGGAGATGAGGGCGGCGACGGAGTCGATGACGATGACATCGATGGCGTTGGAGCGGATCAGCGTCTCGGTGATGTTGAGGGCGTCCTCGCCGGAGTCGGGCTGGGCGACGAGGAGGTCGTCAAGGTTCACGCCGACGACGCGGGCGTACTTGGGATCGAGGGCGTGCTCGACGTCGATGAAGGCGGCGAGACCCCCGCGCTTCTGGGCCTCGGCGATGACGCTCAAGCAGAAGGTGGTTTTGCCGGAGGATTCCGGACCGTAGATTTCGACGATGCGACCGCGAGGCAGGCCGCCGACGCCGAGGGCGAGATCGATGGCGAGGGAGCCGGTCGACAGCGTTTCGACCTTCATCTTGGCATTCTCGCCGAGGCGCATGATCGAGCCCTCACCGAACTGCTTGGTGATGGAGCTGATCGCGAGTTCGACGTTCTTGCGCGATTCGGCGGGGACGGGGACGACGCCGCTGGCAGCGGGAGCAACGGGAGCGGCGGCGGCTTTGGCGGGGGAGGTGGGGGCGGCCTTGGACATGTTGGAATGACGTGAATCGCTGCCCCCGTCGGAAGCAAGTGCGGTGTGGCGGGAAAAAGGGAATCGCATCCCTCCGTCCCTCCCGCCCGTTTTTCGCGGTTTCCCGGAACCCCGCCACGCGCGGCCCCCGTGCCCGGCGAAGGCGAGCGGACCCCTGGCTACGGCACGTAGCGGGTGCGCCGCTCGCCGCTGCGCCCGGAGACCGGGCGGCGTTCGGCGGGCGGCCGGTACGCGGAGCGACGGTAGCCGGGGCGCGACGGGTCGGAGGCGCAACGGATCTGGAAGTCCTGCATCCGCTGGAACAGCGTCAGGAGCTGGTCCGGCCGCGGGTAGCGATCCAGTCCCGAACGGTCCAACGCCAGCAACAGCTCGTGGGTGGCTTCGAGGGTGGAAAGGCAGCCCTCCTGAGGCTGCTGCTTGATGACGTAGCGGCTGACCGCGGTTTCGGCGGTGAACATCACCCGCGGCAGCCGCTGCAGACCCGGGCTCAGCCGGAGCATCTTCCGCGCGCACGCCCAGGTGGCGTCGAGCAGGAAGACCACCAAACGCCGCCCCGCTAGATCGGCCTCTCCCAGATCACCCCGGGACAGATTCCGGGCGGCGGCTCCAGGGTAGAGCAGCACCGGAAAGAGGCTTGGATCCGCAAGGATCCCCTGGACCGCCTCGTGCTCCTCGAAGCTCACGCCCATGTGGATCTCGCTCTCGACCAACGACAAATGCGTCAATCGCCCCGTGCCTGCCTTCTCCTCCTTGAACTCCTTAGGGTGCATGAGGAAGACGAACCGCGTGCGGGTGGCCATCGGCACGATGGAGGCACACCAGCAAAGCGGCTTCGGCCAGAAGCAGCGGTAGCACGTCTCGCGACTCATTCGTGGCGGGACAAGGACTTCTCGTCGCCGAACTCCGGCAGCGGCGGGCGGTAGCACGTCTCGCGACTCATTCGTGGCGGGACGGCGGGCGGACGCGGGTCAGTTCAGGCTGGCGATGAGCGCCTCGTTGAGCGGGACGTACTCGTCCTTCATCGACCCCTTGGCCTCGGAGGCCATGGCGAGGGACTGGCGGGCAGCCTCCAGCGCGCCTTTCTTGTCGCCCATTTTACTAAGAATGAGCCCCTTCCGATACGTCAGCCAGAAGGCCTTGGGGTTTTCGGCCAAGGCGGCGTTCATCCAGCGCAAGGCGGTGGGGAGCTCAATGTTGTTCTCGTAATAGAACATGGCGGCTTGGGCGTAGGGCTTCTTGCCGGAGGGAGCGGCCATGGCCGCCTCGATGCGAGGCTTGAGAATGCCGACGGTATCGACCTCGAGCTTGATCGGAACGCGGGTGGTCTCCCACGCGAGGTAGAGGGTGGCAGACGCGTCACGCAACTCGGAGAGGCCGATGGCGAACGTTTCAGTCGGCGTGGCCATCGTGGTGGGCTTCGCCTTGAACCGGAGCACGTCGTTCGCGGCGTCGTACTGGTAGTCGCCCCACTGGGACATGTTCTTGTGCACGATGATCGTCCACTCCGTGCGCCCGGGGATGGAGAACAATTCGTAGGTCCCGGCCGGGACGGGATTCCCATTCAGGCTGACGGGGGTGCTGAAGGAGATGCGCGTGGCGCTGTTGGCGCCGGTTCGCCAGCGTTGGTCGTAGGGGACGAGACCACCGAAGATGGTGCGGCCGCGCATGCTCGGGCGGGAGTAGTCGATTTCGATGTCGGTGACGCCGACGCGAAGCTGGAGGGTGGCGGCGGGGCTGGCGGCGGGAAATTCGAGCTTGGGGGCGGGCGCGGGGGTGGCGGCTTGGCTGAACGCGGTACCGACTGCGGCCGCGAGACCGAGGAGCGCGGCGGCGGTGATACGAAGGGTGGGGCGGGGGAGGGCGAGCGTCATGCCTCAACCCTAGCTCAACTCCCGCCCCCGGCGCAACCGACGTTCGCAGCCACGGAGAGGAAAACGGCGGATTTCACCCTTCCGACGGCCGACCGCGGCGCGAGGCAAGGGCGGGGGCTGGGTCAACGGCTCAGCCAAAGCACCCCAAGACCCAAGGTGAGGATCGCGATGGCCGTCCCGGCCTTCAGGTATTCGGTGAACGAGAGCTCCACACCGCGGCGCCGGGCGATCTCGGCGACGATCAAGTTCGCGACGGAGCCGATCAGGGTCAGGTTGCCCGCCAGCGTCGTGGCCATCGCGACGGTGAGCCACGCGCCGTGCGGATCACCCAAGGTGGGGATGATCGGGCGCAGCAGCATGACGGCGGGGACGTTTGAGACCACGTTGCTCAGCACGACGGAGACTCCGGTCAAAGCGAGCGGCCCGCCCTCGACCCACGGGCGCAGCGCCCCGAACAGCCGACCGCTCAGGCCGCTGGCCTCGAGCCCACCCGTGACCACGAAGAGCCCGCAGAAGAAGACGAGGAGCCCCCAGTCGATTTCCTGGAACACCGTCTCGGGCGAAGTCCGCCGGGTGACGAGCAGCACCGCGGCAGCGAGCGCGGCGGCGAGGGGGACGGGAAGACCGAGGACCAACGTCACGCCCATGACCCCGGTGGCGAAGAGGGACTTGATGAGGGTGCGACGATCGCCGGTGACAGCGACGGAGACGGAGGTGGCGAGCGGCTCGCCGGTGAACCCCCCCCGGTACACCACCACCAGCACCGCCCACGCCACGGCGAGCCCCGCGAAGGCGATGGGGGCGAGGGCCTCGGTGAAAGCCACGAACGGGATGCCCGAAGAGAGACCGACCAGCATGTTTTGCGGGTTCCCGGTGATGGTGGCCACGGAGCCGATGTTGGCGGCGGTGACGAGACCGCCCAGGTAAGGCAGCGGATTGCGGCGCAGCGCGAGCGTGACATCGAGGACGAGCGGCGTGAACACGAGCACGATGGTGTCGTTGAGAAAGACGGCGGACAGGATCCCGGACACCCCGATGATCAGGGCGAGGAGCCGCCGCGGCGTCCGCGCAAAGCGAATGACCCCGGCCGTGACCCGCTGGAAGAATCCCCCGAGGCGCAGATTCACGTTCAGGACCATCATCCCGAACAGCAGCAGGATCGTGTTCCAATCGACGGCGTGGAAAGCCTGATCGAGCGTGAGCACGCCCCCAGCGAGAAGGACGGTGGCGCCCAACAACGCGATGGACGCCCGGTTCATCTTCAGCACCGGGTAGCGCCCCACGGCGACCCCGATGAGGGTCACCGTGGCGACCGCGGCGGTGACGATCTGGCTGGGCTCCATGGGCTGCAGCTTCGCGGTGGGAGGGCGGGGGCGGAAGAAATGGCGGCGGAGACGTGCGGCGGACGGACCGCGACGGGAACCACGGTGCAGCGGATGCCCCTCGCCGACTAGACCCCGTAGTACGGGCGGTACCAGTCGACGAACGCCCGCAGTCCCTCCTCAAGGGTCGTGCGCGGCGCGTAGCCGATGGCGGCGCCGACCCGGTCGAGGCTGGCGCAGGTTTCGGGGACATCCGCGGGCTGGGCGGGGAGCAAGTTCAGCCGGGCCGGGCGGCCGATGATTCGGGCGAGCAACTCCACCATATCCCTCACCTCGACCGGCCGATGGTGGCCGAGGTTCAGGATCTGGTAGGGTGGCACCGGCGGCACGGCCGGCGGGTAAAGGAGGATCTTCAGCAGACCATCGACCACGTCGTCGATGAACGTGAAATCCCGGCGGTTCCTTCCCTCGGCGAACAGATCGATCGGCTGGTCGGCGAAGATCGCGCGGCTGAAGAGCGTCGGGGCGGTGTCCGGGCGCCCCCACGGACCGTAGACATTGAAGAAGCGCAGGCCGGTCAGGCGCACCCCGTGGAGATGCGCGTAGGCGTGGGCCATGACCTCGTTGCTCTTCTTCGTGGCCCCGTAGAACGAAAGCGGACGGTCCGTATCGCCCTCCTCCTCGAACGGCGTCTCCACCCCGGCCCCGTAGACACTGCTCGACGAAGCGAATACCAGGTGCTTCGGCGGGTGCACCCGGGCGGCCTCCAGCACGTGGAAGAAGCCAACGAGATTGCTCTGCACGTAGGCCTCCGGGTGCGTAACGCTGTAGCGGACGTTGGCCTGGGCGCCCAGATGGACCACGTAATCCGGGCGGAGCTGCGACCAAAGCCCCTGCAGCGCACCCGGTTCCGCGAAATCGAGCTTCACGAACCGAAAATCGTCGAGCCGCTCCAGTTGGGCCAGCCGGGCCTGCTTCAGCCCGACATCGTAGTACTCGCTGAGGTTGTCGATCCCCACCACCTCGCACCGGCGTGACTCAGCGAGCCGACGCGCGACATGGTAGCCGATGAACCCGGCAGCTCCGGTAACGAGGACCTTCATGGACTGTCTCGGCTACAACCTTTCGACGAAGTTGTAAACTTCCGCTTGCCGCCGGAAAAATGAACCTACTAAGGTTGCGCCCGTTTTGCCGACTCCTCACGTTTGCCCGTCATGAAGATCAAAGCCTACCTCAAGCCCCACTGCGGTTGGTCCAACGGCGTCCGGGCCATCCTGCGCAAGTACCGCCTGTCGTTCCAAGACATCGACATCATCAATGACCGCGCGAATTACGCGGAAATGGTGCAGAAGTCCGGCCAGCCGCTGTCCCCCTGCGTCGAGATCGACGGCGTGATGCTGGCGGACATCTCGGGCGAGGAAGTCGAAAACTACCTCCTCTCGAACCAACTGGTCACCCCGACCGACAGCCAAACCGGTGTGCCGACGAACGCGGGCTGCTCCGATGAGGAGCACGCGAAAATGGCCACTAAAACGATCCGCTTCTTCTGAGCGCGAACCGCCTCCCGAACTCATCCCTCTGGGCCGGCATCGCGCACTCCGCGCGACCGGCCTTTTTTTTGTCCAAATCCCGGCTCGACTGACGCCCACCCTCTCACCGACGCTTTCGGCGTCCACGCCCGCTTTTTCCGCTTTTTGGCCCGCGCCCTGCGGTGCGATCCAACCGATTGCCTATGAACAGCAGCCCTGACCTCCACGCCCAAGCCCCCGCCGAGTCTCTTCGCCGTCCGAAGAAGCAGGGGCTTTACGATCCTTGGTTCGAGCACGACGCCTGCGGCGTCGGCTTCGTTGTGGACATGCACGGCCGCAAATCGCACCGCATCGTCCAGCAGGGCCTGCAGATCCTGCGCAACCTCGACCACCGCGGGGCCTCGGGCAGCGAGATCAACACCGGGGACGGCGCGGGCATCCTGATCCAGATGCCGCACGCGTTCTTCCAGGACGCCTGCAAGCAGTCGCGCATCACCCTGCCGGCTGCCGGCGAGTACGGCTGCGGCCTCGTCTTCCTCCCCCGCAACCCGAGCGTCCGCCGGAAGGTGGAGGAACGCTTCGAGCAGGTGGTCCAGTCGGAAGGCCAGGTCTTCCTTGGCTGGCGCACCGTGCCGACGAACAGCGCCTCCCTCGGCGACACCGCGCGCTCCTGCGAGCCGTTCATGCGCCAGGTCTTCATCGGCCGCGGCGTGGACGTCACCAGCGACCTCGCCTTCGAGCGCAAGCTCTACGTCATCCGCAAGCGTGCGTACACGGACATCCGCGCCTCCACCCTCGCCGGCGCCGAGTACTGGTACGTGGCCAGCCTCTCGATGCGGACCTTGGTCTACAAGGGCATGCTCACGACCGACCAGGTCGACCAGTACTTCCCGGACCTGCAGCACCCGCTGATGGAGTCCGCGCTGGCCCTCGTCCACTCCCGCTTCAGCACGAACACGTTCCCGAGCTGGGAGCGCGCGCATCCGTACCGCTACCTCGCGCACAACGGCGAAATCAACACGCTGCGCGGGAACATCAACTGGATGCACGCCCGCCAGGCGCTCTTCGACAGCGACCTCTTCGGCGACGACATCCGCAAGATCCTGCCGATCATCAATCCGAACGGCAGCGACTCGTCGATGTTCGACAACACGCTCGAACTGCTCGTCCTCGCGGGCCGCCCGCTGGCCCACGCGATGATGATGATGATCCCCGAGCCGTGGTCCAACCACGAGTCGATGGATCCGCAGCGCCGCGCGTTCTACCAGTACCACTCCTGCCTGATGGAGCCGTGGGACGGCCCGGCCTCGATCGCCTTCACCGACGGCCGCCAGATCGGCGCCATCCTCGACCGCAACGGTCTCCGGCCTTCGCGCTACTGCGTGACGAAGGACGGGCTGGTCATCATGGCTTCCGAGACCGGCGTGCTCGACATTCCCGCGTCCGAGATCGTCCAGAAGGGCCGTCTCCAACCGGGCCGCATGTTCCTCATCGACACCACACAGGGTCGCATCATCGAGGACGAGGAGATCAAGCGCGAGATCTGCGGCGCCCAGCCGTACCAGGACTTGATCAAGGAGCACCTTGTGCACCTCAGCGACCTGCCGGAGGCCCCGGTGGCTGAGACGCCGGACCACGAGACGCTCCTGCAGCGCCAGATCGCTTTCGGCTACACCTACGAGGACGAGCGCATCGTCCTGACGCCGATGGCGCGTGACGGCGTCGAGGCGATCGGCTCGATGGGCAACGACTCCGCGCTCGCGGTGCTCTCGAACAAGCCGCGCCTGCTCTACGATTACTTCAAGCAGCTCTTCGCGCAGGTCACAAACCCGCCGATCGACTGCATCCGCGAGGAGATCATCACCTCGGCCGAGACGCGTCTCGGTTCCGAGGGCAATCTGCTCAACCCGCAGCCGTCCGCCTGCCGCCGCGTGGAGTTGAAGTGGCCGATCCTCACCAACGAGGAATTCGCCAAGATCCGCCGCACCCAGCTCCCGGGCCTGCGCGTCGGCGTGCTGCCGATCCTCTTCCGCGTCAGCCGCGGCGAGCGCGGCCTCGCCAAGTCGATGGAGGAACTCTCCATCATGGCGCGCCGCATGATCGAGGAGGATGAGGTCAATGTCCTCATCCTCAGCGACCGCGGGGTGAACCGCGAATACGCGCCGATCCCGTCGCTGCTCGCGATCGCCGGCCTCCATCACTACCTGATCCGCGAGGGTCTGCGCACGCGCGCGAGTCTCGTGCTCGAGACCGGCGAGGCCCGCGAGGTCCATCACTTCTCGCTGCTCATCGGCTACGGCTGCTCCGCGATCAACCCATACCTCGCCTTCGAGACGATCGACGGCATGATCCGCGACGGCCAGCTGCCGGGCGTCGACCACAAGACCGCCTGCAAGAACCTCGTGAAGGCCGCCTCCAAGGGCGTGATCAAGGTGATGTCCAAGATGGGCATCTCCGCGATCCAGAGCTACCGCGGCGCCCAGGTCTTCGAGGCCCTCGGCCTCCGCCAGGACGTCATCGATCATTACTTCACGTGGACGCCGTCGCGCGTCGGCGGCATCGGCCTCGATGTCATCGCCCAGGAGGTCCTCCTGCGCCACCGCGCCGCGTACTCCGACCGTTCGGCCAGCAGCCACACGCTGCCCGGCGGCGGCATCTACCAGTGGCGCGCCAACGGCGAGGCCCACCTCTTCACGCCGGAGTCGATCCACAAGCTGCAGAAGGCGGTCCGCACGAACAGCGTCGCCGCCTACAAGGAGTACGCGTCGCTGATCAACGATCAGTCGCGCACTCTCTGCACGCTGCGCAGCCTCCTCCAGTTCAAGACCGGCCCAGCCATCCCGCTCGAGGAAGTCGAGCCGGCCGAGGCGATCATGAAGCGCTTCAAGACGGGCGCGATGTCGTACGGCTCCATCTCGAAGGAGGCCCATGAGACGCTGGCGATCGCGATGAACCGCATCGGCGGCAAGTCCAACACCGGCGAGGGCGGCGAGGATCCGGAGCGCTTCATCCCGCTGCCCAACGGCGACTCGAAGAACTCCGCGATCAAGCAGGTCGCCTCCGGCCGCTTCGGCGTCACCAGCGAGTACCTCGTCAACGCCAAGGAGCTCCAGATCAAGATGGCCCAGGGCGCCAAGCCCGGTGAGGGCGGCCAGCTGCCCGGCTCCAAGGTCTACCCGTGGGTCGCGAAGACGCGTCACACCACCGCCGGCGTCGGCCTCATCTCCCCGCCGCCGCACCACGACATCTACTCGATCGAGGATCTCGCGGAGCTGATCCACGACCTCAAGAACGGCAACCGCCTCGCCCGCGTGAGCGTGAAGCTGGTCGCCGAGGTCGGCGTCGGCACCATCGCGGCCGGCGTCGCCAAGGCGCACGCCGACGTCGTGCTGATCTCCGGTTACGACGGCGGCACCGGCGCCTCGCCGCAGACCTCGCTGCAGCACGCCGGCCTGCCGTGGGAACTCGGCCTCGCCGAGACCCACCAGACGCTCGTGCTGAACAACCTGCGCTCCCGCATCGCGGTCGAGACCGACGGCCAGCTCAAGACGGGCCGCGACGTCGCCATCGCCGCGCTGCTGGGTGCCGAGGAGTTCGGTTTCGCGACCGCCCCACTCGTCGCCACCGGCTGCATCATGATGCGCGTCTGCCATCTGAACACCTGCCCGGCCGGCGTCGCGACGCAGGACCCGAAGCTGCGCGCCAAGTTCGCCGGCAAGCCGGAGCACGTGGTCAACTTCATGCGCTTCATCGCCGAGGATCTCCGCGGCATCATGGCCGAGCTCGGCTTCCGCACGATCGACGAGATGGTCGGCCGCACCGACCGCCTCGAGGCGCGCAAGGCCGTCGACCACTGGAAGGCCAAGGGTCTCGACTTCTCCAACATCCTCTACCAGCCGGACGTCGGTCCGGAGGTCGGCCGCTACTGCCAGATGAAGCAGGACCACGGCATTGATCGCTCGCTCGACGTCACGACGCTGCTCGGGATCTGCGAACCCGCGATCGAGCGCGGCGAGAAGGTCATCGCCGAGCTGCCCATCCGCAACGTCAACCGCGTGGTCGGTACGATCACCAGCGGCGAGGTCACGCGCCGCCACGGCGCCAAGGGCCTCCCCGAGGACACAATCCGCATCCACTTCAAGGGTTCGGCCGGTCAGAGCTTCGGCGCCTTCATGACGCGCGGCATGACCTTCCTGCTCGAGGGCGATGCGAACGACTACATCGGCAAGGGCCTTTCGGGCGGCAAGATCATCGTCTTCCCGCCGGCCAGCGCGACCTTCCGCGCCGAGGAGAACATGATCGTCGGCAACGTCGCCCTCTACGGTGCGACGGATGGCGAGATCTACATCCGCGGCATGGCGGGTGAACGGTTCGCGGTGCGCAACTCCGGCGTGAACGCGGTCGTCGAAGCCATCGGCGACAACGGCTGCGAGTACATGACGGGCGGTCGCGTGGTCGTGATCGGCCCCGCCGGCCGCAATTTCGGCGCCGGCATGTCCGGCGGCGTCGCGTACGTGCTCGACGAGAGCGGCGACTTCGCCAAGCGCGTCAATCCGCAGATGGTCGGGATCGGCCGCGTCACGGCCGCCAAGGACATCGCGGAGCTCCGCAGCTCGATCGAGAAGCACTTCGAGTACACCCGCAGCGAACGCGCCCGGACGATCCTCGGCGCCTGGGACACCTACCTCCCCAAGTTCGTCAAGGTGCTGCCGAAGGACTACGAGCGCATGCTCGCCTGCATCGAGCGCGCCCAGGCCCAGGGCCTGAGCGGCGACGAGGCCATCATGGCCGCCTTCGAGGAGAACGCCCGCGACACCTCGCGTGTCGGCGGCAACTGATCCGCGACGGCACCGCACGCACCCCCACCACACCGAAATCCCTCCGACCCCCTTCCGCCATGGGCAAGCCAACTGGTTTCATCGAATACCTGCGCGAACTTCCCGTCGACCGCTCGCCCACCGAGCGCGTCCGCGACTGGAGCGAGTTCCATCCCCACATGGAGGAGAAGAAACTCCGCCAGCAGGGCGCGCGCTGCATGGACTGCGGCGTCCCGTTCTGCCACACCGGGAAACTGATCAGCGGGATGGCCTCCGGCTGCCCGATCAACAACCTGATCCCCGAGTGGAATGACCTCGTCTACCGCGGTCAGTGGCGCGAGGCGCTCGATCGCCTGCACAAGACGAACAACTTCCCGGAGTTCACCGGCCGCGTGTGTCCGGCCCCGTGCGAAGGTTCCTGCGTGCTCGGCATCAACGCGCCGCCCGTCACGATCAAGAACATCGAGGTCTCGATCATCGACCACGGCTGGGAAGAGGGTTGGGTCCTCCCCGAGGCCCCGAAGGTGCGCACCGGCAAGAAAGTCGCCGTCATCGGCTCCGGCCCGGCCGGCCTCTCCGCCGCCGCCCAGCTGAACCGCGCGGGCCATACCGTCACGGTCTTCGAGCGCGCCGACCGCCCGGGCGGCCTGCTGATGTACGGCATCCCGAACATGAAGCTGGAAAAGCGCGAGGTCGTCCTCCGCCGCATCGAGCTGATGGAGAAGGAAGGCATCAAGTTCATCTGCAACGCGAACGTCGGCGAGAACGTCGAGCCGCAGCTCTTCCTGAAGGAATTCGATGCGACGGTGATCTGCACCGGCGCGACGCAGCCGCGCGATCTCCCGATCGAGGGGCGTCAGCTGAAGGGCATTCACTTCGCGATGGAGTTCCTCACCGCGAACACCAAGGCCGTGCTCAACGGCGGCGCCGAGCACACGCCCATCTCCGCCCGCGGCAAGGATGTCGTGGTGCTGGGCGGCGGCGACACCGGCACGGACTGCGTGGGCACGTCGATGCGCCATGGCTGCAAGAGCCTCGTGCAGATCGAGATTCTCCCCAAGCCCCCGACCGAGCGCGCGGCCGACAATCCGTGGCCGGAGTGGCCGAAGACCTATAAGATGGACTACGGCCAGGAGGAGGCGGCGGCCCGTTTCGGCGCCGATCCGCGCGTGTACCTGACGACGGTGAAGAAGTTCATCGGCGACGAGCAGGGCCACGTGAAGGAGCTCGTGACCGTCGAGATCAAGTGGGAGAAGAGCGAGAAGGGTCAGTTCGTGCCGAAGGAAGTCCCCGGCAGCGAGAAGACGCGACCGGCTCAGCTGGTGCTGCTCGCGCTCGGCTTCCTCGGACCCGAACAGGCGCTGCTCAAGGAGATCAAGCTGGAGTCGGACCCCCGCTCGAACATCAAGGCGGAGCACGAGAAGTACACGACCAACCTCAAGGGCGTGTTCGCCGCCGGCGACTGCCGCCGCGGCCAGAGTCTCGTGGTCTGGGCGATCAACGAGGGCCGCGGCGCGGCCCGCGAGTGCGATCGCTACCTGATGGGCACAACGGATCTGCCGTAAGGCGGTCCCGGTCATCCGCGATGATCGGGTTTCGGTCGAGGATGATGGCTGGCAGGCCGAGTTTAACGATCTCGTCCAGCAACCGATGGGGGTGCTCGACTCAGCCGACCACGCCGGAGAGAAGCGCGACCGTCGGCTCGGCGGCAAAGACTGCGGATGCGATGTCCGAATGGAACGACAACTCGCCATTGGAAAACTCCCGCTGCCCGGCCTCCACAAACATCGCCTGTTCGACCACGGCCCAGCGGATGCGAATGGCTCCTTGCCAAAGCGAGCGGTGCTGGAAATAGCAGCTGCTCAGAGATCCCCCAAAATCCAAGACGTTCAGTCGACCGCCAGCACGCGCGGCCTCCTGCATGAGGCACGCCGCCAAGGTCCATGACGGAGCGGGCTCCCGATGGATTACGCCATCGCGTTCGAAGGCCGCTCGTCCGTCTCGCACCGTGCGCGCAGCCTCAAGCACGCGCTCCAGGATCGCTGCGGAATCGTAACCGGTTGAAGCCGCCCGCACCTCCTGCCACGAAGCAAGGTCTCCCTCGAAACGGACCCTGCGGAAACGCCGCTCCCACAAATCAACGAGGAGCGGCGGCAGCAGAGCGCGACCCATTCTCTTCCACGCTGGCTTCATGCCGGTACGACCGCCTCCCGCGGGGGCAACTCAAGCAACGGCGCAGGAACGAGACTCGTTCGCCAGCGCGGGTCGCCCTCAAAGTAGGCCCTCAACACGGACCGCGCATCACGCTCGGTGAATCGACCCGCGCGAACCTGCCGCCAGTCGGAACACGATGCTTCGCGGACCGTGGCCGCCGGCAGGTAGTGCAGCGTTACCTCCCGGCTCCCAAGCGCCACCAGCGCACTCAGCCGGTGGTTGCCGTCTAGAATCAAGAATGACTCCGCCCCGTCCGCCCGCACAAGTTTGCGGGCGACGATGCCCGGCTTTTGCTCGCGATAGCCATGGCGACGGATGGAGAAAATGGCGCGTTCGAGCCAGAAGAACTCCTGCTCGATGCGGAACCACGGAACACCCTCCTCGCAAAACTGCGTGACAATGTCGGGAAACTCCAGCGGATCGCCGCATCCAGCAAACCAACACACGCGAGCGCAACACCGATGCCGAACAGCGTCGCGAGGCCAAGAAGCGCAGCCGCCGTCGCGAGGATACGTTCCCGGTCCGCCGGTCGCCGCACCAGTTCCTGCACCACCACGAAGTCCAATCCGAGGTTGGCCAACGGAAGAAACAGAGCGGGAAGAGCGACCGCATAACTCAATACTCCATACCCCTCCGGACCGAGATGCCGCGCCACCGCGCTGAACGTCGCCAGCGACAGCACGGCTCTCACCGCATGATCAAGGTAGAGCCAACTCGCGTTGACGAGAACCTGAGCACCCCCTCTCCCGGCCAAGCGGTCGATCAATCCTCTCATGCCAGTGGAGTTGGACGGGGTGCCGCTGGATTGCTGCATGAGGGACGACGTCCCCGTGCGGATTCGCCGCCCGCCGGTCAATGCTGGCGGGCAGCCGTCCTCCGCAGACTCCCCAGTGGTCCGGCCGCATGATGGACGTCCGCATGATGGGACGTCCGACCCGCAAAGCTCCCCCATAACGTCACGACGCATCGACCTTGCCGCTGCTGGCACCCGGCCCTATGCACACCGCGGATGTCCACGGAAACGCGCTCCGCTTCTGTCCGGTCTCGCCCCACCTGCAGCATCTCGGGAACCCTCTCCCGAAGCTCCGCCTAGATGAACCACTACTGCACCTACTTCGACCGCGGGTTCCTCGTGCAGGGCGTGGCGCTGTGGCGTTCGCTCGCGCGGCACGACCCGGACGCCGCGCTGTGGGTGCTCGCCCTCGACGACGAGACCGCCGAGGCCCTGCGGTCACTCGGCGACACGTTCCTGCGCGTCGTGCCGCTCGCCGACCTCGAGGCCGCCGACCCCGCCCTCGCCGCCACCCGCGGCACGCGCTCGCGCACCGAATTCCTCTTCACGCTCTCGCCCTGCTGGCCGCGCTGGATCCTCGCGACGCAGGACTACGTGCGCCGGGTCACCTATCTCGACGCCGACCTCGCCTGCTTCAGCCGCCCCACCGCCCTCTTCGCCGCCATGGAGGCCGCGGGCGCCAGCGTCATGGTCACCGCCCACCGCTTCCCGTCATGGCTCAAGCACTACGAGCGGCACGGGAAGTTCAACGTTGGCGTGCTGAGCTTCGCCGGAGACGAGGCCGGTCAGCGCTGCCTCGACGAATGGCGCGACGAGTGCCTCGCGTGGTGCCACGACCGCGTGGAGGGCGGGCGCTACGCCGACCAAGGCTATCTCGACGACTGGCCCGCGCGACTAGGCCGGCACCTCCTGGTGCTCGACGATCCCGGGGTCAACGCCGCCCCGTGGAACTGGGCCGGCTGCGCGTACCGCATACCGGCGTCGACGCAGGCGCCGATTGAGGTCGATGGACGACCGCTCGTGTTCTTCCACTTCGCGCGCTTCCGGCCCCGCGCGGGCACATGGCTGTGGGAGTCGGGCCAGCTCGACTACGGGATCATGCCACGCCGCCTCCGGGATGCGCTCTACGGCACCTACTGGTCGATGCTGGTGGCGGCGCAGGCCGAGCTGCGGTCAGCGCGGCCGAGCGTGGACTTCAATCTGCCGACCGCCCGGCGGGGCCGTTCCTGGAGGCGCAGCCTCCCGCTGCGCCTCGTCTTTGGCGGCACATGGATCCGCTTGGGCAGCCACTTCCTGAACCTGCGCGGCGGCCTCGGCCGCTGGTCCGGCCGGGCGCTCGGCTGGCTCCGGCGCGTCGTCCGCGGGGGCGGGGACGATTGAGCGAAAGGATCTCGCGACCAACGAAATTTCCTGCGACGCCTTGATGGAAACTCGGCGCCCGCGGTTCATACTCTTGCTCCCGCTGCTCCCGCTGCTCCCGCTGCTCCCGCTGCTCCCGCTGCTCCCGCTGCTCCCGTGCCCGGTCCCGAACCCGAACTCTCGCGCTGGTTTGAGGAGGAAGTGCTCCCGCACGAACCCTCGCTCCGAGCCTGGCTGGTCACGCGTTTCCCCACGCTGTCGGACGTGGATGATCTGGTTCAGGAAACCTTCTCGCGCCTCCTGAAGGCGAAGGCCACCGGCTCGATCGCGCACCCCCGCGGCTTCCTCTTTGTCACCGCACGCAACCTCGCGCTGAACCAGCTGCGCCATCTGCGATACGTGTCGCCCTCGGATGAACCCGCGCCCGACCTGGAGTGGGTAGCGGACGAACGCGGCGACGTGCCGGCAGCGGTGGCGCACGCGGAGGACCTGCGGCTTCTGACGGAGGCGATCCGGGCGTTGCCAGAGCGCTGTCGGCAGGTCCTGACGCTGCGCAAGATTTACGGGCTATCCCAGCGCGAAACCGCGCTCCGGCTGGGGATTTCCGAGCACACCGTGGAGGTCCAGGGCGCGATTGGCCTGCGAAAGTGCATCCGCTTTTTCCGCGAGCGCGGGCATCGGACATGACACCGTCCGGACACACCCCGCGGCACCCCGCGGATGACGTCGAAGCGACGGCGGCCGACTGGGTCCTGCGCCTCGATCGCGGATTGAGACCCGCGGAGCAGGACGCGCTCTCGGCCTGGCTCGCCGGAGATGCGTCCCATCGCGAGGCCTTCGCCGAAGCCTCAAGAACATGGGACCACCTCGGGCGGCTCGCCGGGGTGCAGTCGTCCGTCGCCCCCCGGCCGGATCCGGATCTGCTTGCCCCCCCGCGACGACCCCGCGCCGGTCGCATCGGCCGGCTTGCCGGCTGGTCGCTCGCCACCGCCGCCGCCGGTGCGCTGGCGGCGCTGGCCCTCACGCTCACCCGCTCGGGCAGCTCCGAAGGCCGCCAGCAGATGGGGGCCGCACAAACGTTCGTCTCCGCACTCGCCCTGATTGAACGACGCATCCTCCCTGACGGCTCGACGGCGGAGTTGAACCGGGGAACACAACTCTTGGAGGCCTACTCCTCCTCCGAACGGCGCATCCGGCTGTTGCAGGGCGAGGCTTATTTCAATGTCCAGAAGGACGCCTCCCGCCCATTCATCGTCGAGGCGGGCGGCCTGATGGTTCAGGCGGTGGGGACGGAGTTCAACGTCCGCCTCGCGGCAGCCACGGTGGAGGTGCTCGTGACGGAGGGAACGGTGCGCCTCGGGGAGTCCGGATCGGCCCTCAGCGATCGCCCGGGGTCGGCCCCTCCCTTGCTCGGGGCCGGCCAGCGGGCGACCGTCGCCCTCGTGGCGGCTGCGGCACCGCGGGTGGCGGCTGTCTCCCGGGATGAGGCGGAGGCGGCCCTCGCGTGGACTCCCCGCCTGCTCGACTTCACGGACCGCCCGATGGCGGAGATCGTGACGGAGTTCAACCGGCGCAATCCGGTGCAGCTGGTACTGGGTGACCCCGCGCTGGCCCAGCTCCGCCTGAGCGCCACCTTCCGCTCCGACAATGTGGAGGGCTTCGTCCGCTTGATGCAGTCCGATTTTGGCATTCACGCCCAGTGGAGCGACCCGCGCACCATTGTGCTGCGCCGGGAGCGCTAGCTGGAGCCGGGCGGTGCCAGAATGTTTCCTTAACGGAAAAGGGGTCCTCGGGGGTTTTCCTCCTGTTCTCCTCTCACCCGTTCCCCCCGTGCATCCCGTCCTCCCCGCGTTCCGCCTTCTGTCATTGCTAATGAGTGTTGTCTTGGCGGCGTCGGCTGCCCTTGGCCAAGCCACCACCCCCCGCCGCTTCGACCTCCGGGAAGGCCCGGCGCAGGAAACCCTGAAGGCCTTCGCCGCTCAGAGCGGGCGCGAGATCGTCTTTGCACCGCAGGTCGTAGGATCGACGACCACGCGACCCGTGCGTGGCGACCTCACGCCAGCGGCCGCTCTCGCGACGATGCTGGAGGACACGGGCTTGGTCTTCTCGGAGGACGAGCGAACCGGCGCCTTCGCGGTGCGCCAGCGGGAGGTGGAGCGCCGTCCCACGGATTCCGGGACCACCGACGGTCCGGCCCGGAAGGCACCCCCGATCGTCACCCGGTCGGAACCAGCGAATTCCGGCACCGTCGCCCTCCAGCCTGTCGAAGTGACCGGATCCCGACTCCGCCAGACCGACATCGAAGGACCCTCGCCCGTGCTTACCTTCGACCAGGAGTTCCTGCAGCTGTCGGGATTTGCCACGACCGAGGAATTCCTCCGCACACTGCCGCAAAACTTCACCGGCGCATCGGCGGGGCGCAGCGGCGTGCCCAACGACGAAAACCCCCTGCAGTTCGCCCGCAACGCCGGGCAGTCCGGCGTCGGCCTGCGCGGGCTGGGGTCCAATTCCACGCTGGTTCTCATCAATGGGCGACGGGCTCCCTTGTCCGGTCGAGGCAACAATGCCACGACCCCTCCGCAGGGCTTCTTCGACATCAACACCATCCCGATGGGCATGATCGAGCGGATCGAGGTGCTCACGGACGGCGCCTCCGCGATTTACGGCACCGATGCCATTGGCGGCGTGGTCAACATCATCCTCAAAAAGGCCTTCAACGAGACCGAACTCCGCGTCCGCTTCGGCGGCACCTGGCACGGCGGCGGGTTCGAGCGGGGGGCCACTCTCACGCACGGCGTGAGCCGCGGGCCGTGGAAGATCACCACCGTCCTCGATGTCTTCCAGCGTGAACCCCTCTGGGCAAGCCAGCGCTGGTTTTCCAAGTCCGGCGACCTCCGGCCCCGCGGAGGCGACGACTTCCGCAGCACGATCGGCTACCCGATGACCATCTACGCCCTGCCCGGTCAGACCCTGCGCGGCCTGACGAATCCCGACGGCACGCCGGCGACTCAAGCGGTGGTCCCGGCCGGTCAGGACGGGCGCAGCCTGACCGTTGGCAGCTTCGCCGCCACCGCCGGCCAGCGGGCCTTCTACAACACCGCCGACCTGTACTCGATCATTTCTCCCACCGACCGCCGGGGTGTCTCGCTCAACGCGGAGTACGCGATCCACCCGCGCATCACACTCTTCTCGGAGTTGTCCTACACCCGTGTCTACACGGACACCAAGGCCAACCCGGTCCCGACCAACAACCCAAACGGCTTGGCGACGCTCCCCCGCATCCCCGCCAACCACCCCCTCAACCCCTTCAAGCAGGATCTGGGAATCGCCATCGCCCACGAGGAACTCGGCCCCCGCAACCTCCTCGCCTCCACGAACTCGCTCCGTGCGGTCGGGGGCGCCCGCGTCGTCCTGCCCCGGAACTGGGAGGCTGATGCCTCCGTGATGTACTACGGCCAGCGCTTCAAGGCCCTCAATGGTGGTCTGCCCGACAACGCCGCGATGATCGCCGCCTTGAACCAGACCGATCCCAACCGCGTTCTCAACCTCTTCGGTGATTACCGGTTCAAGGGGCCGACCAATCAGCCCGGAATCTACGAGTCCGTGGTCCGCATCACCGAGGAAAACGCCCGCTCCGACGTCTACACCGCCGAGACCCTCGCCCGGGGACCGGTCTGGACCGCTCCCGGAGGCGAGGTCCGAGTCGCTGTCGGTGGCGAGTGGAACCAGCAGGACCGCGCCCGGACCACCAACGTGCCCACGACGATCCTCCCGGCACGCAGTCGCGAGGTGCGAAACCAGTACGCGGCCTACGCCGAGGCGGCCATCCCGGTCTTCGGCCGCGCCAACGCCCGACCGCTCCTGCACCGCCTCGACCTCCAGATCGCCGCCCGCTACGAAGACATCGAGGATGCGGGCCAGACCACCAATCCCAAGTATGCGGTCCGCTGGCAGCCCGTGCAGCCCATCCTGCTCCGCGCCTCCTACGGCACCGGCTACCGGGCTCCCGCGCTCACCGAGTTGGAACGGCCTGAGGCCAACCAGAACCAGACCCTCTTTGATCGCCGCCGGAACAATGAGCGCTACCTCATGCTCGTAACCTCAGGGTCGGATCCGAACCTCGCCCCAGAGACGTCCGAGACTTTCAATTACGGGGCGGTGATCAACATCCCGAAGGTCAACGGCCTGAGCGTCGGGGTCGACTACTACCGGAAGGAGATCGAAAACCTCTCGACGAACATCCTGCCGCAGACCCTTCTCGATTTCGAAAGCTCGTTTTCCTCACGCATCCTCCGCGTTGCACCCACCCCCGCCGAACAGACGGCGGGCACGCCGGGCCGCGTCTCCCAGATCGACGCACGCTTCGTGAACTTCGGTCTCGTGGTCACCGAAGGCTTCGACTACTCCATCAATTACCAGTTCTCCACGGACACCCTGGGACGCTTCCATCTCCGCGCCGCCGCCACCTACCTCGCGTCCTACAAGATCGCCTTCAACCCCGGCGATCCACTGATTGAGCGGAAAGGGACGTTCGGGTTTCCCCAGGACTTCAAGGGGAATGTCATGATGATCTGGAACCGAGGATCCCTCGGGGGATCGATCGCCGTGTACCACCAGGAGGGATTCGATCGTAACGGCCGCCCGGTCGACGCGTTCACGACCGTCGACCTTACCGCCGCGTATGAATGGACCCGCCGCCGGCTGCGTCTCCAGGCAGGGATCGGCAACGTCTTCGATCTGGCGCCTCCCTTCGCCAACACCGTCTGGGGCTACGACGGCGGATTCCACAGCGCAAAGATGCGCACCTACAACGCCAGTGTCAGCTACCGGTTCTAGCCGCCCTCCAAGCCGTTCCCCGCCGCAATCGTACTCCTCCCCTTCATGCCACTCCCATCCGATCCCTCCCGCTCCACTTCGAGCGCCCGCCTTCGGGCCTGCCTGACGAGCTCCCTGCTCTTCGCCGCCAGCCTGCTTCCGGCCAGCCGGACCCTCGCGGCCGAACTCGCCTTGAGCCTCAAGCCAGACCACCGCATCCTCGCCGACGGCGGCGAACTCTGGGGAAAATTGCCTTTCTTCAACGATCCCGTCGCCCTCTCCCCCGAACCTCCCCCCGGTCTGACCAAGGCTCCGGCGGCGAAGGGTACGCTGCGCTACGGCATCCTGCGCCTCGGAAATGGTCCCAAGGCCGACCACATCGTTGCGATCGACCAAGGTCCCGTGGTGAACCCCGAGTCCTGCTTCCTGTACGTTGATACCAACCGCAACGGAGACCTGACCGATGACGGAGATGGCCGCTGGGAGCGGATGATCCAGCGCGGCAAGGCGGAGAGCGGCTTCTACATGGGCCTGGCAAACCGCGTCCTTCGCGCCTCTTACGGTTCGGCCGACAATGAGACCGCTTCCATTGATCACGGGGTGATGTTGCTCTTCACGGTGCTCCGCGCCGGCGAAGGGCACCAGCTAAGCTATCGGCGCACGACCGCGCAGACCGGCGTGATCACGCTGGACGGGAAGCCCATGCGCCTCGCCCTGATCGAGAACGACAACGATGCTCTTTACGCGGCCCCCTCCCGCTCGCCCGACCGGCCCCGGCCGCTGTGGTTGCTCGCCGACGTGAACCGCGATGCCACCTTCGATCCTTTCCTTGAGCGTTTCGACGCCTCCCAGCCATTCAAGGTCGGCGAAACCGCTTACGAGGCCAGGACCACGCTCGAAGGCCAGTCCCTGACCTTCGCGACCACGGACCGACCCGCCCAGGTCGTGCGCGCCCCCGCTCCCCCGGCCCCGCGCCAGCCCCTCCTTGCGAACGGCACCCCCGCCCCTGACTTCAGCGCCGACCGCGCCGAGGGCGGATCGACGCAGCTTTCGGAACTGCGCGGCAAAATCGTCGTCATCGACTTCTGGGCCCCTTGGTGCGGACCCTGCAAGGCGGCCATGCCCGGCTTGGAGCAACTCCACCAGAAGGTCCGTGACCAAGGTGTCGTCATCCTCGGTCTCTGCGTGTGGGATACGCGTGAGAACTTCGACAAGTGGCTCAAGGCACCCCAGGTGAAGACCTCCTATCCGCTCGCCTTCGATCCCAGCGGGGTCGATCGGGAAACAGGCAATGCCAACAGCATCGCCAGAAAGTTCTACAAGGTAAGTGGCATCCCGACCTTCTACGTGATCGACCGCGAGGGCAACGTGGCGGCGAGCTTCGTGGGCAGCGGACCGACCAGCAAGGCGGGCCTCGAGAAGACCCTTCAATCCCTCGGGGTGAGTCTCTAAGCCAACACCCTGCCGTCGGAGGCGGAGTAGCGAGGTGAGAGGGCGAGCGCATTTCGGGGGCGAAAGACCGAGGACTACCCGGAGGGTGTTTCGACGGGGAGGTGCCACTTAAAGGTGCCGCCAGATCGCCTCGATGCGACCCGATCGAGCGCAGCGTTGCGGCCTCGCGCCCAACGGCATCGCCCGGCCACGGGAATTTCCTTGGAAGCGGGGGCCGGGCGGGCGTTGGATGGGGTCATGTCCCAGACCCCGCCCCCACCCGCGTCCGCGCCGCGTTCAGACGCACCCTCCTCCGGCCGACTGCCCTCTCTCGTCGCCATCGTCACCGGCGGCGGCTCGGGCTTCGGCGAGGCCATTGCCCACACCTTCCACCGCGAGGGCGCGAAAGTCGTCATCGCCGACCGCAATGCCGCCGCCGCGGAACGCGTCGCCGCCGCCCTGCGCTCGACCGGCGGCGAGGCGCTCGCCGTGCCGATGGACGTCACCGTCTCCGCCGACTTCGCACGGCTGGTGGACGAAACGCTGAAGCGCTTCGGCCGCATCGACGTGATCGTCAACAACGCCGGCATCAGCCACGCCAACCAGCCGATGCTCTCCGTCTCCGAGGCCGAGTTCGACCGTCTCTACCAGGTCAACGTCAAGAGCATCTACCTCTCGGCCATCCACGGCGTCCCCGTCTTCCGCCGCCAGGGAGGCGGCGCCTTCATCAACATCGGCTCCACCGCCGGCGTCCGGCCGCGCCCGGGCCTCTCCTGGTACAACGGCACCAAGGGGGCCGTCGTCCTCCTCACCAAGTCGCTCGCCGTGGAACTCGCGCCCGACAAGATCCGCGCCAACTGCATCAACCCCGTCATCGCCGAGACGCCGCTCCTCACCACCTTCATGGGCGTTCCCGACACGCCGGAGAACCGCGCCCGCTTCCTCGCCACCATCCCGCTCGGCCGTCTCTGCCAGCCCGCCGACGTCGCCAACGCGGCGCTCTTCTTCGCCGACCCAGCGTCGTCCTTCGTCACCGGATCCTGCCTCGAGGTCGACGGCGGGCGCTGTATCTGAAAATTCACGACGACGCCCGCCTCCGATCGCCATGAGCTTCGCCCTGCCCGACTCCTTCCCGCTGTACGTCGCCAACCGGGCGGAGTCGCCGAACCGCGACCTCGCGGTGACGGACAAGTTCACGGGGGACACCGTGACCCGCGTGCCGGTGGCGGATGCCGCGCTGATCGATCGCGCGATCGCGGCCGCGGTGGCGGCCGAGGCGCCGATGCGCCGCCTGAGCCCGGACCTGCGCAAGTCGGTGCTGGACCACTGCGTCGCCCGTTTCACCGCCCGCGCCGAGGAGCTCGCCCGGGCGCTCTGCGTCGAGGCGGGCAAGCCGATCCGCGACAGCCGGGGCGAAGTCACGCGGCTGATCGACACGTTCAGCATCGCCGCGCAGGAGTCGGTGCGGATCGGCGGCGAGGTGATGAACCTCGAAATCTCGCCGCGCACACGCGGCTACCGCGGTTCCTTCCGCCGCGTGCCCGTCGGGGCCTGCTCCTTCATCTCGCCCTTCAACTTTCCGCTCAATCTGGCGGCCCACAAGATTGCGCCCGCGATCGCCGCCGGCTGTCCGTTCGTGCTCAAGCCCGCCAGCCGCACGCCGATCGGCGCGCTGCTCATCGGCGAGGTGCTGGCCGAGACCGCGCTGCCGCCGGGCGCGTTCTCCATCCTGCCCTGCCACCGCGACGGCGCCGACCTCTTCACCACGGACCCCCGCTTCAAGCTCCTCAGCTTCACCGGATCCCCGGAGGTCGGCTGGGCGATGAAGGCCCGCGCCGGCAAGAAGAAGGTCGTCCTCGAACTCGGCGGCAACGCCGCCTGCATCGTTGAACCCGATTGGAAGGACCTCGACGACGCCGTTCGCCGCATCACCTTCGGCGCATTCTTCCAGTCGGGCCAGAGCTGCATCAGCGTGCAGCGGATCCTCATCCACGAATCGATCTATGCGGACGTCCGGGACCGGCTCGTCCGCAGCACCGCGGCGCTGGTTGCGGGCGATCCTAAGCGTGAGGAAACGTTCGTCGGGCCGATGATCACGGAGGCCGACGCCGTCCGGCTGCATGGATGGATCGAGGAGGCGCGGAAGGCCGGGGCCCGCGTGCTCTGCGGCGGCCACCGCCGCGGCGCGGTGCTCGACGCCACCCTGCTGGAGAACGTCCCGGCGCATCTGCCGATCTGCGCGCAGGAGGCCTTCGGCCCGGTGGCGGTCCTGACCCCCTATTCCACGTTCGGCGAGGCGCTGGCGCTGGCCAACGCGAGCACGTTCGGTCTGCAGGCGGGTATCTTCACCCGCGACCTCTACCACGTGCAGCAGGCGTGGGACGAGCTGGAGGTGGGCGGCGTGGTGGTGGGAGACGTCCCGTCCTTCCGGGCGGACAACCAGCCCTACGGGGGCGTGAAGGACAGCGGTCTTGGCCGGGAGGGCGTGCGGTTCGCGATCGAGGACATGACGGAAATCCGCTCGCTGATCGTCCGCACCCCCCCGGGGCCCGCCTGAGTTGCGCCTCCGGCTTGACCCAGAAACGCACCTGATTATCCGTTCCCCCATGCCGCCGGAATTCCTCCAAGAACGGGCCGCCCTTTACGTGGCCGGGGCGCTGTCCGCCGCCGAGCGGGAGGCGTTCGAACTCGTGCTGGAATTTCATGAAGGGGTGCGTGCCGAGGTGGCGCGCCTGCAGGCCATCGGCGCGGAGTTGGTCCTGGCGCAGACCCCGGTCGCGGTGGAGCCGCCGGCCCCCCTGCGCGAGCGCATTCTGCAGAGCATCGCGGCCGAATCCTGCCCCCCGGCGCCGGACGCCCTCGTCGTGACGTGCCCGGAAGGCCGCGTGGAATGGGTGAATGAGTCCTTCACCGGCATGTGCGGCTACTCGCTCACGGACCTCCGCGGCCGCAAGCCCGGGGAGCTGCTGCAGGGTCCGGCCACCGACCGCGACGCCGTGGCGCGCATGCGTGCCGCGCTGCGCGAAGCCCAGCCCTGCCGGGAGACCCTCGCCAACTATGCCAAGGACGGAAGCGTGTATCGCGTCGACGTGGCCATCACGCCGATCGTCGACGATGCCGGCGCTCCGCGCTGGTTCGTGGCCCGCGAGCGTCGTCTGGCAACGCACTGAGTCGGCCCCGAGCGCTCGCCCGGACGCCGATGCCGTCAAAGCCCATCCCCGGTTCGACCGGCGAGATCCTGACCTCGCTCCCGTCGCCCTACCTGCCGGATCCGGCGACCGGACTGCTCTACTTTCCGCGCTTCCTCGCCAAGTGCCGCTACGTGAAGCAGCACGGCTCGCTTCCGGCCAGCTACGCAAAGAACTACAAGCGCGGCCTGGACCGGTTTCTCTGCCAGCACCTCGGCATCGAGCCCAACGCCGTGGAAGCCGCGGTCTTCGCCGCCGCGGACGAATCCGATCTCGCCCGTCGCCTTCGCGAACTCCTTCCTGCGGACACCCGCGCCCACCGGTGGAATCGCGAGCTTTGCCAGAAAGGCCTCACGACGGCCGGCCAGGAGTTTCTCGCCACCGCCCTGAACGCGATGGGCTGTGAAGACCGGATCGGGGAAATCCGCTCCGTCCCGGACCTGATCGACTTCGACGAGGGCCGGATCGAGTAGCGCAGAACGCGGAACGCCCCCCGGCACTGCGGAACGGACGCCGGCTCGCCCCGCGCGCTTCGGCGCGGAGCTCGTCGAGGCGTCGATCGCAGAGAGTCGCGCTCCCGACGTGCCCTCAACGCCGCGCCGCGGAAACGCCCCGACCCCGACGGACCGAAGCGTCAGTTGTTCCCACCCACCCCGACCTCAAAGGGCAGGTGCTTCTCCTTCTTCGCTCCGGCGCCCACGAGCTCGAAGGCCTCCTCCTCCTCCGGAGGGAGTTCCTCGAGCGGGGCGAAACGTTCGGAGGTGAAACCCAGTTCCTGCTTACCCTGGTGGAACGGATCCGACGGGTTCTTCAACTCCTCCAGCAGCAGTCCCACCGTGGCCGTGTCACCGCCCTTCACGACCTTTTCCCGGCCGAGGAAGACCTCGCGGATCGTGTACGTCTCTCCCTTCACCGGCAGCTGCTGGTAGAGGGCGCGGATGACCGCGGTGAAGGTATCATTCACGCAGACGACTTTTTGTCCTTTGACCATGGGAACAGGGAGACGAGGAAGAGCGAAGATGAGTGGACCCGCGAACGGGGAAAAGGGGGAGAGCCAGCGCCGCACCCTACGTCGGAGCGGGCCGGGCGTCACGCCGAGAGTGCGGCGCGTCATTCCAAGCCGGCCGGCGCGGCGCGGTCCTGGTCGCGCACGCGCACGCGGATCGCGGCGAGGCTCTCGCGCACGAGACCGCCCATCGATTCACAGTCGAGGAATTCCGGCCAGTCGTAGTGCACGGCGAGCGACTCGCGGAGCATCTCAAGGTGCTCCGGCGGTGAGAGCGGGTCGGCCGACATCACCCGCAGCAGGTAGCTCAGCCGCTCCTCGGTTACGGCGGCCCGCTGCAGCATCAGCACCTGCTCCTCGCGCTGGTACTGGCGGGCGGTCTCGAGATTGAGATGATGGACGCAGAAGAGCGCGAGCGGCTGGTTCTCGCGAAAGAACTGTGGACGGTAGAAGTTCATCCGGCCCTCGTAGCTCTGCTGGTCGAAGTCCATCGCGCGGATGCGGACCTGCGCGCCCTCGAAGTCGGGCGTGATGACGAAGACGAAGTTGTAGCTCCGCATGTCGCCCAGCAGCCGCACGAAGCAGCGCTCGTTGAACTTCACCAGTTCCTTGGCGATGCGGATCGGCCGCAGCTCCGGGCTCTCCAGCCAGCGCTCGATGAAGACGTCCCCGGGCAGTCCGGCGATGTGCTCCTCGACCAAGGTCGGCCCGTGGGTGAGGTAATTCAGGCGGTTCGGCGAGAGCACGTGCTCGAGCTCCAGCCCGTAGACGCGCGAGGCGTCGGCCCGCTTGATGTAGTAGTAGTCGGCGTTGTCGTTGAAGGAATTGACGATGCGGATGCGAAACGGCGCGGAATTGCCGAAGGCGCAGAAGTCGATCCGGTCGACGTACAAGTGCCGCATCACGGAGAGGTCGCCGTCGACGCGGATGAGCGCGTAGATCCGCTTGAGGTCCTCGTTGAGCGAATCCATCTCCAGCCGGTCGTAGACCACGGTCTCCCAAAGCGTCGGCTTGCCGGCGGCGTCCGCCAGCGGGGCGGCCTCGGTGAAGCCGCGCAACCGGTCGTAGGTCACCGGCAGGGCCCGCTCGCGGCGGTAGCGCTGGAGGTAGCCGCGCAGGCCCTCACTGATGGGAAAACTCGGCTTCTTCAGCTGTGGCCGCAACCGATCCATGGCGGCAAGATGGCTCCGGGAGCCGACCATGGCAACGCCCCAGCGCAGGACCTGGCGGGCGTCAGTAGCGCGCCGCGAGCCCGAGGTAGTTGAGCTGCCAGACTTCCTTCCAGACGCGGTAGCGTCCTTCGTGGGAGATCTTGCCGTGGTCGTCGCGCTCGGCGTGGGGCAGGAGGAAACCCAGTTCGGTGTTGATGCGCTCGACCTCGTGCTGCTGCTGGTTGAGGTCGCCGAGCGGCTCCAAGTCCCAGACGGCCGGCGGTGCGCCGGCGGCCCGCACCCGCGCCTCGTGCCGCTTCAGCAGGCTCGCCGCGGAGCGCGTCCATGGGTGCCGTTCGACGAACCAGTTCTCCGGATAGAATCCGCCGAACGGGAGGAAGAGGTTATCCGTCACGATCCGATCTCCGGCCGCCGTCTGGGTCGAAAACGTGTGGCAGACCGCGATGCTGCCACCGGCTTGGGGCAGGAACGTGACCTGCACGCGCAGCGTCCCGGTGGCGTCCTGGTAGATGGACGTGCGGAGGTAGATCCCGGGCCCGACCTCGGCCTTGAGCGATTGGAGGGCGCGGAATCCCCGCTGGCGGAGCCATTCGCGCAGGGCGAGTGACCGCGGGTGGGTGGGCCACTCCTCCCCGCTGGAATTCACGGCGAAGCGGGGGAAGAGCGGCATGGGGCTGACGCTCAGGGCGTGGATTTCCAGCCACCGGTAGCCGGTTTCGACGAGGAAGTAGATCAGGGCGAAGCCGACCAGAAGCGCCCAGAACGGCCGGTCCATCAGCTCAAACTGCCGGCACACGGAGGCGGCACCGAGACTGAAGACCAGCCAGCGCAGCCAGCGGTTGAAGATCGCGAGAATGGGCGAGGCCAGACGCTGGTTGATCTGGGTCAGGACGAGCGACGCCACGATGGCGCCGAATAGCACATAGGCGTCAAGCATTACTGGAGGCGCAGTCGCCGCCGCCGGGCGCAGCTCAGCTCAGCCGCACCGGCATGATCACGCAGATGAAGTTCTCGAGCGTCTTGAAGACGCCCGGGCTGACATCGTCCTTCACCTCAAAGAAGACCTCGTCCTTGGTCAGTGCCTTCAGCGGATCCATCAGGAACGCCGGGTTGAAGGCCGCCTGCAGTTCCGGCCCGCTGTACGAGATCGCCATCGATTCGTGCGCCTCGCCGAAGTCCGGGCTTTGTGCGGTGATTTCGAGCAGGTTGCTGCTCAGCTTCAATTTGACCGAGTTCGCCTTTTCGCTCGTGACGAGCGCGGCGCGGTGGATGCACTGCAGGAGAAGTTCGCGCTCCAGCTTGATGCGCTGGTGCGTTTCCTTGGGGATGACCTGCTGGTAATTCGGATAGTTGCCCTCGACGACCTTGGAGTAGAGGTAGATCGAGTCGATCAGGCCGCTGGAATCCTTGTCGGTGCCGATCTGGAACGAGCAGCGGCGGTCGCTGAAGTCGATCTTCACCTTCTCACCCTTGTCGAGCATGCGCAGCAGTTCAGCGACTGTCTTGGCGGGCAGGATGATCGCCCCGGCGCTGGTGGCCGGGATCTCCATCTCCTTGGCGATGAGGGCGAGGCGGCGGCCATCGGTGGCCACGAGGGAGAAACGGCCGTCGCGGAACGCGAAGTAGACGCCGTTCAGGATGTACCGCGTTTCGTCGCTGCTCTGCGCGTACGCGACGCTCTTCAGCATCGAGACCAGCTCGGGCTGATCGAGCGTGAAGGACTTCTCGTCGCCGAACTCCGGCAGCGGCGGGAACTCCTCCTTGCCGATGCCCATGATGCGGAAATTCGAACCACCCGACGCCAGCTTCACCTGGTGGTTGGGCGAGGCATCGAACGACACATCGAGATTGGGAAGTTCGCGGACGATCGTCGCCAGCCGCTTCACCGGCAGCGTCACCGCTCCGCCCTCCTTCACCTCCGCCTTGATCCGGCAGCGGATGCCGAGATCGAGATTCGTCGTCGTCAGCGAGATGAAGTCCTTGTCCGCTTCAATCAGCACGTTGCTCAGGATCGGCATCGTGGTCTTGGAGCCCACGACGTTGAGGACTTGAGCCAAGCCGTTGCTGAAATGATCGCGGTTGATCTTGAATTTCATGGGGCGCGGGGCACGACGTGCCGAGTGGTTAACAAAGTCTAAGTGATACCTTATTCAATCAGTAATTAAGAGCAGTCTTATTATGCGGCCCGGAAAGGACCAACAACCTTCCTTTTCGGGCGGCTGGCTCCTCTGAAACTCCGCCCGCGGAGTCCGCTCCGGGAGCGGTGAAGAACGTGCCCGGAACCCTCCAAGAACCTCCCGGTTCTTCACCGGGCCAAAGCTGTTCGCGGGGAGTCGACAGGTTGCTCACAGGCTGTTCAGTTCCGCCCGCCGGTGTCCGCCGGCTTCGGCGCCGAGACGCTCCGCCGGAGGTGGCGGACCAAGCCAAAGCCGATGTACCCGAGCGCGACGACGAACAGGCCTACTTCCTTGAAGACAAAAACCGCCGCCACGCAGATGAGAACGGTCACGAAGCGGGTCAGGCGCGTCGTCGTCTGCATGTCGACCTGTTTTCCGCTGGGATAGCGGACCGTGCTCACCATCAGGACGGCAATGATCGCCATCAGCACCGGGAGGACCAGCGCCCACCGGTGGAGGGAGCGGTCCTGCTCGGCGAGGCTGAGCAGGAAGAGGACGAGGCTGGCGACGGTGATGGCCGCCGCCGGGACGGGCAGGCCGACGAAATCCTTGTTCGTCTCCGCCTTGGCCCGGGCGAGGAGGGGATTGGTGATGACGTTGAACCGCGCCAGGCGGACCGCCGCGCAGAGCAGGTAGATGAACGCGAAGACCCAGCCGATTTCCCGGAAGGCCGGGTAGCCCTGAGTCGGCGAGAGGATCAGGAAGAACACCAGCAAGGCCGGTGCGATCCCGAAGGAAACGACGTCAGCGAGGGAGTCGAACTCCGCGCCGAAGAGCGACTCCCGCCCACCCATCCGCGCCAGCCGACCATCCAGCATGTCGAAGGCGGCCGCACCGAAGATCAGCCAGATGGCCTGCTTGTAAAGGTCGATGGCCGAGCCGGTGATCACCGCGGCCTGCTTCATCTCATAATTGGCCTGGATGCACCGGATCACCGACGCGAAACCGCAGAAGAGATTTCCCGCCGTCATCAGATTCGGCAGGAAATAGATCCGGCTGGCGGCGGTCACCGAGTACGGATTCTCCCGATCCTCCAAACCGGTGGGAACCACCTCATCATGCGGGTCGGAATCGGGACTGCGGGCAGGGTGGGCGGGATCGGCCATGGCAGGTATTCCTCCGTCAGGTCGCTTTCTTCGTCAGGGACTCCAGGTACTTCCAGAACTTCGAATGCTGCTCCACCAACTGGGTCTCGGAGACGGGAAACCTATTTCGCAACAGGAAGTCCTCCAGCGAGTTATGGTGGAGAATGTAGCGGACGAAGAGCGTGGATCCCTGGGTTTCGAAGTAGAAGCGATGGTCGCCGGCGCGCAGGCGGTAGAGGGTCTGTGCCCCGCGGTGGAACCGGCCGAGGGGTTCGCGGGGCTTTTCGAGATCGGCGGCCTTGAGGCTGCTGATCGGATCAACCGCCTCCAACTGCGCGAGTTTGTCCAGCTTGTTCAGTTCGCGGATCGCCTGCTCGGAAAAGGTGACCTGGAACATGGGATGAGATGGGAGGGAGGCTTTTGCAAGTTGGCGGAGCGGGCAACGCTTTTCGGGTGCGCGCTCACGGCGTGGGTCGGGGAGTGCGCTGCCGCACGGCCTCGAACAGGGTGATGATCGTGGCCATCGCCACGTTGAGGGAGTCGGCCTGCCCCGCCATGGGGATACGTACGGGCAGATCGGCGTGCTTCAGCCAGAAGTCGCTCAGGCCGTACTGTTCGCTGCCCATCACCAACGCCAGCGGGCCGGTGAGGTCAGCGTCGGTGTACAGGGTGGTGGCGGCTGGGGTGGTGGCGATGCTGCGGATGCCGCGGTCGCGCAGCCAGGCCTGCACCTCTTCGCTCGAGGCCACCACGCAGGGCACCGAGAAGAGGACGCCGGTCGAGGCGCGGACGACGTTGGGGTTGAAGAGATCGGTGATCGGATCGCAAACGATCAGCGCGTCGCACCCGGCAGCATCGGCACTGCGGAGGATGGTGCCGAGGTTGCCGGGCTTCTCGATCGATTCGACGACGAGGAGGAAGGGGACGGCGGGCAGCGTGAGCTCGGCGAGGGAGCGGCGCCACTGCGGCGCGACCGCCAGCAGACCGTCCGGCCGTTCACGGTACGCCACCTTGGCGAAGGCGTCTTTGGACAGCTCGAAGAGCGCCGCCCCGCGCCGCCGCGCCTCCTCGAGGAGCGCGGGCTCGTTCTCCCCGAGGAACCAGTCGCGGGAAAAATAGACTTCCTGCAGCGCGACACCTTTTTCCAGAGCGCGCCGGATCTCGCGGTAGCCCTCGACCAGAAAGACTCCGGCCTCATCGCGTGGCCGCCGGTCGCGCAGCCGCACGAGATGCTTCACGCGCGGGTTCTGCAGGCTGGAGATTTTCTCGGCGGGGAGGTCCACGGCCCGCCACGCTAGCGCTTCGTCGCAAGGTGGCCAGCCTGCTTCGCAGCGGGCCGCTCCGGCCGGCGTGGTGCTGTCCCCGGGCGCCGGGGCCGTCGCGGATTTGACGTTGTGAATTCCGCCCGGCGCCGAAACGTGGAGCCGTGGGCAAGAAGAAGGCTCGTTTCAACGACCTGCCGTTCTCCTATCACGAGGAGATCGAGCTGGAAATCAGCACGCTGACCAACCTGGGCTCCGGGTTGGGCCGCTTCTCGCGTCCGGGTCCGGAGGGCCGCGCGGTCGAGAACTGGGTGGTCATGGTGCCGTTCACGCTCCCGGGCGAACGGGTGCGCGCCCGTGTCTTCCGCAATCACCGCAACTTTTCCGAGGCGGATCTTCTGGAGGTCTTGGTCGCGTCGCCGGACCGCGTCGCCGCGCCGTGCCCGCTCTATGGGCGCTGCGGCGGATGCCAGTACCAGCATCTTGCCTATCCCGCGCAGTTGGAATGGAAGCGACGGCAGGTCGCCGAGCTGCTTGAGCATCTGGCCGGGATTTCTTTCCCCGTCGCTCCGGTCCACGGCTCCCCCCGCGAATGGGGCTACCGCTCGAAGATCACCCCGCACTTCGCCGCACCCCGCGACCCGGCCGTGCCGCCGCCGATCGGCTTCCTCCGGCAGGGGACGCGGTTCGACATCCTTGACGTGCCGCGCTGCGCCATCGCCACTGACGCGATCAACGCGCGTCTGAAGTCGCTGCGTGCGGAGGTGCACGTGCGCGCGGCCGCCGGCGGCTACGCCCGCGGGGCGACCCTCCTGCTCCGCGAGGCGTCGGGCGAGGTGACGACGGACTACGATGCTGCGATCGTCGAGACGGTCGGAGACCTCCGCCTGCGCTTCCTCGCCCGCGACTTCTTCCAGAACAATCCCTTCATCCTGCCGGCGTTCACCGCGTACGTGCGCGCGCAGGCGGCGGCCAGCGGTGCCCGCTACCTGGTGGACGCGTACTGCGGCAGCGGGCTTTTTGCGCTGACCGCCGCCCCCGCCTTCGCCGAGGTCACCGGCATCGAGATCAGCGAGAGCAGCGTCGCTTTCGCGCGCGAGAACGCCGCCGCCAACGGCATCACCAACGCACGCTTCGAAGCCGGGGACGCGTCACGGATCTTCGCCGGACTGCGTCACCCCGCATTGGATACCGTCGTCGTGATCGACCCGCCGCGGAAGGGATGTGACGAAGCCTTCCTGACCCAGCTCTTCGGCTTCGGACCGCGGGCGGTGGTCTACGTCTCGTGCGACCCGGCGACCCAGATGCGCGACCTCCGGCACTTTCTCGACGCGGGCTACCTCCTGCGCGCGGTGCAGCCCTTCGACCTCTTTCCCCAGACCCGCCACCTTGAGTGCATCATCACGCTGGAGCGCGGCCCAACGGCGGGGATTCCACCGGGTTTGGGGCAAGGCCCGGCGGCGAGTGCGGCCCCGCTGGCGGATCCGACGGAGGATTCAAGCCACGGCCTGCCGGGAACCCCGATCTCATCGACGCCATGAAGCAGCCGAATCGAGCCGCGCCAGGCTTTTCCTCCGTTTCCGGGCTCGACCGTTGCCTCTCGAAACGGTGGTCGCAGCGCATCCGTAATCTGGATACACTGCGCATCGGCGTCGCCCGGGAGCTTCATGACTTTCTCCGGGCGGGGGCGGCGCTGCGAAGGGCGATGAACGGAGCGGCGGGGGTGGCGGCGCTGTGCCTCGGCGTGGCTGGCGGGATGATGACGCCGCTGGCGGCGCAGGCGGAGTCGGCGAAGCCCGTGGCGACGAAGCGGGCCGAGGTGAACGCACCGGGGACTCCGGCGAGTGCGTCCGAGAGTGCAGCGGACTCGGCCTCGGCGGCGGCGCGATCCCCCACGGCCCTGCCGATCGGTTGCTCCGACTACACCTTCGCGAACGGGGCGGAGCCGATCCGCGTGTTCGCCTACAAGCCCGCGACCTACCGTGACGGACCCTTGATCGTGGTGTTTCACGGGGTGGCGCGGAACGCGGAGGATTACCGCAACTTCGCGATCAACCTCGCGGAGCGGTCGCGGTCGCTGGTGGTGACGCCGCTCTTTGACCGCGAGCGTTTTCCGATGGAGCGCTACCAGCGCGGCGGGATCACGCAGGCGGGGAAGCCCCAGCCCCGGGAAGCGTGGACCTATGCGGTTGTGCCCCGGCTCGTCGCGGATGTTCGGGCGAAGGAAGGCCGACCGCAGCTGCCGTACTACTACCTGGGCCACTCCGCCGGCGGGCAGTTCCTCGTCCGTCTCGCGGCGTTTCTCCCCGAAGGACCGGAGCGCATCATCGCGGCGAACCCTGGTTCGCACCTCTTTCCGACGCGGGAGGCGGAGTTCGGCTATGGCTTCGGCGGTCTGCCCCCGCAGTGGAGTGACGACGACAGCCTGCGGCGCTACCTCGCCGCGCCCCTGACCCTTTACCTTGGCACGGCGGATACGGATCCGAACGCGAAGAGCCTCGATCGCAGTGCTGCGGCCCTGCGGCAGGGAAAGAGCCGCCATGAGCGCGGCCACGCCTGCTTCGCGTTCGCGCGGGCGCTCGCGACCGAGCGCGGGTGGACCTTCGGCTGGCGCCTCGTGGAGGCCGCCGGCATCGGCCACGATGCGGCGTTGATGTTCGCCGCCCCCGAGGCGATGGAGGCCATCTTCGGCCGGCCGGATCGATGAACCTTGCGAGTCGGTTGGCGCCGGCTCCAGTGCCGCCAGTTGCGCGCGCGACGAACTGGGGGCAACGATCAACCAAGCGCGGCAACGCCGACCAAGATGCCGACACCAACACCGACAAGGGCGTTCCAGATGGGCCTGCGGACATCGTGGGCTGGCGAGCAACGGACGCTGGCTCGCATTCGCATCGCCCTTGAGAAACCTGCGCCTTTACAAGAGTTCTATGAGTCAGGACTCGAGATGAACTCGCTGCCAAACGTAACCGGCGTGGACATGTTCCATGAGTATGATTGAGCCATCGGTTCCGACGCTGCTTCCTCCGACCTTCCATCCATGAGCCGAATCCGAACCCGACAGATGACCCACGGCGGCACCCTCCGCAGCGCCGGCGACCGCACCCTGAGCCGCCGCGGTTTTCTCGGCCGGCTGGGAGCTGCGGCCGCGCTCGCTCCGCTCATCCTGCCGGTCCGCGCCCGCGGGACCGTGGCCGCGAGCAACCGCATCAACGTCGCGTTCATCGGCACCGGCCGGCAGGTGGCCTACGCCAACCTCCCCATGTTCCTCGCTTCGGCCGAGGTGCAGGTGGTGGCGGTGTGCGACGTGGACCGCTGGCGCGCCGAGCAGGCCCGGCAGCGGGTCGAGGCCGCCTACGCGCACGCCGCTCCAAGCGGCACCTACCGGGGCTGCGCGGTGTATGAGGATTTCCGTGACGTGCTGGCCCGGCCCGACATCGACGCGGTCATGATCTCGACGCCCGATCACTGGCACGCCGCCATGGCGGTCGCCGCCGCCCGCGCCGGCAAGGACGTCGCCCTCGAGAAGCCCATCTCGCTCTCGGTCGCCGAGGGCCGCGCGATCACGAACACGATGCAGCGCCACGGCCGCGTCTTCCGCACCGACACCGAGGTCCGCAGCCAGCCGTACTTCCACCGTCTCTGCCAGATCGTGCGCAACGGTCGCATCGGCCAGGTGCGCCGGCTCGTCGTCACCGTGCCGCGGAGCCCGGAGCCGATTCCGGGGTTTCCCGCGCCGATGCCGGTGCCCGCCGACCTCAACTACGATCTCTGGCAGGACCGGCCCCGGAGCGGCCCTACACGCAGGCGCGGGTCCACCATCCGCGCGGCGGGCTGGCCTACATCGCGGCCGAAAGTCCGGGCTGGTTCCAGATCTCCGATTACAACCTCGGCAACATCAACAACTGGGGCGGTCACATGCTCGACATCGCGCAGTGGGCGCTGGGTACCGAACGCACGGGACCGGTCGAGGTCTCCGGCCGCGCCGAGTTTCCCACCGACTCGCTCTGGGATGTCCCGCGCAACTTCGTCGTCCGCTACCGCTACGCCAACGGCGTTGAGATCGACTACACGGACTCCGACCGCGCCTCGGTCCGCGTCGAGGGCAGCGAGGGCTGGATTGAGAACACGTGGTTCCGCTCCGACGGCTTCAAGGCGCACGACCCCGCGTTGCTGAAGTGGAAGCCGGGGCCGACTGACCTCGCGCTGCCGTTCGCCGACGAGAAGGACGACTTCATCGCCTGCGTGAAGTCCCGCCGCGAGACCATCATTCCCGCGGAGGTGGGGCACCGCGCCGCCTCAATGGCGCAGATCGCCCACATCGCCGCCCGCCTCGACACGACGCTCCGGTGGGATCCGGTGACCGAAACCTTCCCCGGCCGCTCCGACGCCAACGCCCTTCTGACCCGCCCGGCCCGCGCCCCCTGGGCCGTCTGAGCGCGACCCCGAGACTGGTGGGCCCCCAAAGGGACGCTCGCCTGCGCCGCCGGCCGCTCGACCGCGGCGGGAGACACCGGTGTCCGGAAGCGGGTCGGCGGATCGGGGCCGGAGGGGGAAAGAAGGTTCGAATGGACCCAACCCCTCTTCCGGGCCATCAAGCGGGTGGACTTGGGCGTTTGCCGGACTTCCGCTAGATGGCTGAGTAATGCCCTTAGGGCGAAGCCACGGGTCCATCCAAGGCTCGCGATACTAGGATCGCATTTCAGTGCCTCGGGACGCTCGCCTGCGCTGCCCGCACCTCGACGGGAGGCGCGGATTTCCGATCCATTCGGCAGAAATGCACGACGGCAAGATTCTACGGAATAAATACTTGCGTTAGATATTGCAAAACTGGAGTCAGGCTCCATAAATGCAAAGATGATTCGCCGGCGTGTTTACGATGATCTGATCAAGGCGATGGAGCGCAGTCCTGCGGTCGCGCTTCTGGGACCCCGACAAGTGGGAAAGACAACGCTCGCGCTCGAGATTGGAGCAACGCGCCGGTCGGTTTACCTTGATCTGGAAGACCCCTCGGATCGGGCGAAGTTGAGCAACGCCAAAGCCTACCTGAGCGGCCATGCGGACAAGCTGGTGATCCTCGATGAGGTTCATCGCGTCCCGGAAATTTTCCAGACCCTTCGCGGCTTGATTGACCAAGGCATGCGGCAGGCGAGGGCGGGAGCTCAGTTCCTGCTGTTGGGCTCCGCTTCCATCGACCTTCTCCGCCAAACCGGAGAGACTTTGGCCGGCCGGATCTCGTATCTTGAACTGACGCCGTTTGATGCGATGGAGGTGCCCTCCGAGGAGGCGGATCGTTTGTGGGTGCGCGGCGGATTCCCGCCCAGCTTTCTCGCGGCCAGCGACGACGATAGCCTGCGTTGGCGGGAGGATTTCATTCGTACCTATTTGGAGAGGGACGTGCCGCAATTCGGTTCCCGGACTCCCGCCGAATCGTTGCGGCGCTTCTGGACCATGCTGGCGCACCGCCAAGCCGGAGTGCTCAACGCCGCGACGTTGGCCGCGGGTTTGGGAGTCGATGGCAAAAGCGTGGCCCGCTATCTCGACCTTTTGGTCGATCTTCTGTTGGTGCGTCGTCTTCCCGCTTGGCATCACAATACCGGTAAGCGACTCGTCAAATCGCCCAAGGTCTTCATCCGCGACAGCGGCCTCACCCACGCGCTGCTGCGGATCGGTGACAAGGAGCAGTTGCTCGGGCATCCCGTGGTGGGACCGAGTTGGGAAGGTTTCGCGATCGAGTCGTTGATCGGGGCCGCCCCACGCGGTTCCGAGGCCCATTTCTACCGGACGGCCACCGGCCATGAAATCGATCTCGTTCTGACCTTGCCGACCGGCACACGGTGGGCGGTTGAAATCAAGCGCAGCTCATCACCCTCCGTGGAGCGAGGGTTTCACCTGGCCTGCGCCGATCTAAAACCGGCCCAGCGTTTTGTCGTCCATCCCGGAACGGAACGCTACCCGTTGAGCGGGGGTGTGGAGGCGATCAGCCTCACCGACCTGACCCAGACTCTCCGGAGCGGGGAGCCCCGCGAGAGCGAGGCCGGAGCCCGGTGAACCCAACGTCCTCGCGGCGCGGGTCAGGCCGACTGCAGCACCTTCAATCCCTCCGCGGCATCCCGCGCCAGCGGGGTGGGGGAGACGGGTGAGCCGACGGCCTTCCGCATCCAGAGGTCGGGCGTCAGGCAGCCGAGGCTCGTGATGCGCTTTGTCTCGGCGGCAAGGTCCTTGCCGCGCAGGCACGAGCGGATCTGGTGGCTCATCATGTGGCCGAGCGTGTAGTCGGGCAGGTACAGCGGGTAAGCGATCATGTGCTGGTACGCGGCGAGGAGGAGGTACGGATCCGGGCCGAAGTCGCGTTCGAAGTACGCCTGCCAGAGTTCATCCGCGATGCGCAGCACTTCGGCGCGGAGCTCGGCGGCGGTCGCCTGCGGATTCGCGTAGAGCCAGCGCCACACGCGGAGCTCAAGGAGCGAGGGGCCGGCGATCTGGCAGGCGGAGAGCATCGTCGCCACGGAATCGACCGCGAACTGCCGATCGGCCTCGGCCGCGCTCTCGACGCCGATCACGCGTTTCGCGAGCGATTGGTAGAGAAACGCGAATGCCTCGGTGCACGCCGTGTTCGGCACGCCGCGCAACGCCGGGCGCGACACGAAGTAGGTCGAGCACAGCTGCTCCAGATTGTGGCCAAGCTCGTGCATCGCGGTGTCAAAGCCGTCCCAACCGATCTCCTTCTCCAGGCTCGAGGTGCGCAGCCACGCCGCGTAGCCCGTGAGCTCGGGCCGCATCGCGTGGCCCGCACCCTTGCTGAACTCGACGCGGATGTGCATGCCGAGGAAGTCCGCGTCCTCCGCGCTGAAGCCGAGCTCGCGCAGCACCGTGGGGAGCTTCCGTTCGAAATCCTTCAAGTTGGCGAAGCGGGCCTTCACCGCCGCGTTCATCTCCGTCGCGGGTTTCGCCTCCACGATGTCATCGAAGTAGATGTCGAATGGCTCCAGCGCGCGGCCGAGCTTCCGCGTCATGAACCCGGCGATGTCCCGCCGCACCGGCGACTCGAGGAGGTCGATCATCAGCCGCTCGACCTCCGTCTCGGGCATCTCGCGCTCGAGCGCGAACTTGCGCGCGATCGCGGTCGGCTCGTCGGGGTGGAGCAGGTCGAACTCCTGCGCCATGCGGAAATTCCGGATCCAGTGCTCGTAGCGCACGAGCCCGAGCAATTCGCCCGGGTCACCGCCTGCGACCGTGTTCGTCTCGGGGTTCCAGTCCCGTGTCTCCTCACCCTTCATCACGCGGGTGGGGATCGTGCCGTTGATGTGGCGCGCCATCACCCAGGAAAGCGCCCGCTGCTTGTGAACGCCGTCCGCGTCGCCGTAGCCGGCCTTGATCTCCTCGCGCACGAGCCAGTGCGCAATCAGTCGGCGGCCGTCCGCGAACCAGCGCTTGCCGTTTGCGTCGACCACGCCGCCCACCGGCACGTGAAAGTCCGAGACGAACTTGCCCGACTCGAACGCGTTCTTGCGCGCGCGGTCGGCGAGTTCGGCCGGGATGCGCGGGCCGAAGTGGTGCGCCACCCGCGTGGCCGCCCATTGCTCGGACGACCACGACGGACCGTCGCGGAGCCTCTCGTCGAGGGTCGGGCGCGCAAAGTTCAGGAGCGCGAGGTGCGCGATCTTCTGGCGGTAGAGCTGCTCCGAGAGATCGGGCGCCGGATCGAACTGCGCGAGAAGGTCATCGACGCCCTCAAACTCGTCCCCGCGCAGGTCGTGATGGCGGCGCAGCGTGCGGCGCATCTCGTAGAGGTGGCCGCTGATCTGCTCCAGCGCGCCCTCGAGGCGGGCGAGCAGGCGCGTCCGCTCGGCCGGATCGGCGACGAAATGCCCGGTGCAGAAGGCCGCGAACGCGTCGGCGTCGCCGTCAGCCGTGCTCCAGCGGGCGGCGACGCGGTCGACGCCCGCCTCGATCATGGCGCGACGGGCCTCACCGTGCTTCGCAACGAGTGCAGTCACCACGCGCGGCGACACCTCGCGCAGCGCGGGGGTCGGCGGATTCAGCGTCGGCGCGGAAGAGGATGCGGGCGATTCGAGGGTGGCGGAGGTCATGAGGACGAAGGTGGGGCGGCGAGGGAAATGGGCGGCGAGAGAGAGGATTGCCCGCCCGAAGGCCGCGGGGTGCCCGCGGGGGCGGCTGGGGACGTCGGTGGAGCGAGGGGCGAGGGGTGAGGCGGGAGGATGGGCGGGGGGTTAAGACAAGGGGTCCGAAAGGCGCGACGAATCCAGTCGAAAGTGACGGCGCGCAGGGCGGGTGCCGGGTCTCCAGCGCGGGGACGGATGCGGCTGCCCGCGTCGCCGCTGAACCTCGTGCGGGGCCGCATGCGCCGACCGCGCTTGGCAGACAGCCGGGGCGTGATTACGCTTCGCGCCATGAAACTTCGTTTGGGTCCGTGCCTTCGGCTATCCCTGTGCTTCACCCTGCTGGCATGCGTCCGCTCCGCGGGCGGAGCGGCGGGCGCATCGCCGATCAGTCCGGGCGCGTTGCCGGAGCTGCCGCCCCGGGTGAAGGCGTCGACCGATACGGCGGAGTTCCGTCACTTTGTGCTGGAGAACGGACTGCGCGTGCTGCTCGTGTCCGACCCGAAGTTCAACCAGTCCGGAGCGGCGCTCGCGGTGAGCGTCGGCCAGATCGACGATCCGGCGGACCGCGAGGGCATGGCGCACTTCCTCGAGCACATGCTCTTCCTTGGCACCGAGAAGTATCCGGATGTCTCGAGCTACGACAATTTCATCGGCACGAACGGTGGCTACAGCAACGCCTACACCGCGTCGGACCACACGAACTACCAGTTCGAGGTCCGGCACGAGGCGTTCGGGGAGGCCCTCGACCGCTTCGCCCAGTTCTTCATCGCGCCCCGATTCAGTCCGGAATTCACCGCGCGCGAAATCTTCGCGGTGCACAATGAAGCGATGCGGCACATGCAGAACGACATGCGCCGCATGATGAATGTGTCGCGGGAGCTCTACGCTCCCGGCTCCGGCGAAAGCAAGTTCTCCGCCGGCAACAAGGACACCTTGCAGGGCGCCACGCCCGAGCAGGTGCGCGCGTTCTACGAGAAGCACTACTCCTCCGACCGCATGGCGCTCGCCCTCTCCGGCAAGGCCTCGCTGGATGACTTGGAGAAGCTAGCGCGCGAGAAGTTCGCCGCTGTGCCGCGGCGAAACCTGCCGACGGTGGAGCGGCTGCCCGTGTTTCTGCCCCGCGTCTCCGCGCTGCGCCTCGCCCAGATCGAACCGGTGAAGGAGCAGCGCCTGCTCGTCCTCGAATTCGCGGTGCCGTCGGTGCGCCCGCAGTTCGCGTCGCGTTCCGACCAGCTCCTCTCCCAGCTGCTCTCGTACCCCGGCGAGGGCGGCCTCGTTGCCCAGCTCAAGCGCGACGGACTCGCCAACTCGGTCTCGGGCGACCTCTGGGACCGCACGCCGACCTATGGATCCGTCTTCGTCCAGATCTCGCTGACGCCGCAAGGGCAGGCCGACTACCAGCGGGTGCTGGGCTCGGTCTTCGCGTACCTGCAGCACCTGTGGACCGCGCCGTTCCCGCACGACTTCTACCGCGACCGGGCCCGGATCGCGGCCTTGAACGAGACCTACCAGAACCGCGGCGAAGGCGCCGAGCTGGCGACCCGCCTTGCGAATCAGGCCCTGTTCTTCCCCCTCGAAGTCGCCGAGCGGGCCGGCGACGTGTGGGGAGCACCCGACGAAGCCTCGTACCGGCGGCTGCTCGCGGCGCTCGTGCCGGATAACCTCCTCGTCTCGCTGATGGCGAAGGGAGTCCCGACCGACCGTCAGGAGCGCATCTATGGGACGGCGTACAGCTACCGCGAGGAAACCGGGGCGGCATTCGCCTCCCTGACCACGCCGCCCGCCGGGGCCGGCTTCGCCCTCCCGTCCGCGAACCGCTTCCTGCCCGGCGCGACGACGCTGCTGACGGAGCGCCCGCTCCAGCTCGTGAACGAGAAAGGCCTCTCCGTCTTCTACGCGCCCGACACGGAATTCCAGCGCCCGCAGGCCTCGCTCATCTATCGCTTTGTCCCGACGCGCGCGGTCGGCTCCGCCGACTCCGCTGCGCTCCTGCGGCTCTTCGATGCCTGCCTACGCGATCATCTCGAGGCCGCCGGCAGCGAAGCGGAACTCGCGGGCCTCGACCTCTCGCTTGAGAGCACGCTGGAGGGATTCAAGCTCTCGGTGACCGGCTTCGGTGACTCGCCGCTGCGCTTCGCGGAGCACGTCGCGGAGCAGATCCGCACGTTCCAACCGACGCCGGAGCGTTACGCCGCGCTGAAGGAGACCACCCTGCGCGGTCTCCGCAGCTACGCGCAGACGGAGGCCTACATGCTGGCCCGCGACCGCCGCGACGCGCTCACCCGCGAGATCCACTTCCTCGCCAGCGAAGAACTCGCGCGGGCCGAGGCGGCGACCTGGGCGGACGTGCAGGCGTTCGCCGCGACCTACTTCGGCCGCGGCAAGCTGGAGGCGATTCTCCACGGCCATGTCGCGCCCGAGGTGGCGGTGGGCGCGGCGCGCGCCTTCGCCGCCAAGCTCGGCAGCGCGGCGGCGGAGCCCGGCGAGCTCCTTCGCCGCCGCCACGTCGGCATCGCGGCCGGCGAGACCATCCTCGATGTCGCTCCCACGCCGGGCGTGAACTCCGCCTACCTTAGCGACTACCTGCTGCCTCCGGATTCCCCGGAGGTGCGGGTCGCCGCGATGGTGATGTCGAACTTCATCGGTGATCTTTTCTACAGCGAACTCCGGACCAAGCAGCAGCTTGGGTATATCGTCGGCTCCGGCGCGGGTGGCTCGGGCCGCCAGCGCTTTCTCTCGTTCGTCATCCAGTCGAGCGGCTACGCGGCCGACGACCTGCGGCGCCGGGCCGAGACCTTCATCGCGACCCTGCCGGCTCAGCTGCAGGCGGTCACCGACGAACAGTGGGCGACGCTGTTGGCCGGCGTGCGCGCGGCTCTGGAGGAGAAGCCGAAGGGACTGAAGGAAAAGGCCGACCAGTTCTTCACGCTGGCCTTCGTGCAGGGTGAGGATTGGGAGCGTCGCATCGCCTCGCTCGCGGCGTTAGACCGCCTCACCCGTGCGGACGTGGTGGCGTTGCTCGCCCGCTCCCTCGATCCGGCCACGGCGCAGCGCCGGACGATTCTCCTCACCACCACCGGGCATCCGCCGACCGAGACCCTGACGGCCTCCTTCGCGGACCGCGCGGCGTGGAAGCGGCAGCGGGCGCTCGCGGACTGACGCAGCCATGACGGGTTCGCCCGCGCTCCGGGCGAACCGGCGCGCGGCGCCTGTCGAAGCGCGCGGACGGCCGACCGAGATACCGACGGTTCAGTTCGCAGAACGCGCGGCGTGCGCCGCGCCCGCGGTTTCAGTGGGGTCAGCGTTGTCAGCGGCGTAGCGTGGCGATGCACCGATACAGCGGTACTGCGATACAGCGATACAGCGGTACACCGACGCACCGGTACAGCGGCGCGCCAGCGGCGGTTGGCTCCGGGAAGCCGATCCGTGGTGCGACCAGCAGGCCAGCGGCGGATGCTTCCGCCCGCGCAGGCTCGTTCAATTCAGGTAGACCGCCTCGTTGCTCTGGAAGAGAGCGTGGGCGAGGCGAGTCCACGGATCCACTGGGCCGCGGTTCTCGACCATGAAACCAGCGGCGCGGTTCGCGGCGGCGCGGGGATTGACCCGTTCCCGTGGAGCCGGCTTGCCGCGTTTGTCCGTTGGCTGACCCCCGGCCGGCGCACCGTGGACGTAGTCGAGGGTGATGCGAAGCTCGGCCGCGGTGGGATCGCGTTGGAAGATCGCGTGGTAGAGGAAGGTCACCCGCGACTCGTCATCCGGCAGCGTGCGGAACGGGTCGCGTTGCGTGAGCTCGCGGGCGGTCTCGATGACCAGCGGACTGTTCATGAGGAAGAGCGCCTGCTGCGGCACGGTCGTGACGTAGCGCCGTCCGGAGGGCACATCGGGATTCGGATAATCCCACTGGGTGAAGAGCTCCGGTGGATTGCGCCGGTCGATGAAGAGGTACAGCGCCCTGCGCCGCTGGCGCACGTCGCCGGTGGGAATGATCGAACGGCCACCGAGGGTCGGATCGAGGGTGCCCGAGATTGCGAGCAGCGAGTCGTGCATCTGCTCGAACGAAAGGCGCCGCAGCGGGGCGTGCCAGAGCAGGCGATTCTCCGGATCCGCGGCGGCGCCAGCGGGGTTGGCGGCGCCGGACTGCTGATAGGTGCTCGTGAGCAGGATCGTGCGGTGCAGCTCCTTGATCGACCCACCGTGGGCGAGGAACTCGGTGGCGAGCCAGTCGAGCAGTTCGGGGTGCGTGGGCGCGCCGCCCATCCGCCCAAGATCATCCGGCGTATCGACGAAACCGCGGCCGAAGTGCTGCTGCCAGATGCGATTGACGAGGACCCGGGCGGTCAGCGGATTGCGGGGATCGGCGATGGCCTCCGCGAGTTCACGGCGGCCGGAACCGCGTCGCCAGGTCGGACGCTTGGCGGGGTCGGGTGAAAGGGCGGCGAGGAAGCGACGCGGCACGGTGTCGCCGGTGTTGCCGGCTTCCCCGCGCACCAAGATCGGGTAGTCCCGCGGGCGGGGCGCATCGGAGAGGGCGGCCGCGCGGGGTGGAGCGCCTGCATGGGTCAGCTCCAGCTGCGCGATCTCCCGCTGGATCGCGCCCTCGCGGCGGACGAGCTCGCGCCGCCGTTCGGGAGTCAGCTGGCGACGGCGCCGCAGGTCCGCGAACTCGTCGCGAAGCTCGGCGCCGCGCCGCGCCAGCTCCTTGGCTTGCGCGAAGTAGTCCTGCAATTCCGGCGTGTCTGGGATCCGGGCCTGCAGCGCCGGGGCCGTCAGCGGTGACGCCGGCTCGACGGTGTTGGCGAGGACGCCATGGAGGGAGTAGTAATCCGCCGTGGGGATGGGGTCGAACTTGTGATCGTGGCACCGGGCGCAGGCGACCGTGAGGCCGAGGAATGACTTAGAAATCACATCGATGCGATCGTCGATGATGTCGTTGCGCCGCCCGTCGTGCTGGTTCCCGAGCGTGAGGAATCCCAACGCCGCAAGGCGGGAGTGATCATCCGAGGGAGTCCGTCCCGCTGCCTTCGCGGCGCGGGCGTCGGCTTCGATCAGAAGATCGGCGGCGATCTGCTCGCGGATGAAGTCGGCGTAGGGCCGGTCCTCATTGAAGGCCTTGATCAGGTAGTCGCGGTAGGTCCACGCATGCGGGAAGCGCGGATCGTCGCGGCGCACTGGGTCACCCTTGGTGTCGGAGTACCGCGCGATGTCCATCCACAGCCGGGCCATGCGCTCGCCGTAATGAGGCGAAGCGAGCAGCCGATCCACGACGCGGGCGAAAGCATCCGGACGCGCGTCCGAGAGAAACGCGGCGACCTCCGCGTCGGTCGGTGGCAGGCCGGTGAGATCAAACGTCACCCGCCGCAGCAGCGTCCGACGGTCGGCCGCGGCGTTGGGTGAGAGGCGGGCCGCCTGCAGGCGCTGAAGAATGAACGCATCGACGGGGCCTCGCACCCACGGATCCGGGGTGGACGGAACCGCCGGGCGCAGCAGCGGCTGGAACGCCCAGTGTGGCGCGTTCCGCGAAGCGGCGACGTCGCTGTAGGTTCCGGACCCCTTCGGCATCGGAGCGCCGCCCGCGACCCAGGCGGTCAGATCCGCGATGGCTTGGTCCGGCAGCTTCCCGCCGTGGTCATCGGGCGGCATCTGCAGGTCGGGATCCTCGTACCGGATGGCTTGAATGAGCAGGCTCTGGGCCGGATCGCCGGCGACGAGGGCCGGACCGGATGAGCCGCCGTGCAGCAGACCGGAGCGGCTGTCGAGAACGAGGCCGCCGCGGATGCGCTCTGCCGAGTGGCTGTGGCAGGCGTGGCAGTGCTCGCGGAGCACCGGCTCGACCCGGTCGTGGAAGAAGGCGTCGTCGATCGGGCCCGAAGGCGTTGTCGCGGCTGGACGCATTGCCGCCGGACCGGCGCTCCAGTCTGCAGCGGGAGTGGTGGCGGAAGCGGGCGAGGACGCGGAGGCCGAGGCAGAGACGGAAGCGGTGGACGAGGAGAGCGCCCCGGTGGGCGAGTGTTCGGAGCCCGCGCCCGCCGGCTCGGTGACGGTCACGGGCTTGGATGAGGCGCGGGTGGTCGCGGTTGCGGCGGCGGCGCTGCCGACCGTAGAACACAGGGCCAGGAGCACCCCGAAAAACCGTATCCGGAAAAGCGATGCATCGCGGAAACCCTTCCCGTTCGCGGACACGCGGGGCGGTAATCGCCGGCGAGCAGGAGAAGCGGTGACGGGAGGCGGCACGGGATGACGCTGCGGCGTCAGGCGAGGACGGGACGCACCACCTGACCGGCGACGTCGGTGAGCCGGAAGTCGCGCCCATTGTGGCGGTAGGTGAGACGGCGGTGGTCGAAGCCGAGGCAGTGGAGCAAGGTCGCGTGCAGGTCGTGGATGTGGACCCGGTCGGTGACGGCGGCCGCGCCGAACTCGTCGGTCGCGCCGTGCACGAGACCGCCCTTGATGCCGCCGCCGGCGAGCCAGAGGGAGAAGGCCTTGGCGTTGTGGTCACGGCCCGGGTTGTCGCCACCGTTGCGGTCGCGGGTCGGCTTGCGGCCGAACTCCCCGCCCCAGATGACGAGGGTGGAGTCGAGCAGTCCGCGGAGCTTGAGATCGGTCAGCAGGGCGGCGAGCGGCTGGTCGATTTCGCGGGCCTTGGCGGTGATGCGATCCTCGAGATCCTGATGGTGATCCCAGCCGTCGTGCCAGACCTGGACGAAGCGGACGCCGCGTTCGACGAGGCGGCGGGCGAGGAGCATCTGCCGGCCTTGGGCGGTGTCGCCGAAGGCGGCGCGCGTATCGGCGGATTCGCGGGACAAGTCGAAGGCGTCGGTGGCCTCAGCCTGCATGCGGAAGGCGATCTCGTAGGTTTCGAGCCGTGCCTCGAGCGCGTCCTCGCGGGCGAGGTTCGCGGCGTGGAGTTCGTTGAGCGCGAGGACGAGGTCGAGTTGGCGGCGCTGTTCGGCCTTGGAGGCGTAGCTGTTGCGGATGTTCTGGATCATCTGCTGCACCGTGGCTGCAGCGGTGTTGATGCTGGTGCCTTGGTAGACGCCGGGAAGGAAGGCGGAGCCGTAGGAATTCGTGCCTCCGGCGG
>Ga0172367_10000284_pt1 | contig 77601 bp, 93 predicted proteins | sample Lak10m_FD_114542 | JGI IMG/M metagenome (GOLD analysis project Ga0172367, IMG submission 114542) | Freshwater microbial communities from Kabuno Bay, South-Kivu, Congo - kab_022012_10m | ecosystem: Environmental > Aquatic > Freshwater > Lake | place: Democratic Republic of the Congo: South-Kivu... | reverse complement strand
GGTGTGGTCACTAAGATCACTAAGTAAATCGCCGGCTCCGCGATACATACCAGAGGAGCCACATACTCACCATGACCACAAAAGAAACAAAGAAATCTGACAAGGCCAAGACCAAGGGCCAGGAGGTGAGCCACAAGCTACGCATTCGCGTGCGAGCATATGAGCACAAGATCCTCGACGCTTCTGTGAAGCAGATCATGGATACTGCGCTCCGATATGACGCCACTATCCTTGGACCGATTCCGCTCCCTACAGAGATCAAGAAGTACACGGTAAACCGCGCGGCCTTTGTCTACAAAGATGCACGAGAGCAGTTTGAGATGCGAGTTCACAAGCGACTTGTCGACATTGTGAACCCAAATCCAAAGACCATCGAGGCGCTCACCAACCTGAGCCTGCCTTCAGGAGTCAATATCGACGTAAAGATGATCTAAATCGACCAATAACCCACTTATTACCGCAAACCCTACCCACATGAAATTCATTATCGGAACAAAACTGAATATGACCCAGGTCTTCGACCAAGAGGGAAATGTTCACCCAGTGACCGTCCTCAAGGCTGGTCCGGTGACCGTCACTCAGGTCAAAGAGTCTGCAAAGGATGGCTATTCAGCTGTTCAGATTGGATTCGGCGAGATTCGCGAGAAGCTCGTGTCGAAGCCTCAGAAGGGTCACACCAAGGCGCTTGGCTTGTTCCGAACGTTCAAGGAGTTTCGTGTAGCGGCACCAACCCACAAGCTCGGTGACAAATTCGACGTCTCAGTCTTCAAAGAAGGCGACGAAGTCGAGGTGTCATCTGTCAGCAAGGGTAAGGGTTTCCAAGGTGCGGTGAAGCGACACGGCTTCAAGGGAGGTTCACGAACTCACGGTCAGAAGCACTCTGAGCGAGAAGTGGGTACCATCTCTGGTGCGGGTCGTGCCGGCGGTCGCGTAGCCCCAGGTATGCGTGGCCCTGGACGAATGGGTGGTGATCGTGTTACTGTCAAGAACCTCAAGGTCGTGCAGATCAACCCAACAGAGAACCTCCTCCTTGTGTCTGGAGCTATTCCAGGCCGAAAGGGTACTTTGGTAGAAGTGATCGCACAGTAATCCTGAAATAACCCAGAACCCATGAAAACTCTCGAAGCAAAAATCTATACACAGGACGGCAAGGCAGCTGGCGCTTTTGAGCTCCCAGAAAATGTCTTCGGCTTGAATTGGAATGCCGACTTGGTACATCAGGTGATGACCTCAATGATGACCGCCAAGCGCAACCCCGTCGCTCATACTCAGACTCGAGGTGATGTCCGAGGAGGCGGTAAGAAGCCATGGCAGCAGAAGGGTACTGGTCGTGCTCGACACGGCTCGATCCGATCACCATTGTGGCCGGGTGGAGGTGTCGCTCATGGTCCTCGAAACGATCGCAATTTCGATCGAAAGGTCAACCAAAAGATGAAGGCGAAGGCCCTCTTCACCTTGCTCTCAAAGAAAATGCGAGATGGTGAAGTGTTGTTTGTGGAGTCTATTGCTCTCAAAGAGGCCAAGACCAAGCATGCCAAGACTCTCATTGCCGCCCTTGCTGGTGTAAAGGGGTACGAGATGCTCGCTACCAAGAAAAACAACGCCGCGTTCATCGCGATGTCGGCAAAAAATGCCTCAGCAGACCGCAGTTTCAGCAACATGAGCAACATCTCACTCAACGAGGTGCGCAACCTCAACGTCCTCGACCTCATGAAGTACAAGTATGTTGTGATCGAGAATCCAAAGGTGAGCGTCGCATCTCTTGCAAGCCGACTTCCTGCTCGAGCAGAGGGTGTTGCAAAGAAAGAGGTGGCAAAGAAGGTCGCTAAGGTAGCAACTAAGACCGCAAAGAAATAACATGACTACCATTACCGTAAAACACGACCCAGTCTCCGTCATTATCGGCCCACGCATTACCGAGAAGGCTGCTCGATTGGCCGAGAAGAAGGTCTACACGTTCAACGTCACTCAGAATGCCAGCGTCGCCTCTATCAAGGCGGCCTTGAAGACCTTGTACAAGGTCAATCCTATCGATGTAAAGATCGTCGCTGTACCTTCAAAGCGAGCATTTGTTCGCGGTAAGGCGGGCGTAAAGCAGGGCGGCAAGAAGGCGTATGTCACCCTCGGCAAAAAGGAGACCATCGAATTTGTATAATCGCTGCGTCCACACCAAATACTTCAATGAAACACTATAAACCATTCACAAAGTCTCGCCGAAGCATGACCACTGTGTCATACAGCGAACACTTGACCACCGACAAGCCGCACAAGGCGCTCGTCTCTGGTTTCAAGCACCGAGTTGGACGCAATTCCGATGGTCGCATCACCGTGCGACACAAGGGAGGCGGTCACAAGCGACTCTACCGACATGTCGACTTCGTTTTTGATAAGAAGGACATCCCTGCCGTCGTGCAGACTATCGAGTACGATCCAAACCGCACCGGCTTTATCGCACTCGTGTGCTACAAGGACGGCGAGAAGCGCTACATCCTCTCTCCAAAGGATCTCAAGGTAGGGGACAGTATTATCGTGTCTGAGAAGGCAGAGCTCAAGGCTGGCAATCGAACCCTTTTGAAAAATATTCCAGTTGGTGCTTTTGTGCACAGCGTATCTCTCCAGCCAAGTGGCGTCGCACAGCTCGGCCGATCAGCAGGCAACTTTATCCAGGTGATCGCGCAGGACGCCGGCATGACTCACCTCAAGATGCCTTCTACTGAAGTGCGAAAGGTGCCAGATATGGCATGGGCATCTATCGGTACTGTATCAAACGAAGAGAATTGGCTCGTAAATATCGGTAAGGCGGGACGATCTCGTTGGATGGGTATCCGACCGACTGTCCGAGGTATGGTGATGAACCCAGTAGACCATCCATACGGAGGAGGTGAAGGTCGACAGGGCCGAGGTCTCCGCCGCGCGAAGACCATGTGGGGTAAGCCTTCAGGCAAGGGTCAGAAGACTCGAACACCAAAGCGATACTCAAATCCTCTTATCGTCTCTCGACGAAAGGTGGGGAAGAAGAAGGAGGCTTAGTAGACAAAGCAAAACAGCGTTTATTTGAAGTACGCCATAAATCCTCGCTAGGATTTTGGCTCAGCTCTCGGCCCGTCGGCCTGCGAGAGCCTCCAAATAAACGCTGTTTTGCTTTGTCTACATACTTCCTTGTGTCTTGCTGAGCTACTTAGAAGTCGAATAGTTCCTTGAGACTGATTCCAAAGGTGTTGGCCAGTCTCTCGATATTTTTGAGGGCGATATTTCGCTCGCCACGCTCGATACCGCCAACGGCTTTACTCCAGCTCAGGAAGCGCGAATGATTAAGGAGACTGAGTGGGCGCTGAAGCGTGGGAAGCGTTTTAAGAATGCTGCGGAGCTAGTAAAGGATTTGCTCGACTAAGATAGGTATTGGGTACAGTATATCTCGGCTTGACACCATTTCTGGGGTTGCTAGAATAAACTCAATCACCAGCGGAAAAGATCACCCTTCAAGGTTCTGTCCTTGCGGGGCCTTTTCTTTTTCTATTTTCCCAACTTATCCTTGAGGCCATTCATAAAACGAAGATATGGACGAATCGTTTTAAATTTCAGAAGAGCGGAGTATTTGTGCTGATTTGGTACCAAAACGGCTTCACATTTCTGGTTTGAGATAAGATGTCTTACGAGGCAGCAAAAGTCTCCATCTCCAGAAACAATGACAGCTTTGTCAAAATTTTCATACTCGATCATCGTGTGTAGCACAAGTTCTGCGTCCACGTTGCCCTTAACCGATCCATCGGGTAATTCTAATGTAGGTTTGAAGATACAAATGTAACCGAATTTTTGCAAAGAAGCATACATTTTTTCATTACCAGGAACGTATCCAATAAAAAGATAGGCAGTAGAAACATTGTATTTATCCCTTAAATATATTCGGAAACGGCAAAAATCGAGGCGCCAGCCAAGGCTGAGTACACCGAGATTCAAATTCTGGCTGTCTATAAAAGCATAGTTATTTTGAGCGTTTTTCACGTATTTGTACCAACAATGATACAAAACAGCCACGTCAATTTACAAGCAAAATCTTCATAAAATCTTCATACCGCCCTCTAGAAAACGACACTGTGCGATAGATGGCTGGCAACTCACCACTCGCTCCTGACGAAGACCTCGCGCAGGCGTGACGGCGCCGAGCGGAGCCAAAAACCCAGCAGGGTTTTATGGCGTGTCTGAGGCGGGAGTGAGTGGTGGGGTGGCGGCGAGTTGACATTATTTCCGCATCTGCTAAGATACTAAGCCATGGCTCAGGTGAGCTATTTTCATTCATACATGACACGATCACTCGCAAAAGGACCATATGTTGCCGAGATTCTTCTCAAGAAGATTGCCGGCAAAAAACCAGAACAAGCTGGGGTTATTAAGACCTGGGCTCGAGACAGCCAGATTTCACCGGAAATGGTGGGATTCAAGTTTGGCGTACACAATGGCAAGGATCATATCGAAGTACTAGTCACCGAGGAAATGGTTGGTCACCGCCTCGGTGAATTTGCGCTTACCCGAAAGTTCGTGCGACACGGAGGTAAGATGCAGAAGGAGCTCGAAGCCAAGAAGAAGGAGGCTGAGATCGCAGCTGCTCAGACTGCTAAGGCTACCGTAGCCGAGAAAAAATAATCCAGCATACTAATCATTCATTTATCAATACTCCAATGGTCACCGCATCACTCAATGATTATCGACAGGCTCCACGAAAGGTTCGTCTTGTGGCAAACCTCGTAAAGGGCAAGAAAGTAGGGGATGCGATGTCTATGTTGGATTTCCTTGTGAAGGAAGCTTCTGGTCCAATGAAGAAGCTGATCGCTTCTGCTGTGGCCAACGCGAAGACCAACTTCAACCTCTCTTCAGAGAACCTTTTCATCAAGAATGTACAGGTCAATCCTGGCACGATCATGAAGCGCAGCATGCCTCGAGCTCGCGGTAGCGCTTTTCCGATTCACAAGCACTCAAGCCACGTCACTTTGGTGTTGGATGTTGTGGTAGAGAAGCCAAAGAAGGCGGTAAAGACTAAAATCACCACCAAATAATCACATGTCACACGTCGTCCATCCATATGCACATCGATTGGGAATCATCCGAGACTGGAAGTCTCGCTGGTTTGGTGCAGACAAGACAAAGTATGTTTCATACCTCCAGTGTGATGTGATCCTCCGAGAATATTTGGACAAGAAGCTCCGTGGTTTTTACACTGCTGGCGTAGACATTGAGCGCAACGCAAAGAATCTCCGTGTTGTCATCAAGACTTCTCGACCAGGTATGCTCATTGGTAAGAGCGGGGAGGGTGCCACTGCTTTGCGAAACGACATTCTCCATTTCATCAAGAAAAACAAGCTCGCCATGCCTCCAGAGCTCAAGCTCGATATCGAGGAGGTGCGATCTCCTGAGTCCAATGCCGCCATCGTTGCTTACACTATCGCTGAAGGTCTCGAGAAGCGACTCCCGTTCCGACGCGTCATGAAGCAGACTATCGAGAAGGTTATGGCCAACCGAGATGTGTTGGGAGTAAAGATCTACCTCACTGGCCGACTTGGCGGTGCTGATATGGCCCGACAGGAAGAGCTCAAGCGTGGCCGAGTACCTCTCCAGACCTTGCGCGCCGATGTTGATTTCAAGCGCGAGAAGGCACACATGACCTACGGTGATATCGGTATCAAGGTCTGGATCTACCGAGGTGAAATCTTTGCTGAAAAGGCAAAGGCTACTAAGCCAAATCACAACTAACCAACACTACCATGTTACTCCCAAAGAAAGTAAAACATCGCAAGTGGCACCGAATGCGCCGAAACTACGCTAAGCCTTTCATCGAGACTCGAGGCATTGCTTTGGCGTTCGGATCATTTGGTCTCAAGGCGATGACTCCTGCGCGAGTGACATCAAACCAGATCGAAGCTGCTCGAAAAGTGATCTCTCGATTTGCTGGAAAGTCTGGAAAAGTCTGGATTCGCATCTTCCCGGATATGCCATACACCGCTAAGGCAGCTGAAGTGCCGATGGGTTCTGGAAAGGGCGAGCCACAGGGATACTGTGCTGAGGTAAAGGCGGGCCGCATTATCTTCGAAGTAGACGGTGTTGTCGACACCGAGGCGAAGGAGGCTCTCCGAAAGGCGGGCACCAAGCTCCCGTTGAAGTCTAAGGTCATTTCACGATAAATCCCATGAAAGAAATCAAGAAAATCAGCGACAAAGACCTTTTGAAGACTATCGATGAAAAGCGAGTGGCTTTGAAAGAGTTCCGACTCGGCTCCTCAGGAAGCAAACTCAAGGATGTGAAGGCTGGTCGCAACCTCCGAAAGGATATCGCGCGACTTCTCACCGAAGTTTCAGCACGAAATAACGCCGCTCCCGTCGCTCCGAAAAAGCTCGCTAAAGCCGTCAATAAATAATCGCCATGGAAAAGAACACAAAAATGAAAGTAACCCCTGTTGCCGCTCCGGCCATTGCGTCAAAGCCAAAGACGTTGACTGGCAAGGTGGTGTCAGACAAGATGAAGGACACTATCGTCGTCGCTGTTGACACTTTCAACAAAATGCCAAAGTACGGCAAGTATATGAAGAGCACCAAGCGATTCCAGGCACACGATGCTGGCAATACCAAGAAGATTGGCGATATCGTCACCATCATTGAGACTCGACCAATCTCAAAAAATAAGCATTTCCGCATCATTTAATACACTCCCATGATTCAACCACGCTCAATCGTAACCATTGCAGACAACACCGGCGCGAAGATCGGCCGTATCTTCAAGGTGCTTGGCAGCGCAGGGAAGCGCTATGCTCAGATCGGTGAGCTTGTAATTCTTTCTGTTCAGAAGGCAGAGCCTCGAAAGGCGATCAAGAAGAAGGACGTTCTCCGCGCGGTAGTGGTGCGACAGCGCAATCCATTTCGACGCAAGGATGGTTCTTACATCCGATTCGACGAAAACGCAGTAGTGATCATTGAGCGAGAGAAGACTGAGCCGATTGGCGGTCGTGTCTTCGGTCCAATTCCTCGAGAGATCGCAGAAAAGGGTTTCCAGAAGATCGCATCTTTGGCCCCAGAAATCGTATAAAGACACCATTAACCATACTCCAATGCACGTAAAAAAAGACGAAAACGTAATAGTGATTGCCGGCAAGGACAAAGGCAAGAAAGGCAAGATCCTCAAGGCGATGCCAAAGGAGCATTTGGTGTTGGTTGAAGGTGTCAATGTTCAGAAGCGACACATTCGCGCACAGCGCAATGGCAAGAAGGGTGAGGTGGTAGAGAAGGCGATGCCGATCCATGTCTCAAACGTTAAGCTCGCTGAAGCTCGTAAGAAATAATCATAACTATCATGAACGGAGTAAAAGAAAAGCAGAATAAGACATTCGAGAGCCTCAAGGGCGCGCTCGGTATCACCAATGTGATGGAAACACCAAAGCTCGTAAAGGTGGTGCTTTCATCTGGTATTGGTTCTGTGAAGGACAAGAAGAAGATTGAGCTCATCGCAGACCGTATGAACCGCATCGCTGGTCAGAAGGTGGTGGTGAAGACTGCGAAAAAGTCTATCGCAACATTCAAGTCTCGACAGGGTGACGCGGCAGGCTACCAGGTGACTCTCCGAGGTGACCGAATGGTGAACTTCCTCAACAAGCTCATCAATATCGCCCTTCCTCGAACCAAAGACTTCCGCGGTATTGCGCGCAAGGCTATCGATGAGATGGGCAACATCAACATCGGTATCCGAGAGCACACCATCTTCCCTGAGACTTCAGATGAAGAGCTCAAGGACGTCTTCGGCTTCGCGGCGACGATCGTCACCACGGCCAAGGACGCGAAGTCGGCGGAGATCTTCTTCGAGTACCTCGGCATCCCGTTTATGAAGCCAGAGGAAGAGAAGAAGCTATCAGCTAAGGGTCGAAAAGCCAAGGAATAATCAAGCAGGGGAGCGTGGTTTGACATCAGCAGTCCGTATTGCTAGTATGTCTCCACGCTCCCAAAGAGCCTCATTTTTTTAATTACCAACACAATGGCGAAAACATCAGTCATCGCACGATCTCAGAAGAAACCCAAGTTTTCTACTCGGATTGTTCGACGCTGTTTCCGCTGCGGCCGCAAACGAGGCTTCATGCGAGATTTCGGTCTCTGTCGTATCTGTTTCCGAGAGTACGCAAACGAAGGCATGATCCCAGGCATTAAAAAATCATCATGGTAAAAGACACTCTCAGCGACTACATTTCAAATATCAAGAACGCTGCTGCTTCACAGAAGGAGCTCGTCACTTTGCCTTACTCAAACCTTTTGATGGCCGTCACCGACGTGCTTGAGGCCGAGGGATATGTGAAGAATGTCACCAAAAAAGGCAAAAAAGGAATCCAGAGCGTCGAAGTCAAATTGGTCTATGCCGGAAACCTCGCCCGCATTCACGGTGCAGAGCGTATCTCAAAGCCATCAAAGCGCATGTATGCAGGCTCTACCGACCTTCCTCGTGTGAAAAACGGCTTCGGTACCCTCATCGTCTCTACCTCAAAGGGTGTTATGACCGACGTCCAGGCACGAAAGGATGGTCTTGGTGGTGAGCTTCTCTTTAAGATTTGGTAATCATTTAATCATACCCACATGTCACGAATTGGAAAAAAACCTCTCACCATCCCTGAAAAGACCACTGTTACTGTGACTGGTAAGACCGTGACCGTAAAGGGTCCACTTGGAGAGTTGGTTCGCGACATTCATCCATTGATCAATGTGACTGTTGCTGATGGTGCTGTCACCGTCACCGCACAGAATACTTCTGCTGAAGCAAAGATGCTCTGGGGCACTTGGTCTTCGCATATCATTAACATGATGGAGGGTGTCACCAAGGGGTACACCAAAAAGCTCATCGTCGAAGGTATCGGCTACAAGTCTGATATCAAGGGCGACACTTTGGCGATGTCCCTCGGCTTTTCTCATCCAGTAAACATGAAGCTTCCAAAGGGCTTGAAGGTTACTGCGGAGAAGAACCTCATCACGATTATCGGTCAGGACAAAGAGCTTGTTGGACAGTTTGCTGCACAGGTTCGTGCCAACAAAGTACCTGAGCCGTACAAGGGCAAGGGTATCCGATACGATGACGAGACCATCCGCCGCAAGGAAGGCAAGAAGACTGCGTAATACATCATCACACTCACATGGCTACCACTAAAACACAACTTGCACAGATCACTCGAGCACGACGCCAGAAGCGAATTCGTGCAAAGATCAGCGGCACCGCAGCTTGCCCTCGTCTTTCGGTGTACCGATCGAACAAGTACGTGTACGCACAGCTCATCAATGATGAGGCGGGGAAGACTCTCGCCGCCGCTTCTTCTTTGAAAATGAAGGGCAAGATGATGGAGAAGGCGACCTTGGTAGGCAAGGAGATTGCTGAGAAAGCCAAGACGTTGAAAATCAGCAAAGCAGTCTTCGATCGAGGCGGCTTTATTTACACTGGCAAGATCAAGGCAATCGCCGACGCCGCTCGAGCTGGCGGTCTCACATTCTAATACTCATATGGATACCAACCCAACACAATCAATCACTCCAGTAGAAGCAAAGCCAGCACCGATGGCGGGCACTGCGCCTGCTCAGCAGATTGCTCAGGCCGAAGGCAAGAATCCTCAGCCAGCTCGAAGCGGTTTTGGTGGTTTTAGTCGAGGTGGCGCCCGCGGCGCTGCGCCAAGTGGTGACCGACCTCGACGTGGTCCGGCTCGTGAACCTCGAGCGAAGCCAGAGTTTGATCAGAAGATTATCAGTATCCGACGTGTGACCCGAGTAGCTGCCGGTGGACGACGCTTCACCTTCTCTGTCGCTATTGCAGCGGGAAATCGCAAGGGTTGGGTGGGTGTTGGTACCGGTAAGGCGGGCGACACCGCTATTGCGATCGACAAGGCAATGCGCAGCGCCAAGAAGCACATGATCAAGCTCGCACTCACGAAAGACATGTCCGTCCCTTATGATGTCGACGCGAAGTATTGCAGCGCCCGAGTATCTATTCGTCCAAATCGTTCAAAAGGTCTCGTGGCCGGTAGCTCCGTCCGAAACGTACTCGAACTTGCCGGCGTAAAAAACGTCACCGCCAAGCTTTTCTCTGGCACCAAGGATCATTTGAATAATGCCCGAGCCGCGATCATCGCACTTTCAGAATTTGACCCAAAGAATGCACATAAGCGACTGGTCCGACCAGCTCGTGCCGCTCGTACTGCTAGCGCCGCAAAAGCGTAACCAAACCACCATGCAATCACACGAAATCAAGCGAGTACATAAGAACAAGATCAGCCGCCAAGTAGCGCGCGGTGGTAAGCGTGGCAAGACCTCTGGTCGCGGCACCAAGGGTCAGAACTCTCGTTCTGGACGCAAGAAGCGCCCAGAAATGCGAGATATCATCAAGAAGATTCCAAAGCTCCGAGGCCGTGGTCGCAACAGCTTCCTTGGTTTCCAGGTAGCGATGGTGCCGGTCAATTTTGAAGCTATCGAAAAGCATTTCTCAGCAGGGGATGCGGTGAATCCAGAAACACTTGTTGCAAAGGGTGTTATCACGATGTACAAGGGCGGTTTCCCTCCAGTGAAAATCCTCGCAGAAGGTGAGCTCACCAAGAAAGTGACTGTCTCAGGTTGTGCAGTATCTGCTCCAGCAAAAGCCAAGATCGAGAAGGCGGGTGGTATGGTAAAATAATCGTGGGGCGTAGCCCCGTAACCTAAACGGCACTCCTATGGCAACGCTTATCGAAAAACTAAAACTCATCTTTACCGACAAACTTCTCCGCAAGAAAGTACTCTTCGTGCTGATTGGCTTGGTCTTGTTCCGCTTGCTCGCTACTATTCCAGTGCCAGGGGTGGATGTTGTTCGTCTCGAAGCTTTTTTCCGCACCAATGAATTTTTGAGCTTGTTGAATATCTTTTCTGGTAGTGGCTTGGCCAACCTCTCGGTGGTGATGCTTGGTGTCGGTCCATATATTACCGCGTCGATCATTATGCAGCTTTTGACCATGATGTCGCCAAAGCTGAAGGCGATGTATCAGGAGGAGGGGGATGCTGGTCGTATCAAGTTTTCTCAATATTCTCGACGTCTCAGTATCCCACTCGCGATGGTACAGGCCTACGGCTTCTTGCTCCTTTTGGCGAAGCAGGGCTTGCTCGGCAACTTGAGTGGTACGGGTCTTTTTGTAAATATTGTGGTGATTACCGCTGGTTCGGCGCTCCTCATGTGGATTGGCGAGTTGATCACCGAATACGGTATTGGCAATGGTCTCTCAATGATCATCTTTGCTGGTATCGTGTCTCGAGTACCTGCAGTGGCTGGACAGTTTCGTGATATTTTGGCAGCAGATCCATCGAAATTGCCTCTGTATATCGGTTTTGCGATCCTTGCGGCAATTGTTATCTGGGCGGTGGTTATTATTACCGAAGCAGAGCGCTCTATCCCTGTCACCTACGCCAAGCAGATCCGTGGCGGTGGCGGTTCTACCTACTTGCCATTGCGAGTCAATCAAGCTGGTGTGATCCCAATCATCTTTGCTTTGTCTATCCTCCTTTTGCCGCAAATGGTTCTCAATTTTGTGAAGGAGCTAGCTACCAACCCTACTCTCATCTCCCTTGCACAGAAGGGGCTTGTGTTTTTGAATAACAACTGGTTCCATGCTATTGCATATTTTGTGCTTGTCTTCCTCTTTACCTACTTCTACACGGCCGTTACTTTCGATCCTCAGCAGATCGCATCCAATCTTCAGAAGGGTGGTGCATTTATTCCAGGTGTCCGACCAGGTGACTCTACTGCTGTGTATTTGTCGAAAGTGGTGACTCGTATCACCCTCGTTGGTGCTGTATTTCTGTCTGCCATCGCCGTACTTCCGCTTGTTTTGCAGAATACTACTGGCAACACTTCTTTTGCTATCGGCGGTACCGCTTTGCTCATCGTTGTGTCTGTGGTGATCGACCTCGTGAAGAAGATTGAGGGGCAGATGTCGATGAGGTCGTACTAAAGAGAAAACAGAAAACAGAAAGGATTTTTTTGAAGTACGCCGTAAATCTTTGCTAAGATTTCGGCCCGCTCTCGGCCCGTCGGCCTCCGAGAGTCTTCAAAAAACTCCTTTCAGTATTGGGGAGGTGGTGGACGGTAGTGGTCGGCGCGAGGGGGTCTACGAGCGAAAGTGAGTACCCTCGGATTTTGCATCCAAAAGTGTGCAAAAAGGATGCAAAATCCGAGGGTACTCGAAAAAGTCGGCAGACATCCACTTATCGAGAGTTTTTCTATCCTTATGTTATGATGGCCCTATGAATCCACAGACGTTTATCTTTATCGGTCGTTCTGGGTCGGGAAAGGGCACGCAGGCAGCCCTTTTGCAGGCATATTTGGAAAAAGGGGGGGCGGCCTTGCCAGTGAAATACCTCCAGACGGGTGCAGAATTCCGCACTTTTTTGCAGGGGGATTCGTATACACAAAAGACAGCAAAGGCTCTGTCGGTAAAAGGGGCTTTGCAGCCAGCGTTTCTTGCGATCTACATGTGGGCAAAGTTTTTTACGGAAAAGCTCACTGGCAACGAACACTTGATCATCGACGGTACACCTCGGAAGCGTGACGAAGCACAGGTGCTCGACAGCGTCTTTGGTTTTTATGGTCGTTCCAAGCCGACGATTCTTTTTATGAATGTTTCTGAAGCCGAGGCGGCTCGCCGACTCGCCGCCCGCCAGCGCCTCGACGACAACAGTACTGAAATCCGCGGTCGCCTCGCCTGGTACAAGACCGATGTTGAGCCAGCTGTCGAGTGGTATCGCGGCAACCCAAACTATCGCTTCGTGGAAGTGGACGGCGAGCAGTCGGAAGCCAAGATTCACACCGATATTATTGCCCATGTCTCTCATTAAAAGCGCGACGGATATTGCATTGTTGAGGGAAGCGGGGAAGCGCCACGCTCGGATTTTACGTGCGGCAGCAGAAATGGCAAAGCCTGGTGTAGAGACGCGAGCTATCGACGACCGTATTTACATGCTCATCACCCAGGGTGATCCAAAGCTCGGTATTCCGGGTGGCGATCAGCCGTCGTTGCTCAACTTTCAACCCGATTTTGCCGATCGACCCTTTCCTGCATCGTCCTGCATTTCGGTAAATGAAGAGGTGGTGCATGGTATCCCCAATGAAAACAATCGCGTCCTCAGGGCGGGCGATATTGTGAGTATCGACTTTGGCTTGCTGCACAAGGGTGTGTACACCGATGCGGCAGTGACGGTGCCGGTGCTCGGCAAGGGTGGTGACGATGTGAATGGTGGTGTGGCGGGCGGTGTTTCGCCTGAGGTCCAAAAACTCCTCGATGCCACAAAGGAAGCACTGAAGGCCGGTATCAAAGCGGCAAAGGGTGGCAATCGGATCGGCGATATTGGCTACGCTATCGAACAGGTCTGCAAAAAGCACAAGCTTGGCTTGGTGGAGGAGCTTTGCGGGCATGGCGTGGGCAACAGCGCTCATGAGGAGCCGTATGTGCCGAATTTTGGCAAGCGTGGCGACGGTATGCTTCTGAAGCCTGGTATGGTATTGGCCATTGAGCCGATGTTCAACCTCGGTACCGCCAATATTGTCCTTATGCCCGATGGATATACTTTCCGCACAGCAGATATGAAGCCGAGTGCCCACTTTGAGCATACCGTACTGATCCGTGAGGGGGAGGCGGAGGTGTTGACGGTAGAGTAGGAGAGAGTGTGCATGACGCCAAAAAACCCTTATTTCAAGGGTTTTTCGATGCCCCTAATCTATTGACTTTTATGCCAGATGTGATATAATACACCCTAGGATAGTTCGTCGACAACAAGCAGACAAAAAGCGCTCAAAAAAGGGCCAAGTCACCGCTTTCGCCAGCGGCTATCCATCGTTGCAGTAAACAACAACGGGGATATTCCCCACAACACAAAGAAAGGCAGGTTCCAAGTGAACAGCACAGAAGTCTCATATCCCGTCCGCCTCATCCTCCTCCACATGCTTCCGCATCTGGACGAGCTGGTGGCCCTCTGGATCATTCAGAAGTTTGGTTCCACCCTCTTCCCGGGCGCCGACAAGGCTCCGGTGAAGTTTGTGGAAAAGGTGCCACAGATGGCACCCGACAAGATTGACAAAGCCGGCTTCCTCTGCCTGGGCCTCGGTCTGGGCGACGGACGCTGGTCTATCGATGAGCATCGCGCCAATGTGAAAGGGCACGATCGGTTGCGGGGCGAATGCACCGCGACGCTCGCTGCCAAGAAGGTCGGTGAGCATGCTGATCCGGCCCTCAAGCGCATCCTTGACGAAGTGTATTGGTGCGACACCGAAAGCGGTGTCCGCTACACGCACCTCGCCGAGCTCGTGAAGCTCCTGCACCGTTTCTTGAAGGGTAACTCCGCTGAAGTGGTGACATGGCTCTTCCCGGCACTTGAGGCGATCTACACTCAGCAGGTGCTCTCGGTCGCGCCTCAAGAAGGTGAGGTAACCTTGTCGGAACTCTTCACGGAATACGTGAAGCGTGGCAAGGTCGTCGACAAGGCGTTCATTGCTGAAGTCGAAAAGCGCGTTGCGGCCAGCACCGAAAACATGGATCGCTCGGTCACCGAAATGGCCCACGTGGTCCGTGCCATGCATCGGCAAGGGATGGCTTCGGAAGTCATTCAGAGATTCTGCTCCAAGGTCTTCGAGGCCTGGGAGTTTGACCAAGTCGAGTTCAACGATGCTGTTGAGCTGGTGGATAAAGCCCTGGCCAAGCACATCTTGATCAAGGCGGGTAGCCGAGAGTTTACGCTCAAGGCTGTTGTGGTGCGAGGCGACTCTCATCACCTCCTTCGGGCGGCCAATTGGCGCGGTGCTCGGTTTGTGGTCATTCAGAATGGTCGCGGGCAGGTCCAGGTGTTCGTCAACACAAAGACCCCGGACTTCGTCACCCTCGACACATTCGTGGGCATGGTCCGTCTCCTAGAGACCTCACCCGGGATTCGCAAGAGTCTCGTCTGGTCCAAGCTCAAGACGACGGGTGGTGAGTATGTGGCGAAAAATTGGTATTACTTCCGTGACGCTAGGCAGCTGTTCAACGGCTCCCTGACTCATCCGGCAGTGATGCCAACCACGCTCCATCTTGACGCGATCGTTGATGCTCTGGAGCACGCGTTCCACCCGCATCTTATCGTGAAGTGGATGCGTGGTCTCAACGACCCCATGGGTCTCTTCACCCGTCCTGAACGTCCCGTGAACCAGCCATCGCATTCCACTGGTGTCGAACCTGCGGTCGAGAAGGACTTGGCCGAGGCACTTGATCACGCTCAGCAGGTGGTCACCGTCACAGCCTAGTCTGCTTGTAGTCATATGTCGGTAGAGCGTTTCGCACGCTCGCAACACACGAAAAACTCAGGGTTCAACTCCCTGGGTTTTCTTTTTGTCCGATAACACTGTCGATTATTTTTGCTATACTATATGCATCATGGCAGAACGTCCTATTGGTACAGAATCGGCGCTTGCGGATTTTGCTAGTGTGAAGTCGAAAGTTGATTTGCTCAGAGAGTTGGCAAAAATGCCAGATACCGAGACGATTATCGCCGCTGCCGAACCATACTCCGATGACATATTACCGCGTGATAGGGACTTCCTTATCGGCTTGATAGAAGCGCTGTTTGCTTTTGCTGAAGCGTCTTCACTTCGAAGTGGTGCCGATATTGTCGCCAGAGAAGCTTTTTTGAAAAAGTTGATCGATGGCACCATCGTCTCCGATGGCGGCGTCTCTGATGAGATTATCCCAGCTATTCGTCGAGCGATTATTGCCGAGTATCCCGAATACACTGGCGTAGTTGGGACAGCGGTGTCGGCACCATCGGCACCCTCGAGCACGCCTACCCCTGCGGCTGTGCCACCTACACCTACGCCAGCGCCTCGTCCAGCCCCGGTGCGTCTCACCTTACAATCGCGCCCAGCTACTCCTGTTTCGACGCCACCCGCACCTCGTTCGGCGCCAGCACCGACTTCGGCACCCTCAGCGCCTGCGCGACCGGCGCCGGCGAATTTGCAAAAATTGATGGAGAAAAACACTACCGCTGCGCATACTGCGAATACGGGTCATGGTGTTGCGCCTGCCGAAGTGCCAGCGGCTGCATCGGTGGTCGCCACAGCTAGTCCCGAAACTATTTCCAGAGTGCTCGACGAACATCCAGATTTCCGTGCTTTCTTTGCAAAGGCTGATAGGGCAGAGCAGTTGGTACGCGAACAGGATCTTGCGGGGATAGAGACATATCGTCGCGCTTTTGCGATAAAAGACAAGCTCGCTACCGACTTGTATGAGCTGGCCAATGGTGCGATCGAAGGTGACTTTTTGCTCGATTTCGAGAATCCAGACTCACACTTGCCGAAAAATCAGCGAGCGGAGTTTCAGCGCTATGTCGATACCGAAGCGCTCGAGCGACCTGAGCAGCTACTCAACCTTGCTTTCCAGCTAGAGACACGCCAGGTGCTTGAGAAGAATATTGCTACTGCCAAAGCAGAGATTGAGCGTTTTGGTGGCAAAGATCTCTTTGATACTGCCGAACAGGAAGCGATGTATCTAAAGGAGCATCTTGAACGAGCGCACGAAAATACTCGCCGTGATTCTATTGCTGGTTTTATTCCGCACAGTCTCCACTACGGCTTTCTAAAGATGGCGTACAGTGTTGGTGAATGGTTGGGCTGGAAGGGTCAGACGGAAGACCAGATTACACACGAATTTGCCACAAAGCGCGAAGCTCTCCTCAGTGGTCGTACAGAAGATGCACTTTCGGTGCCAGAGAAAGATGCTTTGGCGAAGCTGCAGCAAGGAGAGGCAACCAAGCTCACTGAGTTTAAGCGTCACGAGGCTCTTGGTGAGCGCATGGTAGAGGTGGCTCAGCAGGGAGTCTCCCGTGCCCGATTGAAAGGCGACGGTATTCGTCTCGGTCTGGGAAGTGCTCTTACCTATAGTCCGCTCTGGTTGCATCATCCGGACATTGCTCGCCAGCTCGATGACGTAAACATCCGTCTCGCCGGTATCCGTCAGCGACGTCAGACCATCGAACAGGCTGAACAAAATCTCGCGACCATTATGCAGAGCTTTGAGGCGATGCGAGGTTCTGTATATCGGGAGTTGCCGCCGACTGTTGCTCTCGTGAAATATGCGCAGGCACAGGTGAGAAATACTCTCACGTCTTTCACTGAAGATACGGCAATAGAGGATCTGCAAAGGATATACGACTATGCACACTTCTTGGACGGTAATTCAAAGACCTTCGACACGTTTGAGGCTTTTAGCGATGCAGGTGAGCTTCTCGGAGAGAAACTGGAGACTCTTCATGAGGCTATTCTGGCGCAGTGGGGAAAGAGGGTGTTTGAAATCTTTGGAAAGTCTTCGTTGCAGAAAAAGGGTGTGATAGCTGAGATGGAGAAGGGTATTCGAGATGTAATGGGGCAATCTACGATCGGCGGATTGGCCACTGAATTGGACAAAAAGAACTTTATGAAAGACCTTCTCATTTCGACATTTAAAAAGATAGATCCTGCTGTTGGCGATGGTAAAGAGCGTCGCCTTGCCATGGTGGGTGTGATGATCAATTGCGGTTTGTTGAAAAAGGGTGAGAATATAACCACATAATATGGCATCAAAAAAGAACAATTCAAGTATTCCGTCGAAGATTGTGGCGAAGCGCGCCGGCTTTTCCAAGCTTGCGAAGCTTGTCGAGCGGCGAGATATGGCCGGCGCGCAGGCCGTGATCGATAGTCTCATGAAAAAGCGTCTCACTCAGGCCGAAAAGGCTCAAATCCACATGAGTATGCTCTCGACATACCTCGAAGTCTCCAACGAGCTCAACAAACACTATCTCGCTGAGCTGGAAGATGTGGTGGCTCTCATGAAGGAGCTTAAAAAGGAGGAGAAGGCTGTTTCCGAAGAGCTTTCCTTGGCCAAGGTGCGCGCGAAACTGCTATAATAGAGGCTATGAATCCCGGTCCAGAAGTGTTACACACTCCCGAGCAAGAGCTGGCTTTTTTGCGTGAGCAGGTGTCGCAGAAGGAGCGCGAGCTTCGCGAGCGCGGGGAAGCGCAGCCCCTGCAAGAGCGGGTGATAAAGGAAAAGCTTGTTGAATATCAGGGGCTTCCGACAGAAAAAGTGTTGGCGCCGGATCATCGCCTCGCGCCGCAAGCTGCCGAGGCGATCGTCCTCAATATCTCCCCAGAAGCACACGACGAAAAGATGGCCGAGCTCCTCGCAGTGCTCCAAAAGCACGGTCTCAAAAATGCACTCGATGTTGTCGAAAAGCTGAAAAGTCCACATCTTGAAGACGATTTTCATCGTTTCGTAATCCAATACCTGAAAGCTGGCCATCGTGTTGGTCAAATGAATCCAAAAGAAGCCATCTCCAAAGCCCTCAAAATGACCCTGTACGAGATTGCACTCCCAGAACGTGACAGCCAAGCACCAGAGAAGTCACTCAAAGAACTCGTGTCTTCCATGGAGCAGTTTTATTCTGGCATGGCCTCGGTGTCGGATGATGATGATACTTCGGCCCATTACTTCACTATCGAATTGGCCGTGTCGAATCATAGCAACGAATTTGTCTTCTACATGGCCGTACCTGATACGAAGCGCGACCTTTTTGAGAAACAAATTCTCGGTATTTTTCACAATGCTCGCATCACTGAAAAGAATGACGACTACAACATCTTCTCCGAGAAGGGTGTGGTGGCGGGCTCATCGGTCGGCTTGATGAAAAAGTCATCGTTGCCGATCAAGATGTATGACGAATTTGATCACGATCCGCTCAACGTGATTTTGAATACGTTTTCGAAAATTCAGCGTGATGGCGAAGGCGCAGCGCTACAGATCGTCTGTCAACCAACAAAAGGCGACTTCCAATTGAAGCGATACCAAAAGGCCATCGAGCGTATCCAAAAAGGGGTGAAGACGAGCGAGGCGATCGACTTCCCAGACACGTTTTTTGAGCATTTTACAAACGTGTTCAAGACCGCCAAGGCGCCAAAGCCACCAAAGAATGGTGAGGCTCCCGCAGCGCCGATTGTTGATCAGGCGGCGATTGATCAGATCAAGCGGAAGATCGAGAGTCCGATCATCTACACCAACATTCGCTTCATGGTGTCGGCCCACGACGAACTGGCCGCTGAGCGTATTTTGAGCGACATGGAGTCGTCGTTCAATCAGTTTCAGAATACTCAAGGCAACCGCTTTGTGTTCAATCGCCTGAAGAAGGGACAGCTACAGACATTTGTCGATGCTTTCGCGTATCGTCTGTACGATGAGGATACAAAGCTGGCATTGAGCTTGCGCGAGCTTACGACGGTGATGCATTTGCCGGCGACGGTGTTGAAGTCGGCGCCGCAACTGAAGATTTCGAAGGCGGGGACGGCACCGGCGCCACTCGATTTGCCGCAGCAAGGTATTCTCCTCGGCGTAAATGAATTCCGCAATATGAAAACGGAGATTCACATGACACCGGAAGATCGTCTTCGCCACTTCTATGTCATTGGCCAGACGGGTACTGGTAAGACGAGTTTGTTGAAAAATATGATCGTGCAGGATATTCGAAATGGTGACGGTGTTTGCTTTATTGACCCACATGGTAGCGATATCCAGGACATTCTCTCGAAGATTCCGAAAGAACGCTACGAAGATGTCATCTATTTCGATCCAGCCTACACCGAGCGACCGATGGGGTTGAACATGCTCCAATACGATCCGCGCTTTCCAGAACAGAAAACTTTTGTGGTCAACGAAATGCTCTCTATTTTCAACAAGCTTTTCGATATGAAGACCGCAGGCGGTCCGATGTTTGAACAGTATTTCCGCAATGCCGTACTTCTCACGATCGACGACCCATCTTCTGGTGGCACCCTGCTCGATGTGTCGCGCGTACTGTCGTCGAAAGTCTTCCGCGAGCAGAAATTGGCGAAGTGTACCAACCCTGTCGTGATCCAATTTTGGAAAGAGGTGGCCGAGAAGGCGGGTGGGGAGTCGTCTCTGGCCAACATTGTGCCGTATGTGGTGAGCAAGTTCGATACGTTTTTGAGCAACGACATTATGCGGCCAGTGATCGCCCAGGAGAAATCAACCTTTAATTTCCGTGAAATCATGGATACGAAAAAGATTTTGTTGGTGAATCTGTCGAAGGGTCGCCTTGGTGATATCAATGCCAATTTGATCGGTCTCATCTTGGTGGGGAAGATTTTGATGGCAGCACTGTCGCGCGCAGATGCGCTCAATGGGGCGAGTGCAGTCGGCGGTGGAGCGGCGGGTGTCGCTGGCAGTGCCGCCGTTGCGCAGATGCCGCCGTTCTATCTGTATATCGATGAATTCCAAAATGTGACGACGGATTCGATTTCTGTTATCTTGTCGGAGGCACGAAAGTACAAGCTGAGTTTGAATATCGCACACCAATTTATCGCCCAGCTCCAGGAGGGGATTAAAAATTCGGTATTCGGCAACGTGGGATCGATCGCGGCGTTTCGTGTGGGTGCCGAAGATGCGGAGTATTTGGAGAAGCAATTTGCGCCAGTGTTTACCGCCAAGGATAGTATGAATGTCGACAATTATCATGCGTATGTGAAGCTGTTGGTGGCCGGCCGGCCGGTGAAGCCGTTTAGCATGCGACTCACTCCACCAGAATCCGGCCGACCGGAGCAAGTTGAAAGCCTCAAGCAGCTTTCGTATATGAAGTTCGGCCGCAACAAAGCCGATGTCGAGGCGGAGATTTTACTTAAATATCAGAAAAAGAACGCTTAAAAAGCCATAACCATCGCCCCGAAACTATGTCACATCTCAACACCCAAAAATATAAATACGAACGTACGCTAGTAGTTATCAAGCCAGACGGTATTCAGCGTTCGCTCATTGGCGAGATTATTCAACGCTATGAGCGCACTGGCTTGAAACTCATCGCTCTCAAAATGCTCGTGCCGACACCGGATTTTATTGAAAAGCACTACACCCTCGATCCAGAATGGCGACGGGTGACAGGGGAAAAGAATATCAAGGGGTATGAAGCGAAGGGCTTGGTACATCCGCACAAAGATGATCCGCTCAAAGTGACCGAGATTATTTTGCAGAAACTCAAAAAATATTTGTCGAGCGGGCCGGTGATTGCGATGGTCTGGCAGGGCGCCCATGCAGTGCAGGTAGTGCGCAAACTCACCGGAAGTACGGAGCCCTTGATGTCCGATGTCGGCACGATCCGCGGTGACTTTGTGTTGGATTCATATAAAATCTCCGACGATGATCTCCGAGCGGTACGTAATCTCGTGCATTCGTCCGGCTCGGTGAAAGAAGCCGAAGACGAGATCGCGCATTGGTTCTCGCCGGCCGAAATCATTTCCTACAAAACCGTGCAGGAGCAGATCCTCTACGACGTCGAGCTCCGCGGGATTTTTGAATAAAAAAAGCAAAGTGTGTCGTAATACTTTTGCACATTTGCACTCAAAAATAGGAGGCATATAATTGATGTAGGGTTATTTCCAGTATTAACTCTATAACACATATTCAGGGAGATTTAATTGTTGGACCTCGATGAGCGCTTCGGCGTTCTGACCGCTCCATCTGCGATCACCCACCTGGCTTAGGCTGGGTAAATACTGACTAATAACCCTATGAAGAACCCGTCCTTGGCACGAAGCCGAGCGACGGATTTTTCATTTGTTTTTTGCCGCCATTTCATGCTTCGGGTCGCTCTTGAGTGGCGTCACCAGCTCATTTGCGCTAGGATGGCAGGGTGAAAGAACATGCTATTTTTTGGGTATTTTTGCCTCTGGCGATGGGTACGGCACTCTTCGTGGTGAACCCATTTTTGCCACTGGAAGCCCCGGAAATCGGCGCCGAGGACATTTCACTGCTAGGCACCCAAAACCCTGGTACGTTGCCCGTAGACTACTCAGGGATGCCTTTACAGCTCAGAATTCCAAAGATTGGCGTGGATGCCGCCTTTGAACCGGTGGGGGTACTGGCTGACGGCAGTATGGGGGTGCCGAAGGCGCCCGAGCGAGTGGGGTGGTACGCTTTTGGGCCACGACCAGGCGAGCGAGGGAGTGCGGTGGTGGCAGGGCATCGTGGCTGGAAAAATGGTATGGCTGTCTTCGATCGGCTGAGCGAATTACGCACCGGCGACACTATCTTGGTGGCTGATGTCGAAAATGTCTGGCACACGTTTGTGGTGCGGGGCAGTAAGGTATTTGAGCCGACGGAGGACACTGATGCAGTGTTTGGACGTGCCATCGTGCCTTTTGGAAATGCCAGGGGTGGCACTTTTCTCAACCTCATTACTTGCGAAGGTGAATGGGATCGTGTTGCTGGGCAATTTACGAAACGTCTCGTGGTGTTTGCGGAGGGTGTGTAAAACTCATTCCGACTTTACCGTTTTTTGATTACCCATGTATCCTTTTTTAGCAGTTTCTCTATCGTCGGTCTGCTAGAGTATTTGGGTGGTGGTCCAGAAAGAAAATAACTACGCTTTTATTGACACTCAGAATCTCATCTGTGGTGTGGAGAGGCTTGGGTGGTTGGTGGATTTTGAAAAACTGCACCGATATCTCACTGATAAGTATCGAGTCACAAAAGCCTTTTTGTTTATTGGCTATTTAGAATCGTTCAAAAATACCTATGTTTTTCTAGAGAAAATCGGGTATATTCTCTGTTTTAAGCCGGTTTCCGATAGTGTGGATGGTTCGATTAAGGCAAATATCGATGCCGATCTCGTGCTTAGGGCGGTGTTGGAAATAAACAACTATACTGGAGCGGTTATTGTAAGTGGTGATGGGGATTTCTACTCCCTAGTTGCACACCTCAAAAGGGTGAGTAAGCTCAGGACAGTCCTATGTCCTGATACAGGAAAATGCTCTTATTTACTGAGAATCTACGCCCAGGGATACTTAGAGGGTCTCGAGGGAAAAGAAAAACAAATCGGAAGAGATGGGGGTAAATGAAAAAGCGCCCCATGGACACGCAGTACTCATGAAACGCTCTCTCGGTGGTTACGAACACAGTAATCATATCAGTATCGAAAAAAAAGTCAACGCACTAATGATTTGCTATACTTACCCCATGAACGACAAAGTACAGAAGCCGCGACTCACGCTCTACGGTGGGGTCGGGGTGGTGACGGGGGCAAATTTTTTGTTGGAGACGTTGGGTGGTAAGCGTATCCTCATCGACTGCGGTCTCGAACAGGGTTCGCCAGAGTCGGCACGACGCAATCGGAGAGCCTTTGAATACGATCCGGCCACCATCGATTACCTTTTCATCACTCACGCCCACCTCGACCACGTCGGCCGTATCGGCAAACTCGTGAAAGACGGTTTCAGTGGCACTATCTACTCCACACCCGAGACAAGGGCCTTGGCCGAGCTCATCATGGATGATGCGGTCGGACTTTTGGCACGGGAGGCGCAGCGCGACGGGGTGTTGCCGTTGTATGAAGCAAAAGATGTTGGTGCGGCGATCGGTTTGTGGAAGACCATCGAATATCACACACCGTTTCAAGTGTGCGATGCGGTGTCGGTGTATTTGCGTGACGCAGGGCATATCCTTGGGTCAGCAATGATCACTTTCACTATTCAAAATGCCGCTGGCGAGCCGCGGAAAATCCTTTTCACTGGCGATCTCGGCAACTCGCCAACACCATTGCTGAAAAACACGGAGTCGATCAAAGATGCTGGTGCCGACTACATGGTGATGGAGAGTGTGTATGGTGATCGCAATCATGAGCCCATTGATGAGCGTAGGGAAAAATTGAAGCGGGTGATCAAGGAGACTGTTGCCCGACGTGGTGTGGTGGTAATCCCAGCGTTTTCTGTGGAGCGCACGCAGGTGATTTTGTATGAGCTGAACAACATGGTCGATGGCGGGCAGCTGCCGAATGTACCAGTCTATGTCGATTCGCCACTAGCGATCAAGGTTACCGATATTTACAAAAGATCGACACAATTTTTCAATGCTGCGGCACAAGCCGATGCCAAGCAAGGTGACCATCAGCTCTTTAATTTTCCACGGCTCAAATATGTGCCGACCAATGAAGGTTCGCGGGCGATTGAAAATATGCCGGGTCCAAAGGTGATTATTGCTGGATCGGGGATGTCGGCGGGCGGGCGGGTGATTCATCATGAGGCGGAATATTTACCAGACGGAAAGAATACGATTTTACTCGTGGGGTATCAGAGTATTGGCACGTTGGGTCGCCAGTTGCTCGATGGACACAAGACGGTGCGTATCAATGAGCGCGATGTTCGTGTGAGGGCACACATCGAAACAATTTATGGTTATTCTTCACACAAAGATTCGGATCATTTGGTGGAGTTTGTTGGTGAGGCTGCCGCGTCCCTGAAGCGTGTGTTTGTGGCGATGGGGGAGCCGAGAGCCTCACTTTTTTTGGTGCAGAAGCTGCGCGACAATACCGGCGTGGATGCCTTGATGCCTGAGCGGGCGGTTCCATACGAAATCAAGTAGCCTTGTGGCAACGGGCCGTCTCAGACACGCCATGAATCCTCGCTAGGATTTTGGCTCCGCTCGGCGCCGTCGCGCCTGCGCAAGGTCTTTGTCGGCCTGTTACCACAAGGCTCTCTAAGCTCATATGCAACCAATCACTCCGTATGATTCTCATTTTTAGCTATGGGACCCTGCTGTGGTGAAAATGAGTACCCTCGGATTTTGCATCCTTTTTGCATCCAAAAGGATGCAAAAAGGATGCAAAATCCGAGGGTACTCCAAAATGTCGGCAGACACCCCTCCTATTTTTCTCTGTGTTGCCAAGATTGTTGCAAACAAAAAACCGCTAGTTGGCGGTTTTTTTGCTCCTTGTTTTTTGTTACTTCACCTTCGCTACCACTCGCTTGAAGGTCTCTGGGTTGTGCTCGGCGAGATGTGCCAAGATCTTGCGGTCTACGGCGATGTTCTGCTTCTTCATTGCGCCGACAAACTTGCTGTATGAAAGGCCCATTGGGTCGAGAGCGGCGTTCATCTTTACGATCCACAAACGTCGCATGACACCCTTTTTGTCTCGTCGGTGTGCGAAGGCGTAGGCGCCGGCGTGAGAAATGGCCTCGTATGCCATGCGCTCCTTGGTGCTTCGGCCGAATCGATAGCCCTTGACCTGCTTGAGGACATTCTTTCGGGTCTTAAGGGCATTTGTTGCTTTCTTTACGCGTACCATTGGGGTGTTGTTATACTGGTGGTTTTAATAAAAGTTGATCGTTTCTTTATCGTCCGAGAGCGGCATTTCCGCCGAGGAAGCGAGCGCGGGTCTTGTTGGTCATGATGACGGTGCCCATGCGATTCTTCTTCATCTGGGAGCGGCGTCGCTCCTTGGCATTGAAGTGGTTGTGACCTTTGCCTCGAGCGAGGATTTTGCCCGCTTTGGTGACTTTGAGGCGCTTGGTGTATGACTTGTTGGGTCGCATGGGATTGATATTAAAATTCGATTATCTTTTACTTTGTTTTTATCTTCGTGTTTTGCTATTTCTTTTCGATGATGACGGTGAGGCCTTTGAGTGCCTTCTTCGGCGGTTCGGCGATCGCGTACTCCTCGGTGATGAGCTTGAGGATGCGTTCGAGTCGCTCTTTGAGGAAGTTGAACTCCATGTACTTCGAGCGGCCGGTAAGGAAGAGGTCGATCTTGATGCGATGCCCCTCCTTCAGCCATTCCGATGCCTTTTTTGCTTTCAATTCAAGGTCGTGCTCGCCGGTGCCGATCTTCACTTGGATATTCTTCACCTCGATGACGTGGGCTTTCGCCTTGGCCGCCTTGAGCTTTTTGTTCTGATCGTACTGAAACTTTCCGTAGTCCATGATCTTTGCGATCGGCGGGACGGCGTTCGGAGAGATTTCAATCAGATCGAGACCAGCTGCCATGGCCTTGTCGAGGGCGTCTTTGAGGCTGATAACCCCGAAGTTCTCCCCGACAGGACCGATGACGCGAAGCTCCGCGGCGCGAATCTGGTGATTTATCCTGTGATTTACGGTGCTCACGATGTATGAAGTAACCCAGCATTTATAGCACAATAGGGCTTTTTGTGCAATGTTTGGGCCGTGTTGCTGGCCCGGTAGGGTATTTTCATTATTTCACCGCCAATTCAAGCCATTTCATGAGGAGGCCGAAGTCTTTTTCTCGATTGTCGGAGCCGAGGAGGATAAAGGCGATAGTTCTCGAGCTCTTTTGGATGGGGAGTTGGAACAGGGAAATAAGGGTTTCGCCGGCCTCTGAGGTAAAGCCGGTTTTGCCGCCCACGAAGCGCGGGTCATTGGCGAAGAGGTTGATATTTTGCAGGTCACGATAGGTGGGGGCGTTGGTTGCGGCATACACTGTCGCCGTCTGGCCGATGAGGCGCTCGCTGTCGAGCATTACCGTTTTGTTGCGCGTTTTGGTGATGGTAAGGAGGTTGGGCGCGAGGTCTTTGAGGCTTTTGGCGAGCAGAAGGAGGTCGTATGCCGTGGAGCGGTTTCCACCGGAGAGGCCCGATGGGTCGGCGAAAGTGGTGTGAGTCATGTCGAGGAGTGCAGCTTGGCGGTTCATGGAATCGACAAAGGAGCCGACATTGCCGAGGCCATCATAGATACCGGCGATTTGGTCGGCCGCGACATTGCTAGACTCCATGAGGAGGGGGTAAAAGAGCTCTTGCACCGACGACGGCGCAGCGCGGCGGGTGGCGGTGAGAGCGGTCACGAGTTTGGTGAGCGAGGCGATGGGGAGTTGGAGAGCGGGCTGGCGACTAAGGAGCACTTGGCCGGTGTCGGCATCGGCGATGAGGAAGGCGGCGGCGGAGATCTGTGATGGCCGCGCGATTTTTGAATTGATTTTTATGGTCGGCTTCTCGAGCCAGGCGAGTTTGGGTTTGGTGGCGGAGTCGATGACAGCTTGAGGGGGGCGGGCGGTGTTGGTGGCGACCGTTTGCGATCTTTTTGCGTCGCGATTGTTGGCGTTTGGCGAGAAGTGCGTGTAGGTGGAGCGTCCGAGAAGAATGGCGATGAGGAGGAGGCCGCCCCATTTGAGGGTGAAGGTGAAGCCTTGTGTGTCGAAGGTGCGGGGTGGGATGTAGAGCGGGTCCATGGGGAGAATGATAGCATGGGGCGGAAGCCCGAAACATTTTAGCCGGTTGACTAAAATGGTTTCGGTATGACTTGGTGATTTTTCAATAATGTGAAAATATGCTACACTGTGGATAACTTTTTATGGTTACGAATAAAGAAAAATATAGCGAAGCAGTTCTTTATCTCTGCTCAAAGCTTGGCAATGAAGTACGAGGAAAGAAGAAGCTGGCGAAATTGCTCTATTTCGTCGATTTCGATTTGTTTGAAAAGACAGAAAAATCTCTAACAGGCGACGTTTACAAGGCTCTTCCGATGGGTCCGTTCCCGGAGACGATGGAGGTCATAACTGCCGAATTGGTCAATAAAAAAGCCATCTCGATTGAGACGGTTGACGAATACGCCGGATATGTCCCAACTGAAGTCTATAAGTCTCTTCGTGCGCCGAATACATCGGTGTTTCAAAGTGACGAGCTTGAGATGTTGGATAGGGTTATTACGAAGTACGGACATTTAAACGGAAAGCAACTAGAAGTTCTTACGCACGATGAAGCACCGTATATCGGTACAGAGGCATTCAAGGAGATTCCTTACGAGCTTGCATATTATAGGGGAACAGACTTTTCAGAGATGGCAAATGCTTAGTTTTTCTTCCCATACGTCTTTTGAGAAGGAGGTCGAGGATCTTCGTCGGCAATTTGGCAAAATTGTTGAAGGCCTGGAGTCTTTTAAGAAATTGTGTGATGTTCAATTTGATCCTGTCTCTCCTAAACAAATCATCGCTCCAGCAAAGCTTCATCGGGTTACCCAGAACGATATTTGGACGTTGTGGAAAGTTGAGCTCGCAGTCAAAGGTGTTCGCTCGAATCAGTCACCAAGAGTGTGGTTTGCGATCAAGGGAACGACTCTCGTGTTTCTTTGTGCTAGTAGTCATGTGAATAATTATTCTGATAACGATATGAGTTCTGTTGCGATTGCGAGAGCGACCGAGTTTTTCTAGGAACGGTTGAACGTACTCTCGGTATGGTGTAATGTAGTAGATATGAAAAAGCTACTCGTGTCGGTGCTTTTGGTGGGGAGTCTGGTCGGTTCCTTTGCGACAGTGGTTGAGGCGAAAGCGAAGGCTTCGAGCTATGGGCCGATGGCGCAGTGTCGAGATGGGACGTATAGCTACAGTAAGAATCATCGTGGGACGTGTTCGTGGCATGGAGGGGTGAGGGTGTGGTTTAGGTAAATTTTTATGAAGAAATTTCTTTCAATTTTAGTTTTGGTGGTACTGGTGACGCCTCAGGTGGCGATGGCGGCGTGGTGGAATCCGTTTAGTTGGAGTGTGTTCCAGAAAAAGGAGACGAATGTCCAGCAGTTGGAGAGTCGGATCAAGGATCTGGAGAAGAAATTGGAGGAGACTTCGGGGAAGAAGAGTGCTACGACGACGAGTGAGGTGAGTTCTATGAAGGTAGATAAGCCGGTTGTTAAAAAGGCGGAGAAGGCCGTTCCTGTTCCCGTTTCGGTTGAAAAAGAAGCTGCTCCCGCTGCTCCAAAGACATTTGTTTTGCCGAATGGTGCGGTAGTGGACGGGGCGGGGAATGTGGTGGGTGCAGCCCCTGAACAGCCGACACAATCTTCGGTCAAAGACGATAAGTTTACAGGAGAGAATTATTTCAGGGAAAATAAGACTTGTGCGGGACTAAAGGATGTGAATGTTAATCAACACTCATTCTGTGTTAGCTATGCACTGAACGGTGCGAGTTCTATGGAAGATAAGCCGTCGAGGTTAAATGCTGTGAATTTGAAAATTGCGAATCTTAATGCGAAGTATGCTAAAGAAGCAGCAAGTCTCACTCAAGCGAATAATCCCTACGTTGACTCATTTTCTCTCCAGGAGCGAAAGCATGTTCTGTATAAAAAATATTCGGACGATTACAATATCCTGATGGCTGAATATCAGCAGATTCAGTATGCAAACTAATATGAAATGTTTTTAGATGTGAGCGTGGCCGAACACCAAAGTGTTTATTTGAAATCGCCAAGATGAAACCCTTCTTCGATGAAGCGCGATGTCCAATGTGTATTATTTTTGATTGTATTGAGGGTCGTTGCTATATTAATCAATACAAGTAAAATTAAAATCAATATTATTTCCATATTGAGTAATTATACTTAACCCACAGCAGAATTAATAGCCAATCATTCTACATATCCGACTGCCTCTGGGAGAATTGGTCACGGATAATTTCTTCGCCGGCGCTCAGAAATTTCCGCGACCCCGGCTCGCGGTTCGGCCTGCTGGCCTCACATGCGCTCCGCCTTTCAATTCCTCCCATCTCTTCTGACAGACAAAAGAAAAAGGCATCCCTGCGGATGCCTTTTTCTTTTGTTGTGGAGACATACCGAAATACATCGAACCGCCTAAAAGACTACCTTTCTCGGTTCTGGAACTACTATCAAACTAGCCCAGCTTTGCAGAAAGTGCTTGAAAGCTCATGATAATTTTGTGATAGAGGGGTCACAATAGGGATATTGAATTCTTTCCCTGCATTCCTGTACCGGCCGAAATTTTTAAAATAACCGTAAATAACCATATATGAAAAAGAGGCTAGAAGTAGAAGAGCATATAAAGCAGATCATACGGGACCAGATCGCAGTCAATCCGATCATGTCTATTCGTAAAATCCAAGCCGCTTTATTTGATGGCGGCTTTAAAACATATCAGGATAAGTTACTTGATTGGTACTATGTGGCAAAGTTGGTGCGTAAAATCCAGAATGAAAATATCGCTACCCTCAAATTTCAGGATAAGGCGGCACGTCTCGTCATTCTTCGAGAGAAGTACCGGATTATTTCAGAGAAATTATTTAAGGTACTTTTCTACGATACTATGCAAGCTGATCCTCTGGTACCAGTGCCTACATACCAAGAACAAATTGCTGCTGCGAATATGATAATGAGATGGGAACTTGCCGTGTTCTATGCCGAGGTTGATGCTGGAGTGTTTGATAAAGATATTCAAGAGAGTGAAGGACAGTTGAGAAACAAATCTCTATCGCCGGAAACGCGAGCGAGTATTCATAGAGCCATGACTAATTGGGGGTTGATACCGAAAGAGGAAAATTCAGGAGAAAAAATGGTCAGTAATGGCTTAAAATGATAGAATTTCACCTATGCCAGAGATAAATATCTATTGCGATGAAAGTAATCATCTTGAGAAAGATGCTATTTCAACTATGGTGCTTGGAGCAGTGTTTGCTCCTAAAGAAAAGGTTAAGGCTGCAAATAAGAGAATTAGAGAAATCAAGGAAAAGCACAACATTAAATCTACAACCGAATTTAAGTGGACTAAGGTTGCCGTAAATAAAATTCAGTTCTATCTCGATGTCATTGACTATTTTTTCGACAATGATGATCTACATTTTCGAGCAATTATCATCAACAAAGATAACCTCAATCATAAAACTTTCAAACAAACTCACGATAAGTTTTATTACAAAATGTATTTTGAATTATTGAGTAAGATACTCGATCCTCAAAATAAATATAATATTTATCTCGACATCAAAGACACTCAAGGTAGTCAGAAGATTAAGAAATTGCATGAGGTTCTTCGCAATGATATGTATGATTTTGATGGACGTATCATCCAAAACATTCAGCAAGTGCGGTCCGAGGAATTGGAGATATTACAGCTCGCTGATCTACTCATAGGTGCAATGCAGTTTTTGAATAGGAGTGATGTCAAAAGTGAAGCAAAGAAAACCTTGGTAGAAAGAATGAAATCAAGGTCGGGATACGATTTATTAAAGTCTACTCTCGTAAGAGAGCCAAAAACAAATATCTTCTATTGGAAAGCCCAAGATAATACATAAGCCACATGCCACTACCTACTCCCGATTGGCTTCCTCCGATCTCTCGGCTCGAAGATTTTGAAGGTGATGCCACTAAATACCTTGCCCATATTTTCTCCCTTTTTACGAGAGATTTTGTTACTGCCACACCTACTTTTAAAGGCAAGAAGGTTTTTTACGATAAGAAGGTCGAGAATGGTAAGCCGGCCGCCTTTGGTCACATTACAACAGAAGATAATAGGGATACTAATCAGCGTGAACTTTCTTTGAGAAGATGTGAGCGGATCGCTTGGATTAAGGCAATTATTGAACACTCTGATGATCCGGTTATCTTGGCTTGGGAAAAAGAGCAAAAGACTTCAAAGAGGAGAGCGAAAAGAACCTATCTATTTCTGGAGCAAGAAGACTTCTTGGTTATTCTTCAGGAAATTAAATATGGCCATTACATGATTACAGCGATCTATGTAGATAATCCAAACCAGAAGCGTAAGCACCTAAAGGCTCACGAGACTTTCAAGAAGAAATAAGGCTACATATAGCAAGAACCGCCCTGTAGGGCGGTCCAAGAACTCCTTTTACACTAGGTAAATGAGATATTTATAGTATATGCTACTTGCGATAAATTTTCAATAAATTGGGGATAAGTCTCCAAGTATATTGTGAGACGGCGCTGGATGTTATTTATTACCTAGTACTTTGAACTCGGACGTAGTATCTTGGTGTTTCAGCCAATAAACTGTTAATATAAATGGATGAAAAATAATCAAAAGGGTTCAATCAGTATACTTGGAATTGCTGTTGTATTGGTCCTAATCGGCATTGTCAGTTATTATGCTATCTCTCTAAAGAAAAGCCCCTCCTTTATTACGGAGACACAAGTTAATGACAATTCTAGTGAGAAAAATACCTCATCATGGGACGATGTTAATCAACCAGCTATAACTCCTCTGAAACAACAAGCAAATCAGAGAACAAAGCAACCAACTCAAACGACAACTCCTAAACCAACATCAGTTAATCAAACTCCTCCTCCAACATCCACTCCCATATCCTCAAATATTGATTCTTGCAGGACAATTAGTGCAGCGGGAGAATACTCGCTTTCGAGAGACTTAACAAATACAAAATCTGAACCGTGTATCAAAATTCAAAATGTAAATAACGTAAGTCTTGATTGTCAAAATCATACCATCACAAGCAATAATGAAAATTATAATATTTATGTCAAAGGGAGTACGAATTTCAAAATAAATAATTGTAAGTTGGTATCAAGTGTGGGCTTGCCTTCCGCAAGTGCACAACACGTTTTGCGTATAGAAGGCTCTAAACAAGGTGAAGTAGTCAATAGCACCGTAGGAGGAAACTACACGACAATCAGCGATTCATCTTTTGTAACCGCAAGGAATAATATTTTCAACACTCAATTTAGCGTCTATAAATCAAATAATGTAACCCTGAAAGATAACAACTTCAACTTCGCAGGTGGAGCAGTTAATATTATTTTACAAGAAGGTAACAATAACTCTCTTATTTCCAATGTCTTTGACGGTAAATCTGATGGAATCTTTGAGAATAAGATCGGCACGGATGATATTGTTTTTCTTGATAATGAAGATAATGATCTCATTCAGGGAAATACCTTACAGAATGCTTATGAGTGTGCTATTGAATTTAATCGTGTTTCTGGAGTAAAAATTATTGATAACAAAGTGAATAATACAGGCTTAAGTTTTTTGTGTGGCTGGCATTATGTAAGTGCTAAAGGTATCGCCGTTAAAGATAATATGGTCAATAACTCACCAAGCCTGTTTTGGTTTTTCCGCGAACGTGCCTTAAGACCGAATGAGTCTTATGTTTATTTTCAAGATAACATATTTGAAAATAACAAGTTGAGTAATCCAAAAACTGGCAAAAATTTTTCATTTGGAGCCATGATTGATTTCAATAGATCAATTGTTCCTCTACAAAATTATATAATAGGAAACAATATTTTAAGAAACAATGATTTTACGAAACTTGTGGGATCACTTCGACTTGCTCCTGCGAATGTAGTTACAGATGGCGGTGGAAACATATGTTCCGGTGCTGAGGAAGAAGCTAAGGGAGGCGGGAACAGCATACCTTTCAATTGTAACTAGTTATTTGCGAATTGTTTCTGCATATAATTTTCTTGGAGTTCAGCGTGCGTAAAAGATATTTATAGAAGAATATTTACATCGATAAAAGAAACTAATCAAAAATACCCATTTGCATAAATATTACATGCATGTATAATTTACTGCATGACCATAAAACATGATAACACCCTCCTCATTTTACGAGGTGACAACTTTGATCGCCTTTTTGCCAAGTATTATTCACACTACGATGAGCTTCACAAAGCCTTCCATACCCCTAAATTTACTGTAGGCGATACGAGTGTCGCATATCGGGTCATAAATCATTGGGACCAGCTCGGGCTATTACCGGCAGGTTTTAAAAATGATGGCGGATGGAGGTTATTCAATCTTGTCGAGATGGCGTGGCTTCGGATTATTCTTCAAATGCGGAAATTTGGAATGTCACTCGAACAGATCAAAAAAGCCAAGGATGGAATAGTGGCTTGGAATGAGAAATCAAAGAGCTATCTTTATCTCGAATATTATTTAGCGGCAGCAATCTGTTCCGATATGAATGTATATGCGGTCATAGCCCAAGATGGCCGTAGCGGACTGGCTACTGATGATGAAGTTGTGACATTTAGGGAATTCAGTGACGATTCGTCTGATCTCCTGATGATTTCATTGAAAGGTGTCATTAAGGAATTAGGTTTTAGTGTAGTACCAGCAAACGCATCTGCGTATGAGGAGCCTAACTTAGCCTCAAATCTCACTGGAAAGGTTAGGGGAATAAGGGTCGAGAAAAAGGGTCCCGACATGAATGAGGTCGAGACTACCGAAGTTCATCCGGCTGATTCCATCAAAGACATTCAGCAACGCCTACGAGAAAGTAATGTCTTTGGTGAGGTGACCATCAAGTATGAGAATGGGAAGGAACAATCTGCCGAGGTGAAAATAAGAAAAAGAATTAAGAGATAATATTTTTTCGCTATCACGCTTAGCGTGGGGCGCATTACCAACATGATCCTGCTATCGAGAATACTCGTGGCATATCGCAAACATATGAGAGAATATGATTACTACCGAGGAGTATCGAAGGATACTCGGCGATATGAAAAGTACCGAAGAGCAGATCAAGGAACGACTGTCTTTTTTGGAAGCATTTTGCAAGAACATCATCCGATCTGAACTGGAAAATTATGTACGAAGTAAAAAAGAAAAAAGAAAATCAGCCCCCAGCTAATCCTTACGAAGGACGTGAGGGTCTTGTCTATGCTCGAGTATCTAGCAAGCGTCAGGAGACGGAAGGAACTGGTCTTGAAAGTCAGGAAGGAAGATGTGTGAAAGATATAAAATCAATTCTTGTTGAGTATAAGAAAACTTTTCCAGATAGTTTTACTGGTGGTGGCGACTTTATGAAGCGTCCGGCGATGAAGGAAATGCTTACCTACATTGATGAGCGTCCACATAAAAAATTTGTTGTAGTTTTTGATGATCTTAAACGCTTTGCTCGGGATGTAGAATTTCATCTAAAACTAAGAGCCGCTTTTAAAGCTCGAGACGTACTTTTACGTTGTCTAAACTACAACTTTGACGAAAGTCCGGAGGGTCGCTTTTCTGAAATCATTATGGCGGCACAGGCAGAGTTGGAAAGACACCAAAATAGTCGTCAGGTGGTCCAGAAACAGAAAGCACGCCTCGAGTTAGGGTATTGGCCTTTTGGTGGCAAGAAAGGCTACCAGATCGTTAAAGACCCTATTCATGGGAAGTTAGCTATCCCTTATAAAAAGGAAGCCGGTCCACTCAAAGAGGCCCTTGAGGGATTTTCTACAGGAGTATTTGTGCGAAAGATAGACGCTTGTAGGTTTCTAGTCCAGAAAAAGTTTTGGACCGGACAGTCACCAGAAAAATACATAGATAAGTTTGCTGCAATGCTCGCTGATCCTTTTTATGCCGGTTACATTCAATATCCAGGTTGGGAGGTTGAGCGTCGTCTCGGTCATCACAAAGGTATTATTTCACTTGAGACATTTGAGCAAAATCAAAAACGTAACAAGAGAGAAGATTTAGGTAAGCGTATCAGAGTTGATCTATCCAAAGACTTTCCACTTAGGGGTCTTTTGGTGTGCGCGGAGTGTAAGAAACATTTAACCGCAGCACCCTCAAAGGGTCGTCCTAAGAAATATAATTATTACGTATGTCCCCACAAGCCTTGTAAGGCGTATGGAAAGTCTATGCGCAAGAAGGACGTAGAAGATCGTTTTTATAACATTCTCAAGCAAAGCACTCTCAAGAAAGAGTTTGAGACCGTAATTACGGCCGTATTTGATAAAGTTTGGTCCGAAGAAGTAGCCACTCTGGAAAAAGACCAGCTCGCCAAAGAACATATTCGTAAAGAGTTAGAGAGCAAAATCTCTCAACTTAGCGATATGGTTATTTCAGCGAAAACGGACAGACTTAAAGCAACGTACGAGACGCAGCTCGATCAGAAAGCTCAAGAGCTTGAAGAAATGGAAGAAGATCCCATTGCTAAAGCAGACTTGAAAATTCCTTATCGAACCGCCTTAAATAAATCCATAGGATTGTTAAGAAGTCCTTATTTTGCTTGGAAAAAGCTCGGTCTTGTCGAACAACACCGTCTTTTCTACTTCATATTTACAGAGAAATTAGAATACGCAGATAAAGAGGGTTATCGAACCGAGAAAATACCAAGCGCTGCAAGGCTTTTTGAGGATTTTGTTAATCAAAATCCCCTAGATGTGGAGATGGGAGGAATTGAACCCCCGTGCAGAAGAGTCAAGCGAATGGGTCTACGAAGGGTAGGGCGCTTCTTTGTCTGCTGGGCAGACAGTTCGCGCGTGCCGTTAGGAAACGACCGAAAGGCGGCGCGCGCTATTCCCGTGATCTCGAATCGGTGGCGGGACTCCGCCGATCCTATTCCACGAATATAGCGTCAGGCTCGGACGGCGTGGACGTCGTCCGGCTGGCGTCGCTTAGGCTTTTGCGTAAGCGAATGCAAGGTCAGCCGCACCGAAGTACGGAGACTTTACAGATCCAAGTTTTGCACTTAGAATTTCCAACCTTTTTGAGAGTTGTTGGAGCTCTCCTTCGCACATTCGAGAGATATTCTTCCGTCGATGCCTGGCATCCCCGTATTAAAATATTCTATGTGTGAGCCGACTCGCGCATCGTTTTTGGCGATAGCGCGGCGGCAATGCGATTGTCAACGATCTCGGTACTCGCGAGCGATGTCGCGCGCGGCCTGCTTTTTCTTCATGGATTCGCGCTTGTCGTGCTTCTTTTTGCCCTTTACGACCGCAATTTCTACCTTCAGTTTCCGACCCTTATTATACACCGAAACAGGCACTATTGTCAAACCCTGTTTGGCTTCCAGATTGGCCAATTCCCGAAGCTCTTTTTTGCTCAACAGGAGCTTGCGGATCCGGGCTTGGTCGAAATTGGCTGGAGCGTTCAGGGGCTGGAACGGCGGGATCTCAGTATTCATCAGAAACGCCTCGCCGCCGCGGATGGTGACGTAGCCACCCTCGAGCTTGCCGAGCTTGGCTCGGACCGACTTCACCTCGGTGCCGAGTAGCTCAATACCAGCCTCGTATTTCTCGAGGATCTCATAATCAAGGCCGATTTTTTTGTGCTGTAACAGCGCCATGGGTACCATCATAGCATGGAGGAATGAATGAGTGGGAGGGCGCGAAGGCGGACGTGCACCGCACCCCGATGCTTTACTTTTCACCCAAAAATGGTACAGTATAGTTCGCGTAGTAATAGATACAAATACATAAAACCAAAGAAGGAAAAAAGAAAGGAAGAGGGAAGATCTATGACAATGAAGTTGTTTCTTGCCACGAGCTTCGTGCTCGTGCTCCTCGGCATCCTCACATTCACGGTGTGGTATCGCTTGCACAAGCGGCAGCTGCGTCGGTGCCGGCATGTCCTGGAAGACGGGTCCACCTGCGGTTGTAATCCTGAGCGGATCGGGCAGATCTACTCCATCTTGCAACCATCCGGCACTCATCCGTCCATCGACGGTGTGAAGGTGTTGGCTGTCGTGCTGACGCGTTGTCAAAACACGGACATTGTAGATCTAGCGAAATGGGAAGAGAAGTATGTTCATGGGGTGAGTCGGCAATGGAAGTTGCTCACTGATCCCAAGTCATACAATCCCAACATCGAGCTCCTCATGGCTGTCACCGACGTCGTCACCGTGGCACAGCTCATGGAGAAGATCCAGCTTCCGAGCGGCAAGGATGCTACAAGCATTTTCGCTTCCGTGTCGCAAATCCCAGACGGGACGCCAGAGCCACTTGCGAGCCTGTTGGCCGTGATCCTGCGTCGCCGTCGCGCCCGCTCGCAAAAAGAAAAGACTGGGCCGCTGCCGGGTCGGCACGAACTGGTGTCTGCCAGCTAGTCCATCGTCTGTCCTTGTTCTCTCGGTTCTTTCAAAACGCGCTTCTTCACGAGGCGCGTTTTTCTTTTTAACGCCTCTCTTTTTTGCATCGGACGTTTTTCTTCCTTTCTCCTCGAAAATCTGTATAATCACCCCATGAATCAGAATCCACATTCCCAGCCGAAACAGCCAAAAAAGGAGGCGAAGACCTCAAAGGAGCCAGTGTCTCCAAAAATGCCAAAAGAGCCAAAGGGCATGAAGACCCCGAATGGTTTCTTGTCGAATCTTCTCACTGTCTTGGTGGTGCTGTTTCTCCTCGTCGGCCTCTTTTCGAGCCTAATGTCCTCTGGCGGTGGCAAGGAGACCATTGCTCTTTCCGAACTAGCGCAGGATGTGAACAATCAAAAAGTGGCGAGTATTACGGTGAGTGGTAGTGATCTCACGATTGAATATCAGAAGACAAAGCCTGCACCAGGTGCTGCCTCGTCGACAGATGTTGTTGCTGTCGTGAAAAAGTCGAAAAAAGAAACGGACTCATCTCTCACCGACACGTTGGTGCGATACGGTGCGACGGCGGAAAAACTGAAGGCGGTGAAAATTGAGATCAAGGATCCGAGCGGTGCCTTGTATTGGGCTGGGAAATTGCTGCCAGTGATCATTCCGCTTCTCGGTCTACTCATTATCATCTGGTTCCTGTCGCGACAAATGCGTGGTGCCGGTATGCAGGCGATGTCTTTTGGTCAATCAAAAGCACGCATGATCTTGCCGAGCGATGAAAAGCAGCGAGTGAAGTTTAAAGATGTGGCGGGCGCCAAAGAGGCGAAGCAGGAGCTGTCGGAAATTGTAGACTTTTTGAAAAATCCGAAGAAATTTTTTGAGATTGGTGCGGTGATTCCAAAGGGTATTATGCTCATGGGTGCGCCAGGTACGGGCAAGACCTTGCTCGCACGAGCGGTGGCGGGGGAGGCAGGTGTCGCTTTCTTCTCGATTTCCGGCTCGGAATTTGTTGAAATGTTCGTGGGTGTTGGTGCGTCGCGCGTGCGCGACCTTTTCAAGATGGCCAAGGATGCGTCGCCGTCTATCATTTTTGTAGATGAAATCGATGCGGTGGGTCGTGTGCGAGGTACCGGTACCGGCGGTGGCAACGATGAGCGCGAGCAGACATTGAACCAAATCCTCGTTGAGATGGATGGTTTTGAGCCGACGGAAAAAGTGATTGTAATGGCTGCAACCAACCGTCCGGATGTGCTCGATCCCGCGCTGCTTCGCCCAGGCCGATTTGATCGACGTGTCACTATCGACCTGCCAGACCGCGGCGACCGTGAAGAGATTCTGAAGATTCATTCGGCCAAAAAGCCATTTGCCGAGGATGTGAATTTGAAGGTGATTGCTGAGCGTACACCGGGCTTTTCTGGGGCGGACTTGTATTCGCTGATGAATGAAGGTGCGATCTTGGCAGCACGTGAGGAGCGCAAGAAGGTGGCACAGTTTGACCTCATCCGCGCGATTGAAAAGGTCATGCTTGGTCCGGAGCGTCGCAGCCACTTGCTTTCGAAAAAGGAGAAAGAGGTGACGGCGTATCACGAGGCTGGTCATGCGCTCATTTCTTCGGTGTTGCCTCATGCTGATCCGGTGCATAAAATCTCGATCATTTCTCGTGGCCGTGCGGCTGGCTACACGTTGCACCTGCCTCTGGAAGATCGCAAGATGCAGTCAAAACGCGAATTTTTGGACGATATTGCCGTGTCGCTTGGCGGCTATGTGGTGGAGAAAATGGTGTTTGGAGATATCACGACTGGTCCGTCCAACGACTTGCAGGTGTCTACGGCTCTGGCACGCGATATGGTGACAAAGTATGGTATGTCCGACAAGATTGGACCAATCGCTCTCGAGGGTTCGGGTGGGCGAGCATTGTTTGGCCGCGGGGTGGAGGACAAAGAATACTCAGAGCGGGTGAGTGCAGAGATTGATGCGGAAGTGGCACGGATTATGAGCGAGGCTCGAGCGCGCGCCGAAGAAGTGGTGACCAAACATCGCGCGGCTTTGGATGCGATCGCTGCAAAGCTCGTGGAAGTGGAGACAATCGAGCGTGAGGAATACGAGAAGCTCGTCGCTGGCTTTGGAATCGTGGCGAAGAAGAAGGACGTGATAGTACCAACGGCGTAGGTGGCTACGTTTTCTGGTGCGCAAAAATATTTGCATGAAGCGGCTTTTTCTTTTCAGGAGTGTGGCCCACGTTATGTGTAATGGGCCTTTGTTAGAGGGGTATCTCGCGGAGAAATCGAGTACCCTCGGATTTTGCATCCAAAAGGATGCAAAAAGGATGCAAAATCCGAGGGTACTCGATTTCGGCTGCGGAGCCACCCCGGCCTCGAAGACTAGCGTTATGACACGATGTTTGCGGATACCTCCGTGTTCCTTTATGATACGTCTATGCGCCTGTATTTGTATGTGGGTGCTGCATTTGCGCCCGTAGCTCAGCTGGTCAGAGCATCGAGCTTATACCTCGAGGGTCCTTGGTCCGAATCCAAGCGGGCGCACCAATCCACCAGAGTGCAAGGAGTTTGCGAAGTTACTCAAAATGAATCTTCTCGCCAGCCGCGTCTCGTTTGGCGAGGGCGGCGCGGAGGAGGGGGAAGTCGGCGAGGGAGTCGTCGAGGGCAATCAGCCGCGCGGCCTCGGCGCGCGCGGCTTCCACCATTTTCAAATTTTGCAACGCTTCCATGGCGACGTCAGTGATACCCCATTGGCGCTGGCCATACAGCTGACCTGAACCGCGAAATTTCAGGTCGTACTCAGCCAATTCAAAACCATTTTTCGCTGTCTTTAGCGCATTCAGGCGATCGGCGGTTTTTTCCGACTTGCTCTCGGCAAAGACGTAGCAATACGCTTGGTGATTGCTACGGATGACACGACCGCGTAGCTGGTGGAGTTGGGCTAAGCCGAATCGCTCACCACTCTCGATGATGATGGACGTGGCATTTGGCACATTCACACCAACTTCCACCACCGAGGTGGCGCAGAGGATGTCGATCTTGTGCGCCTTGAAAGCGAGCATTACTGCATCTTTGGCTTTTGGCGTCATCTTGCTGTGGAGTATGCCGATTTCGTATTCTGGAAAAATCTTGGCCTTTAGGCGCTTGGCTTCCTCGGTGACGGATTTCGCGTTCACTGCATCTTCTTTGTCTGGGTCTGGTTCGTTGATGCGTGGGCAGATGACATAGGCTTGGCGGCCGGCTTGTAGCTCGGCACGGATTTTTTCATACACGGCATTGCGTCCGTTGGGTAGTACGATTTCGGTGATGATTGGCTTGCGCCCCATCGGCATTTGGTCGAGCAGGGTGAGGTCGAGGTCGCCATACAGAGTGAGGGCGAGCGTTCGGGGGATTGGCGTCGCGGTCATCGAGAGGAGGTGTGGGGCGACAGTTGTGGCAGCAGGCTTCGATACTTGTGATGTCGCGCCGTCATTTTTCAACGCGAGTTTTTGGCGCTGTGAGGTGCCGAAGCGGTGCTGCTCGTCGATGATGACATAGGCGAGGTGCTTGAATTTCACGGCTTTCTGGATGAGGGCGTGTGTGCCGATGAGGATGGGGATTTCGCCATTTTCCACCCATTTGAGGAGTTGGGTGCGAGAAATGTCAGTCCAATTTTGACGACCTTTTTCGGCGGCGAGGCGCGCGTTCGAAGCGACTTTTGAAGGGAATTTTCGACAGCCAGAGCCGGTGATGAGTCCCACTTGCAAGCCGAGGTGGGTGAAATAATTGATGAAAGATTCAAAGTGTTGTGTGGCGAGGATTTCGGTGGGGCACATGTAGGCGACTTGGAGGTTGCCAAAGTTTTGCTGGACACGTTTGCCATCTTTGAGAATGCTTGGGCGGGAAGTGACGATGGTGTAAGCGGTCGCGGCTGCCACGGCGGTCTTGCCGGAACCGACGTCGCCCTCCAACAGCCGCGACATGGGTTTGCCACTTTTGAAATCGGCAAGAATTGTTTTGATTGCAGCGTGTTGCGCATCGGTAGCTTTGAAAGGGAAGCGGTCAATAAAATCGGCGAGTTCGGCCTCGGTTTTTTCGATGATAAAACCATTGAGCTTTTGGTATTGCTTGCGATCGCGCTGCTTTTGCAATTGGATGAAAAAAATCTCTTCAAAAGCAAAGCGTTTGCGAGCGGCGAGTGCATCAGCTTCTTTTTGTGGAGTGTGAATCCAGATTAGGGCTGTACGCAGTGTCGGTAGATTGTATTTTTCGAGAATCGCCGTCGGCAGTGGATCGATAAGCGTTTCCAAAATGCCCGAAGTGAAAATGCGCTGTATGGCGTGGTACATCCAGTTGGAAGTGATGCCGCGAGATTCTGGATACACGGGATACAGGGAGTGGGAATCGCCGTCGGCGCCAAAAAGAGAGTCGCCGACGGCGATGGGTACCTTGGCGATGGTTTCGATTTTTGGATTGCTCAAATACAATTCGCCTCGTACGGCCGATTCCACCAATTCGCCGGCCAGATTTTTCTTCCGTCGCTCACTTACCTTACCCTCAACACGCACAAAAGCGCCCTCGGCAGTCATTTTGGCAAGATAGGGTTGGTTGAACCATACGGCTTTGATTCGACCAGTGTCATCTTCTATCGTACCCTCTGCCATGGCGATATGACTGCGGAATCCTTTGCTGGTTTTTAAGCCGGTGATGCGTCCAAAGATCACCGCGGTCTCACCTTTGGCGAGATTGGCGATGGGGCGCATTTCGGACACGTTGCCGTATCGGGTGGGGAAGTGATAGAGGAGATCTTCAGCGGTGCGCAGGCCAAGCTTGGCGAGTGCGCGCTTCTGTGGCTCTATGAGGCGCTGAAATTCAGTGATAGGGGTCTGCAGAAACATACCTGTATTGTATCGGACTATTGGATTGACGAATGATTGACTTTTTATCCAAAGTGTGCTAAGATATAGGCCGTTTTGCTCTGATCTGTTTCAGGGTAATTGCACACCAGTCACAACTCAAAACTCAGAAACCATATGCCACCAAAACGCCGCCGGCCCCTGCCACTCCTCGTTGCTCTCGCGGTTACGTCTGCCCACCACAATTCCGGTGCACCGCACAACGCTGAAGAGGTGATTGCTGCGAAGGTGATCTGTTCTGGTAATCGCACCGATTCAGACACCTTTTTTAGCCACACCACCAATCGCGAGGGCTCTGTGCCGCTCGTGTGTCAGGACTTCGTCAAGTGGCTCGTCCGCCATACGGAAAGCCCTGTTTGCGTGGTGGTTGGACTCGACAAGTTTTCGAACACAGCTCTTGGTCGCGCGATCTGTTTGGCGGGTTGCCACCTGAAAGTGTTGGATCTTGCCTCTTTCGCGGCCGCTCAGGCTCTCGACCTGAACATGGCTATCCAGATGGTGGATACGGTCAATCATGGGGTTGTTCGTGTGAATGATGGTCACATCCCGCCACGCGAGGAGGTGGATTTCATCGAGGCTCAACTCAAGGAACGCTTCGTCCAACTGTTGCCGCTCGCTATGCGTCGGAAGATGCACAATGCCCGACAACGTGCGACCTCCATGAAGCTCGATCGCTTGTGATTATCCGTTTTGTTGTTTTATGTTTACGATCCGCCGCCCGCGCCTTTCAGGCCGGGCGGCTCTTTCTTTTCATGTCTGATGTCGACGCGATATACTACTCCTATGAACGCATCGGCTGTGAAATTGGAGTCTTCGTGGAAGACGGTGTTGGCAGGTGAATTTACCAAGTCATACTTTGAGGCACTCTCAGATTTTGTACATGGAGAGTACTTGCAGAGCAAGAAAGGTGTCGATGACGCCAAGGCGATCTTTCCATCACCAAAAGATGTGTTTCGCGCCTTCGAGCTCTGCCCGTTTGACCAGGTGAAAGTGGTGATCCTCGGACAGGATCCATATCACGGCGCAGGGCAAGCCAACGGCCTCTGTTTTGCAGTACACAAAGGTGTCGTGGTACCACCCTCGCTCAAAAATATCTACAAAGAGCTGGTCGCTGATCTCGGCCATGAAGCGGCACCAGAGCCTGGAGCCTGTGGCGATCTGTCGCGTTGGGCGCAACAGGGTGTACTTCTACTCAACGCCACTCTCACTGTGCGAGCCAATACGCCTGGTTCGCATCAGGGTAAGGGATGGGAGGAGTTTACCGACGCTGCCGTTGCGGCACTCTCGCGTGGGCGGGAAGGTCTCGTCTTTATGTTGTGGGGCAACTATGCCAAGAAAAAAGGTGCAGTCATTGATCGTTCCAAACACCTCGTGCTCGAGGCGGCACACCCATCGCCCTTTTCCGCCCACGACGGTTTCTTTGGTTGCAAACATTTCAGCAAGGCCAACGCATATCTGCGGTCGAAAGGGTTGAGTGAGATCGATTGGCATTGAGTGAGTAAGAACAAAACCGCTTGCCGGCGAAGACCTCGCGCAGGCGCGACGGCGCCGAGCGGAGCCGAAATTTCAGGAGAAATTTACGGCGTGTCTGAGACGGAAGCGGTTTTGTTCTTGCTTATTTAGTGACAATGACTAATCCTTTCGCTGCAGGATTGTTCTTGTTGAAATACTGGTAGGTGCCTGGAGTGACGAAGGTAAAGCTGTATGTTCCGCCCTTGCCGACAGATCGCTCTTGGTTGAATGATGGATATTCACTGTGATATGCATCAGGGCCAGACATTACCCACATCGAAAGGGTACTGTTGTTGACAAACTTCACACTTTCGCCCGCCTTCACGTTGAGGGTGGTCGGGGTAAAGGCATCGGCTGCGTATGACACGGTATTCTTTGCTACGGGAGCAGACTTCACTATTGGTTTTGGTGCTGGTGCGACTGGTGTGACCTCGGTGACTGGCGGTGTGAGGGTAGCTGTCGACTGCTGCTGTGTATTTTGCTGAACCGGCGCTTGTGCGTCATTGAAATAGAAGAAGAGTCCGACGATAACAATAACTGCGACCAGCGCGATGGATTGATTTTTATTCATTTTGATTGTCTAGTGGGTATGGGATAAGTATACTCCTGGGTGTTTTTGAGCGCGAGGGATATACTTATCTATATGAAAAAGACAAAAATCATTTTTTGGGTATCGACAGGGTTGATTGTGCTGTTTGAAGGGGTGATGCCTGCGCTTACATTTCAAAGTGAAATGGCGAAGCAGGGGATTGCGCAGCTTGGGTATCCAGAATATTTCGGTTACATGCTCACCGCATTTAAAGTGCTCGGTGCTTTGGCTTTGGCGATCCCGCAAGTGCCGGTACGAGTGAAGGAGTGGGCGTATGCCGGATTTGGCTTCGATTTTATCGCGGCTTTTGTGAGTCTGTGGGTGGTGGGCGGTTTCAACAGTACGCTTCTCTTGCCGGTGATTGCTTTTGCGGTCTTGGCGGCAAGCTATGTGAGTGGGGGGAGGGGGCGGAAGGTTGTTAGTGTAAGGTAGTGATTGAATCGTTTATAATCAGTAAACAGTTCAGTTTTTAGGGTATATTTCTCTAAAAAAATGGCTAAAAACACCAGGAATGATAAAAAATATGCAAAAAATAGATTTCCTGGTAAGATGGTGGTAAATGAAGGTCCATTTACCAAACAGTGCTTTTCTGGGAAACATCAATGCCTTTTTGAGGATCATTGATGTTTCAAATCCAGAGTTGCTTGAGATAACGGCAAATAAAAAATGGATATCTGTCCATCCAGTCGTTTTGTGTATAGTGGCATCACTCGGTTTGGAAGTTCTTTCAAGAAATTCCGATTCGCCAATTAGATGCGAACAATTTACTGCCAAGTCAAAACACTATTTTAAGAGAATGGGCATGTTCGATTTCTTGGGACTAGATTCTGAAATTGAAATAACTGAGCATGAGTCAGCTGGCAGATTCATACCACTCACTCAAATAAAAAAATCAGCGGATCTTTCAAAATTCATCGAGGACATAGTACCCTTACTCCACCTTGACCAGAAAAATGCGCAGCCGATCAGGTATATTATAAGTGAACTAGTTCGAAATGTGCTGGAACACTCCAATTCTAAACACGGTGCGATTGTTTCGGCACAATATCATCGTAAAAATAATACCATCAGAATAGGGATTGTTGATTCTGGGGTAGGAATAAGTCACACTATTAGGAAGTCTCACATCGCTGAGACTGATCTTGATGCAATCAGGCTGGCTCTTACTCCAGGTATCACGGGAACCACGAGTAAAGAGGGTGGTACGGATTATAATGCTGGAGCAGGGCTCTTTTTTACAAAATCGATAGCCAAGATAAATCGAGACTTCTTTATTATTTATAGCGGCAAAACACTCTATAAACTATTGAGAGAAAAAGACGGAAAGGATGTAATCTTGTTTGGTGACCCGCTTTCCGATAAGCATACGAAAGATATAGACCTGCCAAATTGGACAGGCACCGTTGTCGGTATAGATATCGGTTTGAATGAAACGGAAGAATTTACTAAGTTGTTGGATACAATCAGGAATACATACGCTGCAAGTGTTCGTGAAAGAAAAAGGAATCAATTTAAAAGACCAAAATTCATATGAAAACGATAAAATTATTTCCAATCGTCGGTAGTTTTGCTGAAAATAAAGATAAAGCCAGGGATGTAAGAGTTCAAGAAATAATCCCTATTCTTGAGAGTGGGGATAGTTTGGTCCTAGATTTTGACAAAATTGATTCAATCACGCAATCTTTCGCCCACGCCCTTATCAGTGACCTGATTAGAAATTACGGTGTTGATGTTCTTGATCGAGTAAGTTTTGCTAATTGTAATGAAACTGTCGCTAAGATAATTGAAATCGTTGTTGATTATATGCAATAAAAGCTGGCGGAATGGGGATCGATCACAGATAATTTCATCGCCCGCCCAGTGTGCACATAAATCCCCGCCGTTTTGAGGGAATATTATAAAATGGGTGGGGATTGCTCCCTTAGCTCGTCTTAATTCCCCGGGGTTTTCTACCACTAATAGCCTGCCATAATTTTGTAAAAGTCGGGAATTTTTTGACATACTTTTTGTAGACCTTCCCGGTTTCGTCCGAAGCAGAGACGCAATAAATATTACGCACATTCAAAGTACTCTCCTTTGTCCAAAAAGTTATCTTAGGGTTTCTTTCGTCCAGGGTGCGCTCCTGCCCCGTAGTCAAACTATCGGCAAGTAACACTTCCCCAGCGTACCCGTAAACCGTTATCCACGATTTATCAATCTTTACCGGTCGTCGCCCGCGATTGATGACCGAGATATAGAACATTGGACTATCCCAATCTTCTGGACGATGAAAATTTCTACCGAACTCTAAAATTACTTTCGAGCGGTCGCGCCAAGTGTTATAAATTGAAACTATGGCGGCGATCGTAGCTATCACGGCCCCATACCAGGCGATTATGTTGGCGGGTATTTGAATCGTGATATTGGGCAATGACATCCTTTTTTATTGAGATGAACACCAACCTTCACTGCTAGGATTGTTTGAGTTACACATAGGTTTATCGCCAACTGGACATTTATAATAAGAATCATTGCAAAACATCAATCCTGGCGTTAGATCTTCTTTTGGATCAATATTGTTGATTGATATTTGACCGTTAGTTATATCGTCAAGTGTCTTTCTGTAATTTTCATAGGTCATCTTAATCAAATTATACTCTGGCCACTTTTTAAGTAGTAAAAGTGTTTTTGGGTCAACAATGAAATAACTTACGCTGGATCTACCGGATCCGTTGGATAGTATCTTGAATGTATAACCACCAATACAGTTGTTCAGTCTCGGGCTATACCCAATGACAAAATCGCTGGCAGAAATGGAAAGATAATTATTACTCTGTGTTTGTTGTATGCTTGCGAAATCAAGAGCCTTTAATTTAAAAGTGTCAAATAAATCCACACATCCTCTTTGTTTTATTGAAAGCAAGTTTACTTCAGATGTTGAATTAATATCATTAGTAGGATTTGTTGGTACAACTTGAGTTTGTTGCGCCTGTGAGACGACCTGTGAATCAGTTGTTCGATTTTCCATACTACTATTATTCGTCTTTTTAGAAGACAGCGCATAACCTCCTAGACCCACGAGAACAATAGCTAAAACAATAACTACTAGACCATTAAGATTATTTTGTCGGTTTTTTGTATCCATAAATTATTTAATGATTTTGTGCAGCGACCCCATTTTGCGTTCAGAAACCCTTTTCGAAAATTTGCGGAAGGGGGGGGATTCGAACCCCCGAGGGTTGTTTAGACCCTACCTCTTTAGCAAAGAGGTACATTCGACCGCTCTGACACCCCTCCGTGACATTGGCGATGATAGCATATTTTCTGGGGTTTATGCCAGTTTTACTTGTCGTACATGAGGTAGCTTAATGCGCCAGCGTGATCGCCGTCACTTCATTGGCGCCCGCTCGGAGCATGGCCTCTCGAGCCTGTCGTACGGTACTGCCAGTGGTGAGGACGTCATCGATAATCACTAGGCGTTCCTCGACCGCTCTCTGCGGTTCGGAAACCTCAAAACAATCCTCGAGATTTTTCAGTCGTTCGGCGCGCGGAAGCTTTGTTTGCGGAATAGTGTGGTGTTTGCGTCGGAGTAGGTTGGTGGCGATAGTCCAGCACTCATTTTTCGGGAGCTGTTCGAGGATAAGCTCGATCTGATTGTATCCGCGCTCACGTCGGCGCTTTTCGGAGAGGGGAATTGGCACAATCACAAGGGTACTCGGATTTTTCGCGTGCTCTTCCGGTCGCTCTTTTAGTTGCTTTTCCAAGTCCTCCGCCAACACTGCGGCAAACAGCTTTGCCACTTTCGTATTTTTTCGATACTTCAGCTCCCACATGGCGGCACGGACATGGTGGTCGCGGTAGGTGAGGAGTGTATGCACCCAACCAGCACATTCAGGTGGGTAGGTGCCGTGAAATCTCCGCCCACCCACAAACTCCACCACTGCCATCGCCTCAATTTCCCGCACCAATGCATTTTTCGGGAAAAATAGGTCGAGGCACATATCCAGAGTCTTCAATAAGGCTCTCTGTGAGGCGTTGTGGAATTGCTCGAGAAAATTCATGCTACAATTATATCGCTTTCTATGGACAATCCGTTTAAAAAACTCACCAGTCTCTTCAAAAAAGGGGAGTCGAGCGTCATTGGCGTGGATATCGGACCATCATCGATCAAGGTGGTGCAGCTGAAAAAGCAAAATGGCAGGGCAGTGCTCGAAACATACGGTGCTTTGGCTCTCGGGCCATATGCCGGTATCGAGGTGGGTCGGGCGACCCGCCTGCCGCCGCAGAAGCTCGCCGAAGCGCTCCTCGATCTTCTGCGCGAGGCGAGCGTCACCTCGAAACAAGCCGGACTCTCTATTCCGATGTCTTCAAGCTTGGTCAATGTGATCCAGGTGCCGGAAGTTGACCAAAAGCAGCTGGCACAAATGATCCCTATCGAGGCGCGCAAGTATATCCCCATCTCGATTAGTGAGGTGTCTCTCGATTGGTGGGTGATCCCAAAAGATGATAGTCAGGAAAAAGACAACAAACTCGATGTGTTGCTCGTGGTCATCCACAACGACGCTCTTCAGCAGGCACGGGACGTGATCAAGCTCTCTGCTCTCGACACTTCTTTCTTTGAAATTGAGATTTTTAGCACGATTCGCTCAGTACTTGAGCATGAGCCAGAGCCAGCCATGATTGTCGATCTCGGTGCCGGCTCAACCAAGCTGTATATTGTTGATCGTGGTGTGTTGCGTGTGTCGCATATCGTCACTCGTGGTTCGCAGGATTTTACCTTGGCGTTGTCGCAAGCTTTGGGGATTACCGTCGAGGAGGCAGAGGTGATGAAGCGAGAAAAAGGGCTGTTGGCAGGGGCTGAAAATGCTGAGATCGCGAGTGTGATGACCTCAAGTATTAACATGATTTTTTCCGAAGCCAACCGTGTTCTGCTCAACTATCAGAAGAAATTTCACAAAAATGTCGGCAAGGTGGTGCTCACGGGTGGTGGAGCCATGCTAAAAGGCTTTGCCGAGCTTGCTCAGAAGGAACTTCAGACACCAGTGGTGGCTGCCGATCCATTTACCAAGATTCAGGCACCGGCTTTCCTCGAAAAAGTGCTGAAAGATGCAGGTCCCGAGTTTGCGGTGGCCGTTGGATTGGCCTTGCGCCGTCTTCAAGAGGTTGAATAAGCGGTACCGGCTTGGATATACACAGTCCACGGCAAGCGTTGGTGGCTATTCCGTACTATAATAGAGGAATGGATCCGAAGATGCAGTCCTCTTTTATTCCCAAGACGCCGATTTCTACCGACCGTGGGGTGCATACCGCGAGTACGGTCAATCTCTTTTTCCTCATTTCTATCCTTGTCCTGATTGTGTCCTTGGCTATCGGCGGGTTTCTTTTCTTCTATAATACCAATCAACAAAAACAGATTGATAGCCTCGTTGCCAGCCTAATTTCTTCAGGAAAGAAGGATTTTTCCGATACCGATGTGCGTGCGTGGACCGACCTCGACAAGCGTACCAAGGCCGCAAGTGAGGTGTTGCAACATCACTATGCAGTATCGAGTGTATTCCGTCTTTTGCAGGAGTTGACCGTGAAAAATGTCCGTTTCACCCGCTTTGCCTTTGATCTCAAAGATGATGTGGCGGATAAAAAGTCGATTGTTCTTAGTCTGTCCGGTGAAGGTCGAAGTTACAACGCTGTGTCGTATCAGTCGGATATCTTGAAGGCTTCCGAGAGCTTGCGTGACAGTCTTTTTGCCGACATTCGTCTCGATGAGAAGGGAAGTATTTTGTTCTCTGTGCAGGTTTCGGTGGACCCAGATCTTACTTCTTACAAAAAGCTCTTTACCGCACAATAATCCTATGTCACCAAACATCACGGCTCTCATCCTGCTTCTCGCCTCCATCGGTACTTTTTTTGGTGTGATTCGCCCTCAGTACGCGACATACCAGGTATTATCTGAAGAAAAGGCTCAGTATCAGACCGCTGCCGAGCAGGCCAAAGCGGTGCGCGTGGTGCGCGACAAGCTTATCTCAAGCGCTAGCAATATTTCGAGCATGGAAAAAGATCGTCTTGCTCGTATGTTACCAGATACGGTGGATACAGTGCGCCTCACTACCGATATCACGAGTATTGCTTCGAAATACGGGATTTTGATAAAAAAGATTGACGCCAAGCCAGATGACAAAAAGACAGATAGCGCACTTTTGGCAACTTCACCATTTGCGACCGCACAAAAAGTACCAGATTATCGACCACTACCGATCTCTTTTGTCCTCACGACAAGCTACGAGAGCTTCAGTCGATTTTTGGCAGATCTCGAAAAAAGCCTACGCATGATTGATCTGGTCTCTATCACGGTGGTACCAAACCAGAATGGTCAATATGATTTTTCTGTGGCCGCCAGAACATATTTTTTTGCTGGAGATGCACTCGCGCCGTCTGCGGTGGTGGCGAGTGCCGATGGTGGCACCAAAACCGAAGATCCGAAGGCCAAGGTGGTGGAGATGCTCGCCAAGCTGTCTTCACTCAAGCTCGATCGTGCTTTCTTCGACAGCCCAATCTTCCGTTCGCTCCAGGATTTCAGTGTTGATGTTGTTGCTGAACCGAAAGGTCGACCAAATCCATTTGCTCCGATCGGTCAATAAGCCATGGATATCATCGATCTTTTGGTACAAAGAAAAATCGTACACCCTGACGACGCACAGGCTGTTCGCAGTGAGGCGAAAAAGGCAGGCAATATCAATGATGTCCTGCGCCGTCGCGGTATCGATCCAGAAGAAGTCCTAAAAAGCAAGGCGGAGTATTTCAACGTACCTTTCAAGATAATCGGCAAAAACAAAGTGCCATTTGAGGTGCTCAAGTATATCCCTGAAGAGTCCGCTACATACTATCAGTTTGCTCCGATCGGTCTCACCGACGGTGTGCTCGAAGTGGGAATGCTCAATCCGGATAATATTGAGGCTCGCGATGCGCTGAACTTTATTTCTACCAAGGTCAATCTGCCGTACAAGATTTTCTTGATCTCCCAAGATGACTTCGATGCCGTGCTACAAGCATACAAAGGTATTGGCGGTGAAGTGGGTAAGGCCCTCACTGAGCTAAACACGACAGATGACGGTCCCGCTCGGAATCTTGGCCTCGACGGTGAAGATGGTGCGCTCGGCGAAAGTGCTTTTGACGGTGATGCCCACATCAAGGAGGACGCACCGGTGACAAAAATTGTGACTACCATTCTCCACTATGCCACTGAAGGGAATGCTTCTGATATCCATATCGAAGCGATGGAGGATACAGTGCGAATTCGTTTTCGTGTGGACGGTTCGCTGGTCACCAGCCTCACGTTGCCTGGCAAGGTCCATTCCGCACTCGTGGCTCGTATCAAAATCCTCTGCAACATGAAGATTGATGAAAAGCGTAAGCCACAAGACGGCCGCTTCAGTCAGATTATCGATGGTAAAAAGATTGATTACCGAGTCTCTACTTTTCCCGCGTATTACGGTGAAAAGGTGGTGATGCGAATCCTCGATGCTGCCAAGGGAGTACGGCCGCTCGAGCAGATGGGTCTGAGTGCGCGCAATCTCCAATTGATCAAAGAGGCGATCGAGCGTCCGTACGGCCTTATTCTTATCTCTGGTCCAACAGGTTCGGGTAAGTCAACCACGCTCTATTCGATGCTCAATTCGCTCGACAAGGAAACACGCAACGTGCTTTCACTCGAAGATCCAGTGGAGTACAACATCTCAGGAATGAGTCAATCGCAGGTGCGACCGGAAATCGGGTACACGTTTGCTACTGGGTTGCGCACTACGCTCCGACAGGATCCCGATATTATTATGGTGGGTGAGATCCGCGACAAGGAAACAGCGCAGCTTGCGGTGCAAGCTGCGCTGACCGGCCACCTGGTGCTTTCCACCATCCACACCAACAACGCTGCTGGTGTGATCCCGCGCCTTATCGACATGGGTGTCGACCCGTTCCTTATCGGGCCGACCCTCATCTGTGCTATCGCCCAGCGTCTGGTGCGCACTCTCTGTGAGAATGGCGGCAAAGAAGTGCCAGTAGAGGGTCATATCAAGGATTTGATTGAAGGGGAATTCAAAGATTTACCTGCTGAATTCCAGAAAGAGATTCCAAAGGGTAAAGTGGTGTATGAGGCCATGGTGACCGATGATTGTCCAAAGGGGACATTGGGTCGTGCGGCGGTGATGGAGGTACTTTCGATAGATAAGGACATTGAAAAAGTCATCCTCAATGGCCCGACCGAGCCGGCCTTGATGAAGGCGGCCCGCGCCAAGGGGATGCTCACGATGAAAGAGGATGCTATTATTAAGGCATTCGAGCGGAAGATTCCTTTCGAGGAAGTTACGAGTTTGTAATACACCAATATGGAAAACAACAACAAAAAGAAAATCCTCATTGTAGATGACGACAAGTTTTTGGTGAATATGTACTCGATCAAGTTTAAGGCGGCCGGCTTCAATGTGTTCTCCGCTTTTGATGGTCAAGAAACACTGGCCAAGCTAAAGGATGGTCTCGTGCCCGATGTGTTGATGCTCGATATGATTATGCCCGCGATGGATGGTGTGGAGATCCTCGCACGCATCCGCAAGGAAAATCTCGTGCCGAAGGCAAAGGTGGTGATCCTTTCCAATCAAAACCAACCTTCGGATATCGAGAGGGCAAAGGCGCTCGGTATTAGTGGGTATATTGTGAAAGCCACTACGATCCCCTCAGAAGTGGTATCCGAAATCCAACAGATCTTAAAGGAAGCCTTGCAATAATATGCAAAATCAATACCAAGCACAGATCGAATCTCTCCTCGCCTCAGTACTCGCTGAGAGTGCTTCCGACCTGCATCTTTCAGAAGGCCGCACCCCTGTGATTCGTATTGCCGGACAACTGCTCCCGATGGTGAAGGCTGAGGTGCTCACCGCTGAAATGATCGATGGTTTTGCTTCGGTATTTATGACGCCAGAACGCAAGCAGGCCTTCGTGACAAATCACGAGGCGGATTTTGCCTACGATTTTCAGGGCAAGGCGCGTTTTCGTGTAAACGGTTTTTTTCAGCAAGGGAAGATGGGGTTTGCACTACGATTGATTCCAAATCAGATTCGCTCCATCGAAGAACTTGGGTTACCTCCAATTCTCAATACGTTCACAGAAAAGCCACAAGGGTTTTTCTTGGTGGTGGGTCCGGTTGGGCAGGGTAAGTCTACGACCTTGGCGGGGATGATCGAGTATATCAATCGTCAGCGCGCCGCTCACATCCTCACGATTGAGGACCCGATCGAGTATATCTACGAGGCGAAGCGCTCGATCATCAACCAGCGTGAAGTGGGGGTGGACACCAAGAGCTTTGCCGGCGCGCTGGCAGCGATGTTCCGAGAAGATATCAATGTGGCATTGGTCGGTGAAATGCGTGATGCTGAAACGATTGCTACTGCCGTGACCGCGGCAGAGACGGGACATTTGGTGCTCTCGACATTGCACACCAACAATGCCGCGCAGACAATCAATCGTATTATCGACAGCTTTCCAGCGAGCCAGCAGGATCAGATCCGTTCCCAGCTCGCCGCCAGTCTCACGGGCATCTTTTCACAACGCCTTATTCCCCGTGTGTCTGGCGGCCTCGTCCCAGCGTATGAGCTCCTCATCAATAACACTGCCGTGGGCAATCTCATCCGCGAAAAGCGCGTGCATGAGATCAATACTGTACTCGAGACCAGCTCTGAACAGGGGATGATCAGCATGGATCGCTGTCTCGCTGAATTGGTCCGTGCCGGCGAGATCACTGTTGAGAATGCGTATCTTCACTCAACCAACACAAAGATTCTCGAGCGCTTACTATGATATTCAATTACACCACAATCGACGCGGCGGGTACCAAAGCGCAAGGCACGATCGATGCCGTGAGTGTGGATGTGGCGATCAGTTCTTTGCAGCGTCGCGGTCTCACGATTATCACTATCAAAGCCGAACAGCAGGGTTCAGCGCTCGACAAAATCACTTTCTTTGGCCATGTTACCAACAAAGACGTGGTCATCTTGTCGCGACAGATGTCGACACTGTTTGCTGCGCAGATTTCGGCACTCCGCGTATTTCGTCTGCTCGGCTCAGAGACAGAAAAGCCACAGCTCCGCGCTGTCCTCAATGCGGTCGCTGACGACCTTCAGGGCGGTATGCAGATTTCCAAAGCTCTCTCCAAACACCCAGAGGTATTTTCCGATTTTTATGTCAACATGGTGCGTTCCGGCGAGGAGTCGGGTAAGCTCGATCAGATCTTGCTCTACTTGGCCGACTACCTCGACCGTTCGTACGAAGTGACCTCAAAGGCAAAGAATGCACTTATTTATCCGGCGTTTGTGATCGCTACATTTGTGATTGTGATGACCTTGATGCTCACAATGGTGATCCCAAATATCAGCTCAATTTTGAAGGATTCTGGCCAGGAAGTGCCGATTTATACGAAGATCGTCTTGGGAATCAGTGATATTGCGGTGAACTACGGTATCTATGCGTTTATTATTCTTGTGGTAGGTGGCTTCTTCTTCTACCGTTTTGCGCGTAGTGCGGATGGTGGTATGTCTCTCAATCGCTTTCAGTTGGCGGTGCCATACGTCGGTACACTCTACAAAAAGCTCTACTTGTCTCGTATTGCCGACAATATGAACACCATGCTTTTATCGGCGATTCCTATTGTGAAGGCGCTCGAAGTCACAGGCTCGGTGGTGGGGAGTGCAGTGTACCAGCAGGTGCTGGGAAAGATTCTCGGGGAGGTGAAGACGGGCAGCTCGTTGGCTGAGGCGTTTGGGCGCTATCCGGAGATTCCGACGATTATGGTGCAGATGGTGAAAGTGGGTGAGGAAACGGGCGAATTGGGCAATATCTTGCAGAATCTCTCGAAGTTCTACACTCGTGAGGTGACCAATGCGGTGGATACGCTTGTGGGTTTGATCGAGCCGGCGATGATCGTGACGCTCGGTGTGGGCGTGGCTGTGCTGCTCGCTTCGGTGCTGATTCCAATCTACAACATCTCGGCGGGGGCTTAAAAGGGGAAAGGAAACCCCCGCGCCGTACGGCGCGGGGGTTTTGTTATCCACACCCCCATTTCCACGGCCAATTATCAGGAGTATAATAAAGAGCAAGGTTTGTATACGACCTTCTGCAACGAAGGCGGTCGAGGGGAAAACCGGAAATATTCATTCAATTACATTATTACAATTAGAAATTAATCGATTTATATATGAAACATTCACGAGGTTTTACACTCATCGAATTGTTGGTGGTCATTGCAATTATCGGTATCTTGTCTTCAGTCGTATTGGCGAGCTTGAATAGCGCTCGTTCAAAGGGAAATGACGCGGCTATCAAGTCAAACTTGAATAATACTCGAGCACAGGCTGCCATCTATTACGACACTCCTCAGAATTACGGTACTGTTGCCGATGCTGCCGTTGCAACAAATGCTACCTGTAGTTTGGCAAGTACTGTGTTTGATCCAGCTGCAACAAATAACATTAACGGCATGGTGGTAGCTGCTCAGGCTGCTGCTGGCGTTAATGCACTTTGTTCTTATGGTGCAAACGGAGCTACTTGGGCTGCCTACGTACCTCTCAAGACTCCAGCGTCGGGAAAGAATGGATGGTGTGTTGACAGTAACGGCAAGGCTGGTGACAGTGTAACTCTCGCTACTGCAACTTGTCAGTAAACTTCGGTTTATTTTAAAGAAACAACAAAGCCCCCTTGCGGGGCTTTGTTGTTTCTTATAGGAAAACCTATGCTACAATTAAAAGTACTATGAAAAAGAATATAAAAGGATTTACGCTAATCGAGCTACTCGTGGTTGTGGCCACAATTGCTCTCTTGGCCGGAGTGGTTCTTGCTGCTTTGGGTAACGCAAAGGGTAACAGTGGTGATGTTAAGGTAAAATCACAAATGGGGCAGATTCGTTCTGCAGGTGAGGTCTATGCAAGTAACAATAGCGGCAATTATGGTGTAGGTCTTAGTTCCGCATGTGCTTCGGGTGCTTTTTTCGGTGACGCTGCATCTGGAATGCTGGGGCTCACCACTGCAACAAATTATCCAAAAAACACCGTACTTGATTGTGGGGCGACGATAACACCAAATAAATATTCTGTTGCGGCCAGTCTTGCTTCTGGCTGGTGGTGTGTTGATGGTACTGGTGTATCTCGTGGAAAAACAGTGTTAGGGGTCTCTTACACTGCACTCACAGGTAGTGCGACTGCAGCCCACGTTGTCACTGGTGCAACCTCTTGTAATTAATTCAATAACATTTATATGCAAATCAAACACACCCAAAAAGCCTTCACCCTCGTTGAACTCCTCGTCGTTATTGCGATTATCGGTATTCTTTCATCGGTTGTACTCACAAATCTCAATGGTGCCCGTGCGAAATCACGAGATGCGCGTCGTATTGCGGAGGTTGCAGAAATGGTGAAGGCGATCCAGGTGATCGATGTCGATCCAGCGCCGGCATTGGCGGGCTGTGCGACTGCTCATGCTGATGCTTCGGCTTGTACCACCCCAAACTTCTCGCTCTATCACGACGTCTCGGGTGTGACCACTCCATGTGCGGGCTCAAGCGCTGCTACGTGCCAGTATTCGATCTCAAAGGAAGATGGTACTGCGGGTGCCACAGCACAGAATTTCCAGGTGTGTAGCTATTTGGAGAAGGGAGCCGGGACACTTTCGGCCGGCACCTTTAGTGCCCGCAGCAACACTGGTGGTGGGGTAGTACAGGGTTGCAACTAAATTTCATGAGAAAGATTCAGAACATTCAGTCAAATAAAGCCTTCACCCTCATCGAATTGTTGGTGGTGATTGCTATTATCGGCATCTTGTCATCGGTGGTGCTCGCGAGCCTCAATACGGCGCGCGCCAAGGGCCGGGACGCGCGCCGTGTCTCCGACATCAAGCAAATCCAGCTCGCCCTCGAGCTCTACGCCGACCAAAATTTTGGGAAGTATCCGACGACGCTTTGTACTGGTACGGGCTGTATCGCGCCGACCTATATTTCGACACTGCCGACTGACCCGAGCGCTGGAGCAAGCTATAAATATGCTGCCCTCGGTACGGGGACGAACTGCACTGGCTACCACCTTGGCGCTGTTCTTGAGCAATCGAATCCAGTGTTGACGGGTGATGCAGATGCTGTCTCGTCAACAGGGGTGTGTACCAGCGGCGGGACTAACTTTGAAGGTGCTTTTGCGGCATGTACGGCTACGTCTGGTGCCGACACCTGCTTCGACGTCGTAAATCAATAAACCACTAAAGATGTTCTCGTCCGCACTTCTGATACCAGCTCCGTTTCTCGTAGCAATGTTTGCGCTTGGGATGTTGGTGGGGAGCTTCCTCAATGTGGTGGCGCTGCGGTACAACACCGGCCGCCTCCGCCAGGCGATTTTTGGCGGCGGCCGGTCCCACTGTTTTTCTTGCGACAAAACGCTCGCTTGGTACGAGCTCGTGCCTGTGGCGAGCTTCATTATACAAGGTGGAAAGTGTCGTGGCTGCAAAGCGCGCCTCTCGTGGCAGTATCCGCTCGTCGAACTTTTGACAGGCTTTCTCTTCACGATTGCGTTTCTCCACGAGGCGGCCGGTGCGCATTCTTTTGGCTTGCTCCTCGCGCTTATCATCCTTTCGCTCCTTGTGGTGATCGGTGTGTATGATCTCCGTCACAAAATCATCCCAGACCCACTCTCGTACGCGTTTGCTGCGTTTGCTTTGGTATATAGCTTGGCGCGCTTGATGCCGGTGTCACCGACAGGGGATTTTATGGCTTTTGTCGCCATCCTCAATTTCCATGCCTTATCCCAGGCCGTATTTTGGCTGCTTCTCGCGGGTCCGGCCCTTTTCTTGCCCTTCTACCTCCTCTGGAAGGCCTCTCGAGGCCGCTGGATTGGTTTGGGTGATGGAAAGCTGGCTTTGGGCATGGGCTGGTTTCTAGGCCTGTCTGGGGGCATTTCAGCTGTCGTTTTGGCCTTTTGGCTCGGAGCGTTGGTGGCACTGGTCATTGTTGCTATGCAAAGATATGGGCGATATCTTGGTCCGCACCTCGGCGCACGTCTGCATATGAAAAGCGAGATCCCATTTGCACCATTTCTTATTGTTGGCACAGTGCTGGTGTATGCCACAGGCGTGATGCCGACAGACATTGTCCTCTTTATCCAGAACCTCTTTTGACATACAATACAGGGATGAATCGCGGGTTCACGCTCTTTGAAATGCTCGTGTCTTTGGGTATTTTCATGCTTCTCACCACCACACTCTTGGTGAAGAATTCCCAATTCAAAGGGAATGTGGTGATCGGCAATACCGCCTACCAGCTCGCCCTCGCTTTTCGTGAGGCTCAGGCGTATGGTGTGAATGTACGCGGGGTGGACCCTTCTCAATCGGGTTCATATATCTATGTCACGCCGTATGGTGTACATTTTGATACAAGTGCAACACAGTCATATGTCCTCTTTGGCGATAGCTATCCGCCAGCCTCAAATGGCTCTACTGCTGTTGGTGATCGTCAATATACGAGTACGCCATTGGGAGCTGCTGATGTCTCGATTCGGACGTACCAGCTCGGCTCTGGTACCGATGTAGCGATGTTTTGTACCTTACGATCAGGAGCTTCGGTGCCACTGTGTAGCAACTCTGGCTCTGGGTCACTTAGCTGGCTTGATGTAAGCTACTTGCGCCCACATCTCTCTGCCGCTATCCGCGATTCTTCGCAGACAGACACGCAGACTTCGCCAGACATTTTATTCGCGGTTTCTGCTGTGGTGGTGGTGAAAAATGCGCAGGGTATTTGCAAGGCGGTGAAGGTCACGAGCGCGGGTAGTGTGGGGGTGATTGAGGATCCGAAATCACTTAGTGACGGATATGGAGCGGCGATTGCACCAGTGTGTCCATAATATGAATATGTTCTGTTTTCTACAAAAAAGGGGAGGGGAACGTAAAGCCGCGCGGCGAAGCGCGCGCGGCTTTACGTTGATAGAGATGATTTTCTCCCTCTCTCTCTTTATCTCTGTCATGACAGTGGCGGCAGGGTCGATGCTGTCGATCATTGATGCTAATCGAAAATCTCAAGCCACCAATACTGCCGTCGACAACCTCAATTTTATTATCGACGACATGTCACGAACCTTGCGCACCGGTCGCACATGGTCTGTGCAGGATGGTGGAAAAAGAATCTCTTTTTTCCCGCAAGGCAAAAATGTGTCTACGGCGTATTTTCTCGACGCCAGCAAGCAGATCAAAATGCAGGTTGGTAGCGGGCCAGAAGTTGCCTTGACCGACCCAAATCTCGTAGTCGATAATCTCATCTTTTCTGTTGATACTGATATCGATGTGCAGCCACTCCTCCACTTGTTGCTCAAGGCTCACGTGAGCGACAAGGCAAAATACCGCAGTGAAGTGAAAATTTCGACGACAGTAAGTCAACGCACCCTAAATCGATGAGAACACACACTTTACAACACGGCTTCACACTCCTCGAGACGATGGTTGCCATCTCTCTACTCATGCTTTCTATCGTCGGTCCGCTCACGATTGCGCAAAAGAGCGTGAAGACTTCCACCTATACCAAAAATCGTACCACCGCATACTATCTCGCTCAGGATGCGATTGAGTATCTACGAAATATCCGAGACACCAATTCTCTGCGTGGTAATAATTGGGCACAGTTGCTCACCATCTATGCGCCGTGTATCTCCGCATCTTCGGCTGATAGGTGCTTTTTTGACACAATGAATCCTCCGGCAAATATTATTAATAATCCAAAAGGTGGCCTCATCCAGCGGTGCGTTGAGGGCTCTTGTCCAAAACTCACGTATCTCGACGCCTTTGGGTATTTTGGTTATATCACAGGCACCCTCGGAATCGTTGAGAGTCAATATCGTCGTGAGGTCACCATTACTCCAATAAATACCACAGCAGAAGGGAACCGCGAACTTCTGTTGCGTGTTGATGTAATCTGGGACGAGGGTATTTTGGGTGGGGAAAAGAAAATTTCGTTATATGATGAGGTATATGATTGGCAATAATCAACAACATAAGAAGGGCGGCTTCACGGTTCTGTACTCGCTACTGATCATTAGCCTGCTTATTTCGATCAGCTTGGGTATTTTTGATATCGCTTTGCGTGACTTCGCTTTAGCACAATCGGCGGCGGCGTCGCAGATCGCACTCTTTGCTGCGGATGCGGGGATGGAGTGTGCTTTGTACTACGATTTGAAATTTCGCGGTGGCAGTCTTGCTTTTGCCACAAGTACGGTCAATCCACAAGTGTCGCTCGATCCGCAATTTCTCTATACCTGCGGTGTACCGACGATGCCTGTGGCGACACCGGTATATTACTCTTCGAGCGATACCGCCGTGACGACCCTGACTGTGTATCTGACAGCGCGGAGTGGAGCTTTTGGATCAAATGCGGCCGATATAGAGGGTCCTTGTGCGGTGGTGACGGTGAGCAAGTCTAGTGAGGGTATTTTCACCACAATTGACTCTCGAGGATACAATCTGTGCACCAATTCTTCTGTCTCCACAAAACGTGTTGAGCGAGGATTGCGCGCATCTTACTAGGCTATTATTCGGGCCACTTTTCGGTATAATACGGCCATGGCAAAAAGCGAGCAAAAAGGCGTGAAAGAGGCTCCAAAGGAGGTGGTTGAACGCCTGGAAAAGCTGAAAGCGTCTATTGAGAAGCATCGCTACAACTATCATGTCCTCGACAAGGAGGAGATTTCGGCTGAAGCGCTGGATTCACTGAAGCGTGAACTTTCGCAGATCGAGGAGCAATACCCCCAGCTCGTGACCCCAGACTCACCTTCACAGCGTGTGGCCGGCAAGCCGCTCGATGGTTTCAAGAAGGTTACTCACAAAGTGACCCAGTGGTCTTTCAACGATGCTTTCACTGAGGAGGATATTGTGAAGTTTGATGAGCGTGTGAAGCGATTTTTGGCGGCGAGTGAAAATGAAAATGGTGAAAAAACCAACATTGCGGCACCCACGGCACTTTCCTATGTCTGCGAATTAAAAATCGATGGGTTAAAGCTCGTGCTCGAATACGAAAAGGGTTTGCTAAAGACGGCCGCGACGCGTGGCGATGGAAAAGTGGGCGAGGATGTCACTGAAAACGTGAAGATGATCGAGTCGGTACCGCTACGCCTCAACGAGCCGATCGACTGTATTGTGGAGGGTGAGGTATGGATGGCGAAAAGTACTCTCGCCGAGCTCAATCGACAGCGTGCTGAGGCGGGAGAGGAGCCATTTGCGAATCCGCGCAACCTCGCGGCTGGTTCGATGCGCCAGCTCGATCCGCAGATGGTGAAGGATCGTCGGCTCGACGTCTTCATCTACGATATTTCTGCTCTAAGCAATGGTTCCGAGGTGCCGAGGCGACAGGCGGATGAACTACGCCGATTGCAGGCTTTGGGCTTCAAGGTGAATCCGCACTTTGCAGCGTGCAAAAGTATCGCAGATGTGGTGGCCTTTTGGAAAAAGTGGCAGAAGCAAGCTCCGATGCAAGACTATCTGATCGATGGGGTAGTGGTGAAGGTGGACGAGCGCGCTCTTCAGGAACGGCTTGGTTATACTGGCAAGGCGCCACGTTGGGGGATTGCTTTCAAATTTCCAGCCGAGCAGGTGACGACAGTGGTGGAGAATATTGTGTTGCAGGTGGGGCGTACGGGGGTAGTGACGCCAGTAGCACATTTGCGACCTGTGGTGGTGGCGGGTTCAACAGTGGCTCGGGCGACACTGCACAATGAAGACGAAATCCGTCGACTCGACGTGCGAGTGGGTGATACTGTTATTTTGCAAAAGGCTGGTGACGTGATCCCCGATATTGTGAAGGTGCTTGTTGAAATGCGCACAGGCAAAGAAAAGCCGTATGTGTTTCCAAAGGTTGTCGAAGCCTGTGGTGGCGACGGCCACATCGAGCGGGTGCCTGGCCAGGTGGCGTATCGCTGTGTGAATCCAGACTCTGACGCGCAGTTGCGCCGCAAGCTGTACCATTTTGTGGGAAAACACGCTTTTGATATTGAACATATGGGGCCAAAGGTCGTGGATGCGTTGCTCGACGCAGATCTCATTTCGAGCGCCGCGGATATTTTTGATTTGAAAAAGGAAGATCTGCTCTCGCTCGAGCGTTTTGGCGAGAAGTCGGCCGAGCGCGTGTACGGGGCGATCCAGGGTGCCCGAAAGGTGACATTGGCACGCTTTGTCATCTCTTTGAGCATTCCGCAGGTCGGTGATGAGACGGCGCATGATGTTGCGAAGCATTTTGGCACACTTGAGGCGGTGGCGGCGGCCGATGTGGCAGCACTCGAGGCGATCGAGGGCGTTGGTCCAATTGTGTCGCAGGCTATTGTTGAGTGGTTTGGCGCAGCGAAGAATCAGTCGCTGGTGTCGCACCTTTTGAAAAATGTGCAGGTGGAGGAGGTGGTTGTGGGGAGGGCGGTGGGGACAGGGGCGCAGGCGTCGGGAGCCCTCACTGGCGCACTCGCCGACAAGACGTTTGTGCTCACGGGTACGATGTCTTCGATGGATCGCGATGAGGCGAAAGATCTCATCCGCTCACTCGGTGGAGATGTGTCTGGCTCGGTATCCGAAAAAACCTCGTATGTCGTGGCGGGCGAGAATGCTGGTTCGAAGCTGGCCAAGGCTGAAGATCTCGGGGTGGAGGTACTCTCCGAGGAGGAGTTTTTGAAGATGGTGGGGAGGTAGGTGGGGGTGTGTTTGTGAAAGTGGCGGCGTGCGGAATTAGAGAAGGTGTGTCCGCCAACATTTTTGGATGCAAAATCTGAGGGTACTCGTTCTTTCCTAAAAACCCCCAATGTTCACAGCTTCATCTATAAAGAAAAGAAAAGCGGCCGCACAGGATGTGCGGCCGCTAGAAGAATGGGAATTGGTTCGGTCAGTGTGAGTGCCGAAGTTCCGGGGTGTCGCGCAACGCTGCGAGAGCACTGTTGGCGCTCCGCCGGTCACGGCGGTGGTTGCCGGTGCCGTAAATATTGTCGAATGCACGACGGACAACGCGAGGTATCGCACTTGCCATTCTCCACTGCTTCTTCCACTGCTTCGCCATAGGTTTAGCTTGTTTTCGAGTTGCCCTCGACAGTGTATGTCGAGAACGGTGCTGTTGCACTAGGGTAGAAGAGTACAATACTTTGGTAAAATGCGCAACTAGCCTGGTCTGTGGATTATGGGCGTCGATGAAAGAGTTATGCTATGATACGCAAATATGGTGGAAATCAAAGATATCGAAAGGCTGGCGGCCCTCTCGCGCATTTCACTTACGGAGCCCGAAAAGGCCCAGATGCGCAATGAAATTGAGGCGATTTTGGGCTATGTGGCACAAATTCAAAAAGTGTCTGGTACGCCAAAGACGGCTGAAGAGCGTTCTCGAGAGAAGAAAGACGAAGTGAGAAATGTGCTTCGCCAAGATGGTGTTGTTGGTGGCGGGGCAGATCAGGTTGGTGCGCGTATGCATACCCCTGGCGAATATTCTGAGGCGCTTTTGGCCAATGCACCGAAACGCGAAGGTCGTTTTGTAAAAGTGAAGAAAATTTTGTCTTAAAGACTCGCATGAAAATCGATCTTGCACATCTCACTATCCGCACTGCGCACGAGGCTTTTGTAAAAGGCGATTTTTCTGCTGTACAGCTCGCACGGGCATATCTTGACCAAATTGCTGAGAAAAACACTCGCATCAATGCGTATCTTGAGGTGTTTGGCGATGTGCTTGAGCAGGCGAAGGTAGCCGACGAACGCCTGAAGGCTGGAAAGGGGAGTTTGCTCACCGGTATTCCGATTGCGGTGAAGGACAATATTTTGATCAAGGGTCGAAAGGCCGGAGCGGCATCGAAAATTCTCGAGGGGTATGTGTCGCCGTACGACGCGACCGCTATCGCGCGCCTGAAAAAAGAAGGCGTAGTGTTCATCGGTCGCGTCAATATGGATGAATTTGCCATGGGCGGTTCCAATGAAAACTCTGCGTATGGTCCGGTCCGTAATCCGCACGATGAGTCTCGCGTGTCAGGAGGATCTTCTGGTGGCTCGGCGGCGGCGGTTGCAATGTTTGGGGCGCTCGCCGCTTTGGGTTCTGATACGGGCGGTTCGGTGCGCCAGCCGGCGAGCTTTTGTGGCGTCGTTGGTTTCAAGCCGACGTACGGCGCCGTCTCTCGATATGGTCTCATGGCGATGGGTTCATCGCTCGATCAGATCGGTACGATTGCCAAAAATGCCGACGATGCACAGATTCTTTTCGATGCAATCGCCGGTCACGACGAATACGACAGCACGACTCTTCCGGAGGGTGTTTTTGCTGGCGTCAGAAGTAGTCTCAGAAGCGCGCCGAAACGTATCGGTGTGCCATGCCACTTTATGAAGCAGGGTATCGACCCTGAAGTAGCGGCAAATTTTGAGCAAGCTATTGCTCGATACGAAAAGCTCGGGTACGAAATTGTGGATATTGAATTGCCGAATATTCAATATTCACTTGCTGTATACTATGTGATCATGCCGGCGGAAGCTTCATCGAACCTCTCACGTTTTGATGGTGTGAAATACGGTGCTCTCAAAGAAGGGGATGATTTACTTGCGGACTATCTCCGTACCCGTACTGAGGGTTTTGGCAAAGAGGTGCGTCGCCGTATCATGATTGGCAACTACATCCTCTCTTCTGGCTACTACGATGCGTACTACGCCAAGGCCAATCTGGTGCGCGACTTGATCCGTGTGGATTTTGACAAAGCGTTCCAAAAAGTGGACTTTATTTTGACGCCAACTTCGCCGATTCCAGCTTTCAAAATTGGCGAAAAATCAGCCGATCCATTGCAAATGTACCTCGCCGATATTTTCACTGTCACGGCCAACTTGGTTGGGGTGCCGGCCATCTCGATCCCTTCTGGTGTTGTTGAAAAAGAGGGTAAAAAGCTGCCGCTTGGTATTCAGCTCATGGCGCCACACAAGGCCGATGCGACACTTTTCCACTGCGCGAAAGATTTCCTCGCCTAGTTTTGGTACAATAGGGAGGTAAATGAACCCCCTTTTGTCTTTTCTCCAGACAGCCGCTGTCTCGGCCAGCGTTTCGCGTGGCGCTGAGGTGCCGCCATTGCCGAGCTTGTCCTTCGAGGATATTTTTATCTGGATTATCAACTTTTTCTTCGACATTGCCGGTGCCGACTATCAGCAAACTCTCGATACGGCGATTTTTTTCGCACGATTCTCCGCAATCTTCCTCTCACTTCTTTTTATTGTCGGTACTATTTACGCAAAGATGCAGGCGAAGCAGATCGAGATTCGTCGACATCACCGTACGGCACCGAAAAAGAAGTCGGTGCCGTCTGAAGCCGGGTCAGCTGTTGCTGTTCATGGCGTTCAAGATCATGGTGGCCCGACAAATCTCCCAACTGGCGATGTAGCCGGTATGTTTGGTGTCGATGAGGCTGCTGAGTTTGAGAAGAAGAAGCGCAATGCCGAGCGTTGGGCTATGATCACCGAAAATGTGAGCTCGCCGCGTGATTCAGATTGGCGCTTGGCAATCCTTGAGGCCGATATTGTGTTGGATGACATGCTGAAATCGATGGGGACGCTTGGCGACACTGTGGCCGAACGTCTCAAGTCGGTCAATGAACACACGTTGCCGAGCGTGCAAAAGGCTTGGGAAGCACACGCCGTGCGCAACAGGATCGCTCACGACGGTGCGAATTTTAGCCTATCGCAACACGAGGCGCGCCGTATAATCAGCCTATTCGAGACGGTGCTGAAAGAGGGGAGGTTTCTTTAGGGGTTTTTCATAACTTCTCTATTTTGTCTTGATTCCGTCTTTCTTTCGTGGTATGCTAACTCTTGTCCAATAGAGAGTGGTTAGAAATAATTTGGATACATATCGCGGGGTAGAGAAGCAGTAACTCGCAAGGCTCATAACCTTGAGGCCCGCGTGCAATTCGCGGCCCCGCAACAAGGAAAGTGAAAAACAAGCACTCTATCGAGTGCTTGTTTTTCGATATGGAGGAGTGGATTAATTGCACTATTGATATAGTATATTATAATACTATATATGGCTAAGTATGATTTACGAATAAGGGCTCGGGCATTGCGTGGTGCTGGAAGAAGCATCGCTTCGATTTGTGATGAATTGCAAGTGTCAAAAAGCACGGTGAGTTTATGGTGTCGGGACATACAACTTACGGAGGTTCAGGAGAGACATCTTCGTTTAAAACAGACTGAAAGATCAGCGGTAGGTCGTAGAAGAGGCGTTCAGGCGAACATTGATAAGCGATTAAGTGTTATATCGGTTAGCAGAAAGTTTGCATTACGAAAAATCAGGGTAATCTCAAGAAGAGATTTATTATTTATCGGTTCAGCTCTATATTGGGCAGAGGGAAGTAAGACCGATAGTACACCTGGGTTTGTCTTTGTAAATTCTGATCCAAAAATGATCGAGGTAATGTTTGCATGGCTCACAGTGGTCATGGATGTTAAAAAGGAAGATATAAAACTCCAAGTTGCTATCAATGAGTTGCATCGGACACGTATTGATGTTGTTTTGGAATTCTGGTCTAATCTGTTAGAATTACCGTTAGATTCTTTTAGAAAGACACAGTTTGTAAAAGTCCCAAATAAAAAGGTGTATGAAAACCATAATACGTATTATGGCGTTTTGAGGGTTTATGTTGCAAAAAGTAGTTTTTTAAAGTATAAAACGCTTGCGCTTATAGATAGAATTAAGCAGTTAAATATGCCGGAGTAGCTCAGGTGGTTAGAGCATCTCACTCATAAAGAGAAGGTCACAGGTTCAACTCCTGTCTCCGGCACAAAAGGACGGCACGCATTACAACACACTCATTATGTGGCTCATTGAGGCCGTTTTTGCTTCTTGCGCACCTCCAAATATTGCAGATTTATCCAGCAGGTATAGACTTATCTACTAGGAAAAACGTGGCCATGTCGGCTCGTTTCGATCCCTGAAGTGTCGGTCAATGTTGGTTTACGCGGTCTGTTTCATCGGAGGAACGCCTATGAAAAAGATGAGTGCGGTCATGGTCGGGCTGACGGCCTTTTGGCTGTTCAGCGCACAGCAGATACGGGCAGATGAGATTGTCGGTGGTCCGCCGAGACATCTGCGCTTCGCCAAACTCAAACCTTTGGAGACCCCATCGGTGGTGGGTGTCGGTCCGTTCAGTGCACCGGTCGGTGTCCCAGAGCAGAAACCCTACCCGACGAAGGTCGCTTTGGCCAAGTCGCCGGCCAAAGCTCAGGTGCATTCGGCCTCGGCCCCGTCACTCTTCGGTTCGGCGGCGGAACAGTTTTCCGAGACGATCACAGTCTTTGGCGAGCGCATCGTGCCACCTACGGAAGTGAGTGGGCTGGAACATTTTGCTTGGCGCGGTGCCAAGTATGAGTCGGATGAGTTTCAATGGACGTTCAAGAAATTTCGCAGTGATACGGGGAGGACGCTGGCAGGCAGCGACTTTATTTTCCGTTATCGTTATCCGACAGAAGGTGCCGGTCCTCGTGGTTTTCGTAGCGGGGAGGTGATCGTCGGCTTTGGGCTCAATATCCCTCTGACATCCTTCCGGCCGATCGGGCTGCTGTTTACGGCGCGATGAAGGTCGGTTTTCGAAAGAGCGACGCTACGGTGTCGCTCTTTTCTTTGTCTTTGGCTTGATAGTTAGGTTATAATACTGTCATCAAGTATATGAACAAAAAAGATATCAACATAAACTTCTTCAATGGGTGGTCACATAATATGGCGTATATCCTTGGTTTCCTATTCGCTGATGGAAACATTGTAAAAACAAAGCGCGGTACTCATTTTGTTTCTTTTTACTCAGCTGACTTTAAATTACTCCGTTCTATAAAGGTAGCAATGACTTCTACCCACAAACTCTCTCGTCGCAACTCTGTTGGTGGTATTGTCTATAGAATTCAAATCGGTAGTAAAAAGTTGTTCGACATTCTTTCTGTCCGATATGGTCTGGTGCCGAATAAGACTAGGCGTATGCGTCTACCCTCGATTCCTAAAAAATACGTCAGTGCTTTTGTTAGGGGGTATTTCGATGGGGATGGGAACGTTTGGTCCGGAAAAATACACAAAAATCGAAAAAAGAGTACCGACGCACTACTTGTCTGCTTTACTTCCGCATCCTTTTTCTTTCTTAAGGATCTCTTGTGTATTTTGCGACAAGCCGGACTTATCGGTGGATCCTTGCATACTTCAAAGACAGGTACTTTTTCTCGTCTTTCATTCAGTACTCAAGATGCTTTGAAAATGTACCAAATTATGTATAATGGTAGCCATACTCTGTTTTTACAGAGGAAGAAGGCTATTTTTGAGAAATATATTGCGGCCATAGCTTAGATGGATAAAGCGCCTCCCTGTCACGGAGGAGACCGCCGGTTCGAGTCCGGTTGGCCGCGCAGAGTTAGTTTTTCATGTCCCAACATCAAGATTTTTGGAATAAGGAATACAAGAGCCCGAAGCACCTGGCTCTTTCGGAGCAACCGTCGGAGGACTTGGAGAAGTTCGCCCGCTGGCTGGCGCGCGCATGGGAAAAGGAACCGCAGGCGATCCTCGGTGTAGATGCCAACTCTTTAGTGGTGGATATGGGGTGCGGCAATGGTCGCAACATGGTGTATTTTGCGAAAACATTTGGTTGTCGTGCCATTGGCTATGATGTCTCTGGTGAGGCGATTCGTCAGGCCAAAATGGTGGCAGAAAAGGTGGATGCCGAACTGAGGGCGGAAGGCGGTGCTTCGGCGGGGCAGATCACTCCGCTCCTCACCTTTGAAGCGCGTTCTATTGAGGGCACTTTTCCAGAAATTGCCGATGAGTCGGCCGATGTCGTGCTCGATATGATGTCTTCACACTTTTTAAACGAAGCGCAGCGTACGATTTTCCGCAATGAAGTGGCTCGTATCCTAAAGCCGGGCGGCTGGCTCTTTTTCAAGACCTTTTGCGCGGATGGTGATTTGCATACCAAGCGTTTGTTGCGTGACAACGCGGCAGAGGAGGCGGGTTCATATATTCACCCAAAGTTTGGTTTGGCCGAGCATGTATGGACCGAGGACGAAATTGAGGAGTTCTTTGGTGATCAGTTTGAGGTTAGGAAGTTGGAAAAATCACATCGCCATATTTTGAATGGTCGCGCATTTAAGCGTCGCACAGTGACGGCGTATTTGGAGAGGAAGTGGTAGTAGTATAGTATACTTGGTATTATAAAATAACCAAGTCTACCAAATGTCGAAAATTACAAAAGAACAGTTGGTCCGTCTGTATCTTGAAGGCAAAAAATCTGTCTTTTTTATTGCGAATAAATATAATTGTTCAGAAAACAAGATTAATTATTGGTTGAAAAGATATGGTATTCAAAAAAGAACAATCTCAGAGGCTATTTATCAGTATAAAAACCCAAAAGGAGATCCATTCTCACTTCGTTTCCCCAAGAACATAGAAGAGGGTATTTTGTGGGGCATGGGGGTCGGTTTATATTGGGGAGAGGGTGCGAAGAGGGGTTCTGGTGGTCTTCGGATTACTAATACAGATCCTGAATTGATAAAGACATTTATACGATTTCTCGAAACCTTTTTATCAATCGATAAGAAGAAGTTACGTTTCAGTATTCAAATTTTTGGTGATATTTCCCCACAAAGAGCTCTGTGGTATTGGAAACGGCAACTTGGCATCAATAAAGAACAATTTTACAAAACAATTGTTTCCAAGGTAAGAGGAGATGGTACCTATAAATATAAATCCGAGTACGGCGTCGCGGTGCTTTACTTTAATAATGTAAAACTAAAGAGGTTAATGTGTGATTTGATTGAAAAAAAACGATAAATATACTATCCTTACAAAGCTATCCTAGATACCAAGCTAGATAGCTAGTAGTATGCCGTTGTAGCTCAGTTGGTAGAGCACGTCATTGGTGGGTCGTTACCCCTGCCCACGATGGGAGTGATTCCATCGTGAATCCCGAATAACGGTTAATATCCCTAAAGCAAAAGGGACAAGACCGTGGCGAAGAAGTCGCCCGAACGACTGACAAGGGTCTCCATTTTTGCAGAAATGCCGAAGGGGGAGAAAGATACAGTCTAGTCCTCTCGCAAGATGAGGTGTAAACGAATGACGAGGTCATCAGTTCAATCCTGATCAACGGCTCCAAGAAAAGGTGGTGAAAAGAGAGAAAGAAAAACGGCCGGCGATCGGGAGATCGCCGGCCGGAACCGTCTTTGTCAGAGCTGCACGTCTGAGAAGTGCTGTTAGGCGGGCACCTGCTCGGCCATGACATTGAGCACCGTGCTCAGATACGCCTGGCCCATCTTCAGACAGTCCGGCCCAGGAGTGGTGACCGGGCAGAGCGCTCCGAGATCGAAGGCCTCGATGACGCTTTGATCGAAGGGCTCGTAAGCCACATCGCACCCATCAGGTAGGCGACCCATCGCCTTGGCGTAGCCGGCAAAATCAATACCGAGCTCGTGGTGGAGGGGTTGCCGGCCGACGTTGGCAAACTCAAAGAAGCCAACTTGTGGCGCCATGGCCATGAAGTCCACCAAGCTCATCTTGTGCGCGAAGGCATGACCGGTGTCATAGTGCAGCCGCACATTGAGCTGTCGCATCACCAGACGATCGAGCGTCCAGAAAGGGTTGGGCGTGCCGTCTTCGACGGGGTTGAGCGGTTCGAGGCAAATGTCCAGAAACAGCTCGCCGCCGATGTCGTTGAGGATGTTGATCCAACGCTCGAGCTTGGCATCCAGCTCCTTTTTGCGCGGACCATCCCAGCCAAGCCGCATTTTGCGGTGCAGGGTATGCATGGGGCCGACCATGCGGTGATTGCTCCAACCGGCATCGGCCAGGACCGAAGCGAAGCGCGCTTGGCTCACGATGATCTCGCGAGCTTGTTGGATCGCGGCCTCGTCGCCTTCGATCGGGTCGGGGCCGTTGCCAGGCAATAAGCCACAGACCAAGCCCTGAGCTTTGAACTTGCCGAAAATGTCGGCAGTCCGCTCGGGGGTGAGGTCGGATGAGGCGATGGCAGGCACGATGACCATGCCGCTGTAGCCCATGTCGAGACTGCTTTCCAGGCCGCGTCGGAGGCTGTCTGGAGTGAGGCTTGGTCCAAAGGCCAAGCAGTGCGCCAAGATGGGCGCGGGGAGACTGAGGTTTTTGCTCATAGGTTGTGACTGTGGAGAACTACGTTGTTGTTGAAACTACCAAACTACCGACTTTTTATACTAAATAAAAATGAGGAAATGTCAAGGTTTGTGCCGGTGACGGTATTGTTTCATTGCGCTATTTTTGCTACCATTTCGAGGCTGTTGCTGTGGGTGTTGTCTTTATGCCAAATTAGTTCAGTGGCAGAACACCGCTTTCGTAAAGCGGGAACGTGAGTCCGATTCTCACATTTGGCTCCGGTTTTCGAGAAAAGAAGGTATATCAATATGGAATCCTCTACACAAAAAAACAAGCTCGAAGTACGCATTGCCGAGATTGAGGCCGCTATGCTCGAGGCTGACTTTTGGGCGGATAAAGGAAGGGCGCAGGCTTTGATGAAAGAGCTCGGTGAGCTAAAGGATGAGCTAAAAAGTGGCGGTCCAGGTGGCAAGTATGACAAGGGCGGGGCAGTGGTGACGATCTTCTCTGGCGCAGGCGGCGATGACGCGGAAGATTTTTCAGCGATGCTTTTTCGCATGTACCGAAAATACGTGGAAATAAAAGGGTGGTCGCTCCATATCCTCGATGACAATGAAAACAGCCATGGTGGCTACCGCAACATCACTTTTGAAATCAGCGGGAAGCCGGTGGCTGGTCACGGGGTGTATGGCACACTCAAAAATGAATCGGGTGTGCACCGTCTCGTGCGTCTCTCGCCCTTCAATGCAAAATCGCTTCGCCAAACTTCTTTTTCCATGGTTGAAGTAGTGCCGAAGTTTGACGCTGCCGTATCTTCATCTGCACACTTGGATATTCCTGAGACCGAGCTCGATATCTCGACTGCTCGTGCGGGTGGCAAGGGTGGACAAAATGTGAACCGTCGCGAAACCGCAGTGCGTATTGTACATATCCCAACAGGCCTCTCGGTACATATTTCTTGCGAGCGCTCTCAGCACCAAAATCGTGAAAAAGCCCTCGAGATCCTAAAGGGCAAGCTCTATAAGCGCCTAGAGGAAGAGCGCAAGGCAAAGGAGGGTGGCATGGCGATCTCGAAGACTACGAGCATTGAGTGGGGCAATCAGATCCGTTCGTACGTACTTCATCCATACAAAATGGTGAAAGATCACCGTACTGATATTGAGTCGAGCAATCCTGATGCTGTACTCGATGGTGACTTGGAAAAATTCATTGAGGCCGAGCGCAACCTCTAGCTTGCCTTGTCTCGTTGCAAAAATGGTATACTAAAAAGGCATGATTCATTTCGACAAGGTTTCCAAAAAATATGCCGACCAAACCCACGCTCTCGAGGGTGTTTCTTTTTCTATTCAGCCGAAAGAATTTGTCTCGGTAGTGGGACATTCGGGCGCTGGCAAGACAACTTTGCTGAAAATGATTCTGGCCGAGGAGCGACCGTCAGAGGGCTCTGTTTTCTTTGAGTCTATCGACATCCATCGATTGAGTCGCAAGGAGCTCACGAAGTTTCGCCAAAAGATTGGTGCCGTCTTTCAGGATTTTCGCCTGCTTCCACAAAAGACTGCCTATGAGAATATCGCTTTTGCCATGGAGGTGGCTGGTCGCAGTGACGAAGATATTGCTGCCGATGTGCCCCATGTGCTCAACCTTGTTGATCTGGCAGAAAAGATGCCCAACTCTCCACACGAGCTTTCTGGTGGTGAAAAGCAGCGAGTGGCTATTGCTCGAGCGATTGTCAACAATCCCGATATCATTATCGCCGACGAGCCGACTGGCAATCTTGACCCTATTAACACCTATGAAATCGTTCAGATTCTCAAAAAAATCAACGATCTTGGCACGACGGTCATCCTCACTACTCACAATAAAGGGGTCGTAGATTCGGTGGGTAAACGCGTCATTACGATGGAAAAAGGCAAGATTGTGCGTGATGATAAAACAGGGAAGTATATTTTGTAATATAATACAGTCACACATGCTTTGGACGAACATAAAAAGAGTGGTAAGGGCCGGTTCAGTGTATTTTTGGCGCAACGCCTTCTTGTCTTTTTCATCGGTGTTGGTGATGATGGTGACACTGTCTTTTTTGGCGGGGCTCGTCTTTGGCAATGCCGCCCTCCAAGCAACGCTTGATTCCCTAAAGGAGAAGGTGGATATGAACGTGTACTTTGTACCAACCACCGATCCGGAGGATGTCCTGACATTGAAAGCGCTTCTCGAAAAGAAGGCTGAGGTGGTCTCTGTGACATACACCTCGCGCGAGGAAGCTCTTGAGGCACTCAAGGCTCGGCATCCGGATGATGGTACGGTAGAGGCTATCAACGAGCTTGGCGACAACCCGCTCGGTGCCGTGCTCAATGTACAGACCAAAGATCCTTCGCATTACGAAGCCCTCGCGCGCTTTCTAAAGACGGACAACGCAGTGTCACCAAACGGTGTTTCGATTGTCCGCAAGGTAAACTTCTATGACCACGAGACAGCGATCAATGCACTTTCTCGAATCATCAATGCCACCAACCGACTCGGCTTTATCCTGACGGTCGTTTTTGTTGCTATTTCGCTGATCATTGCCTTCAATACCATTCGTCTCACCATCTACAACTCTCGCGAAGAGATTTCAGTGATGAAGCTTGTTGGCGCCACCAACAAATACGTTCGCGGGCCATTTATGGTGAGTGGGGTGATGACTGGGATGGTGGCTTCGCTGCTCACCTTGACGCTCTTTTTCCTGCTCGTGTATTACAGCCGTGATTTTTCCAAAAACTTTTTCATTGGTATCGATTTTCTCTCGTACTACAAGGCCAATTTTGGACAAATTTTCGGAATCGTGGCCGGCTCGGGCGTCTTCATTGGTGCGGTGTCGAGCTATCTTGCGGTGCGTAGGTATCTAAAGGTATGATGAGGGTACAATAAAGGAATTATCAAAAAAGATTCAATCCCGCCAAACACATGGACACCCCGAACACTCAGAAACATCCGAAACGCAAGAATCCGAAATATGTCTTTGTCATCGGCGGCGTCATGTCTGGCGTCGGTAAAGGTATCGCCACCTCATCGATCGGAACCCTTCTCCAAGCGAAGGGTTTTTCCGTCAATTTAATGAAAGTCGATCCGTATCTCAATGTGGATGCTGGTACGATGAATCCTACCGAGCACGGTGAAGTGTTTGTGCTCGACAGCGGTCTTGAGACAGACCAAGACATGGGCAACTACGAGCGATTTTTGAACCGCAGCATGACCCACGACGATTACCTCACGAGCGGCATGGTGTACAAGCACGTGATCGAAAAGGAGCGCAATCTCGGTTATCGTGGTCGCTGTGTGGAGGCGATTCCGGATATTCGCGACGAGATTGTGCATCGATTTCGCCGTGCCGCCGAAAAGAGCGGTGCGGAAGTGTCGGTGATCGAGATCGGCGGCACGGTGGGCGACTACCAGAATATTATGTTCATCGAGGCGGCACGTGTGCTGAAAATCAAGCACCCCAACGATGTTGCCTTTGTGATGGTGAGCTACCTGCCTATCCCAAACAAGATTGGTGAGATGAAGTCGCGCCCAACACAGAACGCCATTCGCCAGCTGCAGTCGTACGGCGTACAGACCGACATTATCATTGGCCGCAGCGAAGTGCCCATCGACAAGAAGCGCAAGGAAAAAATCGCCATTTCTTGCAATGTACCAGCAGATCATGTCATCTCCGCCCCTGACATTGAAAGTGTCTACGACGTACCCCTCAATTTTGAGCGCGACAAGCTCAGCAAGGTACTCCTCAAAGTGCTCCACGCTCGACCAAAGGTGAAGGAGGATGGCTTGGGGAAGTGGCGAGCGTTTGTACATAGTGTGAAGGCGGCCAAAGAGGGTACGAATGTTGTGAATATCGCGATTGTTGGTAAATATTTCAACACTGGCGACTTTGTCCTCACGGATTCATACGTTTCAATCCTCGAAGCGATCAAATATTCGGCGTACAAGCTTGGACTGAAGCCAGTGATCCATACGGTGAATGCGACGGATTTTGAGAAGTCGAAACCGGATTTCAAGGCGCTGCAAAAGTTTGACGGCATTTTGGTGCCGGGCGGCTTTGGCGAGACGGGTATCGAAGGGAAATTGGCCGTGATCCGCTACGCCCGCGAGCATCATGTTCCGTATTTCGGTATCTGCTACGGTATGCAGCTGATGGTCATTGAATACGCTCGCACAGTGTTGGGTTGGAAGGACGCCAATACAGCAGAGATCAATTCCGCAGCATCGAAGGTGGTGATCGATATTATGCCCGACCAAAAGAAAAAGCTCGCCGAAGGCAACTACGGTGGCTCGATGCGCCTCGGTGCGTATCCGGCGCGGTTGCTAAAGGGTACGGTGGCCCATGAGGCGTATGGTGCGGACATCATCACGGAGCGTCATCGTCATCGATATGAAGTGAACCCTGCTCACATGCTCGAAATCTCTCAAGCGGGCTTGGTGTTTTCAGGTACTTCGCCCGATGGCACGCTCATGGAGATTGCTGAGCTGCCGCGACCAACAGACGGCAAGCTGGCTCGTGCAGGTGAACATCCATTTTTCCTCGGCACGCAATTTCATCCAGAATTTCTCGCGCGCCCACTCGCACCGCACCCACTTTTTACTGCCTTTTTGAAAGCGGCGGGGAAGCGGCGGGGGAGGTAGGGAGTGAGGTGGATTACAACAGAGACGAGATATGAAAAAATTTTATCGGAAATTAGGCATTTCTTTATCTTTTCTTAGCGATTTCTTGAGCGGTGGTTTGGTATTCTTCTGGAATGATGAAATTCCAGAGAGATACCACCAAGACTCAATTTTCAGGTAAGCCAATTTTTGTTATTTCTACAGAAAAGTATCAGCGAGAGATTTCAGAGGTTGAAAGGATAAAATCTGGAAAAGTTATAGATAAAGAAAAAGACTCTGCGCTTATTGCTGTGCTCAAGAGTATACCGAATTCGATAAAATCAGTATCCTTTTTCCTGAATTATGTCAGTGTCCTAAGGATACTAGACAAACATGGTGATTTTGCGGTAGATGACCTTATTCTCACGGCAAACGAGTTCGATGTTGGTGTTTATATAAAATCAGAAGGCGTTATGCCGGATAAGGTGAACCTTGTAAAAAAGATTCCTAAGGGAGGAATTCTTGTTCTGGGGGCTAATAGATTCAATGGTTATGGCATTGTTACATTTTTTGCTCAATATAATCCAAGACAAGCACAACAATACCTCGCTTCAATTAAGAAACGAGGTATGTTGTTCGGTATCTAAGGAGGGCGGCGGGTCCTCATCCATCACCTCGTGAGAGGGTGTGCCAGCGAGCCTTTCTGGCGTCAGAGATAGCTTATATTTTTGGTTGGAGGGGTGCCCGTTCCCTCATCACTCGATCATCCAAAGATGAAAGGTAGCAGCGGGGCTTTTCTGACTTTCAACCTTCTCTACGACTAGTAGTATAGCAAGCCCTGTTTTTGAGTCAATACTCGTGCTATTCTACCTCCATGCAGTCACCCGTAGCCAAAAAGCCAGAAAACCTCGAGATTGAGGCGAAGTTTTTCGATGTTGACCCGAAGCAGATCGAGGCAAAATTGGCGACGGCTGGTGCACAAAAGCTCGGTGATTTTTTGTATCGTTCCAAGTCTTTTGATTTTCCTGGGTTTCCACTCGATGCTCAGGCGGCGTGGGTGCGCTTGCGTGATGAGGGCGACCAAGTGATGCTCGCGTTTAAGAAACGCCTCGGTGCTGTCGCACATGATGGCTCGACCGCCGATACAGGTATGCAGGAGATTGAGGTGAAAGTGAGTGACTACGACCAGACGGCGCTGTTGCTCGAGAGTATTGGTATGGTGTTGAAATTTGCCCAAGAAAAGAAGCGTACTCGCTGGGTGCTTGGCGATATACAATTTGACATCGACGAATGGCCACGCCTGAAGCCGTATCTGGAGATCGAGTCGACGAGTTGGGAAAAAGTAGATGAAGGCGTGCGACTACTCGGTCTTGATCCTACCAGCAAAAAGCTGTTCTCCACTACCCAGGTATACGCGCTCAATGGTATTCGCGACAAGGACTATGTGAGTATGACATTTGGGGAGTGGGTGAGGCGGGGTTAGGGTGGGGTTGGAGTAGGGCTGGAGCT
>Ga0172367_10000283_pt1 | contig 77679 bp, 63 predicted proteins | sample Lak10m_FD_114542 | JGI IMG/M metagenome (GOLD analysis project Ga0172367, IMG submission 114542) | Freshwater microbial communities from Kabuno Bay, South-Kivu, Congo - kab_022012_10m | ecosystem: Environmental > Aquatic > Freshwater > Lake | place: Democratic Republic of the Congo: South-Kivu... | reverse complement strand
GCCTAGAGGAAGGCCTGGAGGCAGGTCGGCAGCAAGAAAGTTTAGCCCTGGTGCAACGTCAGCTGCGGCGCCGTCTGGGGGATCTGCCTGAGGTCTGGCGCGTTCGCCTGGCGACCCTGGGCCTGTCTCCCCTGGAGGAGCTGGCCGAGGCTCTGTTGGACTTTCAATCCCTGGTGGATCTGCAGGACTGGTGGCAGCTATGGCAGGAGCAACAAGGGCAGGTGCTAGCCGCCCTGGTGGAACACCTGGGCCAACCCCTAGACAGTTGGGACCCGCCATTACTCACCCAGGTGCAGCGGTTGGGCCGCCAGCAGTTGACCACCCTGCAGGACGATCTGCCAGGGCTCAGCAGCCTGGAGGATTTAGCCAGCTGGTGTGAGCAGGCCAAGCAGCGGCCCTAGGGAGGTAGAAGTCAGTCATCAGGAGCCCCTGCCACCGACTCCCTCACCCTTAGATAGACTTCTCTATACGCCCTGCGCCTGTCGCTCTCCATTCCCCCACCAACTAGGTAAAATAAGCACAGGGCATAAAGCCTTTCGGTAGAAATTCCTGCCCGCCAGCATAAGCTCTGCCTTTTGAAGCTTTTCACCCCCTCAAGAGTCCTCTCCATCCGCCTGTTGCCCTGCGCCCCCTTTATGCCCACCCTCAACCTCAACCCTATCGTCACCCTCACCCGCGACCAGTTTCAAAAGCTCTGCGCCGCCAACCCCGACGTGAAACTAGAACGTAGTGCTAACGGAGACTTGATCATCATGGCCCCAACTGGCGGTGAAACCGGTAGTCGCAATGCCGAATTGATTGCCGCCCTGGTGATGTGGAATAAACAAAGCCAGTTGGGCAAGGTCTTCGACTCCTCCACCGGATTTGCCCTACCCCAGGGCAGCGATCGCTCCCCCGATGCGGCCTGGATTCCCCTGGCTAGGTGGGAAGCCCTAACCCCAGAAGAACGACGCGGCTTCCTACCCCTCTGTCCCGACTTTGTTATCGAGTTACTCTCCCCCTCCGACTCCTGGAGCCAGGGTCAACAAAAAATGGAAGACTATCAACAAAACGGCTGCCGACTAGGCTGGTTACTCGATCCCAAGGGCAAACAGGCGGCCCTCTATCGACCCCAACAACCCGTAGCCATCCTCACTGCCCCTAACCAGCTCACCGGCGAAGACGTTTTGCCTGGATTTATCCTAGACGCCCGTTTTCTGTGGTCATAGGGAGGAGGGGAAAAAGAACGAAGAACGAAAAAAGAAGAGGGAGTGGGGAGTAGGGAGTGGCAGAGATCGTGACCTGCGGTAGGGTTGCCTGACAGCCCCCTATTCCCCACTCCCCACTCCCCATCCTAAATCGGCGTTACATTTTCATACAAAGCCGCTATGCCAACCCCCATCCCCACACTAGTTAGTTCCACCTGATCACCCTCCCCAAACGGGTGCAACACCCACAGCCCGGCCCTATTCTTTCGAAACACCTCCACCCGTTGCCGATCCTGACTGACCAGACCATACTCCTGCAGCGTCTCTAACTGACGGTAATGCTCAAACTTCTTGCCCCTATCCGTTGCCTCAGTACTTTCTGAAAGCACCTCAAGAATCAACACCGGATATTTCTTAAAAAATCGAAACCCCTGATCCCGTTGATCACAAGTCACCATTACATCAGGATAGTAAAAATAGTTGACCGCATCGATCTGCACCTTCATATCAAAAACATAACTGCGGCAACCACTCCCCTGGAGGTGATGGCGGAGCAGAAAAGCGATATTCATACCAATCGTGACATGCTCATCACTGGCCCCCGCCATGGCATACAGCTCACCATCATGGTATTCATGCTTGATTGGGCTTGATTTCTCCGCCTCCAGATAGTCCTCTGGCGAAAGATCATCAAACTGCTGAATCGCTATCATAGAAGGCTATCTCGGTAGGGCTATGAACTCCAGCCAGCTGTTTATTTCTATGATATAGTCCAACTTCCCCCATCATCCGGTTAACCAGATGAAATAGCGCAAGGGGAAGGGAGTGGGGGAAGAAAGAACGAAGAACGAAAAAAGAACACTGGTAACTGACCTCGCCAGCCTTCCCCAGGTCTACAAGCTGAGCGCAAAGCGACGCGAGTAATCAGTAATCAGGAGATGTCCAGTGGGGCTGAGTTTAGGAACATTCTTCTGGTTGATGTTTGAGCTATCCGCCTGCCTGACGGCGTTACAGCTTATAGGATCGGCGGCGCCGCTTGCGTCGGAACAGCAGGAATAGCAATACTAAAACCACCCCGACCACCACAATCGGTACGGCGATCGCCAGGACCGATAGCAGGGTAGAACTGGCCAACTCCGCTCCGGAAACCGCGATATTACCCACCGGGCCAGCAGCGGCGGTGGAGGCTAGGCGGGCTAGGCCGGTAAAGGCCTGGGTACTACCGGCTACGGTACCGCCGGCAATCAGGGCCAGGCTCCATTGCAGGAAGGGATCAACATCACCGCCGATTACTGAGGCGGTCAGGATGGTGCCGGCGATCGTCGCCGCCGGCAGTTCCACCGCATCCATCAGGTTATCGACCACCGGTACCAGGTAAATCAATACCTCCAATGCCGTCGCCACCGCCATGGCGATGATGGCGGTGGTAGTGCCCATCCAGGCCATGCCCGGAGCCAGAGTTAAATAGCCCTGGTGAGCAGCAATTCCCGCCACCAAAAAGGGAACTAAAATTCTAAATCCCGCCGCTGCGCTGAGGCCAATGCCAATAGCAATGTGCAGTAGTAAATCCATCCGCTTCAGCCCGTAGAAAAGAAAGGCATAGCTAGTCTACAGCAATTGGCACTGGGCCGGATCTAGCCCAGCTCAATCCCTGGGAAATCGGACTAGACCGTAGCAGCAGGTTCCTCCAGAGCAAACACCTGACCATCGATTAACAGGCGAGTAATACCTTTGGCCTGAAGATAGGGGCCAGTGGTTTTCAGCAAATTGCCATCGGGCACCTTGATCACTCGCTGGCTGCGCCGGGAAAAACGCCGGGCCCCATGGTGGTTGCCAAATACCGGCAAGGTCCGGGCATCCCCCTCCGCTTCAGGAATTTCTCCCAGGTTAGCGAAGGTCCGTAGGGGTAAAACTACCAGTTCGGAGGAGACCTTCTCCACCACCAGGTAGCAGAGGGGTGGTAGGGCGCTGGCGGTGAGGGGATAGATTTCCACCGTACCGAGGGGGGAGGTCAGGCCAGGGGCTTCACTCCAGCCCAGCCCATCGTCCTCTTCGTCCTGATCATCCTCTTCGTCCTGATCATCCTCCTCATCGTAGTCCTCATCCAAGGTGCTGGCCTCCTCCCGCCAGTCCTCCGCCAGTTCCAAGTCAGGGGGGGAAATCTTGAAACCGGTCAGGGAATCGGATTCCAGGGAACCAGAAGGCTCTAGATCCGGTAACAGGGGTTCGGATATCAGCGGTGGTTGAGCTGTTGGCATCTGGGGAGCCTCCGTTGGCCCCCGACGGCGACGCAGGACCGGCCCAGGAATGGGTTGGTGGGCGACAGCCGTGGTCTCAAGAGGTTGGAGAGCAAGAAGGGACGGCTCATCCCCGAGTAATGCTGGGGATTTATCTGCACCGCTCCGCTTCTGTTGAATCAGGGCACTGTAGACCTCCTCCGGCAGACTCGCCTTCAGCAGCCGGCTAATGGTGCTATTGCTGACACCGTAGCGTTCCGCCAGGGTTGAGGTGGTTTCCTCAGGCTGGCGATATAACCCTAGGATGGCTTGCTTATCCGTTTCCGTTAGCTTTTTAGGGGCCATGAACCAATTCCTGCAAGGATGCCATTGACTACAGCAGCCGCTGGTCCCTAGGGACAGGACTGCGACGCCCTTAACCACAAACTCAGACCCAGAGTGGGGCTCGGGGCTCTGCACTATAGCTAGCTGTGGCTAGATGGCGTCCAGTTACTATCTTAAGCTGCCTTAACCCCTTCGATGGCGAGAATTACGGCGGGAATTTATAGAAACTGCACGTTCGACTACCGCCCCCAGCCAAAAGAAAACCGCAGACCAGGGCCAAAAAACCTCCCACAGCCTGCCCTCAACGTAGGTGTTCGTATTGACGGCGTAGGCAAAAAACATGTCAGCAATGTAAAGGCAGAAGGCGGCGATCGCGATTAAGGTCCAGGACTGGGAGAAGCGGCCCCCCCAAAAGGCGACCAGTAGGGTACCGGCAATAATGAGTAGGATGGTATCGCCAATCAGGTAGAGGATACTAACCAGATCACCAAGGGGCTGCAACCATTGGTCTAATTGGTTGATCCACGGCGGTGGCGTCGATAGGGGCACGTTAGTGACCCCTAGGGCCAGGGCCAAATCTGATCCCTGAACTGCTACCACCTCGGTTAGGGAGGACACCTCGGGGTTGGCGCTGACGGCGGTGGCCCGGAGGTAAACAAATAGGGTCAGCAATACCCCCCCCAGGCCGATGGCGGCAATCATCAACCATTGGGAGGGTTCCAGGTTGAGGCGACGGGGCAGGGCTGCCTGCAGCATACCGATCGCCAGGCAGAGATAGCTCAGGATGTAGAAAAAGTCCCCCAGGGACACCACTGGATCTAGACCCCACACTACTCCCCAAAGGAAAAATAAGACGTTGCCCAGCCCGTACATCAGTAAACCAGCCCCAATCCACAGCCAAACCCGGCGACCACTGACAATGTGCCGACTTTGCCAATTACGAAAACACAGCAGGGCGGCCACAAAAAAGGCTCCCGTTTCCAGGATGTTAGTACCGGTTAAAAACCAGCTCGGTGGGCTGTCGCCTGATCCGGGGGTGCTAAACAGTAGGAAAAACAGTAGGGTAACGATACCCCAGGTAATCGCCGCTGCAATCAACGGACCACTGGAACGGGATTGATGGGGAAGATTTGAGGAATTAGACAAGGTGGTACTCCCGCAGCCAGGCCAGGACCTTTGCATTGTAGCGATTGTCCCAACCAGAGTCACAGGGGATTAGGGCAATTGGCCAAATTCTAAAGGCCTCTGGGGTTTCACGGTCAGCCCCTAACCCCCGGCAGCCTTGTAGGCAGCCCAGCCCCCATGGTGGGAAATATCTGGCCAGCTATATTGTTCCACCAATGCCTGGGGGTAGAGCATGGCGATCGCTACCCCTCCCCCCTGTAATTGCACCTCCGCTGGATACATGTGGGGCGGCTCGGTGGAAACCAGATAGTCGTACTGCTCTGCTGTCAGTTCGTAGAGTTCTCCAGGGATACTAATACCACCGCTGGCCACCCCATAGATGGCGGGATGCCAACCATCGGCGGCGGCATGGAGGCGGTATAGGGGTGCGGTTTGGACAGGCCCCAGGAAGGTGGCGGACTGTAGATTGTCGTGGTCGGGCTGACCTCGCAGGGCCGATCCACAGATAAATACGCGCTGGGATGAAGTCATGGAACCTCCTTAAACTTGCCCAGGATTATAGTTATTAATGTATACAGAATACAGAGTTGGTTCAAGCCCCCTACCTGGCTATGGGGCTAGCCCGGCTCGGTCCTTGCTCTCCAGCCCCATAACCTCCAGACCAATGACAGTCTCCTGCCGCCTTACCATCAACGGCGATCGCCTGAATCGCCACCTCGTCGATTTAGCCCAAATTGGTCGCACCGCCACCGGCGGCATTGATCGGGTCGCCTATGGCGCCGCCGACCTTGAGGCCCGTCAGGTGGTTCAGAACTGGATGGAGCAGGCGGGCATGGGGGTACGCCTCGATGCCGCTGGCAACATGATTGGCCGTTATGAGGGCAGTCAACCCCACCGCCCAGCCCTGGCCACCGGTTCCCACATTGATACGGTCCCCAATGGGGGCTGCTACGACGGCGCCTACGGGGTGCTGGCGGGGATGGAGGTGGCGCGCACCCTACGGGATCAGCAACGACGCCTCCACCATGCCCTGGAGGTGATCGTCTTTACCGATGAGGAAAGTAGCATGATTGGCAGTAAGGCCATGGCTGGCCGCATAGTACCCAACCCTGGCTACTACAGCCGTCTGGATGGCAGCCCCATTCAGACCTGTCTAGCCCAGGTGGGAGGCAACTGGAACCAGATCGCCAGTGCCCAACGTCGCCCTGGGGAAATGTTGGCCTTCCTGGAACTGCACGTGGAACAGGGGCCCGTACTCGAAACCGCAGGGGTAGCCATCGGTATTGTGGAGGGCATTGTGGGCCAGCGCCGCTACTACATTTCCGTTACTGGCGTGGCTCGCCACGCCGGCACTACCCCCATGGCCCTGCGCCAGGACGCCCTGGTAGCGGCGGCCCAAATTGTCCTGGCGGTGCACCAGATCGCCCAGCAACCCGGCGATCAGGTAGCCACCGTGGGTTGGCTAGAGGTGTTGCCCAATGTCCCCAATACCATCCCGGGCCAGGTGAATTTGAAGTTGGATATGCGGGACCTGGCTAACGCCCACCTTGACGCCATGATGGTGGACCTACAGAGCAGATTCAGGGAGATCGCCGCCGCCACCGGCACTGAGATTCAGATCCAGCCTCGCCTGCGCAACGATCCGGCCCCGGCCGCCCCCAGGATTCAAGCGGCGATCGCTAGCGTCTGCCAAGACCTGGGCCTGAGCACCCTCAGCCTACCTAGTCGCGCCAGCCACGACGCCCAGGAAATGGCCGCCCTGGCGGACATGGGCATGATCTTCGTACCCAGTCAGGCTGGCATCAGCCATGCCGATACGGAATATACCTCACCGGAGCAATGCACCCTGGGGGCGGAGGTGCTCCTGCACACCCTGCTGAAACTAGACCAGCTTTATCAAACCCAACCAGCCAAACCATAGCTTTGGCGAGGGGCTTTAGGACAGGGCGGATCGGTGAATTCCCTGGCTGGTAAGGGGAGCCCAGCATCCAGGAAACATGAGTTATGAATCAGGTTAGGCCCAAAGTCCGCAACCCTCGCTAGGAACTGCGGTATCCTCAGTACAGACCCTAGCCCTTAGTTCTGTTCTTAGATCGTGGTTTTGCCAGTGCCATCCCAACCGCTACCACGGCGGCAACCCTTGCTGGAACAGGCCTACCAAGCCCTCCGCCAGGCCATCTTGACCGGTGAGTTACAGCCCGGCGAACGCTTGGTGGAAACCCAACTGGCGGCCCAGCTACAGGTTAGCCGTACGCCAATTCGGGAAGCCCTGCGCCGCCTGGTGGATGTAGAGTTGGCGATCGCCGATCACCATGGGGCAATTCGGGTGACCACAGTATCGGTGAGGGATGCCATTGAGCTCTACGACTGTCGCCTGGCTCTCGAAAGCCTCTCCGTGGCCCAGGCCTGTGATCAGGCGACCCCAGACCAGTTAACCGAGTTGCAAACCCTGGTGGATCAAGCTGAAAAACTACCTCCCCTCCCCCAGGATCCGCTGCGCCACTATCAACGGCTGGATTTGGACCATCGTTTCCATCGCTTGTTAGCCCAAAGTTCTAACAATCTCTACCTGACCCGGTTACTCGATCAGATTTTCGACCGCATGCTGCTGCTGCGCCTCCAAACTACCTGCCAGCGTCCCGGGGTGCTGGAAATCCATCGGGAACACCACTGCATCTACGAGGCTATCCACCACCGCCAGCCAGACCAGGCGGTGGTCGCCCTCCAGACCCACCTCCAGGCCAGCCGGGATCGGATGATTCAGGCCCTCCTGGAGGGCCCCGGGGTCACTCATTAGTCTCGGTAGATGACAAAGTTAAGGCTCAACCTAGGGTTTACAATCTACTGAGTCTAGTAAATGGATAGCATTAATCCAGTAATGGATTATTCCAGGAAATGTATAGCAAACTACATTAAATCCCCTCCGTCCTGATTACCGTATGCCGTATACACTACTGCTTGTGCCTATGTCCTTCAGCTCAGCTCAAAGCCTGTGGATGGCCCCTTAATTGATTCCCCCCCATTGCCCCCCGTAGAGCAGGCCCTGGCCCTGGGGGCAGCCGGGGTGTCGCTACGGTCAGTGACCAAGCGCTACGGAACGGTTACGGCGGTGGAGCACCTCACCCTGGATATTCCGGTGGGTTATTACTGCTGTCTCCTCGGACCTAGCGGTTGTGGTAAAACCACGGTGCTACGGATGATTGCCGGCCACGAGGAGATTACTGAAGGGGAGATTTGGATGGGCGATCGCTGCCTCAACCCCATCCCCGCCGCCAAGCGCAATACCTCGATGATGTTCCAGAGCTACGCCCTATTCCCCCATCAAACGGTGTGGCAAAACGTGGAATTTGGCCTGCGCATGCAGAGCATTGCCGCCCCGGAGCGGCGGGCCCGGGTGGGGGAAATGCTGGATACCCTGGGGCTCAGTGCCCTGGCCCAACGCAAGCCCGCCCGCCTAAGCGGTGGACAGCAGCAGCGGGTCGCCCTGGCTCGAGCCCTGGTCACCCGGCCCCAGGTCCTCCTGCTGGATGAACCCCTCAGCGCCCTGGATGAGAACCTACGGATTCGGACTCGCGCCGAACTGCGGAAACTACAGCGGCAGTTTGGCATGACCTTTATCCAGGTGACCCATAACCAGGATGAGGCCTACTCCCTCTCCGATCAAATTGTGGTGATGGATCAGGGCCGCATTGACCAGGTGGGCAGTCCCGATCAAATCTTCGCCCAGCCCCTTTCCCAGTTTGTGGCCACCTTTACCGGGGACAACAACCTCTTCCATGGCACCGTAGCCAGGGTGACTAGGGAGGCGGAGCAGGCCCTGATTGGGCTGGAGGTGCCCCAGCTAGGGATGATTTTCTGTCGGGGTGACGCGCCCCAGGTAGGAGCGACGGGGGCCTGCTGTCTGCGATCGGACGCCCTCACCCTCACCCCCCTGGACAGCCCCGCCGAGGCCCACCCCAGCCCTAACCGATTTACCGCCCGGATTACCGCCGTAGAGTTCACCGGCTACATCACCCGAGTCTTCCTGATCCTAGACGCCAACGGTCAAGAATTGCTGTACAAAGCCCGTACCGCTGACTGGGCCAGGCATGTCTTTCAGGAAGGTGAGGGGGTCACCCTGAGTTGGATGGACCAAGATTGCCGATTCCTGGCCCACTAAGGACCGTTGCCAACGACCCGCACTTCTCTGGTGTCAGGCCAGAACAACACCCTGCCCCTGGAGATTTTTGGCATGACCACCAACGTTACCTCCCCAGCCCTCTACGCCCTGGGTACCCTCACCACCCTCTTTTCCGCCTCCCTGATTCTGCTGAGCTATGCGGCCTACAATCTGGTGTCAAAGCACCAACGAGGCTAGGGTTTGATCACGCTCTAGGGCCGAGGCCGTAGCACCAGCCAGGTGACCGCCAATAGGATCCCCACATAGGTGGCGACAAAGCTCCATTCTGACCAATTGATCGATTCCATAGGTGGGGGAGGGAGGATCGGGGGTGGGTTGAAAGGCTACTGACTCCAACGATCTAGCCAGATCTCTAACTCCGGCGGCAGGGCCAGGCGGCGGCGCTGCTGGCTATGGATACAGACATGGCGGGTAATCGCTTCCGCCGCTAGCTGGAGTGGGTCAGGGCCGTAGAGCCGGTAGCTCAGCTCAAAGCTGCTCCGATCCAAACGGGTAGGGATGAGGTGAACCGTCACCTGGTCACCACAGCGCAGGGGGCGGTGGTAGTTCATGGCGGTGTGGACAATCGGGCAGGCCACCTCACCCCCGCCAAAGAAGCCCCCCAGGTCGATACCGGCGGTCTGCAAGGAGGCTTCGTAGGTACTGTGGCAGAGCACCAACCCCTCGGCGAAATACATCACCCCAGCAGCATCGGTTTGGTGAAACCTGATGGAGTGGGTCAGGCTAAAGGCCACCGTACCTCCAGGCTAGACCCTGTAAGCTTGACCATCGTCCCTAGCTAGCGTTAGGTTGGGCCGGGCGGAAGGGGAAGTCGCTGGGCAGCTCAGAATTAACCGCGTCGCCAACGGCGTGGGCCCTACCCTGACCCAGGGCGATCATGGGATTATTAATAATTTCCAGCAGATTAGCAACGCCGTACTCTAACACCTCTGAGGGATCCATAGCCACCCAACCCTGGCTGGTCAACTGTCTCATCTCAAAGTGCAGGTGGGGGCCAGTGGAGGTACCGGTGCTACCCACCAGACCGATTACCTCTCCCTGCTCCACCCATTCCCCGGGTTGTACCGACACCTGGGAAAGGTGGGCATAGCGAGATTCTAACTGTCCGTCATCATGGCGGAGAATCACGGTCAAGCCATAGCCCCCCATGGGACTGGACACAGCAACTCGACCAGCACGGGTGGCCAGTACAGGAGTGCCAAGGGGAGCCGCCAGGTCCGTCCCGGTGTGAAACCGCCAGCTTTGGTGAATGGGGTGCATACGCCAGCCAAATACCGAGGAAATAGCCGCCGGGATCGATAGGGGGAAAACGTAGGCTTCATTGCCCCGGCGCAGCACGTTGAGGGGCTGCAGGCGGGCATTGAGTTGCTCACGGCTAATGACGGTAGTGCTGCCCAGGCTGACTCCCCGGGGACTGATGGTAACCGGCCCTACCCGAATACCGCGATCGCCAGCGGCACTGGCCCTAGGTGCTTCTGCAGTAGCTCCAGCACAGGCCACACTGGTTTTGTCACCCCTGACGGCGATCTGGCAACCATTGCTGCGGTTGGCAAAAATCACGTCGGGGGTGACCTGGGGGGCTTGGGTAGCCCCTACACCGTAATTAGTAGGGTCGATAAAAACACTGTTGTAACCCGTTGGCACCGCCTCATCGGCGACAATTTCCGTTGGAACTACAGAACCGACCTCGCCACCCACAATAGATACACCCGGTGACAACAGGCTATCCACCATCCTGGTCTCTGAGACCGGGGCGGGAGAGACCAGAGCTGGACTGGGCGGTGGAGAAGCCGGGAGTTGCATGAAGGAGGGTCGGGAAGGGAACTGGCGACGATCAGATAAACGTGGGGACCTGGCCCCAGACATATGGACGGATTGGGAACTAGAGGGTGTCACTAGAGACCGAGTCAGGACAACCCTTCTGCCAGAGCGGTGGGTACTTCCATCGACTGGAGTTAAAACAGTTCCAGTCGACTCTACAGATTCTACACCATCAATATCCCTGGCTTGGGCAGAGGCCAAGTTGTTACCTGTGGAAAGGCAAAGACTACCGGTCAACACCAATAGCTTTATCAGATCCGAAGGTAAACCAGGAGTCTGTTTAACCGTAACCGGTTGAGTAACTACTATAAAATTATCGTTAGAATTCACCATATCTATAATCGCTACCTACTGTAGCCTAAAGTAAATTTACCTGACTCAAACTCTAGGGAGTCCTGATCCTCCGCTGAGGGATCATTGGCCTGTAACTGCAGGTTACCCCTAGTTGACACGCCGATCACCCTGGCCTCGCGGCCATTTATTATAAGGGTTTGCCCTAAATGGGCCATAATTGATTGGTAGGCTTCAATGAAAAGCCTATCACCCCGGGTTTGCCAAAAAAAATACCCTTGAAGTAGCCCATAAAGAACGACTGCCGCAATCCCCTCTAGGGTCTTTAGTACCTCCTGGGGATTTTCGGGGTTAGCTACTTGCTCCAGAGACACGCCACTAGGGGGTACCGAATTGAAACAATTCAGCCCCAAACCGATAACTAGGGTTTCAACGATGGACCCGGAGGTTCGGGCCTCCGCCAAAACACCGCCTAACTTTTTACCCTCAACAGTGATATCGTTAGGCCACTTAACGCGGACCGGTATGCCCAAGTTAATCAAACTGGTCGCCACTCCCCAGACACTGGCGAGGGTAAAATAGGAACTTCGGTTAAGGGCCAGCTCCGGAGCTAAAGCCAGGGAAAGATATAAGCCTCCTGGAGGTGACTGCCACTGACGCCCCCACTGACCTCGCCCTGCCGTCTGCTGGCTGGCGATTAGTACAGTGCCAGGGGCAGCACCGTGTGCCATCATGACTGTCAGAGCACGATTAGTAGAATCGGTATAGGGTAACCAATAAACCTTAAACCTAGGACGCAATGACCGAAAGTCAGACATTACACCCAGGGATTCTGGAGGCCGTAATAACTCCTGATGGAGTCTTGATAAATCCACGTAGATAAATATTATTCCTGAATTTATAAGTAGTATTCCATAATTATTAGCTGTATTGTACCACCCCAATGGTCTCTAGGAAAGTTAAGGTTTAGAGACTACTAAAACTTAACCACATATGCCCTTAGTTTAACCGTTACTTTACAGGGGTTTGCGTCTAAATTTTAACTTTAAGGGTTTTTCCCAACCTGACCCATCCTGATTGCCTTAATCCTATGGCGAATTTTCCTGATCCTCTGACCAGTCCGACCTATTGGTCCCACTGCGGTACCTTGACCGGGATTGGAGTGGGCCCAGGAGACCCAGACCTGATCACCCTGAAGGCGCTCACCTGCCTGGAACAGGCAGCGGTAGTAGCCTACCCGCGGGGCCGCCAGGGAGGGCCAGGACTAGCTCAGCAGATTATCGCCGATCGCCTCGCTCCCCACCAACAGCAATTACCCCTGGATTTCCCCTATGTCTTCGAGGTAGGGATCCTGGAGGATGCCTGGCAGAAAGCGGCTGAGCAAGTCTGGCAAGTGCTCCGCCAGGGGCAGGATGTGGTGTTTGCCTGCGAGGGAGATTTAGGGTTCTACGGCACCTTTACCTACCTGGCCCAGGCCCTTGCCGCCCACCACCCTAACCTGATTATTCGTCGGGTGCCTGGCGTATGTTCCCCCATGGCGGCGGTTAGTGCCCTGGGCATGCCCCTCACCCTACAATCGGATAAGCTGGTTATCCTACCGGCTCTCTACAGTTTGGCCGATTTAGATCAGGCCCTCGACTGGGCAGAGGTGACGGTACTGCTTAAGGTTAACTCGGTCTATCCCGAGATTTGGGCCCTACTCCAGCGTCGTCAACTGCTACAGCAGAGCTCAGTAGTGGTGCGGGCTAGCCAGCCAGGCCAGGAAATCTACCATGACTTAACCCAATATCCTGAGTTACAGCTGCCCTATTTTTCCCTAATGATCATCCGTTGCCGTTGAAATTCGCTAGGCTAGGACAATACTGGCAAGGTTGCCCTTAGCCTTCTAGCTAAAGTCGTCAACTTATTTTGGGTAACAGCACCAGGCCAAAGATTTTACTACGGTAGGAATTTTATTACGGTAGGGGTCAGAGTTCAACAGCCAGTAGTCTGCTTACCGCTTAACCACTGGCTCCTCAATCCCTTGCCCATCACTGCATCCCAACTTAAGTTGATACCCCTTATTTTTCCTCAGTAGACCAGGACAGTGACCCATGAAGACCCATCGCTTAACCCCTATCCCTAACCTGAGCCAGCCCGAGAGTATAGCAGTGCTCCTATCCCTGGTTTTCCATGGTGTCATCTTTGCCGCTGGGCCCTCTTTTTCCAGTCTACAAAGATCGGCTTTGACCCAGGATCTCGGTAACCTATTGGCTCGAAAAGTACCAGTGGTTGAGCTTACCCCTGAAGAGCAAAATCGGTTGCCGGATTTTGATGGTTTTGCCTACTCCCTGGACCCCAGTCAGGGGGATGAACTCCAATCCTTTCCTGGTCTCAAGGACCTCACCGTAGCGCCAACGGTCCCATCCAAACCCCTTGATCCCCTATCCAATCTGGGTTTACCCAAGGCTCCCCTAGGTTCGTCCTCCCTGGGAATTAGCCCCTTCCCCCCCAGCCTGGGACGATCGCTGTTTCTACCCGTTCCTCCCCTGCTGCCCCGTCGCTCCTCCCGTAACCCCGGGCCAACAGATACTGATCGGGCGATCGCTGCCGAGCTAGCTAGACAGTCACAGCAAAATCGCCCGACCCCCGTGCCATCCTCCCCCTCTGTCACCAACCAGGCAGCCAACCCTACCATGGGCAGTAACCCAGCGGATACCCAGCCTGGGGGTACTAACCCTCTGGCGGAACGCTCTAGGGATCTGCGGGCCCGGCTCCAGCACAGCGATGAACAGACCACCGATGCTGAGATTAGCACCGCCAGCCAGGCCTGGCGGCAGTCAGCACAGGAAACCCTGGGGGAAACTCCCCTGACCACCGTCCCTGAACCCCTCACCGTCGAGATCCCCTATGAATTGCGGATTTGCCTAACCCCCCCTCCGGCACCGGGGTTGGTGGGATTGGTCAGGTTGCCCGTAGAGGACCCTGACGATCTGGGTATATCCACTACCCTGCTGAAAAGCACCGGCTACCCCTTCCTGAATGAAACCGCCCTGGAAGCCGTCAAAACTAAAGCTAGCGCTGCCGATCCTCCCCTGTCAGTTGGCACCCTCTACCAGGTGGTGGTGAATGTGAACTATGACAGTAAAACCTGCGTCAGTACCGAAACCCTATTCAAGTCCCGCAGTAATGACCCTTCGCCTCGCCCAGAGGCACCATCCACTGAACCTCGTCCTGGGGACCCAGGGCCTACCCCCTAACCCTCAATCAAAGGGGCTCTACCGCGGTCGTAACCGTTGTCGGCATTGCTCAAGGTGAACTACCTTAGCGGAGTTACCCACAGGGGGGTGGGGTAGGGACAGGTCCAGGCTGACTAGCCGAAACTGCCCCATGAACCCTTGGGCCCGGCGGGACAATTCTATAACCTGGGGGGCCGTATTGGCCATGGGCTGAATCCAACTGACTACCCCATTGACCACCACCAGGTGCTTATCGCGCAAACTGGCACCAACCCCCTGTTCTTGAAAATAAACAATTAGCCGGCGAATGGCCTGGAAGGAAAGGTGTTGGCGGAGTTGACTGATGGTGCGAATTTCTAAAACCTGTTCCCAGGAATAAATGACCTGGTGGTGGGGAGGTAACCCAATCCGGCGGGGGACCACAATGCCGGTTTTCTCCAGGTAGGCCAGACGGCCAGAACTACTGCGGGCCAAAACAATGACATGACGGCGAGGGAACCAATCCATGGCAAGGGCTCCAGGGCTAGCGCTAGATGTGGGGTTGCATATAAGCTAATTTACACTACCCGTCCAGGCTAGTCCGGAGGGTTTCACCCCTAATTGTGGTTAAGGCGCCGTGCTGGGGGCTGGATTAACCTAAAAAATCAGGGTTTTAGTGGGGTTAAATTTTATGACATCGGATTGATGACATCGGAGCTTGACCTAGGGTGTCGCCAGGAGTTAGCGAGGAAACAAACCGCTATAGCAGACAGCAAAGGATTAGGTCTGATAACCCCCTATAGCCGCAGCCACCTGTAACTAAGCAGAAACCAGGGCGAGCTAGAATACCTAGCCAGCCTTTAGCTTTGCCGATCAACTCTGTTTAAGGGTTGTGGCCAGAGCTATAATCAGGAAGCCCGTCACCTCAGCAGTGGAGTATGACCCGTTTGGGTAAGAGATTCGATGGGATAATTTTGCCCGCGAAGAACTAACCAACCCTCACCCCAGACTCCCCCATGGCTTCCCCCCTTGCCCAACTGCGCGATCGCTTTGCCCAGGCCCTGGTGGCTGCCTTTGGCACCGATTGGGCTGACACCGACCCCATGCTGGTGCCCACCACCAATCCGAAGTTTGGTGACTACCAGGCCAACCTGGCCCTGGCCCTGGCTAAACCTCTAGGTCAAAATCCCCGTCAGATTGCCAGCCAACTGGTGGCCCACCTGCAGGTGGAGGACCTCTGTGACCCACCGGACATTGCCGGGCCAGGGTTTATTAACCTGCGGCTGAAAACCCGCTACCTGGAGGATACCCTGCGGGCTTGCCAGGCCGATTCCCGACTGGGCATTACCCCCACCCCCCAGCCCCAACGGGTGATTGTGGATTTCTCCAGCCCCAACATTGCCAAGGAAATGCATGTGGGCCATCTCCGATCCACCATTATTGGCGACTGTATTGCCCGCATTCAAGAGTTCTTAGGCCATCGGGTGTTACGCCTTAACCATGTGGGGGACTGGGGTACCCAGTTTGGCATGCTAATCACCCACCTGGAGGAGGCCTGCCCCGAGGCCCTGGAGGCCGGCTCGGCCCTGCCCATTGGGGACCTGGTCAGTTTCTACAAACAGGCCAAACAGCGCTTTGATCAGGAGGAGGAGTTCAAGCAGCGATCCCGCCAGGCGGTGGTGGCGCTGCAATCGGGGGACCCCAGAGCCACCCAGGCCTGGAAACTGCTCTGTGATCAATCCCGCCAGGAGTTTGAACACATCTACCAGCGCCTCGACATTGTCCTTGAGGAGCGGGGGGAGTCCTTCTATAACCCCGGTCTTCCCCAGGTGGTGACGGACCTGGAGACCCTGGGGCTGCTGGTGGAAAACGAAGGCGCCCGGGTGGTGTTCACCGAGGGGTTCACCAATAAGGAGGGCCAGCCCCTACCCCTGATCATTCAAAAATCCGATGGCGGCTACAACTACGCCACCACCGATCTAGCGGCGATCCGTTACCGCATTCAGGTGGATGGCGGCGATCGCCTGCTCTACGTGGTGGATGCCGGCCAGAGCACCCACCTGGCCCAGGTCTTTCAGGTGGCCCGCAAAGCCAACTGGGTGCCCCCCCAGGTGAGCCTCACCCACGTTCCCTTTGGAGTGGTGCAGGGGGAGGATGGCAAAAAGTTTAAAACCCGATCGGGGGATACGGTGCGCCTCAAGGATTTACTTGACCAGGCGGTGATCCGGGCCCGGGCTGACCTGGAAGCCCGCCTGGAGGCGGAAAACCGGCAGGAATCAGCGGCCTTTATCCAAACCGTCGCTGAAACCGTAGGCCTGGCGGCGGTCAAGTACGCCGACCTGAGTCAAAATCGCACCAGCAACTACATCTTCAGCTACGACAAAATGTTGTCCCTCCAGGGCAACACCGCCCCCTACCTGCTCTATGCCTACGTGCGAGTCCAGGGGATCAGCCGTAAAGGGAACATTGATTTCGACCACCTGACTCCCGAGGCTGGCCTTCACCTGGAAGCCGGCGAAGAACAGGTACTGGCCCGCCACCTGCTAGAGCTAGAACAGACCCTGGTGGAGGTGGGGGAAACCCTCTACCCCAACCAATTGTGCCTTTATCTGTTTGAACTCAGCCAGAAGTTTAACCAGTTCTACGATCGCTGCCCGGTGTTGCAGGCTGAAGGCCCCCAACGCACCTCCCGACTGATCCTCTGCCACCTCACCGCCAGCACCCTAAAACTGGGTCTCTCCCTACTGGGGATCTCGGTCTTAGAACGGATGTGAGATAGACCCTGGGGTCAGCCTCTTAATGCTTGACACCCAAGTGGTTGAGTTGGGATAATAAAAAGCTGTTTGTTAAGGCTCGGACCAGGTTTAAAGTTGCCAGTCTCCCTGCGGAGATCCTGGGGTAAGCACCTGTACGGCTGATTATTGAGGATATTATGACCTACGCAATTGTGGCAACGGCTGGTAAGCAGCTGCGGGTAGAACCGGGCCGCTTCTACGACATTGATCGGCTGGCGGTGGAAGCCGAGGGCCAGGTTACCCTGGATCAGGTACTATTTATCAACCACGACGGCGAGGCGCTGGTGGGTCAACCCCTGGTGGCTGGCGCTACCGTGACCGGCACTGTGGTCAGTCACCTGCGGGGCCGCAAGGTGATTGTTTATAAGATGAAACCCAAGAAAAAGACCCGTAAAAAGCAGGGACACCGCCAGGAACTAACCCGTCTGATGATCGACGGGATTCACCTGAACGGACAGGCGATCGCCGGCACCCCTGGTCAGACAACCTCCACTCCGGTAGAGACGGTCACCGCCACTATTGTTATCGATGCCCCCCCCACCGCCGACACCCCCGATAGCGATAGCTAACCTGACAACACCGGCTAAGATTTTCTAGTAGAGAAAGGAACTCACCATGGCACATAAAAAAGGGACAGGCAGCACCCGTAACGGCCGCGACTCTAATTCCAAACGATTGGGGGTTAAGCGTTACGGTGGTCAGGCGGTGCGCGCTGGCAATATTCTGATTCGGCAACGGGGCACCAAGGTTCACCCCGGTGAAAATGTAGGCCGGGGGGGAGATGACACCCTTTTTGCCCTGGTGGATGGGGTGGTCACCTTTGAACGTCGGGGCAAGGCCGGTAAAAAAGTGAGCGTCTACCCAGTGAGTTGATTTGGCTTCGCCTTGTCTGCAAGGGCCCTGGGCAAATTGTCCACGGCCCTTTAATTTTTTTATAGTTTATTTATAGCTTCCGCCCTGTTGCCCAGGACGTAGATCAGCCAGCACCCTGGCTACCCCTAGGCCTTTTAGCTGGACTGGGGGCGAGGCCAGGCCCTCTAGCCCTGGAAGGGCTCAGGCCTCTAGTAGCGAATCCGGGGATCGATATAGGCACTGAGCATATCAATGGCGATGCTAATCAGCGCCACAATCAGGCCAAAAAAGACCATTAACCCCTGCACCACTGGGTAGTCGCGCTGGGTAATTGCTTCGTAGAGGCGGTTAGCCAGACCCGGCCAGGAAAAGGTCACCTCCGTTAGCACCGCTCCCCCTAGCATGGCTGCAAAGGTGAGGCCCAGGATGGTCACCACCGGAATCAGGGCATTCCTCAGGGCATGCACCAGCACTACCCGGTATTCAGGAATACCCCGAGCCCGGGCTGCCTCCACGTAATCCGAGGCCAGGGTTTGCTTTAAGTTAACCCGTACCATGCGCTCAAACACCCCGCTAATCAAAATCCCCAGGGTGAGGCTGGGTAGGGCCAGGTAGTAGAGGCTGGTGGCAAAGGCGACCGGATCGAGGGAGAGCAAGCTATCGATCAGGTACAGACCGGTGGACCCGACCGGTGGATCGGCCCGCAGGGGATAACGGGTGCCAATGGGGAACCAGCGCAACTGGACGGCGAAGACCAACTGCAAAATCATGCCAAACCAATACATGGGAATGGCGTAGGTAATGATGCCAAACAATCGCCCCCCGGCATCTAGGGCAGTATTGGGACGGGTGGCCGCCAGGGAACCCACGGTCACCCCCACCAGGGCCGCCACCACCAGGCCAGCGCAGGCTAGCTCCACCGTGGCGGGGAAATGGGCCTGAATAATCTGCCAAACCGTTTGTCCCTGGGTGGCCAGGGACGTACCCAGATCGAAACGCAGCAAGTGCTCCAGGTAGGTCAGATATTGTATCCAGAGGGGCTGATCGAGGCCCAGCTGACTACGGAGCTGATCCTTGGCGGCGGCGGGGGCCCGGGCACCCAAGAGGGCATCTACTGGATCTCCGGGGCTGGCCCGCATCAACAAAAAGACGATGGTGGTAATCGTCCAGATCATCAGGGGGGCTAGCAGCACCCGGGTGAGGAGGTAGTAACGCAGGGCAGCGGATCGAGCCATGGTAAACCGGTTTTCCTTACCTATTCTTCTTCGCCCTCTGCGCTGCTAAGGAGTTCCCCCGTATCATTAGCACTCAGATCAGGCAGGGCGGGGTCCTCCCGCAAGGCTGGGGGCACCACCGCCACCGCCGCGATCGCATCTTCTTCGTCTAGCCGTTGTAGCCGTACGCCGGTGGCGGGGCGAGACTGGACCGAAATATCATTAACGCGCTGGCGAATAATAATGCCCCGGTTAGTCACCAGCATCAACTCGTCACCATCATTGACCACCCGCAGGGCCGCCAGGGTATCGTCCTGTTTGCGGAACTTAATGGCTGTCAACCCCAAACCAGCTCGGTTTTGTAGGCGAAACTTGGTTACCGGCACCCGCTTACCCAACCCCGAGGCGGTAATCACCAGGACCCAGGGACCGCTCTCACTGTCGGGGCTGAGGCTATCGTCGTCCTCCTCACCGGCCCGCACCAGGGCTTCTACCACCTGGCTAGGTAAGATATCCATGCTAATCAGCTCATCCCCCGACCGCAGGGACATGGCCTTAACCCCCCGGGTGGGCCGCCCCAGGGGCCGCAGTTGGTCATCATCGGTTTTAAAGTGGATGGCCATACCCCGCCGGGAACCAATCAAAATACTATCGGTGGTGCGGGCCAACCGTACCCAACGCAACTGATCCCCTTCCTCCAGGGAGATGGCGATCAGCCCATTGGTACGGATGTTACTAAAGGCAGAAAGGGCAGTTTTCTTGACGTAACCCCTGCAGGTCAACATCACCAGGTACTCTTCATCAGTGAACTCGGGTACCGCCAGCACGGAGGTGATGGACTCCTCCACGGGGATGGGTAGCATCTGGACCATGGGCACCCCTCGGGCCGCCCGGGAACCCTCCGGCACCTGGTAGGCCCGCAGGCAATAGGTAACACCACGATCGCTAAAGAACAGGATGTGATCGTGGGTGTAGCAGGTGATAAAGTGCTGGACTCCATCATCCTCCTTCATCTTAGTGCCGGCCTTGCCGCGGGTGGCCCGACTCTGGGCCTCGAAGGTGGTGACGGGCATGCGCTTGATGTAGCCCTGATCCGTCACCAGGATCACTACCTGCTCGTTGGCGATCAGGGAAATGTCCGTGAGTTCGCCATCCTCCACCTCAATCACCGTGCGCCGAGGGTCATGATGCTTGGCCCGCAGGTCCTCAAGTTCCTGAATAATCAGCTGGAGAACTCGCTCCCGCCGGGCCAGGATATCCTCTAGGTCAGCAATTTTAAGGACCAACTCGGCGTGTTCCTCCTCCACCTTATGGGTCTCCAGGGCGGTGAGGCGGCGCAACTGCATCTGCAGAATAGCATCGGCCTGCAGTTCTGAAAGACCATACTGGTCCATCAGGCCCTGTTTAGCGCTGGGGGTATCGGCCGCCCCACGAATCAGGGCAATAATCGCATCCAGATTAGCCAGGGCGATTAGATAGCCCTGGAGCAGGTGATCCCGTTCTTGGGCCTTGCGCAGCTCGTACTGGGTGCGGCGGACAATGGTTTCAATGCGGAAGTCAAGAAAGACCTCCAACATCCGTTTTAGGCCCAGGGTCTGGGGCTCCCCATTAACCAGGGCTAGCATATTGACGCCGAAGTTGTTTTGCAGTGGGGTCTGCTTGTAGAGGTTATTGAGCACCACCCGGGGGTAGGCATCCCGCTTTAGCTCAATAACGATGCGCATGCCGTCCCGATCGCTCTCGTCACGAATATCGGCGATACCGTCCAGCTTGCGCTCGTTCACCAGCTCAGCAATCCGTTCGATCATGCCGGCCTTATTGGTCTGGTAGGGAAGCTCGGTAATAATAATCGCCTCCCGGTCTGGCCGAGCCCGGTGTTCAATGGTTTCAATGCCAGCCACCCCCCGCATGGTGATGGACCCGCGCCCGGTGATGTAGGCATCACGGATACCACTGCGGCCCAGGATCTGGCCACCGGTAGGAAAATCAGGACCGGGAATAATCTCCATCAACTGGGCGGTGGAGAGGTCGGGGTTTTCGATCAGGGCAATGACCCCGTCAATCAACTCCTCCGGATTGTGGGGGGGGATGTTGGTGGCCATCCCCACGGCGATACCCGAAGATCCATTCAGCAGCAGTTGGGGAAGGCGGGAGGGCAGTACCACGGGCTCCTGTTGGGAGCCATCGAAGTTGTCTACGAAGTCAACGGTCTCCGCCTCAATATCTTGGAGCAGGGAATCACTGGCCAGGGACTGGAGGCGGCATTCGGTGTAACGCATGGCCGCCGGTGGATCGTTGTCAATCGATCCGAAGTTACCGTGGCCGTTGATCAGGGGCGATCGCATGGAAAAGTCCTGGGCCATGCGCACCAGGGCATCGTAAACGGCGGTGTCACCATGGGGGTGGTACTTACCCAGCACCTCCCCCACCACCCGGGCGCACTTTCGAAAGGGGCGATCGGCGGTCAACCCCAATTCATGCATGGCGTACAAAATCCGACGATGCACCGGCTTGAGCCCATCCCTGGCATCGGGCAGGGCCCGGCCAACGATGACGCTCATGGCATACTCCAGGTAGGAGCGGGACATTTCGTTGCGCAGGTCAGTGGGGACGATCCGCTCTTCTGGGGTTGCCATCGCCGAAAAAACTCCATGGTATGGAATGGTGTTGCTTTGCCCAGAGGGCTCTGGACAGAGCTAACCGGTCAAAACAAAGTCTGGGCAGGTTTTTGACTGGCCTCCTTCGAGGAGGTCCGAGGTGCGCCAGCCCCAAGCTATAAAGCGCCAGTCAGATTCCCCTGGGGAGGGGCTGAATAGCGCTTGAAAACTTGATTCTTAAGGAACTCATACCATGCTATTCTAGCACAAATCTACTGGTAAACCGATCGCCGGATCGGGCTGGAGGGCAGGATGGATCCAATCAGCCAGGGTCCACCAGGGGCATCAGGTGGGTGACGGCTTTTTGGATAAAGACCTTGAGGATGGCCTCCCGCTGGTTGAGCTGAAACTGCTCACTGACCACGGCGGCCATACCCCCATCCCCCCAGTTTTGGTTGTGGCGAAAGTATTCGCTAAAGCTTTTCCCGGCGATGCGGGTCAGGTAGGCGCCACTGGCCGCCTTCAGGGCTCGCCCCCCCAGGGCGGTGACCAGATTGGTTTGCAGCCCCAGGGCCAGTAGATCCACACTACCCTTGATCAACCCCAGGCCCCCCAGGGTTTTGGCCAGGGATAGGGCCAGGCTTTTACCCTCCTCCAAACTGACCCTACAGCCATAGACCTGACTGAGTTCCACCACCATCTGGGCATTAATGGCGGCGGTGGCTAAAAAATCCAGACCGGGCAGGGGAGTAACCGCAATGGCGGCGGCCCCTAACCACTGGTAGCGATCAATGATTTGATCGGCCTGGCGCTGGCGCTGTTGGTCCAGAAGTTGTCGAGCCCTTTCCCCTAGTTGCTGAGATTGCAGGAGAATGGTATCTGCAATCAGGTCATCCCCCTCTGCCCTGAGGATATCGGCCATCCGGGCCAGCAAGGAATCCAGGTTAGGGGCCCGCTGCAGCCAGCCACCCCCCACCTGGGGCAGGGGCTTGGGGTCGGCAGCAATGGCCAGAATGTCTGGGGGAGTTAGGGGCGGCACTAACCGCGATCGCAGGTGAGCCAGCAGAACCTCTAGATCGGCGCTGGGGTAGCGATCGGCCTTGTTGAGGACCACCACCAGCCGCTTGCCCAGGGCGAGTAAATCCTGCAGCAGGGTAAATTCCCCCTGGTGCAGATCGTTATCAACCACAAACAAAATCAAGGCCGCCTGGGTGGCGATCCGGCGGGCCACCTGCTCCCGATCTCGCCCGGCTACGCCCGGCTCCGCCAACCCCGGCGTGTCAATCAACCAGAGGGGGTAGGGCACGGAGGGTAACTGCCAGGGATAGCGGTGTTCTGCCTGGGTGGTGCCCAGGGCTGGCCCCACCAGACCCACCGGGGCCCCCACTAGACTATTAATCAGACTGGTTTTACCAGCAGCCCCCACCCCAAAGACAGCAATGGTCAAATCTCCCCTGGCCATGGTGGCTTGCAAATCCGCCGCTGCTGCCCCCAGGGCCTGCTGAGCCACCCGATCCTGGAGACCTTCCACCTGACGCTGCACCGCCCCCAGATTAGCCCAGGCCGCCTCCGATCGCTGCTCTGGTACTGAGGGGGAGGATCGCCGGAGAGGCCGCAGAAACAACCAGAAGTAGTAACCAGCCGCAACCAGGATGGCCAGCATCAGCGCCAGGAAAAGCAGCAAGACCAACCGCCCTAACCAGGGGGAAAGCAGCGCTAGGGTTTGGTAAATCCGCACCATAGCATCCCCCACCACCAGAGCCGCCACCAACAGCCCTAGTAGCACTGCTATAACGATTAACCATTGCCATCGCCCCATGGTTAGCCTTACTACCGCCTTCGAGCCGGAATTTAGGGATGGTTAGCCGGCTGGGCGGCTTCGCCTCTATGCTATCGCGTCTGGGCCCAGGGGCAATCAGTTCATGCCTCATCTGCACACGAAAAACCGAGCCCCAGGTCAACCAGGGCTCCGCCTTGACACTATTGACCCCTTTTTATAGGGGATTGTGATAAAAACCAGACCCTTTACCCTTACCAGGTCGCCGGCCTTCTCCGTTACCTCGACTGTCTGAGTCGCCCTTATTGCCCTCTCCCTGGGGACGGGCCTTATTTACCTTCAGCTGACGATTCAGCCATTCGGCGCCATCTAACTCTTCAATGGCCTTATCTTCACTAGCCTCATCGGCCATATCCACAAAGGCAAAGCCTCGCTTACGCCCTGTTTCCCGATCGACTGGCAAGCTAATGCGGGACACCTCGCCATATTCAGCAAAGACTTCCCTAATGTCGTCCTCAGAAGCCTGAAAGGATAAATTCCCAATGTAAATAGTCACAACTTTCTCCGAACCGAAATGCAAAGACAAACTACCCGGCTAGGTAAGGACATTGTCCAAAATAGATCTGGCAATGCCTAAGCCTGATATTTTAAGCTATCATAGCTGATTGATCTGGGGTTGATAGTAGTCCACCTGACATGTCAGACTTGTTTTTATAAAAAAATATCCGGTGTCAAGGCAGGGATTAGGGGAGACTGCCGGGTGAACCAGGCGAGGCAGGGCCCAATTACTGTTAATTGTCTAATCGTCGGGGAACTGCCAACAGGCGATCGCCTCAACCCGACGGCTGCCGCAGGTACAGGGCTCAGGGCCAGAGGCAACCCAGGTGGCATCGCAGTCACGGCAGTGGCAAAGAACGTTATTTAAGTTAGCCTGGGCCAGGCCAAAGTGCCATCGCTCCAGTTCTTCGGGGGTGAAGTAGGAAGGGTTATCTGCCATGGCTAAGGAAAAAGGGTGAGATCGACCACCCTAACTATAGCTTTGGCCAGCCCCCTGAGGACAGCGTTGATCGGCTAAAGCCCGCCGTGGGAGGTGTTCTGGCTCACTCCCGCCCCCCTGGCGGTGGCGATAGCTCTAATTATGCTAAGCTAAGTAACATAATTTAGGGCCGTGGCCGTAGTCCACAGAGTCCGGCTGGGGGCTGGCTACTGCCCAATAGTTCGGTTCAGGGTTATTAGATATATCAGACCCCTGTCCGTAGTTGGGCTCTAGACAACTTAACCAGGTTTAGGACTTAGCTCTGCGGGTGTAGTTTAGTGGTAAAACCTTAGCCTTCCAAGCTAATGATGGGGGTTCGATTCCCCCCACCCGCTTGAATTCTCTTTATGCCCTGAGGGCCCTATGGAGTGACTATTTTGGTCCAGAGATCAGGTGACTTGACCATTTTGGACAATCTTCTAATACCTAAAGCAACTGCATCTTAGTGGTACCGGTCAATAGCGCAGCCCTCACTCCATGGCCCGGGGAGGTCCAGGGGAAGCTATATGATATACCCCAGAAACTGTACAGGGGAATAAGATAGAATCGCTGCTCCAGGCTATTGTGGCCAGGGGTCAGTGCCCTTAGCTTAATATCCACCCTAGGAGGTTGCACAATCACGCCAACCTCCGACTCCTGGTCACTTTGACCTATAGCCGTAGCCTGGGTAAACGGGCGAAAGTGGAACATCTATGACACTGGCTGCGGCAGGACGTTACTTACCATACCTGTGCGGAATCTAGGCCATAACTTCGGCTAGCGGCTTGTAGGGAATTTTCCAGTTCAGAGGATGGGCAAAGTGCCTGGTGCCCCTTCAACCAGACCGATAGGCTAGAACCAGTGCTGTGGGGTTGACCGGTGACTGACCTGACTGGAGAGCCTCTACCCCCCGGGAATGGGGTGGTGTATACTCGGGCACCAGACCCTTGAGGTGGCTGAGGACAGCAGCCCTATTGTTCTCAGACGTGGCCTGCAACAGTTCTGTGAGTAGAGGCTCCAACCTTGACCAGGGGATAAAGGGTTCCTGGCTGGCGTAAATTTGCCGATGGCAGGTGGGTTGGATATTATCCCCAGAAATCAGCAGCTCTTCATAGATCTTCTCCCCGGGTCGGGTGCCGGTGATTTTGATGGCGATATCCTCCTCTGGCACCAAACCACTGAGATGAATCATTTGGGTGGCCAGGTCATAGATCTTCACCGGTTCCCCCATATCCAACAAAAACACCTCACCCCCCTGGGCCAGGGCCCCCGCCTGAATCACTAAACGGGCGGCCTCAGGAATGGACATGAAATACCGGGTAATCTCGGGGTGGGTAAGGGTGATAGGCCCTCCTCTGGCAATCTGGTCTTGAAACCGGGGCACTACCGACCCACTACTGCCCAGCACATTGCCAAAGCGAACGATGGTAAAACAGGTCTGGGTGTCGGGTCGGGCGGCCAGGGCCTGAATGATCAGCTCCGCCACCCGCTTGGTGGTGCCCATGATATTGGTGGGGCGCACCGCCTTATCGGTGGAAATTAAGACAAATTGTTCTACCCCATGGGCCAGGGCACTGCGGGCGGCGGAGAGGGTACTCTTGACATTATTTTCCACCCCCTTAACGATATTACTTTCTAGCAGGGGTACGTGTTTATAGGCGGCGGCGTGGTAGAATACCTCTACCTGATGCTGATGGAGCACGGAGCTCAAATAGGCTTCATCGGCAACATTGCCCAGGTAGGGAATGCAGGGAATGTCGGGGTAGGCTTCGCTGAGCTCCTGATGAATTTGGTATAGGGCAAATTCATTCAACTCGTAGAGGAGCAGAGAGCGGGGATGCTGCAGAATAATTTGACGACATAGTTCTGAACCAATTGACCCGCCGGCCCCGGTAACCAGGACAACCCTGCCATAGGTTTGTTTGCGCAACAGGGCTAAATCGGGGGCAACCTGTTCCCTGCCGAGCAGGTCAGCAATGTCAATATTACGGATTTGATTAATCTTTGCCTGGCCTGCCAAGATATCTCCCAGACTAGGCACAGTCTTGACTGGAATTGAAGCCTGTTGGAGTTTACTAACAATGTCCCGCCGCACCTTGGGATCTAGGGAGGGTAGGGCCAGGACCACCAGGTCAAAAGCTTGATTAGCCCATAGGGCTTTTATCTTGGAGTAAGAATAAACTGGAAAACCGTTTATATTGGCATGGCGATGCAGGTCAGGGTTATCGTCAATGAACCCTATAATGCGGTAATTCAGATTATTTCTCAGCATCTGAAGCAACTCTGAGCCGGCCTCACCAGCCCCATAAATTAACAGCCTTTGGGGCTCGATAGCGGCTTTCAGACGCTGATAGAACCGCAGAAGCTTGAGAAGAGTCACCCGCAGACCCAGGGTCGATGCCAGGCTGAGGATGGCGGAAATGAAGATAACGGAGAGGCCCAGACCCCAGCTGGGGATCTGGAAGCGGCAGAACAGGAGAACGGCTGAACTGAGGACGAGCGCCTGGCCAATACTACGCAAATAGGTTGTACTGGAGTATCTCAATATTGGCCGATACACCCCGCAGATCTGGAACGCGGCGAATTGGCTGATCACGACTACAACGACAGGCCAGGGATTTTGGGAGAGAATCGCGAGGGCCTCAGGCCACTGGTCATAGCGCAAAACCGTGGCCAGCACAATAGAGACCATAAACATAGTCAAATCCATGGTACTTAAAACTATCTGCCGGTTTCTACGTCGTGATGTGAGTAGATATTGACTAAGACGATCCAGCAAAGACTTGAAGTAGGCCATAGTTAAACAACTAAAACTGGCTCGATGGAGACAGCGCTAAAGAAAGTAATGTTGTACGGTTATAAACAGCTTTCGGTTGAGATTTTTCAATCTGTGAAATATGATTTAAGTTAGCAAGGACTGGTAATTGATAAATAGATTTGAATCAGAATTTAATTGAAACTTTACGACCTCATTAAAGAGAAAACCCTAACTTACCAGAGCGGAGGCAAGGATAATTAAGCAGGTCGAAGTAATTATCCTGCGTTACATTAAAAACTCATAAACTAAACCATAAGCCTTTCAGCCCTCAGCTAGCATAACTTTATTATACCCACCTACCTAGGCTTACCACTATCTGTTTAAGTATATTATATGTCAGTGATCAACGCCCGACCGGTTTCACTAAAAACTTCATGGTAATCACAATATTGCTGACTTAAATTAACTGAACCTATATTTCAAAGCCTTGCCCCTACCAGGTTTTGGGAATAGAGGCGGGGTTCTTGAGGATCACCCGGAGGACCATAGGGTTTCCCATTCGAGTGAAGTACAGGCAAGGGGCCTAAACCCCTTGTTAGCAGGGATACTGCACACTCCATCCGGTCAAGAATTGCTATATTAATGGGGTGAAAAGCTAAAAAAGGCAGAGATATAGTCACGGCCCACCGGCCTGGACCTTCACCGATGTCTTTAAGGCATCACGGCATCATCACCAACGATGACTTCCCCGTCGTCATCCTGGCGGTCAGCCCCGACAGCGTTCTAACCATCGCAACGGCACCAGTGGTAATGAGACCCTCACAGGGGATGACCAGAAGACCCTACTGCCCACTCCCTATTCCCTAGCCCTGCGCCTAAAGAAATCCCCTACTCCCCTGTCTGGGGTTAGAGATTATCGACCGCTTCGGCGTAACTGTAGACCTCAATACCCAGGGTCTCGGCCACGGGTCGGGCGCGGTCATCCACCAATCAGTAACCTGAGCGAGGAGCGACAACTGATTATTCGCCTATTTGGACCACCGGTTGAGCGGTATTACTACGCATCTGGCTAATCATTTGTCAACCTGCGGAATGTAGGATAGAGCCCTATGGGCACAGATTTAGAAAACCTTTTCTGTAATCATCACACTTTTTATCACTTAGAGCAGGATACGGATTTTTTGGCAGCACAAATCACCCCGGGTTGGGGAACCCGGGGTGATGGGGGAGGAAGAGGGGCGCAGGGCGGATGAGAAAAGCCCTCGACGGGGTGAAAGGCTTGAAAAGGCAAAGATATAGCCGCCGCTAGAACCCTTACCGGAGTGCCTTACGCCCCCTAAAAGGCAGAACTATAGAATCTAGGGGGGTAGGATGGGCAAAGGGCTTGAGCCCGTGCCCATTAGGACAAATTATCCTCAGCTACGTTAGCGATCGCGCTGCGCTTTGCCAGACCCCGGTTGCTTGGATAAGAAACCTCCTATGGGTGAGGGGGGCGATGGAAAGAGCTACTGACTACTGACTACTGACTACCCTCCCCTGCGGCGCAATACTAGTCCTGCTGATGGGAAAACTGGTAGGCACCTACAAAGGCCAGCATAATGGCTACCGCCAGTAACACCGGAATGGTATACCAGGGAAATTGGGCCAGGGGTTTATAGGCGGCGGCCCGCAGTCCCAGAGTGGTGTAGGTCAGGGGTAGCAGGTACACGATCACCTTCAGCAGCGCCGGTAGGGTAGCCGGATCAAAGAAGGTACCCCCCAGGAAGGACATGGGCACAATCAGAAAGTTATTAAACAGTCCCACACTTTCCAGGGACTTAACATTCAACCCCACGATTACCCCTAAGCCGGCAAACACAGCCGCATTCAGGGCCACCAGCAGCAGAAACAGGGGGTTGAGAAAGCCCCAGACCTGGCCGGTAAAGATCACCGCCACCAAAATCACCGAGGCGGCGGTCATCAGACCCCGCACAATTCCCGCTAGCATCTTGCCCAGGTATAGGGCCAGGGGATGGACCGGATAGAGCAACATCTCCTCAAAGGTTTTGGTGAACAGGCGATCGCCGCAAATCGAAAAGGTAGTGCCGCCAAAGCTAATCACCATGGAGGAGAGGGCCACCATCCCCGGCAGAATAAATTCCAGGTAGGTATCCCCTGCCGAGGGGGTGGCCACCTGATCAATGGCGCTGCCCAGCCCCAAACCAAAGGCCAAAATATAGATCAGCGGCGAGACCAACCCGGAGGCCGCCACCTGGGGAATCCGCACCCGCAGATCTAACCAGTCGCCCCAAAAAACCGTCAGGGTGTCAGCCCAGAGGGTACGGAGGGGTAGGGAGAAACGGCTAGACCGACGGGGAATGGAAAGGGTTGGGGTCACGAGATTATCCTGCAGAGTCATGCAATATTTCTTAATTTTATTACCTTCTGGGTACGGCTGGATGGGAGAAGTTCGGCAAACCACACCTGGGAAAGAATTGTCTGTTTCCCCAGTGGTTGGCTAAATTAGCACTCAGGGGATGAGAGTGCTAACTGCCCTCCCCTCCCCTAAATGATCAATCTCATGACCTAGAGTTTTGGAGGAAAACTATGGCCGCTGTTACCCTCAGTGTGTCAACCGTAAAGCCCCTGGGCGATCGCATCCTGGTGAAGGTTAGCGAAGCGGAGGAAAAGACCGCCGGTGGTATTCTCCTGCCGGATACCGCTAAGGAAAAGCCCCAGGTAGGGGAAGTGGTGCAGGTGGGCCCCGGCAAGCGTAATGATGACGGATCCTACCAAGCCATGGAAGTCAAGGTAGGCGATCGGGTGCTCTACTCCAAGTACGCCGGCACCGACATCAAGCTAGCCAGTGAGGAGTACGTGCTGCTGCGGGAATCCGACGTGCTGGCGGCCCTGGCCTAGGGCCGCGATGCACCTGTAATTGAGTTCAATACCATAACACTGCAAGGAGACTAGTTAACCTATGGCTAAAACCATCACCTATAACGAAGATGCCCGCCGTGCCCTGGAGCGGGGCTTTGATATCCTGGCCGAAGCGGTGGCCGTGACCCTGGGTCCCAAGGGCCGCAATGTGGTACTGGAGAAAAAGTTTGGCGCCCCCCAGATCATCAACGATGGAATCACCATCGCCAAGGAAATTGAGCTGGAGGACCATATTGAAAATACCGCCGTTTCCCTACTCCGCCAGGCGGCTTCTAAGACCAACGACGCCGCTGGCGATGGCACCACCACCGCCACGGTGCTTGCCCACGCCATGGTGAAGGAAGGGCTGCGCAACGTGGCCGCCGGGGCCAATGCCATCTCCCTGAAGCGGGGCATCGATAAGGCCACGGCCTTTCTGGTGGACAAGATCGCTGAGCACGCCCGTCCCGTGGAGGATTCCAAATCCATCGCCCAGGTGGGGTCGATCTCCGCCGGTAACGACGATGAGGTCGGCGCCATGATTGCCGACGCCATGGATAAGGTGGGCCGCGAAGGGGTGATTTCCCTGGAGGAAGGCAAGTCCATGACCACCGAACTGGAGGTGACCGAGGGCATGCGCTTTGACAAGGGCTATCTTTCTCCCTACTTTGTCACCGACACCGAGCGCATGGAGGCGGTGCTGGAGGACCCCTACATCCTGCTCACCGACAAGAAAATTACCCTGGTGCAGGACCTGGTGCCGGTGCTAGAACAGGTGGCTCGATCTGGCAAACCCCTGATGATCATTGCTGATGACATCGAGAAGGAGGCCCTGGCCACCCTGGTGGTGAACCGCATGCGGGGGGTGCTCAACGTAGCGGCGGTGAAGGCCCCGGGCTTTGGCGATCGCCGCAAGGCCATGCTGGAGGACATTGCCGTCCTCACCGGCGGTCAGGTAATCAGCGAAGACACCGGCCTCAAGCTAGACAACGTCAAGGCGGATATGCTGGGGCAGGCCCGTCGCCTCACCATCACCAAGGACACCACCACCATCGTGGCGGAAGGCAATGAGCAGGATGTCAAGGCCCGTTGTGAGCAAATCCGTCGTCAGATCGATGAAACCGAGTCCAGCTACGACAAGGAAAAGCTGCAGGAGCGCCTGGCCAAACTCTCCGGCGGTGTGGCAGTGATCAAGGTGGGGGCCGCCACCGAAACCGAAATGAAGGACCGCAAACTGCGCCTGGAGGACGCCATCAACGCCACCAAGGCGGCGGTGGAGGAGGGCATCGTGCCCGGCGGTGGCACCACCCTGGCCCACCTGGCCCCCCAACTAGCGGATTGGGCCAGCGCCAACCTCAGCGGTGAAGAGCTGCTGGGGGCCCAGATCGTCACCCGCGCCCTCACCGCTCCCCTCAGCCGCATTGCGGAAAATGCAGGGGTGAATGGGGCGGTGATCGTCGAGCAGGTGAAGGCTAAGGAGTTCAATGTGGGCTACGATGCCGCTATCAACCAGTTCGTTGACATGTTTGAGGCGGGGATTGTGGATCCGGCTAAGGTAACTCGCTCTGGACTGCAAAACGCCGCTTCCATCGCCTCCATGGTGCTCACCACCGAGTGTATCGTGGTGGACAAGCCCGAACCCAAGGCACCGGCGGCTGGCGCTGGGGCTGGCATGGGGGGCGGTGACTTTGACTACTAGAACCATCTATAACTTTAACTAGCCAAAGAGGGATGGAGTTAACTCCATCCCTCTTTGGCCTTAACCTCTGCATAGGGTTGATTGACTAGATCTACTTGCTGAAGATCCTTGAATAGATATCGTACCAATCATTTAAATTGTCACTAAGTGTGACAAGAAATAATCGAGGATTAAGGCTATTAATTAAATAGGTCGCCATCTAAGTATCTGGAACAGCAACGATATTAAATACTTCCCTACCCGTAGAGTCCGTTGCGGGAGTGACGAAGATCACATGATTAAATAAATGGAGTTTCGCACTCCCCGTCCGGTTTGAACCGGATGAAACGTCAAACTTTATGTCATTTTCATATTTCTCGAGCTTTGTTGAAGATTGAACAAAGAAAGAGAGTGCCTTGTTGTTGACTGACAGAATTTTTCCTAATTCTCTGGAGTATCGGTAAGAAATTGGAGTTTCGGGGATTGACTTTTTAGGTAGGTTAGTGCAACTAGTAATGAGGAGGTGTGAGGTGATGAGGAGTTGTGAGGGTGCTGGAGTGATTGCATCATTACCGTCTATTCCTTACAGCGCGGAGTTGAGTTACTATTTAGACGGATGGTTGTTTTTAGAAGGTCGAGTGTAATAGCTAGAGTACAGTAGCTATTACGTGATCTCACACCCCCTGTAGGGCCGCACTGACACCACCACTTATGCAATATTTTCGGCGATTTCATCCTTCTGCCCCTTTTTCCTTCGCCTCATGCCCCGGTTGGCTTAGGTCTTTCTCCTATCGTCTGCTGATTACTAATTTCTTGCTGGGGGTAGTGCTTACTACTGCGCCGGCAGTGCAGGCCCAGTTTGGTTTCTCCCTCCCCGCCATCCCGGGCTTGGGGACACCTACTATTCCCGGTTTGGATAGTCTGCTTAAGGAAGATCCTCCTATTACCACTAGTTTTAGCGATGCCCGTAACCAGGTCGTCCTACCGGATAACTTTGCCTTAGAACCCGTTCTTCCCCTTAGCAGTCAGCCTCGAGGATCCCTGGGCAGTTTTCTGCTTAGCCCAGGTTTTTACGAGGCCGAGTTGCAAAGTTACTGTTTACACGCTGGCACCCATGGTCCTAGTCGTGGACAGGGGTATCTATGGGCTCCTCTCAAGGGACCTCGAGAACCTATGATTCGCCGTATTCTACAAAATTCTGTAACGCATCCCGAAATTGACCAGCAGGAGATTCAGGCCCTTATCTGGTCAATTCTGGCGCGGGCTCGCTTCAGTGACCTGTCCCCTGGCATTCAACAGGTGGCCTCCCAACTTCTGACTCCAGAGGAGATTGCCGAGCTCAATGGCGGTGCCCTGGGATTTATTCCCCCTGAAGCTCTGAATTTAGTGACTGCGAATTTGCCAGGCCCAGTACGCCAGGTCCTGGAAGCAGAAAACCAACTGCGATACCTGTTAACCCAAACCTCTGGAGATTTTTATGCTCTTGAGCAAATTGCTGTGCTGACAGGGAATCCACCCGCTGGCGCAGGGACGGAGGTCCCTCTGGGGCGTTGGTCCGAGCATCCGGGTGGTTTTTATGTGCGCTATTTTCCTTCTAGCTATAGTCGAACCCGGGTTCAGGTCTACGTACCTGAGTCTACTCCGACGACCCAGGGTAATCTACCAACTCCTAAGGAGTTTGATCCCTCAGGTGATGTAGCGGTGCCCAGCAACACCGCCAGTCAACGCCTGGCCCAGTCGGCTCGGCCCTTGTAGGATGGCTGCCTCCATAACAAAAGAGGTCTTCCGGGGTTCACTAGAGTATTTTGACTGCTGTCTAATTACCGGTGGAGCGCAGTACCCTTGAGGGTGTCCGAGGGCCGTTCCCCAAACATTTTTTGATAGTCTCGGGTAAAATGCCCGGCGCTCCAGAAGCCGTATTGTTGGGCGATCGCCATCACGGTAGTATGCTTGGCGGTTGCCCTCTGCAAGCATCGATGGGCACGCTGTAATCGTTGAATTTTCAAGTACTCCATGGGGCTGACCCCAAACACCTCTTGAAAGCCGTAAAACAGGGGGCGCTGGCTGGTATGGAGAGCCTGGCACAGATCCCTTAGGGTAATGGGTTGATCCAGATGGGCCAGCAGGTAGTCCTCCGCCTGCTTCACCAGTTGCGATCGGGGTAGGTGGGAAGGGGGCTGCAGTCGGTCCTGGTTGGCGGGGGGGATAGCATTGATCAGTAGGGGGATACAGTCTTCTAGCAGCAGGGTTTGCAGCTGGTGCCGCTGCAATAGACTGGGTTGATGACTAATTAGATGCAGGACTTGCTGCAGGTAAACTTTTATCGCCCCGATGGTTTCGGGCAGATAGATATAGTTACTAGCCCAAAACCGCTGGTCTAGATCGGGGCGACCCATGATTTCCAGGTAATGCTGAAGCAGACCTCGGTTAATCAGGAGGGCAACGTAATGAACCTGGGGAGGGAAAACAAACTTGGCCTCCAAGTCAGGGTCAAAACCCGCCAGGGTATGGTGAGAAACCCGACGACCATGGGACACCAGACAAGGCCCATCCGGCTCTAGCAAGCAGCTAAAAACGATGGCATCCCTGGGCTTTTCCCCCATTACAGAAATAGGACAGGAGGACTTAATAAACAGAAACTTCACCTGTTCTAAGGCCGCCAGCCACATATCACACTCCAACTGATCCAGACTGAGTTGGGTCACCTGTAACCTGCTCAAGGACTGGATCTGCTCGGTGAAGTGATCGATGTCCTTGAACCGATGACGCATAATCCTGGGGCTACCGCCCCGCTCAGTAGCTAAAGTTGGGATAGGGACTGGGTGACGGTCCTTAGAACTGGGGGCAGACAGAGTCATCTAGGTTCATCGAGGTGATCAAGCAAGCAGTTTTTGAATACTTGAGGTCTGGAAAGGCGATAAACATATTTACTATTAGCCCTTTAGTGATGTCAACCTAGTGATGTCAACCATCAAAATCTCATTGCTTCGTTTCGTTCCATCCCTGATTCAGGGATGGCGATTTAGAAAACGGTAGGGTTTCCCTAACATGATCTTAAGCTTGCCCCCCTATCCTAGGGTACTGATTTGGCCTTGAGCTTTTAGGGCTCGCAAGCCACTGTCCTGCCAATCATTCCTTGCTCCACCCTGAGGAGGTTAAACATCATGACCCAAGATCAGACCCTACCTCGCCACCTGCTTCCCATTCCCGATCGGCCCCAGGGTGGGCTAACCACCTACGATGCCAAGGATCCAGACACCCATTACCCCCCGATTCGGGAACTGCGGCCTCCCTAGGGGGCGCCTAACGTTCTGGTGGTGCTCCTAGATGATGTGGGCTTCGGTGCCTCCAGCGCCTTTGGTGGCCCCTGTCAGACCCCCAACTTCGACAAGCTAGCGGCCAATGGCTTGAAATACAACCGATTCCACACCACGGCCCTTTGCTCCCCCACCCGCCAGGCGCTGCTGACCGGGCGTAACCACCACAGTGTAGGCATGGGGGGCATTACGGAGATCGCCACCTCGGCCCCCGGCTACAACTCGATTTTGCCCAACACCTGCTCTCCCATCGCCCGCACCCTCAAACTCAACGGCTATTCCACCGCCCAATTCGGCAAATGCCATGAGGTGCCGGTCTGGCAAACCAGCCCCATGGGGCCCTTTGATGCCTGGCCGAGCGGGGGCGGGGGGTTTGAGTACTTCTACGGCTTCCTGGGGGGCGACACCCACCAGTACTATCCTGAGCTGGTGCGCGACAACAGCCAGGTGGAACCGGAAAAGACTCCAGAAGAGGGCTATCACCTGACGGTGGATCTGGTGGACAAGGCCAAGGCCATGATCGCCGACGCCAAGCAGGTGGCCCCCAACAAGCCCTTCTTCATGTACTTCTGCACCGGGGCGATGCATGCCCCCCACCATGTGCCAAAGGAATGGGCAGACCGGTACAAGGGGCAGTTTGACGATGGTTGGGATGCCTACCGGGAAAAGGTATTCGCTAAACAAAAGGAAATGGGCATTATTCCCCCCAATGCGGTGCTGTCTCGCCATGACCCGGATGTGCCGGACTGGCATAGTCTCTCCGCTGACGAGCGCACCCTCTATGCCCGGATGATGGAGGTGTTTGCTGGGTTCCTGGAGCACACCGATCACTACCTGGGCGAGCTAGTCCAGTTCCTGAAGGACCTGGGGGAGTACGAAAACACCCTAATCATGGTGATCTCCGACAATGGGGCCAGTTCCGAGGGGGGACCCACCGGTTCGGTCAACGAAAACAAGTTCTTTAACAACGTGCCGGAGAACCTGGCGCAAAACCTGGCCGCCATCGATGATATCGGTGGCCCCAAGTACTTCAACCATTACCCCTGGGGCTGGACCCACGCAGGTAATACCCCCTTCCGGCGCTGGAAGCGGGAAACCTACCGGGGAGGGGTCAGCGATCCCTTCATTGTGAGTTGGCCCCAGGGTATTCAGGCGAAGGGGGCGGTTCGTTCCCAGTATGCCCACGCCATCGATATGGTGCCCACGGTGCTAGAGGCCCTGGGCCTTGAGGCCCCCACCACGATCAAAGGGGTCACCCAATCCCCCATTGAGGGCTTTAGTCTGGCGGACTCCTTTGATCAGGCTGATGCCCCTAGCCGCCATATCACCCAATACTTCGAGATGTTTGGCCACCGCTCCCTCTATCACGACGGTTGGCGGGCGGTGTGTCCGTGGCCTGGCACCTCCTTTACGGAGTCCGGCCTGTTCTTTGGGGCGCCGATTTCCTACGACAAGCTGATCGAGTTAGATGCCCACAGTTGGGAGTTGTACAACCTGCAGGAGGACTTTGCGGAAACCAACAATCTGGCAGAGACCGAGCGGGACCGCCTGATCGCCATGATCGGCATGTGGTACGTTGAGGCGGGTAAGTACAAGGTGCTGCCCATCGATAGCCGTGGCACCCAACGGTTTGCGGAGGAACGTCCTCAAATTGCCGTTGATCGCCAACGCTATATTTACTACCCCGGCACCCAGGTGATCCCGGCCAATGCCGCCCCGCGATTGCTCAACCGTTCCCACTCGGTTTCCGTGGAGGCGGTGGTGTCGGAGGCGGGGGCCGAGGGGGTGCTGTTTTCCATGGGGGGTAACGATGGGGGCTTCTCCTTCTATGTGCAGAATGGCAAGTTAACCTACGGCTACAACTACGTCACCGACAGCTACTTTAAGGTGGAGTCCTCCCAGCCCTTGCCCACCGGACACCATATCTTCAGTTTCCAGTTCACCCCCACCGGCCCGGCGGATATTGCCCAGGGTCGAGGAACACCGGCCAACATCAAACTGCTGGTGGATGGCCAGCCCGTGGCGGAGGGAGACCTGCCGGTCACCATTCCCCTCTCCCTGGGCCTGGGTGCAGGGGTTGCCCTGGGAGCCGATCCCGGTTCCCCCACCATGCCAGATTACCAGCCCCCCTTTAAATTCACCGGGGAGGTGAATCGGGCCCTGGTGGATGTCACCGGTGAAGCGGTGCAGGACTACGAGGAGAGAATGCGTATCTACCTGGCTCGACAGTAGGGGGTTTTGCCGCTGCCCTGAGCCTATGGGCTAGAAGTCTACTCAGGGTTCTAGCCCTAGAGCACCGTCTCCAGGCCAGCCAGCAGTTGATCCAGGTGCTGGTTCTGGTGGGTGGCCATCAGGGTGAGGCGCAGGCGGCTGGTGGGCACGGTGGGGGGACGCACCGCCGCCAGCCAGAGCCCCAGGCTCTGGAGCTGCTGACTGGCCGCCAGCACCGCCGCCGCTGAGGGATACTCCAGACAGATAATCGGGGAGGCGGAGGGTAGCCGCCTAACCAGACCGCCCCTGGGTGGCTCCAGTAGTAGATCCAGGCGCTGGTTAAGATCCGCCACCTGCCGCCACAGTCGCTGCCGCCGTTCCGGCTCCTGCCGGACCAGGGTGACCGCCGCCAGGGCCGCCCCCGTATCGGCGGGGGACAGGGCGGTGGTGTAAATCCAGCCAGAGGCGCGGTTTCGGAGAAAGTCGATCAGGGGCTGGGGGCCCGCTACGTAGCCCCCCAAACTGGCCAGGGCTTTACTCAAGGTGCCCATCTGCACCAGGGGGTAACCGCTGTAGCCCAGATGTTCCACCAGCCCCGACCCCCTGGGGCCAAACACCCCCGTGCCGTGGGCCTCATCCACCAGCACCATGGCATCGTAGTCCGCCGCCAGGGGCAGCATCTCCCCCAGGGGGCAGAGGTCGCCATCCATACTAAAGACGGTGTCACTGCTGATCAGGCAGCGACGGTGGCGGTGGCGGTGGGTTTTGAGCAGGGTCTCCAGGTGAGCCATATCGCCGTGGCGATAGTCGTAGTGGGTGGCGCCGCTGGCCCGGGCGCCGGCCTTCAGACTGGCGTGGTTGTACTGGTCCGCCAGCACCAGGTCGGGGCTACCCACCAGCGCCCCCAGGGCCCCCAGGTTAGCCAGGTAGCCGGAGCTAAAGATTAGGGCATCTTCGGTGCCCTTCAGGTCAGCGATCGCCCGTTCGAGCTGATGGTGCAGGGGACGATGGCCACTCAGCAGGGGGGAACCGGTGCTACCGCTGCCGTAGGTCTCAATGGCGGCGATCGCCGCCGCCGCGAGCTGGGGATGGTTGGCCAGGCCCAAATAATCGTTGCTGGCAAAGTTAACCAGGGCCAGACCCTGGCGCTGTACCACCGGACCCGCCACCCCCTCCAGGGTCTGGACGGAGCGGTAGCGATGGACCCGCCGTAGGGCAACTAACGCCTGATCAATCCAGCCGTAGGCGGACCCCCCCAAGCCAACCCTCCTCCCCTGGCCCAGGGCCGGCTAGTCGGTTAAATGCTAACTTCGCTCAACTCGCGACAGAGGTAGTCGAAGGGTTGATCGACAACGGCGCTATCCGCCATGCCCGTCGCCTCCGCCCGGGCCTTGACCAGATCCTTCATGATCTGGATGCCCACCACGGTGGGGCCAATGGGCACGCTGAGGGAGTTGTAGGTTTCCCGCAGGCCGGTTAAAACCCGCTCGTCCAGCACGTCATCGTTACCGGCCACCAGGGCGTAGCTGGCGTAGCGCAGGTAATAGTCCATATCTCGCAGACAGGCCGCGTAGCGACGGGTGGTATAGGCGTTGCCACCGGGCTGAATCAATTCGGGCACCTGTTCAAACAGTTTCGCCCCCGACTCCTTAACAATGTCCGAGGCATTGGCGCTGATCAGGGCCGCCGCCTTAATCCTCCCTAGACCACTGTCAAAGTAAGACTTGATGGAATTGAGGGCGTTTTGATCGAGGTAACGCCCGCGGTCATCATAGGTTTTGATTAGGGTGGTTACGGCATCCCGCATGGATAGTGTCTCCCAACGCTCACTTTTAAAACAGCAGATATAACAGCAGGCCATGCTGAGGCTAAAACCCCCTACCAGGAACCCCTTGCCAGGGTCAAGCACAGCCTATTCTCGTGCCAGTTTACCATGTTGGTTCGGCCCTGATCGGCGGGCAGCTTGCCCGGCCTGGGGTTGGGGAGGGAATTGTTACAAAAAGACACCCAAAACCCAACCGCTAGCCGGAGGTCAGCCCCCAGCTCCGGGGAATTGTTGTGATTTCCTGACAAAAAGTAGTGATGGATACAAAACCAAAGGACCCCTATTTTTAGGATGGGTCAGGTAAATCGGTAGCTATCGACGGGTATTTGTCGAGGCATACCGGCTGAGTTCAATGGTTTTAAAGGTTAAGGAGTAGCCCATGGCAACCCCAGCAGACATCCTGAAAAAAATTGAGGATGAAGGGATTGAATTAATCGATCTGAAGTTTATTGACATGCCAGGCATCTGGCAGCACCTGACGGTGCACAAAAGTCAGATCGATGCCAGTAGCTTTACCGACGGGGTGGCCTTTGATGGGTCCAGTATTCGGGGCTGGAAGGCGATCAACGAATCGGACATGACCATGGTCCCCGATCCCAACACCGCCTGGATTGATCCCTTTATGGCGGAGCCCACCCTGAGTCTGATCTGCACCATTCAGGAGCCCCGCACCGGGGAGCTCTACTCCCGCTGTCCCCGGGCGATCGCCACCAAGGCGGTGGAGTACCTGCGCTCTACGGGGATTGGCGACACCGCCTTCTTTGGCCCTGAGGCGGAGTTCTTTATCTTCGACGATGTCCGCTTTGACCAGACCGAGCATTCGGCCTACTACTACGTCGATAGCGTGGAGGGCCGCTGGAATAGCGGTCGGGTGGAGGAGGGCGGCAACCTGGCCTACAAACCTCGCTACAAGGAGGGCTACTTCCCCGTGGCCCCCACCGACACCTCCCAGGACATGCGCAGCGAAATGTTGCTGACCATGGCCAAACTGGGGGTACCGATCGAGAAGCACCACCATGAGGTGGCCACCGGGGGTCAGTGTGAGCTGGGGATTCGCTTCGGTCGGCTGATTGAGGCGGCGGATTGGTTGATGATCTATAAGTACTGCATCAAGAACGTGGCCCGTAAGTACGGCAAGACCGTCACCTTTATGCCCAAGCCCCTGTTTAACGACAATGGCTCGGGGATGCACACCCACCAGTCGATCTGGAACAACGGTCAGCCCCTGTTTGCCGGCAATGGCTACGCTGGCCTCAGCCAAATGGCCCTCTGGTACATTGGCGGCATTCTCAAGCATGCCCCCGCCCTGCTGGCCCTCACCAACCCCACCACCAACTCCTACAAGCGGTTGGTGCCGGGGTTTGAGGCTCCGGTTAACCTGGCCTACTCCCAGGGTAACCGCTCCGCCTCCGTGCGGATTCCCCTGTCTGGCGATAACCCCAAGGCCAAGCGATTGGAGTTCCGCTGTCCCGACGCCACCTCCAACCCCTACCTGGCCTTCGCCGCCATGCTCTGCGCCGGCCTAGACGGCGTCAAAAACCAGATCGACCCCGGGGCGCCCCTGGATGTGGATATCTACGACCTCAGCCCCGAGGAGCTGGCCAAGATTCCCTCTACCCCAGGCTCCCTGCTGGATGCCCTGAAGTGCCTGGAGGCGGATCATAGCTTCCTGACCAGCACGGGGGTGTTTACCGAGGACTTTATCAACAACTGGATTGAGTACAAGCTCGATAATGAGGTCAACCCCATGCGGCTGCGGCCCCACCCCTACGAGCTGGCCCTCTACTACGATTGCTAAAAACCTCCCCTACCGGCTCCGCACCCGGGTGTCCGGTTGCACCTGGTCACCGCCCCAGCGGTTGATCAGCACCCGGGCCCCTGGTTTGACCTGCACCGCATCGGTGGATAGTAGGTCCGCCACCAGTTCCAGATTGGTGGAGTCCCCCAGGCTGACCACGGCGCTGACGGCCTGGTAGGCACCGGCCAGGGCCGCCCCTAAGCTAACGGCGATCGCCCCCGCCATCACCCCAACGCTGGCCTGGTATGCCATGGCGGGGAATTGGTAGTAGCGCCCATAGAACTGGGTAAACAGGCGGCCCAACCCGTAACCCAGCCCCAGGCTAGTCCCCAGCAGCAGCACCACCACCAGAACGAACTTGAGGAAGTGCAACCCCACCTCCAGGTTGGTGTAGCCGAAGGCCTTGATTACTGCAATTTGATCCCGTTGGCTGCTGGTCATGGTCACCAGACTGGTAATGCCGCAGGTGACGATCAGGGCGATGGCCAGCACCTGCCCCCTGAGGCTCGCCAGGTCCCGGTAGAGTTTGCGATCGAGGGTGGACACGGAAGAGTAGGGTAACCGAAGGGCTCACCCCCTATTCTGCCTCAGATGCACTCCTACAGGGCCCCAGGTGGCTGAACCCTTCCCTTTAAGGGTACAGAAACCTAATAACCCCGGTCTTAATTTACCGGTGCTTCCGGCTACTGAGTTCCCCCTTCTCAGCCCCATCCTAGCTCTCACGACTGCTGACTCCTCTCTTCAAGGGTCACCCAATTTACGCCGGGTAGTACTAAACCCTCAGGCCTGTAGGGGTCGGCGCTGAATCTTAGCCCCCAGCCGCTGCAGTTTGCCCTCCAGGTCCTGATAGCCCCGGTCCAGGTGCTGCAGACCCTGGATCTGGGTGGTGCCCTCCGCCGCTAGGGCGGCGATCACCAGGGCAGCGGAGGCCCGTAGATCACTGCCGATCACCGGTGCCCCAGACAGTTGGGGGACCCCGTTAATAATCGCACAACTGCCGTTCAGACGAATGTCCGCTCCCATGCGGTTCAGTTCCGCCACATGGCGGAGGCGATTTTCAAAGACGGTTTCCGTAATCACACTGGTGCCCTGACCCAGGGCCAGCAGGGCCATGAACTGGGCCTGCATATCCGTGGGGAAGCCCGGGAAGGGGCCGGTTTGAATGTCGATGGGGTTGATTACCCGATTGGGCTGGTAGTGCACCCGGGTGGGACTTTCCATGACGATGCGCCCCCCCACCTCCTGGAGTTTGGCCAGGATCGCCGTCATGTGGTCAGGGATGACGGGGGAGAGGCTAATGCTGGAACCGGTGATGGCGGCGGCCAACAGGAAGGTGCCGGCTTCGATGCGATCGGGAATAATGCTGTAGTCGGTACTATGGAGATGGGGGGAACCGACAATGGTAATGGTATTGGTGCCGGCGCCGCGAATCCGACCGCCCATGGCCCGGCAAAAATTGGCCAGGTCGATCACCTCCGGCTCCTGGGCCGCGTTTTCAATGGTGGTTTCCCCCTGGGCCAGGGTGGCGGCCATCATCAGGGTCTCCGTCGCCCCCACGCTGGGGTAATCCAAATAAATCTTGGCCCCCTGCAACCGTCCGGCTCGGCCCGGAATATAGGCATGGACAGTGCCATGCTCAATGTGAACATTAGCCCCCATGGCCTGTAGACCCCGCACGTGCAGCTCCACCGGTCGAGCCCCAATGGCACAGCCCCCGGGCAGGGGTACCCTTGCCACCCCCATACGAGCTAGTAGGGGGCCAATCACAAAGAAACTGGCCCGCAACCGACTGACCAGCTCGTAGGGGGCTTGGGTGGTGGAAATGGTGGTGGGATCAACTTCAAGGGCCTGGCCGTCACGTCGGACACTCACCCCAAGGGCGGATAGCACCTGCCCCATGCACTCAATATCCGCCAGGTGGGGAATGTTGTCGATCCGGCAGGGCTGGGGACAGAGGAGGGTCGCTGCCATCACCACCAGGGCAGAATTTTTGGCTCCGCTAATGGCAACATGGCCAGATAAAGAACTGCCGCCCGTAACTTCTAGGACCTGATCATGGGCCTCCGGGGCAGCTAGGGGGTTGGGTAAATGAATAGACGTGACGATAGCAGTATCCTCCACCAATGCATACTTATAACAGTGCCCAAGCTGTGCCTAGATTCTACCGGAAATATCCCATTTCACCATAGTTATCCATACTTGGACTGCCTTAAAACCCCCCCAGAATACCCGATTCTTTCCAATAACAAAATCTTTTTTCAAGTCCTTGACTGGGGATTGGAACTGGGGCATAGTTATTAACTGCAGCATTCTTATAAATGTTGTGAGTCAGCGGAACTGGCGGAATTGGTAGACGCGCTAGGTTCAGGTCCTAGTGTTTGCAAAAACATCCGGGTTCAAGTCCCGGGTTCCGCATTGATAGGTTACGCTGGCCAAACTTTTAATATTAGTCCAGCATTTTCCGAATCCCCCAGTAGACCCAGGCATAATATAGACCTGCCTCGCCTGACTACTAAATTCTGACTACTGCCCCCTTTTGAAGGGTCTACGTAATGTACGCCGCCAAGTATTAGTAAGGTTTAGCGGAGCCTTCAGCCGGAGTTCCAAGCTAAACAATTCATGGTCGAAGCCTCAGGGGACCTAGGCGGTCTGGCCAAAGTTATCACTCAGCCCAACGGTTTGCGATGTTGACCAGCTTGCAGAACCCTCTGGTAAAGGAAATCCGTAAGCTGCATCAGGCAAAATATCGCCGCCAGCAGCAGCGGTTTTTGCTGGAGGGCACCCACCTGGTGCAGGAGGCTCTGTTGGTCTCCTACCCCCTCGATACGGTTTGCTATACGCCCCTCTGGCAGCAGCGCTATGGGGACCTGGTCGCTAGCTTGGCACTTCACGCCAGGGAAGTTCATCTGGTCTCCCCCACCGTTCTGGCGGCCCTGGCTACCACCGTCCATCCCGACGGGGTGGTGGCGGTGGCGCCCCAGCTATCCCCACCCCGCCCCGCCCCATTGACCGGGGTGGGGATATTGGTAGAGGCGCTGCAGGACCCTGGTAATTTGGGCACAATGATTCGCACCGCCGTGGCCGCTGGGGCAAATGGGTTATGGCTGACCGCTGACAGTGTGGCTCTCGATCATCCCAAGGTGCTGAGGGCTTCCGCTGGTCAATGGTTTCACCTGCCCCTGACGGTGGTCACCGATCTGCAGGAAACCCTGGCGGATTGGCAACAGCAGTCGGTGCAGTTAGTGGCTACCGACGCCAGGGCCGATCTGAGCTATTGGCAGGTGGACCTGACCCTGCCGACCGTATTTTTGTTGGGCAACGAAGGGGCGGGGCTATCCTCCTCTTGTCTGGACCGGGCGGATTGGCGGGTTAGTATCCCCATGCAGGGGCAGGTGGAGTCCCTCAACGTGGCGGTGGCGGCGGCATTGCTGCTCTACGAAGCAGCCCGCCAGCGACGGGAAGGGGGTTGAGGGGCCTTGGGTGTTTGATCTGGGGGATGGACCTGCTTTAAGGAGAGGGGACCTTTGCCTAGGTTCTTCTGCCTAGGGTATAGTAGCGTTAATTATATTTAATTTAGCCAGGTTACTGTTGGTCTAGATGTCTGGCGATCGCTGAGGAGCTTGGTGTGAACGACCCCTTTGACTACGACCTGCTGATCATTGGCGCCGGGGTAGGTGGCCATGGCGCCGCCCTCCATGGGGTCAAGGCCGGCCTCAAGACCGCCATTGTGGAAGCCGATGTCATGGGGGGCACCTGTGTCAACCGCGGCTGTATCCCCTCCAAGGCTCTGCTAGCGGCCTCCGGTCGGGTCCGAGAGCTGCGCAATCACCATCACCTGCAGGCCCTGGGCATTCAGGTAGGGGCGGTGAGCTACGATCGCGCCGCCATTGCCGATCACGCCAAAACCCTGGTAAGTAAAATTCAGGGGGATCTGACCAACAGCTTGACCCGCCTGGGGGTGGATATCATCAAGGGTTGGGGCCGCCTGGCGGGGGAGCAAAAGGCCGTGGTTAGCACCGCCGACGAGGAAAAACCCATCACCGCCAGGGATATTATTCTGTCCACCGGGTCTGTGCCCTTTGTCCCTCCAGGGATTGAGGTGGATGGCAAGACCGTGTTTACCAGCGATCAGGCCCTGCAACTCGACTGGCTGCCGGATTGGGTGGCCATCATTGGCAGTGGCTATATCGGGTTAGAGTTTTCCGACATTTACACCGCCCTGGGCTGTGAGGTCACCATCATCGAAGCCCTGGATCAACTCATGCCCACCTTTGATCCCGATATTGCCAAGGTGGCCCAGCGGGTGCTGATCGCGCCCCGAGACATTGATACCCGAGCCGGGTTGATCGCCAAAACCGTTACCCCGGGCCATCCGGTGGTGATTGAGCTAGCCGATCGGGAAACCAAGGAAATCCGGGAGGTGCTGGAGGTGGACGCCTGTCTGGTGGCCACGGGCCGCATCCCCGCCACCCGGGATCTGGGCCTGGATCGGGTGGGGGTCGAGGTGGATCGGCGGGGGTTCATTCCGGTTGATGATCATCTGCAGGTGTTGCGTAATGGCGAGCCGGTGCCCCATCTTTGGGCGATTGGGGATGCCACCGGCAAGATGATGTTGGCCCATGCCGCCTCCGCCCAGGGGGTGGTGACGGTGGAAAATATCTGTGGTAGACCCCGCACGGTTAATTACCTCAGTATTCCTGCGGCGGCCTTTACCCACCCTGAGGTGAGTTTTGTCGGCCTGACCGAACCCGCTGCCCAGGCCCAGGCGGAGGCCGAGGGCTTTGCCATCGCTACGGTGCGCAGCTATTTTAAGGGGAACTCTAAGGCCCTGGCGGAGGGGGAGTCGGACGGCCTGGCCAAGGTGATTTACCGGCAGGACACTGGGGAAATCCTGGGGGCCCATATCATCGGGTTGCACGCCGCCGATCTGATTCAGGAGGCTGCCAACGCCATCGCCCAGGGCCATACCGTCACCGATCTGTCCTTCTGTGTTCACACCCACCCCACCCTGTCAGAGGTTTTGGATGAGGCCTTTAAGCGAGCCGTGGTGGTGCCAGCATGACCCTCCGCCGTCGCCCTCCTAATCCTCCGGTAACCGTTAAGTACCTCCACTATCAGGTTAGGGCTGCTGATGCCGAACCCCGGCACATTTTGGAGAAAATCGTCTGGCAAAAGGAGGTGGAGGTGGCCCAAATGCGGCAGCGACTGCCCCTGGCGGATCTGCAACGGCAGGTGTTGAGCGCTCCCCCCGCCCGAGACTTTGTCGCCGCCCTGCACCAATCCTCCACCACCCCCGCCCTGATCGCGGAGGTGAAGCGGGCCTCCCCCAGTAAGGGGGTACTTCGGGAAGACTTTGACCCCGTGGCGATCGCCCAATCCTATGCCCGCTACGGGGCTACCTGCCTGTCGGTGCTGACGGATAAAACCTTTTTTCAGGGAGATTTTGACTACCTGACCCAGATTCGGCAGGCGGTGGATCTACCCCTGCTCTGTAAGGAATTCATCATTTATCCCTACCAGATGTACCTGGCCCGGCTAAAGGGGGCGGATGCGGTTTTGTTGATTGCGGCCATCCTCTCCGATGAAGACTTGCGCTATTTTGTGCAAATTGCCAAGGCCCTGGCCATGGGCGTGCTGGTGGAGGTCCATACCCTGGCGGAACTGGACCGGGTACTGGCCATCCCCAAGGTTACCCTGGTGGGTATTAACAACCGGGATCTCCAGACTTTTACCACCGACCTGTCTACCACCCAATCTTTGATTGCCCATCGGCAGGCAGAACTTCAAGCTAAGGATATGCTGATTGTCAGTGAGTCCGGATTGCATGGCCCAGAGGATGTGCAGGCCGTGGTTGAAGCCGGGGCCAAAGCCATTCTGGTGGGTGAAGCCTTGATCAAACATCCCGATCCAGGAGCAGCGATTGCGCCTCTGCTGTCCGGATCCTCTACCAAGGCTAGGAAATAGTTTCTTTCAATTTCAACTTTATATCTAAAGTCCTTAGGGTCAGACTATCTAACCCATTTTTTATTATCCAGGGTGCATCATTATATGATCGGCAAAATATGATCGGCAAATACCTGCCTCCATCGGTTCCCCTACCTTCCCATATTCACTATGAGCTATTGTTGCAGTTGCTAGAGCAGCAAACCATGGCCGCGACCTATCAGAATGCTCAATTCAGACAACCGGTGCAGGAGCTGATTGTTACCCTGCGTAAAGCTCTATCCCAGCAGCGCCAACTGGAACAGCTCCTGAAACAATCCGATATCGGTGTTGAGTATCAGTGGTCTACCCAGAAATCCATCAAGGATCTAAAGGAATAGGGCATAGTTTCTCCTGACTCCTTTCATTAGGGTTACCTGATTTACGCCGCGAAGTACCAGGGTGGGCATTGTGTTTACCAATGTCAACAGACCGGTTAGCGGGTGAGATATCTATGCTATCGTTTGCCAGACTAAGTTAACTTTCTAGGGTTAGTTTTTCAAACGCTAATTTTCAAACGCTAATTTTCAAACTCCAAAAGAGATAGGCAAGGCGCCGATGGAAAAAGTTTCGGTAGGTATTGTGGGAGCCTCGGGTTACGGAGGGGTGCAGCTAGTGCGGCTGCTCACCCACCACCCGGCCGTCGAGATCACCTATTTAGGCGGTGATAGTAGCGCTGGTCAACCCTATACGGAGATCTATCCCCATCTGGCCGGTCAGGTGCAACTCACCGTCGAACCCGTTGATCTGGAGGTGATTGGCGATCGCTGTCAGGTGGTGTTTCTCTCCTTACCCAATGGCCTGGCCTGTGCCATGGCGCCCACCCTGTTGGAAAAGGGCTGTCGAGTGTTAGATTTATCTGCCGATTACCGCTTTGAAAACCTCGATACCTATCGAGACTGGTATAGTCTGGAACGCCAGGATCAAGTGATAGCAGCGACGGCGGTTTATGGTTTGCCGGAGTTATTTCGCGATCGTCTGCCGGCGGCTCGCCTGGTGGGTTGCCCGGGTTGCTACCCCACCGCCAGTATCCTGGCGATCGCTCCCCTACTTAAGCAGGGGTTAGCCCAGCCAGAAACCTTGATTATCGATGCCAAGTCTGGCACCTCCGGAGGCGGTCGGGTGGCGAAAACCCCCATGCTTCTGGCGGAGGCCAGTAACTCCCTCGGTGCCTATGGTGTGGGCCGCCATCGCCATACCCCAGAAATCGAACAAATTTGTAGCCAGTTAGCCCGCCGAGAGGTTTTGGTACAGTTTACCCCCCATTTAATTCCGATGGTGCGGGGCATTCTGGCTACGGTCTACGCCACCCTGCGGGACCCAGGCCTGGTGCGGGACGATCTGGTGACGATCTACACTGCCTTTTATCGCGCCTGCCCCTGGGTCACCGTCCTACCCGGGGGGACCTATCCCCAAACCAAGTGGGCCTGGGGGACAAACCATTGTTTCCTTGGGGTTGAGGCGGATCCTCGCACCGGGCGGATTATTGTTATGTCCGCCATTGATAACCTGATGAAGGGGCAAGCCTCCCAGGCCGTCCAGTGCCTAAACCTGATGCTAGGCCTGGAGGAATCCCTGGGCTTACCCTCCCTGACCTTTTATCCCTAGGGTGGGTCGGTCCTCCTGGCCCTGGTTTAGGCAGTTAATTGGATAGGCTAAGGAACTTTTCTAGAGCTTCCACCATGGTTGGGGGCCAACGCCTCACCTGGCTCACCCAGGCCAGGTCTTTGTAGCGCGGGTCTAACCCGGCCACCGCCACCCAGTTGCTTTCCGCTTCTCCAGGTTGTCCCTCGCGCCAGAGGGCAGCGGTTAGGGCGGCTCGAGCATCGGCGAAGTTGGGATAGCGACGGGTCAGATTGCGAAACTGTCGGATAGCGGATTGTCGATGGTCCAGTTGATACTCCACCAGGGCGGCATTGACCCGGGCAAAGGCAAATTGGGGATCAATCTCAATTGCCCGTTGATAGTCGGTTAGGGCCCCTTGCCACTGGCCTAGACCGGACCTGGCATTGCCCCGATTATTGTAGGCACCAGCATCCTCAGGGTTAAGCTCCAAGGCCCGATTGTAGTCGGCGATCGCTGACTGCCATTCACCCAAACCCTCCAGCGCAGTGCCCCGATTTAAGTAGGGGTCAGGCTGATCAGGGGCCAGATCAATGGCCTGGTTGTAGTCGGCTAGGGCCTCCTCCAGGCGGTTTTGGCTGACCCGGATGTTACCCCGATTACTCCAAAGCGCTGCCTCCTGGGGTAGATAGTCGATTAACTGGCTCCAATACTGCTCTGCCTCGACAAACTGACCGGCTTGAGAGGCTGTAAAGGCTTGCTGACGCAATCTGGCTATGGTGTTAACCGTTGCTTCTGACCATTCCGAAACCGATGGCGCCCCCTGCTCAGCCGCCAGACAGACCGCGGGCCAGGTAAGGGTCCAACAGCAGAGGCACACCAAACCCAATAACCAGACATCCAACCCGATGAAGGTCGGCTTTAATCTCACCCTGCCCATGATTATGTCCTGGTTACCGTCGATGATTTCACCTATCCATTCTCTCAGGTGGCGGGGCCTTCTAGCCTGTTTAGCAAAGCTTGAGAAACCCCTGCAGCCTAACCTAGTCTCGCCGTGTCCTCACCCAACGTTGTTCAGGACGAATCAGAAAAGCCAGGTAGAGGGGCACCTTCCAGAGGATATACAGGGGCACCATGATCAGCTGGCGCAGGCTCAAATCGGCTCGCCCGTAGCCATACCAGGCCAGGATAATCGCCGTAAAAATCACTCCCCCGCTCACCAGGGCCAGGGTAAAGGGTAGCCAAATGCCGCCAATCATGGCCAGCAACGCGCTAACTACAGCTATAACTAGCCAAGTCATCACCAATAAAGACAGGGGTAAAATGGCTAGTTCCAAACCCAGGGCCAGGAGTTCCCCACGCCCTTGCCCCAGCCCCCGGGCAATCAACTTAGGCAGGTACTCCCGGATAATCTGCAAATGGCCATGTTCCCAGCGGGTACGTTGTACCCTGGCGGCCTCCTCCTGACTAGGTAGGCGACTGGTGACTTGGGCCTGGGGTAGGAAGGTGGGTGGGTGCCCCGCCAGGGCTAGATCGAGCCCCCATTTCATATCTTCTGCAATATGGCCACTGGCTACCGTCACCGTCCTGGCAATGGACCAGGGTAGGGCGATGCCCGTACCGGTTAGCAGACAGGGTAACCCTAACCGATAGAGGCCGAGGGGACGTACGAAGTTCTTCACTTTAATCGCAAAGGCGGAAATGAACCCCTTCAAACTGGTGGCGGGGGGCTGCTCAATCAGGTAGTTAGCCTGGACAGGCCGTTGGGTGTCAAGGGCGTGATTCACTAGCAGGGGAAGGGTATGGGCCTGACTATCACAGTCGGCGTCCATCAAGACGACAACATCCGGTGGGTTGAGCTGAAGCTGGTTTAGGCCGTAATCTAGGGCATAGCCTTTGCCGCGCTGATCGTTGGAAAACCGCTCCACTACCCTAGCACCGGCTGCCCGGGCAACCGCCGCGGTTTCATCGGTGCAATTATCAGCCACGACTAGAAGGGTATCTTGAGACCGCAAATAGGGTAGGAGCCCTTCAAGGGTCCGGCCAATACCCTGGGCCTCGTTGTGGGCGGGTATCAGTACGGCTACGGTAGTGTGATCTGCTAAGTCCGGAGAAGGTTGATCAGCGCACTGCCATCTAAAACTGCTGATTACCTCTAAAAGTAACATCAGACAAGGTACCATGAGACCGGCTGCTGCCAGGCTCAAGCAAATAGTCAACAAAATAATTAACATTAAAGTTATAGAAGTAATATAGTTAAGGGTTTTAGCTATAGCAGTTCACAACCAAGGGAAGTATAGCAAAATACTTTGGTATCCGCCTGGTTGGGGTTGAGGGAAAAGAAATCCTAATTGTGGCGGTGGCTTCCCCATCCCCCAGGGCCGCCGCCACCGGAGCGAAAAAACTACGACAGGGTAGTTCTTCTGGGGCCAGGGCCGTAGCCTCAACCTACTACCCAAACGGCAAGCCGAGGATCGGGTCCTCTACCATCTCACCATGGCCCTGCAGGCCTCCCTGCTATCCAGCCCTGACCAGTCCGCTAACGCCTTATATCATCAATATCTGGTCACCGCCCTGGCCTGGCGATTAATTAACCACCATGCCGCCGAGCCTCTGCAGCCCTTGCCCTCCTTCAGTCTGGACCCTGATCCCCAATCCCTGGACCGCGTCTTGCATCAGATTAATAACCTGGTGCTGCTCCACACTGGTCAGTCCCTCAGCGACACCCAGGTGAGGGGGCTAAGCGGTGTGCTTAGGGGGCACCGCTATGGGGACATTGCCCAGCAATATCACCAATCGGAGGGCCATATCAAGACCATGGCGTCCGAGCTCTGGAAAACCCTCTCCCGGGCTTTAGGGCAACCGGTTCGCAAAGCTAACCTGCGCTCTACCCTGCAACAGCACCGGCTTCTATCGGACTAAAAACCCCTCAAGGGTAGTGATGGGCAGTGAAGGCAAGGGTCGGATAGGGGTCCTGGCTCACCTGCCTGGGAATCTAGACCCAGACCTTCAGGTAGGCCACCTGCGATCGCCAGGTGACCATCTGCCCCACCAACTCAGCCAGGGTGGCGGCCTGAATCTGGGCCAGGTCCTGGGGGGATAGGTGGCGGGCCAGGCCATCTCCATAGCTGGGCTGGTGGGGGCCGGGGCTAAACCAGCGTTGCCCCAGGGCGGTGGTGATATAGAGGGGGCTCTCCACCCGGTCAGTCTGGCACTCCACCCTAAGGCCAGTGGCCTCCAGCCACTCCACCAGGGTTTGGACTTGCCAATTAAAGCGGGGGTCGGCGGGGTCCGCCAGGAAACGGGCCTCGGCGGCTTGCCAGGCCTGCCGCAGGGTGGGGCTGAGGGCGGTGGCGGTGACCAGCTCAGAGATCCGCTGGCTTTGCCGGGGGATGGTTTCCGTCAGCAGCGCCACCCCCTCCTCCCCTAGCCAGGACCGGAGGTTGGGGGCGAAGCTGGATCGCTCGGTCAGGGGACTAAAGACGTTGTACCCCACCAGCCGATCAAAGGTGAGGCCGGCGATCGCCGCTGGCGGGTCGGCCAGGCTGCCCAGCAGTAGGATGGGGCGATGGATCTCCGGTAGGGAGGTCACCTGTTGCTCCAGGGCGGCCAGCGCTTGGGGGTCCGCCACCAGGGCGTAGACTCCCCCCTCTGGCACCCGGCGCAGGGCCTCCCAGGTGAGCAGGCCAGTGCGGGCGTTGAGGTCGAGGAGGCGGTGGTGACGTTGGGGTGGGGCCAGCGCAAACAGGCGATCGCGGCGGGCCGCCAGGTCTGCCCCCGCCTGGCTGAGGCTGCGCTGTAGCCAGCGATCGCGCTGCCGATCCGGGGGGCCAGCGGTGAGGGCCTCTCCCCAGGGGCGATCCACCTCCTCCAGGGCCGCCAGTTGGGCCTCGCGGCGCTGGGCCACCAGGGTTTGGATCTGGGCTTCATAGCCCTGGTTGGAGGGCTGGTAAAACACCTGGCCCTGCAGACTGGTGGGCAGGTACTGCTGCTCCACCCAGTGATCCCGGTAGGCATGGGGATAGCGGTAGCCCTGGCCGTGTCCCAGGCTGGCCTGGTCGCGGCTGGCATCCCGCAGGGGGGCGGGCACCTCCCCCTGCGGCTGCTCCACCGCCGCCAGGGCGTCGAAGAAACCCAGGGTGCTGTTGGACTTGGGGGCGGTGGCCAGGTAGAGGGTGGCCTGGGCCAGGGGATAACGGCCCTCGGGCAACCCCACCCGGTCAAAGGCACTGGCGCAGCTGGTGACCACGGTGATGGCCTGGGGGTCCGCCAGGCCAATGTCTTCGCTGGCTAAAATCACCAGCCGCCGGAAAATAAAGCGGGGGTCTTCACCGGCGTAGATCATGCGGGCCAGCCAGTAGAGGGCGGCATCCGGGTCGGAGCCCCGCACACTTTTGATGAAGGCGCTGATGGTGTCGAAGTGGGCATCCCCCTCCTTGTCGTAGAGCACCGCCCGCCGTTGGATCGACTCCTCCGCCACCGCCAGGGTCAGGGCCAGGCTGCCATCGGGGTCGGGGGGGGTGGTTTCCACCGCCAGTTCCAGGGCGTTGAGCAGGGCCCGGGCATCGCCATTGGCGACGTTGACCAGGTGATCCAGGGCGGCGGGGTCCACCTGGAGGGGGCGATCGCCGTAGCCCCGTTCCCGATCCGCCAGGGCTTGCTGGGCAATGCGGCGTAGATCCACCGGCTCCAAGGGCTTGAGCTGGAACAGGCGGGAGCGGCTGACCAGGGCCTGATTCACCTCAAAGTAGGGGTTTTCGGTGGTGGCCCCAATCAAAATCACCGTGCCATTTTCCACCCAGGGCAGCAGGGCATCCTGCTGGGCCTTATTAAAGCGATGCACCTCGTCAATAAACAGAATCGTGCGCCGTCCCTGCTGACCCCGCTGCTCCTGGGCGCTGGTGATCGCCTGGCGCAGCTCCTTCACCCCCGCCAGCACCGCATTCAGGGCGATGAAATGGGCCCGGGTGGTGTTGGCGATAATCTGGGCCAGGGTGGTTTTGCCGGTGCCCGGGGGGCCGTAGAAAATCAGGGAGGAGAGCTGGTCTGCCTGGATCGCCCGCCGCAGTAGGCGCCCTGGCCCCACCACCCGGTCTTGACCGATGAACTCCTCCAGGGTGCGGGGCCGCAGTCGGGCCGCCAGGGGGGCTTCCCGGTCGATCTGGCGCTGGCGGTGGTGGTCAAACAAATCCATCGGTTTAGTTAAGGACGGTGTCAGGGGCATGGCCCCTTGGTAGACTGGTAAAGCTCTCCACCGTCGGCCCAGGTTGGGCGGGCGGCCCACGGTTTATCCCTCCCTCGTTATTGTATGGCGACATTTTTGTTAGAAGTAGGCAGCGAGGAACTGCCGGCCAGTTTTGTGCCCCAGGCCCTGGCCCAGTGGCAAAGCCGGGTGCTGGCGGACCTGCAGGACCAGGCCCTCACCCCCAGCGCCCTGCACCTCTACGGCACCCCCCGGCGCCTGGCCCTGCTGTTGGAGGGGTTGCCCGATCGCCAGCCCGATCGCAGCGAGGCGGTGAAGGGCCCCCCCGCCCTGGCTGCCTTCAAAGAGGGCCAGCCCACCGCCGCCGCCACCGGCTTTGCCCGCTCCCGGGGGGTGGGGGTGGAGGCCCTGGAGATCCGCGACACCGACAAGGGGGCCTTTGTCTTTGTCACCCAAACCCTGCCGGGCCAGGCCCTGGCCCAGGTGCTCCAGGAACGGGTGCCGGGGTGGATCACCGGTCTGGAGGGGAAACGGTTTATGCGCTGGGGGGATGGGGACCTGCGCTTTCCCCGCCCGATTCGTTGGCTGGTGGCCCTGCTGGAGGATCAGGTCCTGCCCCTGCGCCTGGAGAATGGCTCAGAAACCTGCCACAGCGATCGCACCTCCCAGGGCCACCGGGTGTTGTCCCCCGGGCCCCTCCCCCTGGCCCGCGCCCAGGACTACGCAGAGACCCTACGGGCCGCCCAGGTGGAGGTGGACTTTAACCGGCGGCGCCAGACCATCGCCCACCAGGTAGAGACCGCCGCCCATCAGCTGGGGGGCGAGGCCCTGATCCCCACCGATCTGCTGGAGGAGGTGACCCACCTGGTGGAGTGGCCCACCGCTGTGGTGGGGCAGTTTGAGGCCAGCTTTCTGGAGCTGCCGCCGGAGGTGGCGATCATGGAAATGCAGAGCCACCAGCGCTATTTTCCGGTGCGCCAGTCGGGGTCGGAGCTGGCCCTGATGCCCTACTTTATTACCATCGCCAATGGCGACCCGGCCAAGAGCGCCCTGATTGCCGAGGGCAATGCCCGGGTGATTCGGGCCCGCCTCGCCGATGGCAAGTTTTTCTTTGATGCCGATCGCCGTCAATCCCTGGAGGCCCTGGGGGCCCGGCTGGCCAGCGTCACCTTTGAGGAGCGGCTGGGGTCGATGGCGGCCAAGGTGGAGCGGATGGGGGCGATCGCCACCCAGATTGCCAGCCAACTGCAGTTGGACCCTGCCCAGCAGGCCCTGATTCAGCGGGCGGTCCAACTCTGCAAGGCGGACCTGGTGTCCCAGATGGTGGGGGAATTTCCGGAACTGCAGGGGGTGATGGGGCAACACTACGCCCGCCACAGCGGCGAACCGGAGGCGGTGGCGCTGGCGATCGCCGAGCACTACCTGCCCCGGGGGGCCCAGGATGCCCTGCCCCAGACCCTGGTGGGTCAGGTGGTGGGGCTGGCGGACCGCCTCGATACCCTGGTGGGGATTTTTAGCCTGGGGGAACTGCCCAGCGGCTCCTCCGACCCCTTTGCCCTGCGCCGGGCCGCCAATGCGGTGCTCAGCATCATCTGGGCGGCGGACCTGCCCCTGCAGCTGCATTCCCTGATCGCCGGGGCGGTGGCCCACCTGGGTGAGGATGCCGCCCTGACGGGGGCTGACCCCTCCCGACTGATCCAGCAACTGCAGGACTTCTTTCGCCAGCGGGTGCAAACCCTGCTGCAGGAGGAGGGGGTGGACTACGACCTGGTGAATGCGATCCTGGGGGAGGCCGATAGCCCCTACGGCCAGAGGGTTTTGACCGACCTGCTGGAGGCCCGCACCCGGGCCCGGTTCCTCCAGGAGATCCGCCGGGATGGCCGGCTGCAGGCAGTCTACGAAACCGTCAACCGGGCCACCCGACTGGCGGCCCAGGGCGATCTGCCCACGGACTTGCTGGCGGCGGCGGGCCTGGTGGACCCTGACCAGTTTGAATCTCCTGCGGAGGCGGCCTTGCTGGCGGCCCTGACCAGCCTCCTGCCCCAAACCCAGGCCGCCCTGGCCCAGGGGAATTATCATCAATTAGTGGCGGGGTTAACCCAGGTCACCCCGGTGGTCAGCAATTTCTTTGATGGCCCTGACAGTGTGCTGGTGATGGCCGCCGACCCCCAGGTGCGCCGCAACCGCCTCAACCTGCTGGGGCTGCTGCGCAACCATGCCCTGGTGCTGGCGGACTTTGGTGCCATCGTTAAGGAGTAGGCCCGCCATGCCCCAGGCCCATGTGATTGGTTTAGGTAAGTCCGGTGCGGCGGCGGCTCGCCTGCTGCGCCAGCGGGGCTGGGCCGTGGTGCTCAGTGATCGCAACCCCACTCCCCCCACCGCCGATCTGCTGCCCCCCCTGGTGGCGGCGGGGGTGGATCTGCAACTGGGCCACGGCTTTACCGGACAGGAGGGGGCCGATCTGGTGGTGGTCAGCCCCGGCGTCCCCTGGGACCTGCCCGACCTGGTGGCGGCCCGGGCCACTGGCCAAACGGTGATCGGCGAGATGGAACTGGCCTGGCGACTACTACCCCCCCGCCCCTGGGTCGGGATTACCGGCACCAACGGTAAAACCACCACCACCGCCCTGACCGCCGCCATTCTCCAGGCGGCGGGTCTCCAGGCCCCAGCCTGCGGCAACATTGGCTATGCCGCCTGCGAACTGGGCCTGGCGGAGACCAGCCCGGATTGGGTGGTGGCGGAGTTGAGTAGCTACCAGATTGAGGCGGCCCCCAGCCTTAGCCCCCGCATTGGCCTCTGGACCACCCTCACCCCCGACCACCTGCACCGCCACAAAACCCTGGAAAACTACGCCCAGATTAAGGCCAGTCTGCTGCAGCGATCGCAGCTGGCGGTGTTGAATGGTGATGATCCCTACCTGCGGCAGCACCTGGCCCAGGCCTTTCCCCAGGCCCATTGGACCAGCATCGGCGGGCCGGCGGCGATCGCCCCTTTGCAGCCCACCACCTACCTGGAGGGGGGCTGGGTGACCTTCCGGGGGGAAGCGATTTTACCCGCCAGTGATCTAGCCATGGGGGGGGAGCATAACCAGCAAAATCTGCTGATGGCGGTGACCGCCGCCTGCCTGGCGGGGATTGACCGCCGGGCGATCGCGGCGGGGGTAGCCAATTTCCCCGGCGTTCCCCATCGCCTGGAACGGATCGGCACCTGGGGGGGCATCGACTTTATCAACGACTCCAAGGCCACCAACTACGACGCCGCCGAGGTGGGGTTGCGATCGGTCGCGAGCCCCGTGATTCTGATCGCCGGCGGTGAACCCAAGCCCGGGGAGGATGGCCCCTGGCTGGAACGCATCCAGGAAAGGGCCGCCACCGTCCTGCTGATCGGCCAGGCCGCCCCCCAATTTGCCGAGCGCCTAGCCAGGGTTGGCTACAACGCCGTAGAACAGGTGGAAACCCTGGATCGGGCGGTGAGTCGAGCCAGGCAACTGGCCCCCTCCCTGGGGGCCCGGGTGGTGCTGCTTTCCCCCGCCTGCGCCAGCTTTGACCAGTACCCCAACTTCGAAGCCCGGGGGGATCACTTTCGCCAGCTCTGCCAGGAATTAGGAGAACAGCGGTAGGGGAGCCATAGCTGGGCTCAGCAGGCAGAATTCAGAATTCAACGGCCAGGAGAAACTGTGCTGACCACTGTAAACAGGTACCCGGAAACGATAAACGACTATAGCCCGAGGACGGGGATAGCCACGACCCCGAACCGTTAGCAGAATAGTTTCAGTGGCTTTCCTTAACTTCAGAGAACCTTGACATTGCCAGGAAAACCCTGGGACTGCGGGGAAATAGCCCTCAACTTAACAGTGGATCAGGGCGGAAACCCCTTAGAATAGTTGGGCCTATAGAATAGTTGGGATCTCCCTAAGCCCCCTGCCGCCTATGCCTCGCCGTGATGACATCCATAAAATCCTGCTGATTGGCTCTGGCCCCATCGTCATTGGTCAAGCCTGCGAGTTTGACTACTCCGGTACCCAGGCCTGTAAGGCGTTGCGGGAGGAGGGCTACCAGGTGGTGCTGGTGAACTCCAACCCGGCCACCATCATGACCGACCCGGAGACCGCCGATCGCACCTACATCGAGCCCCTCACCCCGGAATTTGTAGAGCGGGTGATTGAGCGGGAGCGGCCCGATGTCATGCTACCCACCATGGGGGGGCAAACCGCCCTGAACCTGGCCGTCACCCTGGCCAAAACCGGCGTTCTAGACCGCTACGGGGTGGAGCTGATCGGCGCCAAGCTGGAGGCGATCGAAATGGCGGAGGACCGCAAGCTCTTTAAGGAGGCCATGGAGCGGATTGGGGTGGGGGTTTGCCCCTCCGGTCTGGCGGAAACCCTGGAGGAGGCCCGGCAGATCGGTCGACAGATTGGTAGCTTCCCGCTGATTATTCGCCCCGCCTTTACCCTGGGGGGCACCGGTGGTGGCATTGCCTATAACCAGGAGGAGTTTGAGGCCATTGCCCGCTCCGGCCTGGACGCCAGCCCCGTGTCCCAAATTTTGGTGGAGCAGTCCCTGCTGGGGTGGAAGGAATACGAACTGGAGGTGATGCGCGACCTGGCGGATAACGTGGTGATCATCTGCTCCATTGAAAACCTGGACCCCATGGGGGTGCACACCGGCGACTCGATCACCGTGGCCCCTGCCCAAACCCTCACCGATAAGGAGTACCAGCGGCTGCGGGATGCCTCCATCAAGATTATTCGGGAAATTGGGGTGGAAACCGGCGGCTCCAACATTCAGTTTGCCGTCAACCCCGACACCGGTGATGTGATTGTGATCGAAATGAACCCGCGGGTCTCCCGCAGCTCCGCCCTGGCCTCCAAGGCCACCGGCTTCCCCATCGCTAAGTTTGCCGCCAAGTTGGCGGTGGGCTATACCCTCAACGAAATTTCCAACGACATCACGAAAAAAACCCCCGCCAGTTTTGAGCCCACCATCGACTACGTGGTCACCAAAATCCCCCGGTTTGCCTTTGAGAAGTTCCCGGGCAGTAGCTCCACCCTCACCACCCAGATGAAGTCGGTGGGGGAGGCCATGGCCATTGGCCGTACCTTTCAGGAGTCCTTCCAGAAGGCCCTGCGATCGCTGGAAATTGGTCGGGCCGGCTGGGGCTGCGATCGCCCCGAAAAACTGCCCAGCCTCAACGAAATTCGCCCCAAGCTGCGTACTCCCAACCCGGAACGGATCTTTGAGCTGCGCCACGCCCTGCAACTGGGGCTGACGGTGGAGGAAATCTACGACCTCAGCGGCATTGATCCCTGGTTCCTCAACCAGATGGTGGGCCTACTGAAGACCGAAAAGTTTTTGAAGCGCATCAGCCTGGAGCAGCTCAACGCCGATCACCTGTGGGCGATTAAACGCCAGGGCTTTAGCGATCGCCAGATCGCCTATGCCACCCAGACCAGCGAAGACGCCGTTCGCCAGTACCGCAAAGGGCTGGGGGTGATACCGGTCTACAAGACCGTAGACACCTGTGCCGCCGAGTTTGAAGCCTTTACCCCCTACTACTACTCCACCTACGAAAGCGAAACCGAGGTGCTGCCCAGCGATCGCCCCAAGGTGATGATTTTAGGCGGCGGGCCCAACCGCATCGGCCAGGGCATTGAGTTTGACTATTGCTGTTGCCACGCCTCCTTTGCCCTGCAGGCGGATGGCTACGAGACCATTATGGTCAACTCCAACCCGGAGACCGTTTCCACTGACTACGACACCAGCGATCGCCTCTACTTTGAGCCCCTCACCAAGGAGGATGTGCTGAATATCATTGAGGCAGAAAATCCCATCGGGGTGATCATCCAGTTTGGTGGGCAGACCCCCCTGAAGCTGGCCCTGCCCCTGCAGGCGTACCTGGCCGGTCTACCGGCCGCCGCCCCCGACCAGCCCGTCACCCGCATCTGGGGCACTTCCCCCGACTCCATTGACACCGCCGAAAACCGGGAGCGATTTGAAGCCATCCTGCGGCAGCTGGAGATTCTCCAACCCGCCAACGGCACCGCCCGCAGCTTCCAGGAGGCCCTCAAGGTGGCCCAGGCCATTGACTACCCGGTGGTGGTGCGGCCCAGCTACGTGCTGGGGGGGCGGGCCATGGAGATTGTCTACTCCGATGCCGATCTGGAACACTACATGACCTACGCGGTGCAGGTGGAGCCAGACCACCCGATCTTGATCGACAAGTTTCTGGAGAATGCCATTGAGGTGGATGTGGATGCGATCGCCGACCACACCGGCCAGGTGGTGATCGGCGGCATCATGGAACACATTGAGCAGGCCGGCATCCACTCCGGGGATTCCGCCTGCTCCCTGCCCACCATCACCCTGCCCCCCGAGGTGCTGGCCACCATCCGGGACTGGACGGTGAAGCTGGCCCAGCGCCTGCAGGTGATTGGCCTGATGAACATCCAGTTTGCCGTCAAGGCCGATCAGGTCTATATCCTTGAAGCCAACCCCCGTGCCTCCCGCACCGTGCCCTTTGTTTCTAAGGCGATCGGCCATCCCCTGGCGAAATTGGCGGCCCGGGTGATGTCTGGTAAAACCCTGGCGGAGCTGGGCTTCACCCAGGAGGTGATTCCCCAACACATCGCTGTTAAGGAGGCGGTGTTGCCCTTCGAGAAGTTTGCCGGCACCGATGCCCTACTCGGCCCCGAAATGCGCTCCACTGGCGAAGTGATGGGGATTGACGCCGACTTTGGTAAAGCCTTTGCCAAGGCGGAGCTGGCTGCCAGCCAGCGCCTGCCCTTGGCGGGGACGATTTTTATCTCCATGAACGATCGGGATAAGGCGGCGGTGATTCCCGTGGCCAAGGCCCTGGCCAGTTTGGGGTTTCACCTGGTGGCCACCACCGGCACCCGGGCCACCCTGGTGGCGGAGGGGTTGACCGTGAATGCCATCCTCAAGGTGCATGAGGGCCGCCCCAACATTGAGGACGCCATTAAAAACCAAGAAATTCAGCTGATTATTAACACCCCGATCGGCAGCACCGCCCTGGAGGACGACCGTTCTATCCGGCGCACCGCCCTCTCCTACAAGGTACCGATTATCACCACCATTGCCGGGGCCAAGGCCACCGCCGCCGCCCTCCAGTCTCTGCAGCAGCATCGCCTGGAGGTGAAGTCCATTCAGGAGTACGTCGGGTTATCCAGCCCTGATCAGACCCCTTAGAGCTGGGTTGGTCCTGGGGCGGACGCTAGCGGACCTACCCTGCATCGATTCCAGGCTGAGACTTGTGCTTCAGATGTGTAAGTTTTTCTGTCGAAACCCTGAGTGCCGTCGCCGTATTTTTATAGAGCGCCTGCCAGAAGTGGCCGCTCCTTGGGCGAAAAAGACTGGACAGATGTACGGTAGGGCTAACTTAGAGCTACTCGCCAAGCAGGAATAGCTCCAGAAGTATGGCCTGGTGGCCCTAGGGCGGTTACTCCTGCACCTGAAGGAAATCCAGGGGGCAGACATGCGGCTGGAGTTGGTGGGCCTGGGGCCCTACAGAGTCAGGGACTGGGGATTGGTTTCAATCACCTCCGCCAGGTCCTTGAGGAAGGCGGCGGCATCGGCCCCGTAGATAATCCGGTGGTCGCAGGTAATGTTCACCTGCATTTGCCGCTTTACCCCCAGCAGACCATCGGCGGTGGCCACCACCGTGGGGCGAGCCCCGCCGATGGCCAGGATCGAGCCCTGGCCGGGGGGGAGGATGGCATCAAAGCTACTCACCCCAAACATCCCCAGGTTCGACAGGGTGAAGGTGCCGGAGCTGTACTCCTCGGGCTTCAACTGTTTGGTGCGGGAGCGATCCACCAGGTCTCGCCAGGTGCGGGAGAGGGAGTAGATATCCTGCTGGTCGGCATTTTGTAAGACCGGGGTAATCAAGCCCCCCCCATCCATGGCCACCGCCACGGCGACGTTGATATTGGGCCGGTACTGTAGCCCCTGATCGGTGTAGGTGGCATTCAGCAGAGGATGCTTTTGCAGGGTTACCGCCACCGCCTTAGCCAGCAGGCCGGTCATGGTTACCCCCTTGGACTTAATTTGCTGGTAGAGGGTGTCCAGGGCGTCAGTGGTAATGGCGTAACTGACGTGGAAGATGGGCACCGCCAGGCTAGCGTTCATATTGCGAATTACCGCCTGCTGCAGGGTGTTGAAGGGCACTAATTGCCCCAGGGGAGCAGTGCTGGTAACGGTGGGCATGGGCGCTGCCGCCACCGGGGTCGGCGCTGGCGCCGCCGGAATGGGGGCGGGGATAAAGGCGGCGGGGCCACTGGGGCTAACCGGTTGACCGGCGGCCCGCTCCACATCCTGGGCGACGATGCGGCCGTGGGGGCCACTGCCCTGCAAGTTGGCCAGGTCCACCTTGAGCTCCTTGGCTAGTTTGCGGGCCCGGGGGGAAATCACCACCCGCCCTGATCGGGGGGCATTACCGCCATTTTGTTCCGCATCGGAGCTGGGCTGGCTGGGGGTCTCGGGGTCGGGGGCACTGGGGGTAGGGGTGGAGCTGACCTTGCTGGCGGCCTGTTGCTGGGCAGCGGTAATTTCCGCTTCGGTTTCCGCCAGTAGGGCGATCGCCTCCCCCACCGGGGCACTGCCCCCCGCCTCCACCACGATGGCGGCCAAAATGCCCTCATGGAAGGATTCCACATCCATGTCGGCCTTGTCGGACTCGACGATCACCACCGTCTCCCCCTTTTCCACCCGGTCCCCCGGGGCCTTGACCCAGGAGACAATCTTGCCTTCGGTCATGGTGGAACTGAGGGCGGGCATAAAGACTTCACGAATCATGGGATGACTTCCGCAACAAGGTTAGGGAGGGACAGGGGGAAAACGACAACACTTCATTCTATACCGCCAGGTACCCCCCAATCAGGTCAGGGTGAACCGATCCAGCCCCTAGAGCTCGCCCCGAATTTCCTCGATTACCCCATCCTTGAGGAGAATTTCCACCTGCAGTTTTTGCACCAGGTTATCCCCCAGGCCAACGGTGAAAAAGCTCTCCACCTTACCCTGTTCCACCTCGGTGCCCAGATCGACGGTTTGCACCTGTTGCAGTTGCTGCAAGTTTTGATTTTTCTGCTGCAGCAGTTTACTTTTATCCTGATTGAGGCGGTTTTGGACATCGGCAATTTGTTGTTGAATGCCCAGATTACCCGGTTGGGTTTCCGCCTGCTTCTGCAGTTCCGTCATCATCCGTTGACCCTGCATTTCTAACTGCTGCAGCTGCCCATCCATCTGGTTAATCTGGATCTGCAGTTGCTTTTGGGCCTCCTCCTTCCAGAGGGGGGTGACCACCGCCTTAATGTTCACTACCCGTTTTAGCTGTAGTGCTTGTACGTCATCCATAGGAGTTTGAATTAGGTAAACATGGCCTCAATCATATCGCGATAGCGTTCCGTCACCACCGCCCGTCGCACCTTCAGGGTTTGGGTAAGCAGGCCATTTTCTACGGAAAAGGGCTCCGATAGCAGTTGGAAGGGGCCAATCCGGTCGTCGGGCCGGTAGCCAGGACGGTCCTTCACCTGGCGATTCAGTTCCCCGCGGATTAGGGCTTCCACCGCGGCATCGGTGAGGGGCATGGGGGTCAGCCCCGACGGCGGCCCCTGCTCACCGGGCAGGGCAATCCAGCGGGATTGGCTGGCGGCCCAGGCCTGGAGGGCCTCCAGGTTGGGTACCACCAGTGCCCCCAGCGATCGCTGGTCCTGCCCCACTAGCATGATCTGGTCCACGTAGGGGCTGCGGATGCAGGCATCCTCAATGGGCTGGGGTTCAATATTTTCGCCGTTGGTCAGCACGATGGTATCCTTGGCCCGGCCGGTCAACACCACATTGCCATCCTTGCTCAGCCAACCCAGGTCGCCGGTGTCAAACCAGCCGTCCTGCTCGATCGCCCGGGCCGTGGCTTCGGGGTTGCGATAATAGCCCGCCATCACCTGGGGCCCCCGGGCCAGCACCAGCCCCCGAGCCCCCTGGGGCAGATCCTGGCGACTCTCGGGGTCAACAATTTTGATGTCCGTAAAGGGAATCGGTTGCCCCGCCGCCCCCCGCAGGTTGTGCCAGGCCCGCCGGGCCGACAGCACCGGGGCAGTTTCCGTCAAGCCGTAGCCCACCAGCAGGGGCACACCGATAATCTCAAAGAAAACATCCAGGTGACGGGCCAGGGAGCCGCCCCCACTAATCAACTGTTTCACCTGGCCGCCGGTGGCCTGGCGCACCTTGCTATAAACCAGCAGCCGGCCCAACTGGTGCAGGGGCCAGAGGGCCAGGGCCGCCAGCCCGGCGGTGAGGCGCTGCCCGGGGGAAAGCTGGGGTTGGTCTAGCTTCAGATCCTGAAACCGCCACAGGTTATCCACGTAGGCCTGACTCCAGCCCAGGCAGGTGAAAATCAATCGCTGCTTGGCGGGGGTTTGATCGCGAAACTGTTTCTGGGCGCCGTCGTAGATCGATTCCCAGAGGCGGGGCACCCCCACCATATACTGGGGCCGCACCGTCTTCAGGTCAGCCTTGAGGGACCGAATACTACTGTAGGTTTGACTACAGCCTCGGGACAGCAAGAAGTATTCGGCAGTGCGCTCAAAGCTATGCCAGGAGGGCAAAATACTCACCACCCGGTCCCCCGGCTGGGGCTGCACCACCACCTGCAGGGTATTCACCTGGTGGAGCAGGTTGGCATGGGTAAGCATCACCCCCTTGGGCTTGCCGGTAGTACCAGAGGTGTAGATCAGGGTAGCCAGGTCCTGGGGCTGCAGGGCAACGGGGCTGTAGGGGTGGGCTTGGCCCAGGTCCATAAGCTGGCGAAAATTGTACCAGGGCAAGGGGCCCTGGGGCGGGTCTTCATCGGAGAGCAGCAGGCCAAAGCTAAGGGGCAGGTCGGCCAGGCGATCCTCCAGCCGCCTTAGCAGGGCCAGGTTCTCCAGCACGATTGCCGTGCTCTCACTATGCTCGGCGATGTACCGCAACTCTTCAGTTTCAGCGGTACCACTGCGGACTGCATTCATGGCCCCAGCGGTCATAATTCCCTGGTCGGCGATCAGCCAGCGATGGCTATTGTCGGCAAACAGGGCAACATGGGTGCCGGCCCCCACCCCCAGGGCTTGAAGCCCCTGGGCAAAGGTGCGAATCCCCTGCTCCAGTTGGGTGTAGGTGAGACGGGCAGAGGGGTCACCATGGGGGTCATCCAGGGCGAGGGTGTCGCCAAACCGTTGGGCCGCCAGGGGCCAGATCTGCGGTAGGGCCGCCAGGGATTGGTAGGGGTTGGGTTGATCGAGGTAGGCGCGATCGCGCCGACGCACCTCTTCTAGGGCCAGGCTCAGGGCGGTCATGGGTAGGAATAGCTAGGGTTGCAAATCATCGGGACCTGGGCTTAATCCTACCGCAGCCCGCCCCCCCTGGCATAGCCGGGCTGCGGTATACTAGGAAGGCTATGGATCAATCCCAGCTTCAAGCCTACCTGCACCTGATTCAACAGCTCCTCGCCTGCCCCAGGGGCGAGGAATGGATTATTTTGCGGCAAAACGAAGGGCTGGTCACCCCTGACCTGGTGCAGGTGATGGAGCAGGTGGCCACCCAGCTAGACCGCCAGGGTAACCCCAGGGAAGCCAAATTCCTCCACAATTTAGCGGGCCAGCTGCACCATCTATTTGTGGCCCAAACCCTGCCTACCGCTCCCGCCGACGATCGGCAGCAGGCCTACCTGCGGGTGATTCAGGAGTTGCTCGAATGCCCCCAGGGGCAGGAGGGGCAGGTGCTAGCCCAGCACCGCGACCTGCTCGGTCCAGGTCTGGTGCGGACCATGCAACAGGTGGCTAACCAACTGGCGGCCAACGGCGATAGCCAGGCGGCGGAGTACCTGCACCAGTGGTCCCAGGAGCTGGCTCGCCTCTGGCTCGAACAACAGGACTTTCAGCCCCCCGCTAAACCGACCCCCGCTGGGGCTCCAGAGGTACCCACCGATTCAGACTCTATTCCCTCCCCGGCGGCTGCGGTGGTGCCCCCTACCCCACCCCCCAGTATGGCCGTTCCAACCCCTGCTGGCATACCCGCCAGCCCCGACCTGGCCACCGATCTCTGGACCAGTGAGGAGGAGGTCCCCACCCCCCTGGCCAGCCCAGCTCCCGCCATCCCCCCAAGCGCCGGGTTGGCGGAGCACCTGCAGGGGCTAACCGCCGCCCTTACCCAACTCAACCAAACCCTGCAGACCCAAGCCCAAGCTCCGGCCAACCCCCTCTGGTACATGGAGGTGCTGGAGCAGGCCTGCAGCGGTGGTTGGCTGTTAACCAGCGACGAAGTCCAGCACCTGATTGGGGTGAAACCCACCTGCCCCCGGGGCGAGGATCACTTCCAACGGGGCTGCTGGGTGTTTGTGAAGGCCGGCAAGCTAGGCTCCCAAACCGCCTGGCAGGTGGAGAAGCACCGTTGAGTATCTAATCGTCACCCTGACATGGCCGACTCTCGCCGTTCCCTAGCCCTCCCATCGCTGTTGATCGATTCGGGCAATCACCTGGCGAATTTGTGCTGGTTCAGGTAGACCAGGGAAAGGGTGATGGGGATGCCCAGACGCCGACGCAATACCTCGTTGAGAAAGCTATTGCGGGGGTTGTAGTAGTCCCCATCGTTGCCGGCAAAGCCCAGGTGATCAAACAGGTAATCATTGATGCCGCGGATCAGGCGTAGGGGGTAGCGATCGCTGGGCAGACGCCGGCCCAGGTCCCGGGCCAGGGTATCCAACTGGCTGAGGTAGAAGAGCACCGATAGATCGGGGTACTCTTCCTGGGCCAGGTAGAGGGAGGCCCGGGCCAGGTTCACCTGGTCGGCGGGCTGCTGCAATTCCTGGTAGAGGTGGCGGTGGTGGAGGGGCGGGTGGGTCATAGCCTTACCAACTTACCAAGGGGTGGGGTCGGAAGCAATGGCCAGGGCTCCAAAGTCCGCCCGGCTAGCCGGGGCTAGGGCTATACTGAAAGTTGGTTTCTACATTTGCCGTTTTCTACCATGACCCTGCCCCAAGTTGAGCAACCCGCGGACGTCATTACCCTGCTATCCAGCCGGGAGTTGGAGAAAATGCGCAAGGCCGGTCAGCTGGCGGCCCAGCTCCTAGACTACCTCACCCCCTTTGTGCAGCCGGGGGTCAGCACCCTGGAACTCAACGACCTGGCGGAGGACTGGACCCGACAGCAGGGAGCTAAAAGCGCCCCCCTGGGCTACGCCGGGGCGGTGATGCCCTTCCCTAAGTCGATCTGCACCAGTGTTAACGAGGTGATCTGTCACGGCATTCCCCGGGCGGAGCAGATCCTCAGGGATGGAGACATCATCAACATCGATGTCACCCCCATCGTGGAGGGCTACCACGGTGACACCTCCCGTACCTTCCTGGTGGGGGAGGTGTCACCTCGGGTACGGTGCCTTGTGGAGGTGACCGAGCAGTGCCTGTGGCGGGGTATCGAGGTGGTTAGGCCCGACGCCCGGGTGGGGGATATTGGCGCCGCCATCCAGGAGTACGCCGAGGCGGAGGGCTTTTCGGTGGTGCGGGACTTTGTCGGCCATGGGGTGCATCGCATCTTCCATGCTGCTCCCCAGATTCCCCACTATGGGGTTCGGGGTAAGGGCAAGAAACTGCGGCCCGGCATGGTGTTCACCATTGAGCCGATGATTAACCTGGGCTCCCACGAGGCGGAGATCCTGGCCGATGGTTGGACCGCCCTCACCGTCGATCGCTCCCTGTCGGCCCAGTTTGAACACACCGTGGCGGTCACCAAAACCGGGGTGGAGGTGCTCACCCTGTCACCAGCGGCGGTGCCAGCCTAGGGGACCGGCGATCGGGCCATGGAAGGTTTTACCCAACTGTTTCAAGCCCTGGATGCCACCCCCTCCACCACCGCCAAGGTGCGATCGCTGCAGGCCTACTTCCAAACCGCACCCGCCGCCGATCAGGGGTGGGCCCTCTACCTGCTGTTGGGCAAAACCCGGCGCCGCACCGTCACCGCCCGGCTGCTGCGCCAGACCTTTTTAGCGGTGAGCGATCTGCCGGAGTGGCTGTTTCAAGACTGCTACGCCCAGGTGGGGGACTCCGCCGAAGTGATTGCCCTGCTGCTGCCCCACACCCCCCTGCCCCCCGCCCCCCGCCTCGACCTGCCCCTACACCAGTGGATGGAAAGCATCATTCCCCAGGTGAAGGCGGCCCAGGACGACAGCCAGCGCCAGGCCCTGATCCTCTCCTGGTGGGCCGGCCTCGACCCCGATCAGATCCTGGTGTTAAACAAGATCCTGACTGGGGCCTTTCGGGTGGGGGTCTCGGAGAAACTGGTGATTAAGGGGTTGGCCGCCGCCACCGGCCTGGAGGAGGCGGTGTTGGCCCACCGCCTGATGGGGGAGTTTACCCCCAGCCTGGAGTTTTATCAGGCCCTGATCCAACCCAGCCCCACCGCTGCCCCCCCCAGCCAGCCCTACCCCTTCTTTCTAGCCAGCCCCCTGGAGCTGGACCGGTTCACCCCCGACCCCTGCAGCGACTGGTTGGCGGAGTGGAAGTGGGATGGCATCCGCGCCCAGGTGATTCGCCGGGCTGACCAGGTGTTTATCTGGTCCCGGGGGGAGGATCTGATCACCCCCCAGTTCCCCGAGATCGTCGAGGCCCTGGCCAGCTTTCCTAACGGCGTGGTGATGGATGGCGAACTGCTCTGCTGGCAGGAGGACCAGCCCCTACCCTTTAACCACCTGCAAAAACGCCTGGGGCGTAAACAGGTGAGCAAGCGGCTGCTCAGCGACTACCCAGTCCACTTCATCGCCTACGACCTGCTGGAGGAGGCCGGGCAGGACCAGCGCCCCCACCCCCTGCAGGACCGTCAACAGCGCCTGGCGGATCTGCTGCAGCGCCACCCTCACCCCCACCTGCACCCCTCCCCCAGCCTCCGCTTCACTTCCCTGGCGGAACTCACCGCCCAGCGCGACCAGGCCCGGCAACGGGGGGCGGAGGGGCTGGTGATCAAGGCCCTGGCCAGCCCCTACCTGGTGGGGCGCAAGCGGGGCTACTGGTGGAAGTACAAACTTGACCCCATGAGCCTGGATGGGGTGCTGATCTATGCCCAGGCAGGCAGCGGTAAGCGGGCCAACCTGTTTACCGACTATACCTTCGCCCTCTGGCAGGGCTCGGAGCTGGTGCCCTTTGCCAAGGCCTACAGCGGCCTCGACAACCGGGAGATCGAAGAACTAGACCGCTGGATTCGACGTCACACCCTGGAGCGATTTGGGCCGGTGCGATCGGTGCAACCCCTGCAGGTGTTTGAGATCGGCTTTGAGGCCATTGCCCCCTCCACCCGCCATAAGTCTGGCATTTCCGTCCGCTTCCCCCGAATTCTGCGCTGGCGCCAGGACAAACCCCCCAACCAGGCCGACAGCTTGGAGACGGCCCGCGCCCTGATGGGTCAAAACCAGGAGGGGGAGTAGGGGAGTGGGGAGTGGACTCTGTATAGATCCATTGAGTTGTCCTGATCACTGACTCCCTTGCCCCTGCGCCTGTTGCCCCTCCTGACCACTGACTCCTTCCCTTCCCCCCCCAAATTGCCTAACTCAAGTAGGTATACTGCCCCAGGCTTTGCTCGTAGTGCTGCAGCAACAGTTGGGACTCTTCCAGGGTGATCTGGTTATCGTGGAGGGCCAGCTCCGATCGCTGCCGGATATTCTCAATCATGTCCTCCGCATCGTACTGGACGTAGCCCAGCACCTCGGTCATGGTGTCCCCCTTAACCACGTGTTCCACCTGGTAGCCCTTGGGGGTCATGTGGATGTGCACCGCATTGGTATCGCCAAACAGGTTGTGCAGGTTGCCCATGATTTCCTGGTAGGCCCCCCCCAAAAACATGCCCAGGTAGTAGGGTTGCCCGGGCTGCAGCGGGTGCAGTTCCAGCACGTGTTTAACATCCCGCAGGTCAATGAACTGGGTGATCTTACCGTCGCTGTCACAGGTTAGATCCGCCAGGGTGCCCCGGCAGGAGGGGGTCTCGTTGAGGCGATGGATGGGCAGGATCGGAAACAGTTGGTCGATCGCCCAGGCATCGGGCATGGACTGGAACACCGACAGGTTGATGTAGTAGATGGAGGCCATGCTCTGGTTAAGCTCGGCGATGTCCTCCGGCACGTACTCGGCATCCTGCATCACCGCCAGGGCCTTGCGACAACAGGCCCAAAACAGTCGCTCCACCCGGGCCCGGTCCGACAGGCTGAGGTAGCCAAAGTTAAACAGGCTGATGGTTTCTTCTTTGAATTGCAGGGCATCGTTGTAGAGCTCCTGCACCGTGGTGGGGGTGAGGTTTTGGTAAATCTCGTAGAGCTCCCGCAGGATGGTGTGATCCTCGGGGCCGGGCACCACCAGATCCTCCTGGGCCGGGGCATCACTGCTGCCCAGCACATCAAACACCAGCACCGACTGGTGGGAGGAGATCGCCCGGCCACTCTCACTCACCAGGGTGGGCACCGCCACCCCCTTCACCCGGCAGGCCTCCTGTACCTCCGCCACCACATCGTTGGCGTAGTTTTGCGTGCTGTAGTTTTTGGAGGCATAGAAATTGGTTTTAGAGCCATCGTAGTCCACCGCCAGCCCTCCCCCCACGTCCAGGTAGCCCATGGTGGCCCCCAGTTGGGCTAGCTCCACATAGATGCGGCTGGCCTCCCGCAGGGCCTCCTTGACCACGCTGATGGCGGAGATTTGGGAGCCAATGTGGAAGTGCAGCAGTTGTAGACAGTCCAGCATGTCCACCTGGCGTAGCCGGTCCACCACCGTCAGGATCTCGGGCACGGTGAGGCCAAACTTGGCCCGGTCCCCCGCCGAAATCCCCCAGCGGCCACTGCCCTTGGTGCTGAGCTTGGCCCGCACCCCCAACACGGGACGAATCTGCAGGCGCTGGCTGGCGGCGATCGCCAGCTCCACCTCATTCATTTGTTCAATCACAATGATCGGCTGCTGGCCCAGGCGCTGGCCCAGCATGGCGGTTTCAATGTAGTCCCGGTCCTTGTAGCCGTTACAGATTAGCAGGGCGCCGGGGGTGTCGAGGGTGGCCAGGGCAATTAACAGTTCCGGCTTTGAGCCGGCCTCGAGGCCAAACTGGTAGGGCCGGCCAAACCGCACCACGTCCTCCAGCAGCTGCCGTTGTTGGTTACACTTGACCGGAAACACCCCCCGGTAGACACCGCCGTACTTGTAGCGGGCGATCGCCTTGGCGAAGCAGGCATTAATCCGCTCAATGCGGTCCTGCAAAATATCCGAGAAGCGAATTAATAGGGGCAGGTGCAGATTACGGCGCTGAATCGACTGCACCAGGTCAAATAGGTCCAGGGAGCCACCCCGATCGCCCCGGGGCGAAACCGTCAGGTGGCCATCGGCATTGATGGAAAAGTAGGGATGGCCCCAACTATCAATCCGATACAGCTCTTCGCTATCCTCAATGGTCCAATTTTTCACAGGCGTCGACGGGGTGGTGAGGAGGGTTTCTAAACTAGCCCGGTCCAGGGCTGGAGCGGACTGAGGAGGTTGATGCGGTGCCGCGGTCATAGACGATGCCCCTTCCCTGTTGGTATGGCTGGTGGTGATGAACAAACCTTGATTGAAGCGTAGGCAAAAATGTAACAAACTGCAATGGTGGCAGCAGGGCTCCCTCCCCTCCCCCTCCCCAGCTCCCGCCAAGATAAAGTTTCTTGTGCCCCAGGGCCGATTCCTGGCCGGGGTATCTCGACCCTCGGTAAACTTTAAATCAGCAGGTTGGAGGCGGCCATGGTAGGACTAACCCCGGTGCCGGGTGCGGTGAAACGAATGACCTATTTTTCAGACTTTAGACCCAGGCCAGCGACCATTGAGGGGGAGCGCATCCTGGCCGCCATTGATGTAGGGACCAACTCCATCCACATGGTGGTGGTGAAGATCCAGCCGGACCTGCCAGCCTTTAGCGTCATTGACCGGGAGAAGGAAACCGTTCGCCTGGGGAACTTTGAGGAACACACCCGGGAGCTGACGGAGGCGGCCATGGAGCGGGCCATCGCCGCCCTCAAGCGCTGCTGTGCCATCGCCGCTAGCTTCCAGGCGGAGGCGGTGCTGGCGGTGGCCACCAGTGCGGTGCGGGAGGCCAGCAACGGGGCCGCCTTTCTAGAGCGCATCCAGCAGGAGGTGGGGCTGGCGGTGAACCTGATCTCCGGCCCGGAGGAGGCCCGTCGCATTTATCTGGGGGTGCTCTCCACTGTTGAATTCCAGGGTCAACCCCACACCATCATCGACATTGGCGGGGGCTCCACGGAGTTAATCCTGGGCACCGGTGAACCCCACCGTCACCTGAGTAGCACCAAGGTGGGGGCGGTGCGCCTCACTGCCCAGATGGTCACCACCAACCCCATCAATGAGGCGGAGTTTACCGCCCTCCAGGCCTACGTGCGGGGCATGCTGGAGGTGCCGGTGCAGGAGCTCAAGCAGCAATTAGCCCCCACCGAAACCCTCCGCCTGATTGGCACCTCCGGCACCATCGAGTGCCTGGCCACCCTGATTGCCCATCGGCGGCTGGGGGTGGTGCCCGATCCCCTCAACGGCTTTCAGTTCACCTACACCGAACTGACCCAGCTGCTGGAGGATCTGCGCCGGGCCAGCTACACCGAGCGCCTGACCCTGCCCGAGATGGTGCCCCGGCGAGCGGAGATTATTGTGGCGGGGGCGGTGATTCTGCACGAGGCCATGGGGCTATTGGGGGCCGCCAGCGTCACCGTCTGTGAGCGGGCCCTGCGGGAAGGGGTGGTGGTGGATTGGATGCTCACCCATGGGCTGATCGAAGACCGCATGCAGTTCCAGCAGTCGGTGCGGCAGCGCCATGTGCTGAAGACCGCCCATAAGTATAAGGTCCACCTGGAGCGATCGGAGCGGGTGGCCCGCTTCGCCATGGATCTATTTGAGCAGACCTGGGGTAGTCTGCACACCTGGAGCAGCGATGAGCAGGAACTACTGTGGGCCGCCGCCCTCCTCCATAACTGTGGCCATTTCGTCAGCCACTCCGCCCACCACAAACACTCCTACTACCTGATTCGCCATGGGGAACTACTGGGCTACACCGAAATTGAGCTGGAGGTGATCGCCAACATTGCTCGCTATCACCGCAAGAGCGGTCCTAAAAAGAAACACGATAACTTTCGTAATCTGCCCACCCGCTACCATCGCCAGCTGGTCACCCAGCTGAGCGCTTTACTACGGGTGGCGGTGGCCCTCGATCGCCGCGGTCTGGGGGCGGTGAAAGGCATCGGGGCCAGCTTTGATGCCGAGGCCCAGGTGCTGCACCTGGCTCTGCAACCGGCCCACCCCGGGGAGGATTGCGCCTCGGAACTGTGGAACCTGGGCTATAAAAAGGGCTACTTTGAACAGGTGTTTGAGGCCAAATTAGTGGCGGAGTTGGTGCCCTGAGCTTGGGACGGGGTGATGGGGTGATGGAGAGAAAACCATGGTCAGGTTGAGACTGTTTCCCTGGGGGCTGATGGTTGCTGCCCTGGGTCTGCTACCCTGGGCCTGTCGCTCGGGTATCCTGGCCCAGGTAGGGGGTACTCCCGTTGTTTCCCAGGTGCCTGAGGTAACCGCCAACTGGCAGGACCTGGAGCGGGACATTCTGGTGGAGCAAAATCGGGTGCGGCAAAATCCCGCCAGCTACATTCCCCTGCTGGAGGCCCGGCTGGCCAGTATGGATAGCCAGGGCCGCATTACCGATGGCTGTGGGCCCAACTGCCGGATTATTACCCAGGAGGGACAGGCGGCGGTGCGGGAGGCGATCGCTGCCCTGACCCGGCAAGCCGCTGTAGCTCCCCTGGAGTCATCGACGGTGGTGGCCCAGGCGGCCCAGGGCCACGCCGAGGATCAGGCCCAGGGCCGGGTAGGGCACCAGGGCTCCGATGGCAGTGACCCGGGTCAGCGGCTGACCCGGGCCGGGGTGCCCTACACCCGGGCGGGGGAGAACATCGCCTATGGCTCCCGCACCGGTCAGCAGGTGGTGCTGGACTTGATTGTGGATGACGGGGTGCCCGACCGGGGCCACCGCACCGCCATCTTTTCGCCGGCCTGGAGCCACACCGGGGCGGGCTGTGGGCCCCATCAGGGCTACGGCAATGTCTGTGTGATCAACTATGCCCGTATCTCCCAGCAGCTGCAGGTGATCAACCAGGGCACGGTGGCCCTCCAGTCCCTACAGGTGGCGGGCCGGAATATTCTAAGTACCCCCCTGGCCAGCGGGCAATCTCGTCAAATTACCCTGGAGCCGGGGCAGTGCCAGGCCCCGGTGCGGGTGGATCTGGGCCAGGGTTATCTGCCCCTGGACCTCTCCAACCTCAACCTCTGTGGGGCCAGCCTTACCCTGACGGCTAGCAATGGGCTGACCGTCAGCTACTGAGGCGGTAGAGGTTCCCGAGGCTGTAATAATGGTGAGATGGTCCATGGATCAGTAGATCCCCGAAGGAGTCCTGCCATGTCACGCATTGAATTGATTTCCGGCACCGCCATTCCCCTGGTGGGCAATGACATTGACACCGATCGCATCATCCCGGCCCGCTTCCTCAAGGCGATTACCTTTGATGGGCTGGGGGCTGAGGTGTTTGCCGACGATCGGGCCGCCCTGGGGGGAGCCCATCCCTTTGATCAACCCCAGTACCAGGGAGCCACCCTTCTGGTGGTGAATCGTAACTTTGGCTGTGGCTCCTCCCGAGAACATGCTCCCCAGGCGATCGCCCGCTGGGGCATCCAGGCCATCCTGGGGGAAAGTTTCGCGGAGATCTTCTTTGGTAACTGCCTGGCGATCGGCGTTCCCTGCCTTACCGCCAGCCCGGAGGTGATTACCCAGATCCAGACCACCCTGGCGGCCCAACCCAGCCAACCCCTCAGCCTCGACCTGCACCGATTGGAACTCCGTTGTGGGGCCCTCACCGCCCCCGTCGCCATGCCCCCCGGGGTGCGCCAGGCCTTCCTGGAGGGTAATTGGGATGCCTGCGGTCAATTGGTGGCCAATACCCTCGCCATCCGCGCCACCGCCGCCCGCCTGCCCTATTTGCAATGGTGATCGGCCTCCCTCGCCATACTCTTTACGCGGGCCGGGGGAGCCAAAGCTTCTGACTCCTGATCCCTCACTTCCAGGGTCGGAGGAGGTAAAGTGTACCCCGTTGTCTAGACAACGGGGTACACTTTAGATCACGATGAACAGCTATAGTACGAGACGCCACCAACGTTAGAAAACGCCTTGGGTTTTAGGCGATAGTATTTATCTTCTACTTCCTGGGATTGCTCATCATAGGGATAGCTCAGTACGTCTTGCAACTCTTTAACTAACCTGTAGTTACCCTGCATGGCTTGTTGATAGGCAGGGACGACCAACCACTCTCGCCATGCATATTTTGGGTTAGTCTGTTTCATCTTTGTTGATATCTCAGCCAAATTGCCGTGGTTAAGGGCGAGGTCACGCCAGCTTTTTAACCAAGATTGCCATTGTTCATCGAGTTGGTGCGACGTTTTACCATAGAAGCTTTTCTTCAATGGTGAGACATCCTCTGGTATATAGGATAACTCTCGAAAGAAAATAGTGTAATCTATCTCCGATTGGGTCATTAACTGCATTAATCCCTTAAATAGCGTTGGGTTAAATTCAGGTAAGCCAAGTTTGGCCGCCCACATTTTTTGAATTTGTTCCTGCATTGCTTCTGCAAAGTCACGGCGTACTTGGTCGAACTGTTCTAAAGCTTCAGCATCTTCTGCAAGTAATGGTCTCACAGATTGCCAAAACATATGATAATTTTCCTCTGCTGCGATGGGCTGATTGAAGAAAGAAAAGTGTTTGCCGCCGCCAGTCCAAGGTTGAAACCAAGGGTATAAAATTTCACAAAACCCAAATGGTCCATAGTCGAGAGTAAAGCCACCAGCGGCGCAGTTGTCACTATTAAAATTACCCTGGCAGTAACCAACCCGTAGCCAATTGGCCACCAGGGCCATAAGACGCTGGCGAAATAACTTAGCCAACTCAACTAATTGATCTGCAAAACCAAGGGTTTGATCAATATCGCTTTTGTATTCTCGCTCAATTAAATGCGATACTATCATCCTCAACTCTTCTAATGCTTTTGGATGAGCATCACTGCGAGCGCGGCGGGCAAATAACTCTAGCTGACCAACCCGCAGAAAGGATGGTGCAACGCGAGTTGAAATGGCCACAGGATTGTCCACCAAAATATCAGGGTCGATGGAGTGGGAGTCTTGAGAATACCAAGGCCGGGTAACGGTCTCAGATTTAGAAACATACAGTGTCAAAGAGCGCGATGTGGGAACACCTAACGCCTGCATATAGTCTTGCGCTAGAAACTCGCGCACACTTGAACGGAGCACGGCGCGCCCATCGGCACCCCGGCAATAGGGCGTTGGGCCACCCCCTTTCAATTGCATTTCCCAGCGCTGGCCATTGATGATTCCTTCAAACACCGATATGGCCCGACCATCGCCATAACCATTACCCGTGCCGAAGGGACATTGTTGAGTATATTCGGTGCCATAGATCGACAGTGCATAGCCCGTCACCCAGCCAACCTGACGCATCGGCTCCTGGACTGCAGAAAGATCACCAGAAAATACCTGGCGAAATTTTTCATTCAGCGCCAGATCATCGCTCAACCCAAGTTCCTTAAAAAAAGTGCTGCTATGGGTTACATATTCTGGTTCTGCAAGCGGCGTGGGTGTCACAGGTACGAAATGACCAGAAAAAACCTGGCGGGCCCGGTGATCATCACCATCGACCGTGGCATCAGGATCGGCATTCAAGGTATCCATCAGAGAATAATCTGCCAATTGCACAAACTCATCGAAGGTGGTTACGCAAGGCTTAGCAAATGATTTAGATGAATATGACATTGTTGCTACTGCCCCTATTGCCGGGAAAAATTCACGTTTAATTGAAAACCTTATAGAGGCTAACATAACTAGAACGGGCTGGCCCCCTCAGCCGCGCCGCCGAATTTGGCGAAGTGTACCTGCTGCAGGCCCCCTGGACCCATAGCTTTATTAACGAACTGGCAGCTTCCCCGATGGAGCCCACGATGGGTAGACGCCGCCGCCGAAGGCTACATGGAATTGACTGGTGTGGGAGTGCCACGGTTTGGCACCGCCGCCTTTAGGTAGGGATTATCCCCAGAACAGGACTCTGAGGAGGGCAGTGCGGAAAACCCATGACCCATCACATTAGAGCCAGTAGTTTTATCGGATCTCCTAAAGGAGGCAATCATAGGTCATTAAATTACGTGAAAGGCTTCTGGCTATCCCCCCAGATCTGGTTAATATGTTGAGGTCTTGTCAGCGGGTACGGAAGCCTATGATCGGGGGGGCAAGTTCAGGCTCTATCGTCAAAACCCAGTCCTACAGGATTACTTGTTGATCAGCTCCACCAAAATCGAGATGGATTTGTACCATAAAACTCAGGCCGATGATTGGGTGATCATCAATTATCAACCCGGCGACACCATTGAGTTAAGCAGTATTGGCTTGAGTTTTGCGATCAAGCATGTCTATCGCGGGCTAACCCTCACCCCAGACTCCCAAAGGACGATTTGAGTATCCGACAAAACAGCCGATTCCCTGCCCATAGCCACAGGCCTTGCCCTTTGCCCACCCTGCATTAACGACTATCCCCACCCCCCTCACCCTATAGACACAACAGTTGCTGGTTGTCCTCTGCCAAAGGACCCAAGGATCCTAGGCGAAATATAATCCCGGGCGGAATACAAATGATATCCAGCGTAATCGATTTTTTTCTTCAACCTGACAGCAGCCTGGGTTGAATT
>Ga0172367_10000282_pt1 | contig 77769 bp, 49 predicted proteins | sample Lak10m_FD_114542 | JGI IMG/M metagenome (GOLD analysis project Ga0172367, IMG submission 114542) | Freshwater microbial communities from Kabuno Bay, South-Kivu, Congo - kab_022012_10m | ecosystem: Environmental > Aquatic > Freshwater > Lake | place: Democratic Republic of the Congo: South-Kivu... | reverse complement strand
CACAGACTGAACCGGAATTACTATAAGGGAATTATTGGTGATTCTCTCAATGTAATGCTATCAGCAGCGGCATATAACTTCAGAAGGGCGATGAGAAAATGGGCATCATCCTTTTGGCTCTTCTTTGATCGTAAAATTTATTCGCCGTTTCTTTCGGCTTTTGACTCTAGAACGGTGACTTTTTTACTGAAATTGACTTTTTAAGGGTCAACTAAGTATAATTTAAAAATAACTAACAAAATCAACTTGGATTTGATTTCGTATTATCACAAAAGCCTCACAATACTACTCCCCCGCCGCTCTATCCACTCCACAAACCATTTTCGATATAAAATAGAAAGCGGATAAAGTAATAACAGGCAGAATAATAAATACGAACTGATAGGAAAAGAGACTGATAATGCTGCTGCTTATAAGCGGAAAGATCAGTGTCAATAAATTCAATGAACCAAATATTCCGGTAAAAAGCACTCGGTTGGTTTCATTGCTGATCTCGATAAGCGCTCCTTCCGCAGCAATTTTATATGCGCTTATTGCCGAGCCAACAATAAAAAACAGAAGAGCAAAGACGGCGACAGAATTAAATTTTATCAGAATTAATGCGCCGATTGGAATAAAAACGTACAATAGCGTTGATATCCTCAGCATTCCCTTATAAGCAATTTTTGTAATTATCCGCTGCCACAAAAAATTGGAAACGATCATACCCGTGATCTGATATATAAGTATGGTAGTGATAAATTCGGCGCTGAATAAAGAGTTCTCTTTAGCAAATGCAGTATAAAACGGAGTGATTGTAACGCTCAGACTCATAATATTAACGGCAATTATCAGATTCCTGAGATTAGGGTTTTCCCTTAAAATATGCGGGATTTCTTTTAACATAGAAAAGAAACTGTAAGTTTTATTGCCAGTCAGGGTAGGTTTTTCTTTGACGCGGAAATAACCGATCGTACCTGTAAGAAGCAAAAAGCCGGCAAGCAGAAAAGCATACTTATAATTTGCAGGATAGGACATACCTGTCAGTAATTCTTTTAATAAAAATGCCGAAAAAAATATTCCGGTTCCGTTAATAATCTGCTTGATGACAAAAAACTTTTTCCGTTCTGAATGATCAAGGATTTTTCCGAGGAGATCATTATAAGATATTCCCGCAAATGCTCCGCTCACCGAGAATAAAGCCATCCAAAGTAAAATAATAATAATAAATGCTGAAGATGAAAAAGAATCTAAAAAACTAATAGTCAGTGCAACTCCCCAGAATGCCGAGACTCTTAAAAATATCCCGCCGAGCAGATACTTTTTTTTATATGGTTTATTAATGAGTAAAGTAGTAAATAGTATTTGGGAGATAAACGGAACTCCGAGCATAATGGCAGTAAGGTAACCGATGTCATTTTGAGTTCCTCCGGCAAGAAGAATCAAACCTGGGAGGACTGAATTTTTATCAGTAAATGTTTCGGCTAAAGAAAGCCAGAACGCATGCCAGATAAACGGAAAAGAATTGTTCCTGCCCGGCTGGGAAAAACCGATATTTTTTATCGGGTTCATTCAGTTCATTAGCTCTGATTTTTCATAATTTTTTAAGACGTTTCGTTTTAACTGCATACTGAGGTAATGGTTAATAATACATAACAATAAAATTTAAGCCGTTTAGATTCAAACAAAACTGGCTGAAGATCACCGTTTTATCGTAACTTTTTTTCAGCCCTGAATAAAATTCTCCGGCATTAAAACGGCAACTACCCTGCCTTCTGCACAGATTTTTCCGTTTGCTGAAAGTGTAATTTCCGAAATAACCTTCTTGCCTTTCACTTCGGTAACCCTCCCCCTCAATTCAAGTTCAACACCCAAAGGAGTCGGTTTCAGAAAATTTACATTGAGTGAAGCGGTAACGAATCTTAAATGCGGCAGAGTGCCGGGTTCTCTGTTTTCGTTTTTATAAGCAGCCAGTGCAGCAGTGCCAGTTCCGTGGCAATCAATAAGCGAAGCTATCAGACCGCCGTAAACAAATCCGGGAATAGCAGTATGATATTCTTTGGGCGTAAAACGCGAAATTGTTTCTTCACCATCCCAGTATGTTTTTAACTGATGGCCATACTCATTTAATTTTCCGCATCCATAACAATGTGCCACATCATCCGGATAAAAATCCTGTATTGCATTTGTATTCATTGTTGTTCCCCTGAAATTTTTGATCTGTTATCTGGCTGAATTAATTTTTCGTTCAATCATGTTCATTAATGAACTTTCCGAAGAACGACAAGCTGGCTTGTCAAAGGTTGGTTCGCTTTCTCAAAAATGATTTCACTGCCTGTAAGTGCGGCAAGATTTCTGACGCCGCCGTTCCTCACAAAAGATTTGAAATTCCGGTAATGATCCTTTCCTGCTGCAAACTCAACAATCTCATTAAGAGTACTCCAGAATCCCTTCGGCCTTGGGACAAGATATTCACCGATGATTATTTTATCAGTTATTTCATAAATTTCTTCTAATAGCTTTACTCTTTCCTGCTCATCAACTTCATGTATCACATAAGTAAGCAGCGCATAATCGAATTTCTTTGTAATCTCGGATTCAACTTCCGCTACACTGCTATGCCGGAATTCAATTTTTCTGTTTGGATTCGAATTCAGTTTCCCGACAGCATTCCGTATATTTTTTTTGGAAAGATCAATTCCGAGAACATAACTGCATTTATCATGCGCGAAAAAAGAGAACCTGCCTGTTCCGCAGCCAATATCAATTACCGTTGAATCTTCACTTATATATTCTTTTATTTGAGAAAATAATCTGTCCTGATTCGGAGCAATAAATTTATCATAAAACCAACCATCGTACCAGTGAGATTTGTTCTGAGGCATATTAAATTCTTTATGTAAATAATAGTAAGATGAAACAAGGATTGAAACGATTCCAATAATTCAAGAATTATTTTTCATCGCCATTTCAAAAGATTAAGGGAAAAAATTGAAAAAGCATAAAAATTTTTAGAATTGAACGCCCGAAAATCAAGGCGCCAGCGTTGAATTTCCGATATAAAGATCATACCATAAAAAATTTGGAGTGAGTACTGGGAATGCAGGTATTTGTCCCCCAAAACCTATCCGTCTGACAGCAATAGAGCTGAATGGTATTTCATCATACTTTTCAATTTCTTTAAAATTAATTTCAATCGAATTTCTCCTGGCTAATTCAGCAGTCTTTTCAGCCATATATTTATCGAACTTAGCCAGTTTAAGCTTATAGGAATATTCAGTTTTAAGAGAATCATAATTAATAAAAAATTGACCGGCTGGCTGGAAACTGTACTTAAGAATAAAATTCAATCTGCCGTTATTTATCGGACCAATAATAAAATAATTAGCGCCGCCACAAATAAACTTGGAATGATCCGACTTAATAAATACAGAGTCAGGAATTCTGAAACCCTTCTCCATGCTATTCATTAACGCTAAGGAATCAAAGTCCTTTCCCTCTTTTAACAACCCGATCCATTCATTTACCATCTGCACGTCCTCATCACACAAAAAAGAAATCAACGAATCCGAATTAGAATCACCTGTCAGAAAAATCCTTCTCAAGTGAAAGTATATCTCGGATTCTGTCAGTTCAACACTATTAAACAACTTTTGAACAATAATACCGCTCAGAAGATTATCTTTCCAAATGTCGAATGTTTGCCTCAGTTCTGGATCAGATGAATAACCTCTTTTCCTTGCCTCATTGGAAAAGAAAATATCTTCAATAAAATTTCTTAGCGCTCGTTTTAAGAACTCATTGTTTTTTATAATATCGGATGTATCAACCGGTATTTTTTCGTGCATAAGAAAAAAAAGAAAATCAGCAATGGTAGCGCTTGATTCATCAGTTTGAAATAAAAAAAGTTCTTTCTCCTTAGCAGAAAAAACGCTCATAAATTTAAGAGAATACGTATCGTATATGAAAGGATTAATCCTGAATTCCGGGTTTTGCAAAATTGACTGTAAAAACTCAAAATACCTTGAGAAAAGCAAAGCAGATGAAGTATTATTAACTGGCACCGACTTCCCGCCAAATAAACTATCAATAAACAAACCCGCCGCCTTTTTCTCCTTTTTTTCTTCAATAATATTTATTGCTTTATTAACTAAAGTCTCCTGATCTTCGGCAAGAATCAAATCCAATTCATCCGAATAAATCTTGAAGATCGCCCATCCGTTCCTGGTATTAACCGGTTCGCTGATTCCACCGGTACCGGCTGCAAATATCTGTGTTTGTAAATTTTCATCATCGAATTTCCCATATTCTGCTTTAAGTGGAAAATCATCTTGTACTGAGAATTCTTTTCTTGTCATAAGGAGAGAATCAAAATCTGCGCCGCTGTTTATCATCTGCTTAATATTATGTATTTCCACAGAATCCTGCGAAACAATCATCCTGAACGTTTTATTCCGGATTAAGAAGGATTTAATCTCCTCGACTTCACTGCCTGAATATTGAACTTTCTTTTTAATCACTTCAAAATATAGCTTGTCCTTCAAAAGCAAATTCTCCAATGATTTCAGACTCATAACAACAAAGGGTTCAGAAAGTAATCCGGCATTAAAAGCCTCCTGCGCCCATAATTTCTCGGCAATAAGTGAAAATAAAAAATTATCTTTTGTGCTCCGGCTATTGCCCTCATACAATGGACGTGGAGAGAATGAGTAACGATCGGAATATTCAGAGACAAGGATATTATTTGCACCAATTTTTGCAATAGGGATTAAATTATCCTGAGAAAAGATCAAAGATTCGAAAATCATTAAGTGAAGAATAATGAAAAGAAAAAACAGAAATTTCATCCTTTAACACTGCCCATAAGAATACCATTAATATAGAAACGCTGAAGAATAATAAAAATAATAATAACAGGCAGAATAGTAATTACAGAACCCGCCATCATTAATTCAGTATCCTGAACATGCTCGCCCATAAGATTGGATAAAGCAACAGGCATCGTGTACATAGAAGAATCCGTCATAACAATCAATGGCCAGAGAAAATCATTCCACGAACCCATAAAAGTAAAAATTCCAAGCGTAATTATAATGGGTTTTATCAAGGGCAGAATAATCCGAAAATATATCTCAAATTCACCTGCTCCGTCAATTTTCGCTGCCTCAATAAGGCTATCGGGAATAGACATCGCAAATTGTCTGATAAGAAAAATCCCGAAAACACTTGACATCGCAGGAACAATTATTGCCCAGTAGGTATTGATTAATCCCATGTTTTTAAGCATAAGAAAGACTGGGAGCATAGTAACTTGTCCGGGAATTATCATTGAACTTAGCATTACTTTAAAAATACTATCTTTACCTGCAAACCGCAATTTGGCGAATGCGTAACCAGTAAGAGAATTAAAGAAGAGAGAAAAAAATGTTACACCAATTGATATAACAAGACTATTTAACAGATTTCGTGTGAGATCGATACGAGAAAAAAGAGAGATGTAATGTGAAAAATCTATAGCATCAGGTAAAAATTTAGGCGGATAAGTATTAGCTGAGCCAGAAGGCATAAATGAAGCTGAAACCATCCATAAAAACGGCATTAATGAAGCTGCCCCGACAAGGAAAGCCAAAAGATAAAGCAATATTTTTTTTACTGTTTCAGATATCATATCTTTTCTGAATCCTGAACTGAATAAGCGCTCCGGTAAAAATGATAACGAATAGAGTGAATGCTATCGCTGTGGAATATCCGAGATTCCACCACCTGAATCCTTCCTGATACATATATAGAACAATACTGAGAGTGCTGTTAAGAGGTCCGCCCTGAGTCATTATATATGGCTCAGAAAAAAGCTGAAAATATCCTATCATTGTGATTACACTTATAAACACCGTTGCCGGCGCCAGCATCGGCAATGTAATATGCCGGAATCTGCTCCATGCGCCGGCGCCTTCAATGGATGCAGCTTCATAAAGTTCTTCAGGGATATTTTGAAGCCCGGCAATAAATATTATCATGTTATATCCAAAATTTTTCCAGACAGCCATTAGAATAATTGCAGGCATCGAAAACGTTGGGTCTCCTAACCAATCAACCGGGCTAATTCCAATAAACCCAAGAAAATAATTCAGCATACCAAACCGGGGATGATATATGAATCGCCAGACAATAGCAACTGCCACAAGAGTTGTAACCACGGGAAGAAAATAAATTGTTCTGAAAAATGCTTTGAAACGTATTAATTTGGAATTGAGCAAAATTGCTGCACCAAGAGAAACGGCAACAGACAAAGGACCACCTGCCAGAACAAAATAAAATGTGTTCTTAAGAGCTGACCAGAAAAGAGGTTCATGCAGAATTTTAGAATAATTATCAATCCCAATAAACCGGAGATAATTGAGATTCCCTAAAGAATAAATATTGAAATCTGTAAAACTAAAAATAAAGGACGCTAATACCGGAATAAAAAAGAAAACAGTAATAACAAGAAGCGATGGCCCGAAAAAAATCAGCAAAACGATTGTTGATGTTTTTTTTCTCATTCAACTAGTCTGCCTGCCTGTGTTTTAAAATCCACCGCCTTTTTTCCAAAATATTGTCCACATCATCATCCAACATTTTCAGTACAATTTCAACACTTACTTTCCCTGTTGAAGCAAGTTCGGCGTATTGCTGAACCTTTGCCGATGCAATCTGCTCCCACTCCGGAATCTTTGGAGCAGGTTTTACTTTTTCTAACTGCGTAAAAAAAGCAGATAAATAAGGATTATCAGCTAATATTTTGTTTTCCCACACAGTTTTATTCGGAGGAAGAGCTGCAACAATTTTGTAGAATCGTAATTGATTATCTGGTCTCGACATAAATTCGATAAATTTCCATGCGGCGGTTTTCTTTTCTGAAAAACGACTTATTACAAGACTTGCGCCCCCGGCAATTGAATATCCCGGATAATTTTCATCAGGCGAAGGTAACGGAGCTATCATCCATTTGCCTTTCATCGCCGGAGATAAGCGCCTTTGAAATTCACCTATATTCCATGGACCTGTAATATAGAAAGCAAAATAACCGCTCTCAAAAGCCTGATAAATATTCAACACGCTCTGCATATCCTTTGGAGCGAGCTCTTCTTCGAAAAATTTCATTAGAAATTCAAAACTCTCGCGGAATTCAACAGAAGAAAAATCGCCATAAGAATCATTTTCTCTAAGAAGTCGGGCGTTATTCTGTATTCCAAAAAGGATAAACGGCACCCATTCGTTTACAGGAACAAAGAAAGAATAACAATTTTCAGAAGTACAAAGTTGTTTGATTTTCTGTGATTGAAAATATAGGTCATTCCACGTCCTCGGAGATGAATTGAAACCAGCTTTTTTTAATAGATCGCTTCTGTAAAAAAGAACACGGGTATCAACATACCATGGAATGCCAAGTGTAGAGTTTTCGAGTAAATTCGTCTCCCAAATCCCTTCGAAATATTCGGATCGTTTTATCACACGGGAATCTGCAATATAACCATCAAGAGATTCTAACGCATCTAATGCTCTAAATTCCGGTATCCAAGTATTTCCAAGCTGAAAAACATCTGGGAGAGTTTCACTTGCAAACGCAGTCATAAGTTTTTCATGCGCTGCTGTCCATGGTATCTGATTGATATTAACTTTGATATCCGGGTTCTCAGCCTCGAACAATCGCGCTAATTCCGATGCTTTTTCTCCCTCAATCCCCATTGCCCAAAACTCAATCTCTGTGTAATGGGGTTTTTCAGAACATCCTGAACTTATAATTATTAACAAAACAAAGGATACAAGATATCGCATCATTTCGCCAATATCATCTTGCCGGTAAAAACCCGACCAGCTATGGCGATTCGATAAATAAAGACCCCGCTGCCGGCTTTAACACCCGATTCTGATAAGCCATCCCATTCCCATTCAAGTTTTCCAGAACTAACGTTTCCATTGAATAGCGACTTGACCTTTCTGCCAAGAAGATCAAAAACATCAACGGAAACCGATCCAGGCGACTCTGCAAATGCAGAAATCTTTGTAGAAGGATTAAAGGGATTCGGATATGTTCCTATCACTCTGAATTGATCGGGCGATAATTTTTCAGGCCTAACAAAAGTAAGGGTATCAGCTTTGAATCCAATTGAGTCAAGAGCAGCGTTAATTTCGGGGTTGCTCATAAACTTTTCCCATATCAGCCCGCTCCTGTAATTTTCGATCATAACAATAATTGGTCCCTGATCGATGGCGATATACGAGCTCGCAAACCAATTCTGCGAAATATTAAAAGCATCCTTGAATCCGTATTCACCCCAAAGTGAGTTTCCATACGTCCGATAAAGATTTTTAATCAGACTGATTGATTCCTGCGGAGTATATGCGATACTTGAAATACCTCCGGAAGGCGTTATAGTGCCATTATCCTGCCCGTAAGGTTCATGAGCGCTATATCCCCAAGGGTTATCGCTTGCTGTCAACCCCCAGGAGTCCGGCCCATAGCCCTGGTAACCATAAGGATTTCTAATACAATATTCTCTGTTAACAAGAGTATGATTTCGGTTTTGCAGGAAAAAGTTACAGTATTTGTCTTTTTTATCCCTCGGGTCAAAACCCAAAAATGAATAATGAGAGAAGAAAAGCGGACCTCCATAAGCTTTGCCAATATACAGTTTATGTCCGAAATAGGTGTTACCATTTACATAAGCAGATGAACTTGTGAAACCGTTATAATAGGTTCTTGCGGGCAAATGAAAAGTTTCTGAAGCTATGCCGAGAATATATGCAATCATGGTTTCATTCCAGCCTGCGAGTGTCATATTGATCTGCCACCCGTAGTTTGGCGACCAATGCCAATAGAGATAATTACTCCATGAGGCTCTTTGGTAGAAATTCCATTCAACGGTATTCCAGATAAATGTAATATTCTCTCTTAGCAAAACTTCTTCAGAATCCTCACGATCAAAAAATCCCCTTGCCGCAAGCAATCCCTGGATAAGAAAAGAGGTTTCAACCAAATCGCCTCCATCATCATACTGGCTGAATGGAATAACCTTACCAGTTTCCCCATTAAGCCAGTGTGAATAAGCGCCATGAAACCGATCTGCTTTTTCAATAAGAAAATTTGTGATTTTAGCAAGACGTTCCAATCCTTCCTGCCTTGTGATAAAACCCCTGTGAATACCAACAAGAATTGCCATTATCCCGAATCCTGACCCGCCTGATGTAACCGTGTTTCCCGACCCAAGTCTCTCCCTCGCTAGCCCGGAAGTCGGGTGGGCATAATTCCAGAAATAGCGGAAGGTTGCCCTTTGAACCATATCAAGAAATTCATCATCGCTGATTTCTCTTGTCAGCACATCAACTGAATCGCTCATCCCTGATTCATTCCCAGATAAATCATAAGCAGATATTTTATATGAACCAGCTACCCCGATCGAGCCGTAATACTCTGACAAATAATTCTTTTCCTTACTTATATAACTATATAGCAAATAATCAGAACCCAATCTGCGATAAATTTTATAACCTCCAATGTCAGTCTCAGTGTTTGCTGACCAGACAAGATCGATATGCTTCTCATAAGAATTGCCTGCGAAATCAGCAGGCGTCGCCGGAGGATCAGTATCAGCACAGATCTTGAAAGTAAAGAGTAGCAATAATAACATAAATGCGATAGCATCCCTAAATCTGTTTCTGTTCATTTCGGTCAATCCCCTTCTCTATTGTGATACTAAAATTCTGACTGCTTAAAATATTGCCGCCCGAATCATAAATAATCCCTTCAAATATATAATTACCTTCAGATGAATTCTCTGGAAGTTTTATGTTTAGATTCTCAAAACTTTTCTTTTCCACAGAATCTGGTAACAACCTGATATTTTTCTCTTCTGAAATAGTGGTGTTATCTAATTTCCATGTCAGAATGCAGTCCTTTAATTCGGAATGAAGATCGTTTATCAACCAGTACTCGATATTTAATTTATCACCGGGGAAATATCTCCTTTGACGAAGTTCTATCGAAAGCAGCGTTGGATTAAATAAGGATTTTAGGGTGAAATAACCTTTTTTAAGATTTCCGTAATAATCAACCACAGACCATGTTATTGATGGCCAGCAGTCAATAAACATAAACTGAAAAATTCCAGTAATCTTTGAGAATTTTTCTCTTCTATAAAAATTAATTGCTCTGCTGAGTAATTCAGATTGATACTCCTGAGAATTCCCGATAAAATCCTCAATAGATTCCCCCTTAGATATTTCAGCGATTTGAAAAGTCTGGGCATATTGAAAATTATGGAATTTCCAGGATTTCCAGTCGGGCTGTGAAATATCATCAGACGATAAAAATCTTTGCAGACTTTTTAACTCCGGCAATGCCTGTGCGCCAAACTCGGTAACCAGAGGGCCCATCGGCGTTGCAGCAAACCCCTCCACTGTCCCCCAATACCATCCATCATAAGGATGCTCCTCATAATTTGAAGCTAATCTGACTGGTCGGGTTTGATCAACACTTTTTACTGCATCATAAAGAAATGGGTCGAGAGTATTTATCTGTTCACCAGGCTCGTTATGACAACACCAGATTGCAATTGATGGATGATTATACAATTGCACTGCCATATCTTTAATCTGACTAACAGCATTTGAGTTGAACTCATCAGAGTTGTCATAAGTCCATTGTAATGCAAAATCCTGCCAAACCAGGATTCCGCGTCTATCACATTCAGCATAATATTCATCTCTATTAACATGAGCATGCATCCTGATAATATTAATATTTGCATCTCTCAGTAAATTAACCTGAGTCTCTATCCTCTCTAAGCTAAGCGATGACAGATACTGTTCAGGGATGATATTAGTCCCCCTCAAAAAGAGTCGCTTACCATTAAGATAGAAAACGCTATCATGTTCGAGACGAATTTCTCTAATTCCGGTAGTTAAACTTATACCAATAAAACTAACAGATTCGATTTTTAAATTATAAAGAGCAGGATATCCCAAATCCCATGTATTCCATAACACTGGTGAATCAATCTCCAATACCAGATCCCTCGCCGAATCACCGGAAGGAATTTTAATAATTGAGCTGACTACTTTTTCAGAATTATCCGGAGAGTGTAATGTAATATTAATTTCTTCAACCGACTCCCCGGTTTTCTCCGAAAAAAAAGAAAGCTCAAGTAAAACACGGGCAGAATTATAATCATTATAAAGTTTTGAAGAGAATTTAACTCCCTTAAGAATAATCTGCTTATGAAAAGTCAATAAAACCTTATTCCAAATGCCGCCGGTATTTCCATCTTGCCCCCGCTCCAAATCTCCTGAACCGGGTCTGCAATCGTGATGATTAAAAATACCTTTTATCAGTTGCTTATTCATTGGCCAAACAGTACCCGGAATTTCCCGTGGAGAAGTTACTCTCACAATTAGGACGTTTACTCTGTTCAACCAGGTACTTTTTAACTTAAAATTAAATTTCTGAAAATAACCTTCATGCGATCCTAGAAATTTACTATTCAGCCAAACTTCTGAAAAATAATCAACACCGCTGAATTCTAGCAGAGGAATCGAATCTTCACCTGGAGAAAAATCAAGTGAGAATTCATAAAAGTACCAAATCGTACCTGAAAAATTATTTAATCCCTGCAATTGCCAGTTAGAAGGCGCTGATATTTCGCCATCGAAATTCAAATTCATGAAATTCAATTCTACTTCATTAATTGATAGCAATGAATCCATATCCTTAATAATACGCCACTTGCCCGATAGATCGACAAAATTAGTTGCTATCAATTTCACTCACAAATTCTATTATACAAGGTATTTCGTTTACAATTAGGGCGCTTCCGTTCGCTTCTGCATGATATCCCCGTCCTATCGGCTTGAGGCAGTCGCCCACTAAAAAGCCGCTTTCAATTTTTATCCCACCCGGAGGCATTTTCGACATTCTTTCGATTATTAAATTGTAGCCCTTCTTTGTAATTTGAATTGAATAGTTTAAATCTCCATAGTAGGTCTTTAAATTCCTGGCAGAAAATCCATACTTAGGATGCATCCATCGCTGCGTCAATCCTGAAGCAATAGAAATTGAAGAATCTTGTTCGTTTTCGTGAACAATCATCAGTCTGAAAGAGTTAATAAAATCTGATCCAACCCAGGTATGTGGCATATCCCCAATAAAACCCGGAAATAAAGAGTCTCTCCAAACTACTTCCGCCCAATGATTCCACCCCTCCGGTCTGCTATCTTTGAGAAAATAATTGATCATTTCATTTGCAAATTCATACTCTCCAAGTAAAACCATTGCCCCAATGTTTCTAATTTCATAAGGCGTATAATTCACCCATTCAATATCCCCGGATTTTCTGGCGTTAAAAAAAGCCCGATAACGCTTAAAAGTTTTGCTGATAAGATCACCTGGAATATTTTTCCACTCCTCAACCGGGTAAAGAGCAACTGTAGTTGAAGTAGGATCAAAATCAGCGAGTTCAACGCAACCTGGGACATAATCTATCTTATTAATGGCAACGGTCTGATTAATGGAATTCAGGAAATTTTTTCTAAATTCAACCGAATAATCAAAATATTCCTTTTCTTTTATTGTTTCTCCTATAATACCGGCAATTGCAGAAGCATCTTTCAGCCCTCTTAAAGTCCAGAAATTATCCCAATTTGAATGCATTGGTTTTGCTGAATATCCTTCATGGCTTATCGATTCGGGCATGATTCCGTAAAAAGCTCTGAGACTATCAGAGCCGGATTTGAAAGTATCTGTTCTGCGTTGAGCAAGAAGAAAATTAATATATCTAACAACAGATTTTACTTTTTCAAAATTTTCCCTTAAGAAAACTTTATCACCTGTAAAATGATAATATTGCAAAAGAAGAAAAAGATACTCCCCATGACTGTCGTTTTCCGGGACAGGATCAGGTCCCCTTTTATCAACAACACATGGAACTTTTCCATTTTCAAAGAGATTATTTCCGTACCATTCTGCAAATTTTTTCACTTCCTCATAAAAGCCAAATCTAAGCAATGCCGAAGAAGTAAGCGCCCCATCCCTTATCCACGACCTTTGATAAGAACGCGATCCCGGCTGAATACCTAAGCCATCTTTATTTATTAGAACATAAGCGATATTCGATCTTATCCTGTTAAAAATATCTTCAACATATCCTGAACCGCTGATTTGAACGGTATTCAGTCTATTTTCCCAGGTAGCGATGGTCCTTTCCCTAGCGTCTTGATATCTGGCAGATTCAAAATCTTCATAAATCAATTTATGTCTATCCCGGGATTTTACAATAAACGTAAAAACGCTGTCACTTCCCGGATTCAATTTCAAATTAAACCCCAATGCTCCCGAAGCAAGTTTTTTTGGATCTTTAATCGATTGATAATTGGGGACAATACCATTCTTCAAATAATCAACAATATCTCCTCTGTCAAAATTTACCGCGCCCCCTTCAGGATTAACACCGCTGCTCCAGTAAATTTCAGCATCATCCACTGCAATCTTTATATTATCGATGTTTATCTGCTCCACACCGGATACTCCCCCGGCATTATTGAGAAATTGATAATATGGGTTAACCAGAAATGGACGTACTGCGATAAATAATTTCCCTTTGAATTTTTGAAAATTCTTATTTGAAATAGTATATGAAAAATTAAGCTCATTCTTTTCATTCGTAAAAGTTTCGATCTTAATACTCATTTTAGTATTCGAAAGATGTACACCCGGAACCGGCAGATAAGATTTGGCGAGGAACTGTTCTGAATCAAAATCATTCCAGGATACAAGTCCATCGTCATCAAAGATAAAGGGTTCGATAGAAAAACCATGTTTCCCAATCTCAATCATTCCTTCTTCATTAATCAGATACTCGTCGTCGCTGTTCTCATTTCCGGTTATTGTCCAATAGGACGCCTCTTTATTGAAGTATTTGGGGTAATATCCTCTTTTATTATCTTCAGAAATTTTCTGGTACAGATCGTTAAGTGTTTTTGTATCGTTTTGATTTAATAATCTTATTTCGCCGATACTTAAGCCAAGAGGATCTTCAAATTCAATCATAATAAACCGGGCTTCAACCTCAGGGAAAACAGCATAATTAATTTGCGGCGACACTCCTTTGCTGAAGAATATGCTCTCGAAATTGCTTTCTTGTGCACTTGTTAGGATTCTGAATCCTCCACTCCTGCTTCCTTTTCCCCAATTTATTGTTAATCCGGAAAAATCTCGAATTTCATTCAGGTCAAAAAATATTCTGAGAGATTTCGATGAGCTCATTTCAAAGCTTGTCCCGAGATTATTATCCGTTAACTTTTGGAGCTCATCCATTGAAAATTCCGGCTCTGATCTAGCGGCAGTCAATATAAAAGGGCCTGTTTTTTCCGGAGGTAGTTCTGAAAAAGTAAGGTCATCCAGAATAAAAAAACCCTTTCCGCCGGTCACAGATGAAATAGTAAATTCTAAACGAGCAGATTTTTTCAATGATTTTTCTTCAGACGGCCCCCAAGCAAAAATGATATTTTTTTTCCTTATTTTTTGCTTCTGCCAATCATCGGGGAAAGTAAATTTTCTATTATTATACCACCAGACGTTTTCACCAGATTTATCGAGAATTTTAAATTCCAGGTTGTTTTCCGACCCATACCCCTTTATATAATAGCTGAATTCATAGTTTTCCGGATATTCTAATTCAATATCGCATTGTATTCCTCCATAACCGGAGCCAGTGGTAAAATTATAATCAATCCTAAGCGCATTACCTTTAATGCCTTCTATTTCGGAAATTGCGATTTCTACCTGGTCCGAAGTAAATATTTTCCAGCCATTTTTTGAATCAAAGCTATCAATACTTTTTTCTTGAGCAAAAATGCTAATTGCAGGAAATATAATTAGTATTAATAGGAAAAAATTATTAACGATTATCTTTGTCATAGATAAATCCAAGTCTTTGCAATCCTTCATTAATAACATTATCTCTCATAACATATTTCCAAACAAAACCGCTGCGGTAATTCTCAATCATTAAAACAATAGGTCCCTGATCAATTCCAATATAATCTTCGGCAATCCAGTTTATAGAAGGGTTAATAGCATCCTTAAACCCGTATTTACCCCATAAACCGCTTTTCCCATATTTATCAAATAAATTCCTCAATGTTTTTATGGTTTGAAACGGGGCAAAAGGAATTGAACCTCCTGCGGCAGTCGGGGCGATTGTACCATCATCGATTGAAATATAACCCGGCGCCGTAGCCCCTCGTGCTGCATAAGAGTCAAGTTTTTTGCCATTAATCTTAAAATCCCATCCGGGACCGTCACAAGCAGTAAATCCCCAGGTAAGCGAATCATATCCGTAATAATTGCCAGGATTAATTTTTGCATACTCAATCTGTGAAAGAACAGCCCTTCTGGAATTTTCAAAAAAATCTATTTTTTTTCCAAATAAATAGTCGTCATAAATCCCGCGAAAATCAATAAAAATATGTGAATATTGATGCCCGAAAAGAGGCGGGAAAGACAAATGCTCCAGCCCATTAAAATAATCTGCCCAACGGTAAAATTCTTTCCATACACTGAATGCTTTATTATATTCAGACATTCCGGTTCCAGCAGCAAGTATATTTAGAAACAGAGATTCATTGTAACCAACCCAGCCATGTGCACCAAGAGCGGCAGTTTCAGGATCCCAGGCAAGGGCAACAGAATTTTTATATTCTGTATTTGCGTGGATCACAAAAAAATCCCAATCAATTCTGTCCAGTAAAAAATCTGCAATTTCTCTAATCTCTTTTTCCTTTGAGTTGTCGGCCGAATAATAGTTTCTTGCAAAAATCACTCCCATCATCAGCCAACCGGTATCCACTGAAGACAACTCGCATTTCCAAACTCTTTTACCGGTTCTTATATCAAGAAAATGATAATAAAAGCCATTATAACCAGTTGACGCCGTATCAGTACTTTGTTCAGAATTTTTTAAGAATCTTAGTAAGTTGAGAGTAAGCTGTTTTGCCCAATCTTTACTAACCCAGCCTTTCTCCGAAGCGACAGCCCAAACAGGCAATGCAAAACCCATAGCGGCAATACTTGCGGGTGAATAGTCAGCAGTCCTATCCTTAACTAATCCTTTGTCAAAATTTATCTCTTCAAAAAAAAACTTTGCCGAATAATATTGCAATGTATCGAGAAAAGCATTATCCGAATCCCCAGGCAGATAGTTATCGGATTTATACATATTCTGATCCTGTGAAAATGAACAATACCCAAGAACAAAAAATAACAGCAATATTGTTATGCGTTTAATCATCCGGTTTCCTTTCTATTTAAATGCTAAACCGATCGTCAAGCGATGTGCTTCGATGAGCCGGCCATAATCAGCCCAAGTATAATCCACTCGTATATCATAAGAATCAACAATTGAGACACCAATACCAGCTCCCAGAGTCAAACCGCCTTCAGTATTATCTAAAAAAAGATTTCTGTAACCGGCTCTCAGCGAAAAGTGATTCATCAAATTTAATTCAGCGCCCAAATTAACGCTTTCGTTATTATCATTCGGATGTACAGCATCAGCCGCTATTATCATCTTATATGAATCATTAAATTTTACCGGATAGGAAAAACCAGCTCTGAACATTGTCGGTAAAGGGTATTTTTCCGTCCGGAATTCTGCCGGTAATCCATCGTTATCCCCAAATTTATCAGGATCAAAGTCATAATCAATAAAAAGATCCCGCCCTTCATAGCCAGCATTGGCGCCAAAATTCGAAATACTTGCGCCAATCAAAGCGCCATCATCAGAAATAAGGTATTGAACTCCAAAATTAAGAGTAAATGTACTAAGACTGCTGTGCCAAATTGTTTCAGTGAGGTAAGAGATTTGCATTCCTACAGAAACACGATCGGTGAGTAAAACTCCATAACCAATCCCGGCAGCAAAATTAGAAACGGTGTATCTTTCGCCAGTTCCATCTGGAGATTCAACAGTTCTTACATCAATTTCACCCGAACTGAGAGATGTGATACTTAAAGAAATCACGCCTGGATCACCTAAATCGAATACTCCGACAAGATAATTATAATCTATGTCTGCAATCCATTTATTAATCGTGAACTGTAAAGCGGCGCCATTCATGCGTCCTAACCCTGCAGGATTAAAAAAGACTGCCGCAGCTTCTCCGGGTAGCGCGGCGCCAGCATTGCCCATTCCCGCAAGTCGTGAACTCGGCTCAATCTTAAGAAATTGCCCAATAGTAATACCAACTTTACTTTGACCAGGAATAATATTGGCGCAAAAAAGAATAATTGTTAATACAAACAAAGATCTGAGGCTAAGATTATATTCTTTCATCTTTCCCTCTATTTAATGATTGCGAATTTGCCGATGTAGTCTTCGAGACCAATGCCTTCGACATGAAAAATATAAAGACCAGGTGCGACTTCAAGTCTGTCTGTATTCCTTAGATCCCAGGTAACAACCCCTTTTGCAATATCTCCATCATGAAAAAGTGTGTTAACCAGTTCACCGTTGATAGTATAAATTCTTACCGTAGAGTTTGCCGGAAGATTCCGGAATTCCATTTTACGCTCACCTCTGCCTGAAACCGCAAACCTCTGAGGTTCAAAACTGGCAGCGCCCACATAAGGATTCGGCACGACATATGGTTTATTCTCATAATCTGACCTGGCTTTATCTGCATTTAAGGCTTGCCCCAGAGAACTAAATGTGAATTTATCAGTTTCCGAATAGGGAACAAGAAGATTCAAATGATAAATATCACCTGGTTCAGGAGAGATAATATTACCAGCGGCTCCGGATGTATCAACTTCCAGATACCATGTTGCCCTTAGCTGTGTTGAGGATTCATTAGTACGTGTGAGTATTTCTATATAATCGCCATGAGAGGCAAGAGTACTGTCGTTGAATTGATTTCTGTATCGGAAATCCATTTGAATTTCTGCTGTTGGTGTTTTAGCAACTATTTTGAATTTTGCTGCCTTCTTCGGTAATCCAACTGCAGCTATTGATGTATCCTGAACAGTATCACTGAATCGGATTTCGATATTATATGGGTAACCAGGTCGCCTCAAGCCAATTGGAAATCCGGCGGCATACCGCGATTTGTATTTAATATTTGCAGGACTCCCTAGCGAAAAACCGCTAGTTAAAGTGTCGATTTGTACTTCTTTTGGTGTGGAAATAACTGGCAGAATTCCTGTTCCAGAGGGTCCCGTTCCTTCCCCTGCGAAATCGTAACCAAACTGAAACAAAGTGTCGCCAGTTGTTCTATTAACCATTCCATAACTTTCAGCTCTCACGCTGTCTGAATTGGCAATGAAAAATAACTCGAAAGAGTTATCATCCGGAACAATTTCCGGATTCAGTATTTGCAAAGAAACCGAACCGTAGCCCGAACCAGATGAATGAATCAACCCTGTAATATCTGCATTTTCATACCCTGGTACAGGAGGATTAGGAATCACTTCGAAAACATTTTTTGGTAAAATTGTACCACCTCTTAATGTTCGTGTAACACTCATCGAATTTTCGGAGGGATATATCTCAACAGAATCAACACCCCTGTCATAAGCAGTAACAGAATAATAATATGTTTGTCCATTAACAACAGTTGTGTCCTTGTAATTATGTCTAAGCCCTGTATCATCTCCAAGATAATACGCAACACCTTCAACAGTAACGTTTGAAAATCCGTAAATATCATTTATAAGATCGAACTGTGCCAATGGTTTACCATTGCCGATAGGACCTGTTCCTGTTCCTGTAAAAATCACCTGTGGATCGAGAAAAGCGGGATCAGTGCTTCGGTATATACGATAGCCTTCAAAATCATTCTCATTAGTAATTGGGTCGTATGCTCTTTCTGCTGCATTATCCCATGCCAAAGTGACAAATTGATCCCCTGCAAAAGCATTAAGAGTGGGTGTTGGAGGAGGAACCGCAAACTGATAATTTGCTTTATATATCTGAAGCACAATTTTTGTAGTGTTTCGCAATTCACGGAGATCTTTACCAAATCCAAGAGCAAGACTAAAACGTTCGGTTTTCCCTGCCGGTAATTTAAAAGGCCCGGAAGCAAATAAAAACCCAATATTGTAATTAAGTACAAGAGGCTGGTCAAATGAACTATCGGGATCGGTGAAAATATTATAGAGCCTCTTGGGCCATTCTTTCCCATCATCAAAAAACACAATGTTATCAACAACTGTAGAAGGAGCGCCCTGCCCGGCTCTTATGCGGTTCATTTTAAAACCAGTCAAACCTATCTGATCAGATTCATCTATATCGGTTCTATCAAAATTCGTTTCACCATTTGTTGGAATATTATCCTTCTCGCCTGTGTCATTCGTCCCCAAAACACCATCAGCTCCTGTGTCGTTATATTCTGCAACCCAATCAAGGTCTTCATCACCGGTCCACCAGACACCGGCAATATAAGCCGGTCTTCTGTCAAGAGGTCCATAGAAATTTTCGAATTCTACTATATTATAATTTGCTATCACATAATTTTTAATTTCATCCCTTCCGGTTATCTGAATCCCTTCACCACCATCTCGCTTCTCGTTGAGCATTCCATCATTATCATTATCATAAACATCAAGACTATTACCCGGTGTTTCAAGATAGGAATAACCGAGATACCCGGTAGTTCCACGGGTACCATTTCCATTCTTATCCCAGGTATAAACAAGGTTAAGCCCGGCTTCTTTGTCAAAAAACGCATTGTCATCATCCGACTCAGCAACTCCATCAACGCCGATTGCCGAACCGCCAACGCCCGAATCCATATAAAGCCCGAAAATGATATTGTCGTTATAATCAGTCGTGCTTTCATTGGCTATGTCATAATGAAAAAATATCACATTACCGGCTTGCGGATTAGCCCATTGAAATCCTCTTTGCTCAACTTTAAGACCTAATCCGCGGCGGGTATTGTCTCTTGAATCGGGAAAATAATTCCAGGCATCATAAAAATTGTCATCATAAACAATATAGCTCTCCTGATCTGCCCTCGGAGCTTTGCCAAAATATCCGTTCCAGGAACCGCTCCAACCCGGATCATCAAAATCCAGAAGTTTGTCTGCCCATTGATCGGGCCATGTTCGCTGATCATTGCTGATTGCAACCGACCTGCCTGCATTTATATTAGGATCATCCTGAAAATAACCCGGCCTTGGCTCAAACCGCATAATTTTATTTGTAATGCCGCTTGTACCCTGACGTTCTCTGTATCCGGTTTCCATAATATATCCAACGGCGTTATTACTTTGGGTGATTTTTGCAAGGACAAAAGGAGTTGTCCCATCGCTGTAGTTTTCTCCGGATCCTTTCGGAACTTCAACAGAATGAAAGATTGTAAGATCAACATTAATTGGGTCTGCTGGATAATCTCCGACCATTCCGAAATTGTAAAATAAAGTTCTTATCCTATTCGCATCGTGAATTCCTGATCGTTCTGCATCAATTCTGCCTCTCAATTCTGGAGGTACAACCGGCAAAAGGCTCTGAGAATAATCAATCCCGGTAATTATTAGCAAAAACAATATTATTCGTTTCAGATTGACAATATCCCAAAAAATAAAAATATTAGAAGGCATTTTCATTTTAATTGCTCCTGAAAGAAACGCCAATTTCAAAACGTCTCGGTTCATAAAAACGCGATGGATCATATAATGTTGCCCTTGATGAGGATGGTGTTAGTGTATAGTCCGGGCTTCCGGTCGATTGAAAAACAAAACCATTGACAAAATGAGTATTTAGCAGGTTAAAACCCCTAAAAAAGACTGAAAAATCAAGGATATCATACTTGAAATATTTTTCAGCCCTGAAATCAAGGAGAAAATATGAATCCTTAACTCCGGAATTACTTTCCAGATCTGCAAAAAAACCGGAGCCGATTTCAGGTGTATATGGTTGTCCGCTTCCAAACCTTATTATCGTAGTGAAGGAATAATTATCGGGCATAAAATATATGAATGCTGTATTTACAGTATGTCTCTGATCCCAGTTGAAAGGGATTGTCCTCGGCCGTGGGTCTTTCCCCGATGAGGCTCTGTTAGCAGTCTCCTGCGGATCACTTGAGTTGCCTGAAGCAAACTGTAATGTGTAATCTAAGGATGCCGATAGTGGTCCCATATCCCGTTTTGTAAGAGATAAAGTCACACCGTAAACACCTCCGAAGTCAACATTTGTAAAACGGGCATAATCGGCGGCAGCGTAAGTACTGATAAATTCCACACCTAAAAGGTCTCTGATATCCTTATAGAAAAAAGAAACTTCTGTTCCGAAAGAATTCCCGAAAGATTGCTTATATCCGGCTTCATACTGAATTGTAAATTCCGGTTTAAGATCGGGATTTCCCATAATACCGTAACTGATTCCTCCTTCCTGAAGCTCATCGAGCAGGGAGTAATCGGCATTTGAATAAAGAAGCCCCAAACCCGGAAGCTGGTAAAAATGACCATAAGAGAAATAAACTGAAGAACTGCTTGTAAGTGGAAAACTAAAGCCCAATCTTGGGGCAAAAGAATTTTTGACTTTTGTATCAACCAATTTTGATTCGGGAGCGCCTGTAATTGAATTCGCAGGGTTAGCGAGATCACTTGGGATCTTGCTGCTGGCATTAAAATATTCATGCCGAAGCCCTCCCCTTATTACCAGATCGCCCAATTCTATTCTGTCCTGAAGATAAAACGCTGCCTGATTGGGATAGTACTCCCTAACACCAGGTATCCGCGGATTGTCAACTCTTGGAATTAGTGAACTTACTCCATCAATCGTTGATGTGATAAAATATCCCGGTGATCCGAATAGAAGGTTCGAAGTCTGCACCTCAAAACCCGTTTCAACAAGATTGTACCGGTTAAATTGCCAGGTTACTTCCGTTTTTAGAATAAAGGAATTTGTCTGTTGCTTGAATCTGCCCAAATCCACTCCCTGTACAATTGCCCCATCCTCATAGTTCTGATCAGCTAATGGAACGCCGGCTATTAAATATCGGGGGTCAAAAAGATCTTCGTATTTATAATCAGTATATTCAAAATAATTCTGCCTGAGATACACTTTATAAAATAATTCGGGGGAAATAGTATGAGTCCCGCTCAATCCGTGAGATAACGATAATGTTCGGTTCGTTTTTATTCCATCAGGGTTTAAACGGTAGGAATGATCATAATTTGTTCTTTTAGCAAAATTTATTGTACCCTGATAGTTGAATTCGAAATCTTTCAAAATCCGGTTATTAATTTTGAACTGACCGCTCAATTCATCATTCACAGTCATCGGTATTAGTTTATTATCACCGCTGGGCCTGAATATCTTTTTTGCCAGATCATTTGTATCAGTCGGCATAAATCGCCTTTCACCAAAAAGAAAACCATCGTTATGGTATTTTTGCCCGCTAATAAAAAATGTAGTCTGAGGTAAAGGTAAAGGCCCACTTAAAGTGGCTTGCAGATTGTAGATATTTAACAACTCAATTTTATCATCATGAGGATATCTCTTTGTATCTGTGGTATAATAATCACCAATATAAAATTCACCAGAAAAATTAAATTTATCAGTGCCTGTTCTTAAAACGGCATTTACCACTCCTGACATCGCCTGCCCGTACTTCGCATCAAAAGTACCGCTGATAACCTGCACCTCCTCAATAATTGAGCGATCAAGTTTTAGCGAAGATGAATTATTATAAGGATTATTGACAGAGACACCATCAACCTGGTATTGCACCTCCCCCAACCTTCCACCTCTGAAATGTCCTTCAACCACACCCGCTTGCAGATTAACAATTTCATCAAGATTTTGAACAGGTAATTTATCGATTTCATCTTTTCCAACAGAAACAACAGAACTTGTTGAATTAAATTCGACAATCGGTTTATCGGCAACTACAACAACTTGCTCACCAATAATCATTTCATCTTCCAATGTGATATCAAGATTTGTAGTTTTATCGGAAGATATTCTAACATCTGTAACTATCTTTGTCTGATAGCCGATATATTTAAAGATCACAGAATAGATGCCGGGTCTTACATTAATGATAGAAAAATACCCGTCCATATCGGATGCAGCCCCTAATTGAGTGCCCTCAAGTATTATATTTGCTCCGATTAAGGGGGATTTTGTGTTATCTGTAACTATTCCAGCAAGTTTACCGCTTTGAGCATTATTTGAAACTGAGTAAAAAAAAATTAATAATGCGCCGAAAAGCAGATGTGAAAATCTCTGTCCTACTTTCATCTCCGAATTCTCCGGAATTTGAATCGCACAATAAAAATTATAAATAAGGGAGCCACAGCCGGATAATTATCACGCCAATGACCCCCGTTAAAAAAATTATTTCAGCAGCATCATTTTCCCGGAAACATTTTCCGATATTTCACTGGCTGAATTAACATAGTTCAATTGATACAGATATAGACCGGAAGATAAGTTACTCCCCGAAAACGATATTTCATTTAATCCGGCTTCCAACATAGTATATATTTCCGCTGCAACAACCTCACCTAAAATATTAAACACTTTAAGTTCAACTTTCCCGGATGAAGGTATTGAAAATCTGATTTTTGTTGAAGGATTAAATGGATTTGGGTAATTGCCCGTAAGATTAATTGAGGCAGGCACAAAAACATTTTCCGATTCTCGGACGGAAGTAAGAGTATTCTCATCTAAAAATCCCCAGGCTGCGGCAGGCCCACCACCATGCTCCCTGAAAAACCAGGTTCTGGTTCCATAATTCTTGAGAGGATCATCAAAAGAATCACCATCCCCTAAAAGAACTCCGGCGAAAAGACTTCTGTCGCTTAGATTAAAATCATATCCAAGTTTTGTGAGATCAATTTTCATCTCAAGGTAGAAACCTTCATCAACATCATTCTGATCATTAACTGTTGTTTCGCCTTTCAGAGTTACTGCAAATTCGGCCGCGGAGCTATCTATAAGACCTGGGAGATAATCGTATGGCTGAGCAGTGCCATCTGAAGCAAATGAAACCCTAAGGATTCTGAATTCCATCACTTCTTCCACATTCTTCGCACCTCTATCGCCAAGAATAATTCCCAGACCATCCATCTGATCGTAAACTTCTGAGCCAATAACTACTTGATCGCTGATGTCTCCGGCAAGATATAGGTCTGTCCCCCTAAAAAACATTTTCACTTTTGCGGTTCCAGGATCAAGTACCGGCGGGCGAGGATTCCCCCCAATCTCAGGCTGCCACTGTCCACTCATCCAAGGGCCGGCGCCGGCATAAGTTGATCTTGTTAGGGAATCGTCCCAAACAATATCAAATGTAAATGCACCATCCCATACAACTTCATCAAGAATTCCGTCAATAACAGGTGCATCTTGCGCTGCTCCGTTCGGAATCACCATTTCGTAACCAACATCAGGAAGATCGGATCCTATTCCGATATCAGGACGGGCATATATTTTACCGACATTATTACCATTTGCGTTTCCCCAAGGGCTCTGCCAATGCGTTCTTGTGGTACTGATTTTTCCCGGGTCCCCTTCAAATAAATAATCACAATCCCATATACTCATATTAAACATCACGAAATCGCCGTTAACATCGGTCACATCATAACCGAGTACGCCAAGATCGAATTTCATCTCAACAACCCAGCCATCATCTCTGAACGGATCGTTAGATACACCATTAATAACAGTGCGCGCATCCCAGGCGGCAATCTGCTCAGGTGTTCTCGTAGTATCGTTAAAATTACCATAACGTCCAATAAACCTTGGATTTGCCCCAACAACAGGCGTGGTATTCGGAAGACCAGCTAACCAATATGTATAAAAATACTCCACCGGTGCCGCAGGACTACCTGAAGAAAGCTTATCTTTGAGCGACATAAGGATTGCATCCCATCTTGCCCAGTCCTGAGTTCCGCCAATAGATGAATCCGGAATATTAAATCCTGCATAAAGGGTATTCCCTTCAACGAGGAATTTGACAGTCGCATTCGTTGGATCAGTTACTGCATCCGGTTGGAATTCTGCCCGCCAGCCACTTGTAGGCAAACCTGCATTCTGACCATAAGCAATACTTAAAACTTCGGCCGCATCCCAGGCAGCTTCATCTAAGACTCCATCCATCAAAATTGAACCCTGCGGTATAGTCCTAGCCCAAATGATATCCTCTCTCACAGGTTGTGAGAATAACACAGCGGCTGAGAATATTATACCCGTTAATGTAAATAGAATTTTATTTTTCATTTGTCCTCCCGGTACTTTATATTAAATTATTACTTCAACTAAACAGTTTGACTTATTTTGTTGGGGAATGATATTTCCTATTATTATTTCACCATCAACTTTAATTTGTGTGATTCCGGATGATCTCCTCTCAGGATTAGAAAAGTTGACGCTATACTCGCATCCTCTATATTTTCTTTTGACTGAGTAGCTCTCCCAATCTGCCGGAATCACAGGATCAATTAATAAACCGCTGCCAGATGCTCTTACACCAAGAATATAATCGACAATTATTTTCTGGAACCAGGAAGCTGATCCAGTGTACCATGTCCAACCTCCCATACCATAATTGGGCGATTCGGGACCATCAATATTTCCAGGGGTTACATAAGGCTCTGCCGCATATTTATCTGCATCCATACCATTGTTAATAGGGCTAAGCCGCTTATAAGATTCCCATGCCCCTTCGGCATCTTTCAGCAATGCAAAAGCTTTTATTGCCCAAGTTGCTGCGTGAGTATAAACCCCTCCGTTTTCCCTTCTCCCGGGTGCATATCTGGTTAGATAACCAATGTATTTATCAGGGCTGGAATATGCTGGTGAAAGAAGCAAAGCGCCGTTATTTTTCAAGAGAAACGTTTTTACCGAATCCATTGCAGTTTTTTGATAATGCTCATATCCGATGTTAGTAATCACTGACCATGTTTGAGAATTAAGAAATATTTTTCCATCTGTGTTTTCTCTGCTGCCAATCTTTTCGCCTGAATCCTTAGTAGCTCGTGAAAACCACTTACCATCCCATGCAAACTCATTAAACTTAATTTTTAATTCCAAAGCTTTTTTCTCGTATTGATCAGCAATTTCTTTTCTGCCCAACTTACCAGCAAGCGGAGCAAAATCATCCAGAATCCCATATAAGAAGGCTGCAAGCCACATCGATTCACCCTTGAATTCCAAACCCACTGCACTTAAACCATCATTCCAGTCGCCGGCTCCAATTAGGGGCAATCCCCTGCTGCTAAAACGGGAAAATACTATATCAAATGCAGCTATACAATGCTCAAAAAGCGATGCTTGCTTTTGTGGATTATCATAATATGGTTCTTTTTCATTTAGGATTGATATATTGCCTGTTTCTTCGATATATTGGATAACCATATATGGCAGCCATAAAAGATCATCAGTCATTTTTGTCACTAAACCCGTTTCAGAAATAGGATGCCACCAATGTAATACTGTACCGTCTTGAAACTGATGCTTCGCATGAAGTTTAATCTGTGCGGCTGTTAGCTCAGGATCTATTGGGAGATAAACCAGGCTGTCCTGAAGTTGATCCCTGAAACCAAAAGCGCCGCTTTGTTGATAATATGCCGTCCTGCCCCATAATCTTCCTGAAATAGCCTGGTATCTTAACCAGATATTAACAAGATAATCCATCCCCTTATCAGGAGTTTTTATTTCGAGCGGAGACAGCATCGCCCCCCATTTTTCTTTTACAGAATTAAGAGATTTATTAAGTGATTCTGAATTAAAATACTCCCTGAGCCTTTTCGGCATTTCAATCTTATCCTCAGTAATACCGAGAAAAAAAGCGATTTCCCCGGTCTTTCCTGGTGCAATGGTAACCGATGATTGAATGCTGCCTATTGAATCATTCCATTTACCTTGAGAACAAGATAATTCCATTAATTTCAAAGATTCAGGATTTATTAAACTTCCATAATTCCCAATAAACTTTTCTTTATCACCCTCCCACGAATCAATAGGCTGATTGCAGGTTATAAAACCGTTAAAAGGGTATTCAATATTCCAGTGTCCTCTATCACCAAGTGGAATTTCCCACAACCTTTTCGTCCCCCAAAAAATACCGGTAATCTCATCAAACTCGGTTTCTATAAACGACTTGTGAAATTCCCTATGAAAATCAGCAGACGAACCGAGACAGAATTCGAAATAAGAAGTAAAGGATAGCTTTAATTCTTCTTTTGTCTTATTATTAACGATAAATCTCCAAACCTCGAAGGTTTCACCAAACGGAATGAATATTTCAGTTAGAACTTCAAATTTTGGATACTCAACCTTAAACTTTGTATATCCTGTTCCATATCTGCACTCATATTTAACAGGGGTTTTTGCCAATGGCATAAAAGTAGGATTAAAAATTTCTCCAGTCTGCTTATCTTTAATATAAAAGTACTTTCCCCAATTATCCTGAACAAGATCCTGATGCCACCTGTTGAGTCTGTTAAATTCACTATGTGTATGCCAGCTGAAACCGCCGCCAGTTTGTGAAATCACCATCCCATAGACACCATTTGAAATTACATTTACCCACGGTTTAGGTGTTTTAGGATTAATAATTACATACTCAGTGCCTTCAGAATCGAAATATCCATATTTTGACTTAAAATTTTCCATATATTCAATTTATCCTAACAGGATTCTCTAAAAACAATTTTTGTGGGAATTTTAATTTTTTGTTTTGCTTCAGGCAGTTCTGAACGCATCCTTCGAATAGCGATATCAGCAGCGGATCTTCCCATCAACTCAATCGATACATCCACTGTAGTCAGTGAAGGAGAAAGGAAACATGAGGTGAATATATTGTCGAAACCAACCACGCCTATATCCTCAGGTATTCTAAGCCCGAATTCCTTGATAGCTTGATAGCACCCAATAGCCATCATATCATTCGAAGCAAATATTAACTGCGGTCGGTCAGTCAGTTTGAGCAGTTTAATACACTCTCTTTTCCCGCTTTCCTGCGTAAAATCTCCTTGTCCGATATAGTCTCCGTTAAACTCAATTCCATTTTTTTCCAATGTATCCTTATATGATCCAAATCTCTCGAGAGAATCGTTGTTATCCATAGGCCCAGTAATATGGGCTATTTTTCGGTACCCTTTGACTTTAATCAAATAATCGAGCAGTTCAGCCACACCGTCATAATTAGCAATGCTTACTGAATCAAACCTTTCAACTACTGATGAAGCTCCGAGAAGCACAATTGGGATTTCTGTGTTTTTTAGTATTCTTTCGAGTTCTGGACTGAGCGATGGAATAAGAGCAATAATACTTCCGGCAAGTCCATTGGCAATAAAAGTATGCACTGCTTCTTCAATAGAACGAAGTTTGTGTGAACTTGTTATCATTGTGAAATAACCCATAGCATAAGAAGCTTCATCAACAGATTTAATTAAATCCGAGAAAAATTCATCTGCTATATCAGGTAGTATCAAACAAACGATATTAGATTGTTTTTTAACAAAGTTTCTTGCAAGAATATTTGGTTTATAGTCTAATTCTTTTGCAACCCGTTCGATAAGTACTTTAGTGGAGTGTTTTACTTTCGCATCATTCGATAACGCCCTGGATACAGTTGCAATCGAAACATTTGCCTTTCTTGCTATTTCTTTGATAGTAGCCGTTGACATTGATAATAACCTTCATTTGAAATTAATAAGTGGAGCGTTAATTTAACGCTCCATCTTAAAAAACTAATGAAATATTACTTTAACAGTGTCATTTTCTTTGTAATTGAATAGTCAGAGCCACTTTCTGCCAATGCATTAAAATGATAAACATAAATGCCTGAAGTTAGGTCTTCTGCATTGAAATCCACTTTGTGATTTCCCGCGCTTATTTTACCGTTAAACAAAGTAGCGATTTTCTGACCTATTAAGTTATAAACTGAAATAGTAACCTGTGAATTCTCAGGTATAGAGAAGTCGATAGTCGTTGTCGGGTTAAAAGGATTTGGGTAATTTTGTGATACTTTAAAATCAACCGGAGCAATGTCCTTTATTTCAATTACCTGCGAGTATTCAAATGTCCCGCTGAAATCAACCTGGCGGAGTCTGTAATATGCACTAGATAATTTATGCGCGGTTGGATCTGTAAATCTGTATTCATGGACATTAGTCGAGGTTCCATGCCCTTCGACAAATCCGATTGTCGTGTACGAACTGCCATCGGTACTTCTCTGAACTTCAAAACCTTTATTATTGGTCTCGGTTGCTGTTTTCCAGTTAAGTACAATTTCTCCTTTATATGTTTGTGCCGAAAAAGATGTAAGCTCAACGGGTAAGGTTTCTGAAGTAAGCATTAAGGTACGCATTGTTGGACCCCACTCACTACCCCACCACTGTTTATAATAGGAACCGTTAGGACCCCATGCTCCGACGCCATCACTGTAACTATCAGGATCAAAAATGTTGATCATGATGTCAATTGAGGTGGGAGCGGAAATATAGCCTAATCCTGTAAGACTAATTAACAGTTCTGCGGTATATCCTCCATCAACATTTGAAGAATCATTAACCGTTGTTCCCGGGCCTTTTGCACCTGCTCCACTTGAATGAGCAGGACCTTCATAATGCATATCCGGATCGGTTCCAGATAAATTGTAATAAAGCTTGTATTCAACGTCAGCATTTGTTGCATCTTTTATTTTAAGGAAGATGCCGTCCCCTTCCCAACTATCTCCAAAACGGCAAACCTGTTTGTCATTGGAATTCAAAGAGATATAAAGGTTCATATCGGAACGTAAAAATTTCACATAAGTAGTAGTGACATCATTATAAGGTGGTTTTACAACCGCGCCTCCAGTTGGAGTGTTCGAATAACCAGATGGCACAGCATTTTGATTGAACATAATATGAGGAGCTTCACGATACCAGCCGATTTCATCTAAGTTCCCATCAACTGTTATCGGGGTTGGGGTAACATACACCGGTAAAGAAGCTGGGTCTGCAACAGCCTGTGCATTACTGGTAAAAGATGTTGCTAAAATAAAAAGCAAAACTACTGATAGGTAAGAAATGTGTTTCATAAATCCTCCCATGAAACTAAAGTTAATTTATTGTGACTCATTCAGAGCCTCTCTATTAATGTAAACGTTTACATTAATTGGCAAAAATAAAACCGAGAACCGGTCGGGAGAATGAAAACGTTTACACTATAAAATTTAATATAATAATAAATGATTGTCAAGTTTTTTTAAGAAACAGTTTTTTTTAACTAGGCGATACGATATTCTATAGGCATTTTTCGTTATATCAGAATTAATTTCAGCGCCTTTATAATAATGGAATAATTTGCAGGAATATAAACTGATTTTCGGAAATATCGATAATTTCCCTCACTTCTCAATTTTGTGGAAATAAGGAAAAACATTTTTCATATCGAAAATCAATTTTGGGGTAGCTTTTTACGGATCAGTTTCTAATCATACTTTCTCATATTACCAATAACAACTAGATTGGAACTAGTTAATCAATAAAGCTTCGGACAAGAAAATTTCAATCTTCTTGATATTTCCTTCCCGGACAAAGATCGATTGACTAATTTCCTCGCTGAATTCTAGCCCCGCTAATTTTATTTCCTTTTCATTATTATCCCATACAACAATTTTATCTGTATCCGAAAGATGATAAATGAAAGGAACCTGACAATAAGTAAATGCTAATGAATTCTTCGGGCATTTTATAATTTGCTCTTCGCTATTATAATCAAAGTATCTGAATATTTCTTCAGCATTTAAAAATTCTGAAGTTCTTAAGAGAGAAGGGTTAATTACAATTTTGCCTGATTTAATAATTAAACCTAACTCTTTCAATCTTGAAATAATATCTTCCTTCACCTGCCCGGTCATCCCTGGCTGCTGAACTCCCGTAAAATATGGTGTGTGTGAATAAGGATCGGTTGGGAATGCGCCGTATTCATCAGGTTTTTTTCCCGCGCCTATACCATTTTTAATATCGTAATAGATGAGTTTTAAATTATTTAGATTTTCATGTGACACAGAATTCTGCAGACCGTGGATATAAACATCCTGAACCGATAAAAGAAGCTTGGAAACCATATGCCAATAAATGGAGCCCAAACCTTCAAACTTATAAAAAGTAGTGGCACGCCCAGTGAACTCGCTATGATGAAATGTTTTTTCGTGGATGTCAAGGATTACTGGTAATTCTTCCAGCGCAAGTTTCCGGAAATCAGGATCACTCAGTGAATTCAGCTTCTTCTTTAATTCCTCGGTATTAATGATATCACTATTGAAATGAATACCGCCATCAATATCTTTATAAATAATTTCTTTATTTCCCATGCTTAAAAGCTGCTCAAATAATCTTGATTTCTTTATAAGATCATTGGGGATATTGTTCTTATCAATAAATAAAGGTAATTCTTTATTTGGATAAAGCATATAGCTGTTCTGATCTTCGCGGTAAAGTCTGCTTTTCTTTAAGGCGTTAAGCAACTCCAAAGATTCCTTAACTGATAAATGCCCTGAACTTAATACGGCGACCTGTCCTTCAAGCATCTCGTACAAATGCTTTATCTTAAATTCATCCTTTGAAATACTCAGAATATTGTAAGAATGATAAAGTCCATCCTCTCTTTTATTAGCTTTGATTGTGGCTTCAACAAGAGACAGACTTATTTCGCAAAATTCAGAGATCCTCGCTGCAGAAATTTTACGACTATCACCTGTAAATCCGTTTTTATATATTTTTGTTCTGTAATCAGAACCGGCTTTTCCAAGTTTATCGACAATAATTTTTCTCGATCTGTCATCAATACCAATTTTCTGAATTTTATCTGCATCAATTAATGCATTGTAAATATTGTCAAAAAATTGAACGGTCTCACCCGAGATATTATAATTTTCTTCACTTATTTCGTTTATCATTTCTTTCAGAAAATTAAGGTAGCGCCTGATATAATATAAGGTCACCATCGAAACTCCGTATCCGGCCAGGGCATTATTTGCATCGTTCCATTCTGGCCTCTGAGTATTCATCCAGATACCGCCGCCGGGGATGAAATTTGATAATTTTACTAAAAGTGTAAGCAGCAGTTTTTCAATTAAATTAACCTGAACTAAAGACTGGTCGGACTTTTTAAGGAACTTAGTGTCACCGCCGAAAAGTTTTTCATCCGCTTTAAGCTGATTATCCAGTTCAAAGTCAAACTCAATAGTATCCCTGGGATCATTAAGAATTTCTTTATATTCCTTAATACGATAAGGGACATTTGCAAAGGTGAAAATTTTCGTATCAGCCATTTGTCTGAGTGAGTCCGGATTAAATTCCTTCTCCCATTCAAGCAATTTCAGCAGATAGATTATCTGATGATCCCCCCAATAACCAATATTTGCCCAGGGATTATGAGGCTCAAGAACTTCCCAGTCAAATCCGTCGCGGAACACACGATATGGATTATAGCCATCCGCAGTAGAATTATTAAGAAATTTTGCAATCATGGAATCGAGATATTTTGGGAACGACAGAGCAAGAGCTTCCCAATTCTGGAAAATATCCCTCCAGTTTCCCTGATAATTCAGAATTTTTTCATTATTCTGGTCTTTAATATCAATCGAAAACGAATTCCATGGTCTGCTGGGGTCGCCGTGCCTTCTACTGAAAGTAAGCGGCATATATTCCATAGCCAGCCTGATGAAATGGGAATCCCCTGTCGCAATGACTTTTTCAATTAATTCCCATGTAGAAATCTGATCGTCCAATTCCTCAAAAAATTGCCTGAAAGATTTTACTACATAAGGATTTGCATTCCGGACAAATAAAATAAAATCATCCTTTTCCACTTTATAACCATCATCAAAGATACCGCCTCTCATTATGTTAAAAAGCACATTTGAAAAATGTCTCGCAGTATTAAGCTTATTGCCTGTAAGCTGAACACCGTCAGCCTGGGCAACAATTTTCTCGAGTTTTCGTTTACTCTCAATTACATCTTGAAATAAAAACCCGAAATCATCGCCTTTGGTTTTGGCTCGGATTATACTGACTAAATTACCCGCATTCTGATTTATATCAATAGCGAAAAACCAGCCGGCATTCGTCTCAGGGCTAAGCGAAAAGTTTGAGATTGTAAGAAATGCTCCTCTCATCCCGTGTATCTTTTCTTCCTGATCTAAATCAATGCCTTCTCTAAAATTTTTTATCTGCTTCGAACATAAAAGAAATTTTTCCACTGGAACACCGGCAGTCCATACCGTGGTAGCTGTTAAAGATTCCGCTGGCAATGCCCGGTCAGATGGAATAGAACTTAGTGAAAATACACCTATGCTATATTTGCTAACTAATTCATTCTTCTTGTAACCATCCAAAAGCGTGCTGAATCCTGATTGAAGCTGACTGTAAATTCCGGAGGGAAGGATATTCTGTATTCCATCCAGAATCTCTATTTCGTAAAGTTTGCCGGAGTTATTAAAAATCCTGGAAGTTTTAATAAAGCCATAGTTCTCGCTGCAGGTCCAGCTATACTGAAATTTAATTCCAAGATCGTTATTGATCTCCTCGAATATTATCTCTGTACTCGATAAATTTTTATAAAGATTTCGTGTCACAGAATAGATGCCGAAATAGTTCTCCGAGAAAGGTTCCCAAAGATATTGTTTCTCTCCTGAGCAGACTTTCACAATGGTTTTGCTTCCGGTTATCTCATTGACATCATGAAGTTTATCATCGTTGGTATATGGGAAAAGAGCATTATCAGGATTTTTCCGGCCTGCGGTTATACCCCCTTTACTCGAAATGTAAATCCAGTGATCGCTTGCGCTTACAATACTCATCAGAAAAGGTGACATTTTATCGTAATTCGAGATTTTATAAAATGTTTCCCCGTATATTTGGGTAAATTCTCCCTGAACCGGATCATTGTTTTTCTTCAGTTCTTGTTGTCCGATTGCGATGTTTGGTTTATTCATAATCAATGCTTTTTAACTTTGAAATTGAGGAATAATGGAAAACTGAATTAGGTTTGTCAAAATAATAAAAATAATATTGCTGGTGTCCGTTTTACGAACACCAGCAAAAAAATATTAATTAATTACTTAATTAACATCATCTTTTTAACTGATTGGAAATTACCTGAACTGATTGAATAAATGTAAATTCCGGCAGGTAAGTCGAAAGCTTCAAAAGTAACTTCGTAGCTTCCTGCATCCATAAATTTGTTAATTAAAGTTTTAACTTCCTGACCAAGCGTATTGTAAACCTTAAGCGAAACATTATTTGCTTCAGGAATACCAAAACTGATATTTGTAGTAGGATTAAAAGGATTTGGATAATTCTGAGCTAATCCGAAAGCTCCAGGGACATCAGAATTCACCTCGATCACCTTTGAATAAGAATATGTTCCGTCAAAATCGATCTGCTTCAATCTGTAATAAGTTACTGCTGATACGGGTTGATTATCCGAATACGCGTAATCCGACCTTTCGGAAGTTGTTCCGTTGCCATCGATAAATGCAATTGTTGTGAATGAACTATTATCACTGCTTTTTTCCACTGCAAATCCGGAGTTATTTGTTTCTGTTGCAGTTGACCATTTAAGCAATACTGTGCCATTTACAACTGAGGCTGCAAAACTAGTTAACTCTACAGGTACAATTCCGGTGTGAAAGTAAACATTATCGATGAAAACGGTATTAGGATCACCTGAAATTATCATCTGAGCCAAATGATTGCGAGTTGTCAGCCCTGTGAAGGCAGACAAAGCAATATCGAAACTCACCCAGGCACCGGTAACAAGAGGCGTGCTTGAATTAGCATCGAAGCTCAGTTCATGTTCCACATCATCACCACTGCCATAGAGGCCGTCAGCACCAAAATCCACAAGTTTTATTTTGAAAACTGCAGGCATTGCTGTCGGGTCCGGTGTCCAGAAATCCATATGGAAATTTGACATACCTGATGCATTAACCGTTTGACTAACAAACTCGATACCTGCATACACCAGATTTGTATATTTCTTAGTGTCATTTCCTGCAATTAAAACATCTTCCACATCTGCTACATCCCATACCGCTGACCAGGTATCAACAGGAACGTTTGTATAAGCGTTGCTGAAAAGTGAAATCACCTGGGATGGCGGGTAAACGGGAGTCGGGGCAGCAACTGAAGGCTCAGTGGGAATAACAACTTCTTCATAAAAATAAACATTATCAATATAAACGGTATTTGGATCACCTGAAATTATCATCTGAGCCAGATGTCCGCGTGTCGTCAATCCTGTGAAATCTGCAAGCGGAATGTCAAAACTAACCCATTCACCGGTAGTAAGCGGAGTTCCTGAATTGGCATCGAAGCTCAGTTCATGTTCCACATCATCACCACCGCCAAAGAGGCCATCAGCGCCAAAATCAACAAGTTTTATCCTGAAAACAGCAGGGGTAGCAGTTGGATCAGGCGTCCAGAAATCCATATGAAAAGCAGTCATATCAGCAGCATTGATTGGCTGACTTGTAAATTCAATTCCTGCATATACCAGATTTGTGTATTTTTTTGTGTCATTTCCTGCAACCAAAACATCTTCAACATCTGCCATATCCCATACTGCGGACCAGGTATCTACAGTGACATTAGAATAAGCATTGCTGAATAATGAAATAACGTTTTCCTGAAGTTCTGTTGGTGTCGGAGCTGCAACTGTCGGCTCCTGTGGAGCTGCCATGATTTCGGAAAATGTAATATTATCGAAATAAATTACGTTTTCGGTAGTTCTCGCAGTAAAGTCCGGGAATATAACAAGACCGTTAATGTTTGTGGAAGAAGGCTCCCCGATCTTACCTGAGAAATCAAATGTAAGTTCTTCCCATTGATTGATTAATGTATTAGGTACTTTAATTTCCCCGGTTGAAGCACTGTTTGCTTCAAATTTAATCCCTACATCACTGATAACAGATTTCCAGACCATAATTTTTACAGTACAATTGGTCTGGTCAAGAGTAAATACCCCGATATCCGGGGTTACACAACCTGCCCAGGGAGCTCCGGCAACTTTTGCAGTAAATTTTGCAACTGTTGCGGAAGTATTCGCGCCGGTACCATCCGGATTGGGAATGAATTCCAGTGGAGGATTATCCCCGTTTTCAAACACAGTCCAGTTCCATGTTGCTCCCAAACCGCCAGGCTCAAATGTAATAGGATTGTTCTGTGCGAACAGCATCCCGGCAGCAAACAGAAGAAACAGAATTGCAATTTTGTTACTTATCATTTTATTCATTTTTTTCTCCATGATTTATTTGAATCTAAATCATTTGAATTATCAAATACTAAAGCATAAATTATTTTATTAGCATCATCTTTTTTACAGACTGAAAACTGCCTGCATTAAATGAATACAAATAAATTCCAGCCGGCAAGTCGAAAGCATCAAAAGAAATCTCGTAAGTACCTGCATTCATGAATTGACTAATTAAAGTCTGAACTTCCTGTCCCAAAGTGTTATAAATCCTCAACGAAACATTATTTGCTTCCGGAAGACTAAAACTTATTTTTGTTGTTGGGTTGAAAGGATTAGGATAATTTTGATCCAAATTAAATCCGGACGGAACAGCTCCGATTAGTTCTTTAACGTCTGTGGTTGAATTATGGAAATAAACATTATCGATGAAAATAGTGTTTGGATCGCCTGATATTATCATTTGGGCTAAATGGGCTTTGGTCGTCAATCCGGTGAATTCAGACAAAGGGATATCAAAAGCTACCCATTGATTACTGATAAGCTGCGGAGTTGAATTAGCGTCAAACGTAAGTTCATGTTCAACGTCGTCACCACCTGCATAACCACCATCCGCGCCGAAATCAACCAATTTAATTTTAAAGACTGCGGGGAGTGAGGTTGGATCCGGAGTCCAGAAATCCATATGGAAATTGGTCATTGAAGTTGCATCAATTGTCTGTGATGTAAACTCGATACCTGCATAAACAAGATTTGTGTACTGCTTGGCATCGTTACCTTCAATCTGCACATCAGTCAAATCTGCCTGATCCCATACTGCTGACCATGTATCAACGTTCACATTCGTGTATGCGTTGCTGAATAAGGAGATAACATTAGCTGCGGGTAAAGTAGGGGTCGGCGCTGCAATCGTAGGCAAGAGCGAAGTTGAATTTTTTGGTGAAAACGTAATATTATCAATATAAGCCACATTTTCAGTCGTTCTTGTGGTGAAATCCGGGAAAATTACTAGACCGTCAATGTTGGTCGAAGATGGTTCACCAATTTTACCTGAAAAATCAAATGTGATCTCCTCCCACTGATTAACTAAGGTATTTGCTATCTTGATCTCGCCTGTAGAAGCAAAATTAGCTTCGAATTTAATACCGACATCACTTATTACAGATTTCCAGACCATGATTTTCACAGTACAATTTGTTTCATTTAAGGTAAAGACACTGATATTGCGTGTAACGAAACCAGCCCATGGCGCTCCGTCAACTCTGGCTATAAATTTGGCTACCGTTCCGGATGTATTCACGCCCGAAGCATCAGGGTTAGGAATAATTTCTAATGGCGGGTTATCAACATTTTCGAAAACTTCCCACGTCCAGGCAGCACCAATACCAGGAGTCTCAAAATCAATCGGACTATCCTGTGCTGAAGTTTTCACACTCATCGAAACAATGAGCAAGAGGGTGAATAAATATGTTAGTTTTATTTTCATTTTTTCCTCCCGGAAATTATATGGTTGATTTACAAATCGAATATTTTCTTTTATATAGGAGTATCCATGCAGATAGTTACTCCAAGCTCAAGTTTCATTTTTTTACGGATTATAAATATTTATGAAAGATTCTTTTGGCATCCGGTTTTCATAAAAAACACCCCAATGTTTTTCAATTTCGCGGGGATTTGAGTTTTCACCCCCGCCCTTCCATGGTTCATCGAATGCCTCAAATAGAAAAGTCGTTACCTTGTTTTGATTTGTCCATTTCGATAATTCCCGGAGAAATTTTTCTTGCGCTGAAAGTGATACTTCACCTTTAATCAAAGAACCTTGCTGACCATCCCCGGTTTTAGAAGCATCATAATCTGTTGCCCAACCAATCTCACCTAATACTATTTCTTTTCCAGGGTGCATTCTTTTTATATCATTAAAATATATATCGTTCATCCAGTCAATTGAATTTTCAAGTGTTATTCCGTTCCAGAGCGGATAAATATGGACTACAATAAAATCAATTTCAGATGCAACAGAATTACTTATAGGTTTATTCCAGAAATTATAATCATCGGCTGTTGTAACAGGAACACTTGTATTATTTCTTATTAGTCTGATATATTTGATCAGATCAGATGTCTCCATTCGATGACCCGACCAGAATACCTGTGTCTCATTTCCAACACTGATTGCAGAAATAATATCAGCATATTGGTTGCCCAATTTTATGGCTTTTAATACCTGTTCCGAATTTTCTTTTTTTCGCTCCGGAAAATCTGTTTCATTTTCCAGCCAAACACCCAGCATCATTTTTATTGGCAGATTATAGTCGCTTATCACTTTTAAGATTCGTTCCGAATCATCATCTGAACCATAAACACGAATCAGATTCCAATAATTTTTAATAATCTCAAGATCTTCAAGGATTTCAGATTCGCTCGGCCCCTGGCCGTATGGAGCCTGACCTTTTCGGTAGCAGCCATACGATACAGCTTCACCGATCCAATCTTCTCCAAGATAGGGACTAAATTCCCTGGTAAGAAAAGGATTCTGTCTTTCGTCCTTTTTATTGTTTTCTATTATTTGAAGTATTTCTTGCATATCTTTTCTTTGTTCTTTTTGTTTTTCCTCAATAATATCAGGTACCCGATTTTGGCAACTTAGTAACGAAATAATCAAACTGATGAGAAATATTTTAATTTTCATAATTCCCAATTATTCTTCTCATTAATAAATATCATGGTAATTTTGTGACCGATACATATTCTATTTTCATGAATTGATTATCTATCAGTTCCTTTCCCTCGCCCATAATATACTCCTTACAATTGGAAAGAGACTTTTCCGTTCTATCAAATTCATTCCCTGCCCAGATGCCACAAAGTGTTATGTTGAAAATCATTTTCATGTTTGCGAACTCACAACGGTTTTTGCCTTTGCAAACTTCACACTGCCAATCCTGATACAACTCTTCATTGCACTTATCCTCAGTTTCAAATAATTCAACATAATTTTTGAGAAAACTATTATTCCATTTATCAGGATCAGGTGAATCACTAAGCGGACCTCCATCAGCTTTTACTTCGGCTCCCGGTTCCCAGTAATAAAATCGTATGGAAGTTTTTTCCCAGAGGCAGGCAAAAGTACCTTCAGGAGAACTAACCGGGTAAGCTCTTCCGCTGCAGCCTGAATTCGGGTCTCTCGCAGTTGCGTTAGCACAATTAATTCTGATTCCATCCCCATTCCACTCAGATTCACACATTTCCGGACATGTATGGATAGTATTATGGATAATACTTTCGCCGTTTATATTCTCGATAATGTCAACTTCCCCGGCTGATGGCCAGTCAGTACAATTTACCGGGCTTGGTGTATTATAAAACTGACCTAAACCAGAATATTTATCGACATCATCATCCGTAACGTTTCCCTCTTCGTATAACCATTCAGGCTGGCGGCTCCCATTTAACCACCATGCAGGCCAGACACCCTTTGCTGAGGGTAGCTTTCCTTTAAAAACAAATAGAATTCTCTTCACCTCACCATCCAAATTGTAATATGGTTTTGAGGTCAGTCGAAAGGATTCGAAATTTGAATCTGCAGGTCGTGATTTCACATACCCATAAAGTCCTTCATTCTCAGCTAATACAATAATGCTGTCATTTGACCATTTTAGTCTGTCATAAACTACATCACCCTGAGTAGGATCATCATGCGCGAAAGTTGTGAAAAAATATTTCTGTACATCAGCCAATTCGTAATTTTGATCTTCGAAATCCAAGGCGAAAAACATATTCTCATATTTTGCTTCCATCTCTACCTGAGCACTTGACTTATTGCCCGCGGCGAGATAAATTATCCCAAGGAGCAATATTTGAAGTAAATTTTTCATGATTGCATCTATTTCTTAAGATTCATTTTAAAGTTGAACCCTGACAGTCTGCACAGAATTCGGATCCATGGATATTTGAGTATACTGGTCCTGGATTTGAAGATTGACTAGTAAAGTTTTTTTTGTAGTATTCAGCAACTGAACGGATAGGAGATTTGAACTATTAATTGTGGCACATGTATGTAATGCATCGTTATCCACGTCGTTCAGGATTCTCTCTGTCTTTACAGCCTGATCACCCGGTCTTATAGTCCTGCTAAATTGGGCAAGTACATAATAAATAGGGGTATAATAGATATATTTGCTTTCCAGGTCGATCATAATCGGAGCACCGCAAAAATTCCCCACATGATTTGGACCGCCACTCTGATCTAAAACTATATTCCAATCTATCCAGCCACTCATCCAGTGATCCAGGCTGACGATGATATTTCTTGCATATCGGTGGACAGGGGTATATATAGGGTGCTCGGCTGCATCGAGGCCCTGCCAGGTCGCAGAATAACCCCAGTCTGTAGCATTTTCATTCCACCAGAATGCGTCATTATTGAACCAATCTTTTTCTTTGAATCTTTCAGGATCCATTATGCCGCCAGGGGCTTCCTTTCCCAGATCATCAATGCATCCCTCTGTATGAATAATAGCAAATTCTGGAAATTTGGAGTGCACCCTTTCGAAAACTTCCTCATATACCTTCTTTGTGCTCTCATACCAATGCACTGCAGCCCCATAAAGATACTGTGCCGTTTCCTTGTCGTTGTAAATAACATCAGTCCAGTGCTCCATACCATCGCGATTCTGATCGTAGATAAGCAACTTAATATTTCCAAATTCACTGTTTTTTAGTTTTGGGCCTAAATAATTTTTTATGAAATGGTTCTGGGTTTCGGGCGTAAAATGCATACTTTCCCACTGACCGTTATTACCGTGCGGTTCATTAACCGGGGTAAGCCCCCAGATATCAACACCTTCTGATTTGTATGCTTCAAGATATTTTATGAGATACTTTGCATAGGTTTCTTCATATTCCGGCTTTAACTTTCCTCCGGTTCCCTGATGATTGTTTTCCGGAGTTCCCTTAATATACCAGTCATTTATGTCCTTCATCCAAGCCGGAGCAGTCCATGCTGAGGATACAACTCTTAACGCATTATCTTTCTGCTGGTTTTTAATATCGATTGCTTCCTTGATCATTGGCAATAAATCATAGGAAGCATCCATGATACCATTATACTTTTTCTTAGCGAACCCCTCTTTGTCGGGAGCAATACTGAAATTAACAAAATCAATATCGCCGGGTCTGTCTAAATAGGAATATTTACCTTCGACACTAAAATCACATGCACCAATGTGTGTCCTGCTAAGAGTGAAATTTGCCCCTTCCTCACCAAAAATCTTTTTCATCAATTCTAAACGTTTTTCTTTCTCCAAATGCGCCAGAACAAAAGCTGAGGATTCAGTAAATGAAGAACCGATACCATCAATAGTCTGCTTTTTAACCGAAGGAAAAATACGTATGATGTTTCCTTCATCAGGCTGCCCGGGAGAAAACCGTACATTTTCCTTTAATGATATCTTATCTCCACCCTCGGAAGTAACGTAAATTTCATTCGTCGATAAAAGTTCTTCAGTTTTGTTCGAACATGAACTGAAAACCGCTACTATTAATATAACCGCAGGAAAAATGGATACTATTTTTAACATAACAATTGACTCCATTTTTGAATCAGATTTTTAAAGAATTAACCAAATTTCAAAATTCCGTCTTTATCCCATAAACCCCAATAAGCGCCCACATCTCCTTCCTTTTCAATCTTCCAGGTTTCATCAAAACTTGAGAAATAAAAGACGTCAATATTTTCCTGATTTGCCCATGTATAAGTGTTGATAAAATAATTGAGTGCATTTTCATAAGACGGCACAGCAGCGCGGTCAGGAGTTCCCAAATTTGGCCAGCCTGTTTCACTAATTATCACCTTTTTACCTTTAGCCGCCTTTACAGCCAGATAATACATATTTTTCAAATAAGCCAAGGAATGCTCGATTGGGTAACCTTCCCAGAAAGGATAGCAGTTTGCCAATATTACATCACATAGATCACAGATTCGAGGATGATCTGCAAATTCATAATAAGCATCAACGTATCCAACCGGAATATTGGGAAATTCAATTTTAACTCTTTTAATCAGACCTATTATTTGATCCTCGGTAAGATCATTGCGGAGAAGCACTTCGTTTCCAACAGCTATAATATCAGCATTTCCTTCTTTGGCGATTTTTATGATTCCTTCAATTTCCAACTCGTTCTTTTCACTTTCATTTCCAAGCCAGGCACCAACAAGAGTTTTTAATCCGTACTTGCGGGCGATACGAGGAATATTTTCATTCCCATCAATACAGGAAAATGATCTTACCCATTTTACATAAGGCTGAATAATTTTCATTCTCGTTTCAATCTGATCTTCGCTGATCTGTGAACCGGGGCTTTGATTTTCAAGGTACGCGCTAAATGAAATTCCATGTATGCCATGCTGCAATATTCTTAAAAATGCTGAATCTAAATCAGTTCTTTTAAAATGAGAGGTATCTATACCTGACAGAAATTTTTGTTTGGATTCACTACGGGACATATTACCTCTTAATTTTTTTTATTGACATTATGTATAACTAAAACCGGCAATTTTGACTTATGTAATACCCGGCTGACTGTACTCCCAATTGCAGTATCCTCAGAAGTTCCTCTCCCGCTGAATCCCATCACGATCAGATCACAGTTCTTTTCCTCGGCGATGTTTAAAATAATTCTCGCTGGGTTACCCCTTTCAACAAGAATATCAATATCGTTTAATATATCATCGCTATAAGATGAAGTCATTTTTTCAAGAATTTTTGTGCGGACGTTATTTGTAAAATCTTTTGCCTCGGTAAATTTTTTATCGATGCTCGGAAGCCTTTCAAGACCCACATCGAAGGTCAATAGATCAATCAGTTCTGTGTTCAGAACATAAAGAAAAGTGAGTTTGGCATTGTAATGCTTAGAGATCCCAAGAGCATGGGAAAATACATCCTGCCAGCTATCTGAAAATTCTGTTGTGTATAGAATATGTTTGTATGCTATTTCATATGATTCCATTTCTACCCCAATTTGCTATCATTTGAACTGATAATTAAAATCGATTTATAAAAATCACATCCCGTAATATTTTTTCGGAATATCCTGATAGCCCCATGCTTTCAACTGCCGCGACCATCCGCCAAGATTATCGATCGTCACAGGAATGGTGTTAAGCCTGTTAATCGGATTCACTTTTTTATCCCTATAAATTTTATCGATGACAGTTTCCACTGATACTGTGCCCCACTTAAAGGTAGGCTGCCCAAACAGTACCTGCACAATATTTTTTTCCACATATTCCAATTGAACAGGAAGTGCATCAACGGCAACTATTTTAATTCTTCCTGGTTCTACTTTATTCATCAATTCTCTTCCAAAAGTTGGCCATCCTCCAACCATTGCCCACCCTTTAAGATCTGGATAAAGTTCCTGAACTCTCAGCATTTCTCTGATTGATTCGGTTTCATTTTCGGCATGATAATAAACTCCAACCAGCTCAATTTCAGGATACTCAGCAGCAGCTTTCTGAATCCCGCTAACTCTCTCTCTCAAATTCGGAGCGTTGATGTTCCCACCCAGCACCGCAATTTTGCCCCTGCCGCCGATTAATTCTGCCAATCGCTTCATTACAGATTCGCCCATAGCAATATCATCCGGTCCATAAAATGCAAAGCGTTTGGATTGAGGTGAATCGCTGTCAAAAGTCATCACAGGAATACCCGCATCAACTGCTTCATTAATTGCTGAAGTGAGGGAATCCTGATCGGAGCATGAGACAATAATTGCATCAGTTTTATCTTTGATCGCATTACGAATTCTTCTGACCTGTTCCAGAGCATCTTCAGTTTCAGGAGTATTCCAGTCAATTGTCACATCAATTTTCTTGTACTTTTCCGATATCCTTTTCGCCTCTGAAATTGCTCCGTTTTTCGCAGTTAAAAAAACCGGATTTGCTGAACTCTTGGCGATCATCGTAATAACAATTTTTTTCACTCCGGCAGGCTTATCCCCTGTTTCCTGATCTTCGCCGCATCCGTACAAAAAAACCAGAGAGATCAATACTACACTGAAAGAAATAATATATTTAATTTTCATTTTAAATACTGTCCTTCTTATCTTTAGATATCCTCAAATAAACTATGAGTTTTGAATTAATGGATCAACACTAACAGTCTTGATGCGCCGTTTTTCCAGTTCACTCCTTATTTCATAAGATCTTTCTTCAGTAATCTTATAAGTAGCGACTGCGTATATGGCTATTAAGGAGGCAATCGCAGGGATTCCTGCATCAATCAGAATCATCCAGAAGAATGTGCTTGACGACTGAGCACCGCCAAAATCCACCACAAATCCAGTAGCATTTAATAAAAAGCCTGAAAGCCCAAACGCTAATGCCATGCCGAGTTTCACCATCCACCAATAAATTGATCCGAACATGCCTTCGCGCCTTTCTCCCGTCTCAAGTTCATCGAGATCACAAACATCTGCAACCATTGATCCCATAAGAGTAAAAAGTGCACCCATTCCAATAGCAATCAGGGGTGCTGGAAGCAGCACTTTCCATGGGACAAGTGGATCGTAGCAGAACCATTTTAATATACTGCCTATCAACGTCATTGATGTTGCAATAATAAAGGTTTTTCTTTTGCCAATTCTGGAGGATATCCAGGTTACTCCGACTATTGCTGCCATTGTGGAAAATGTGGTAATTGTTCCGAACAACCCCATGTATTTAGCTCCCTGATCAGTATCGCCGCCAAATACATAAAAGATTGTTATATAAGAACTAAATGCTCCAACGAGCATTATTCCGTTAAACAGAAAAAACGTGCCGGCACAAAGTTTTAAAAATTCCACCCTTTTAATTGTAATGAGCAATCCTTTAAAGAAAAGAGCAATATTGGATTTCAGCCCGTCCAAAAGTTTTGTTTTGTGTTTCGATTCACTTTCAGGTGCAACAAAACGTTCTTTGCTAAAAATTGCCGGCATAATACCAACAACAGCAACAAACACCCCTATTATAATGGCAAGTGTTCTCGCACCCTGCACAGAGTTTGAGAAAAATCTGTCATTTTCCATGATTGCATAAAACCAGGGCAGTGAGATCCAGGCGAACTGGCCCATAAAATTCATAACACCCATCAGACGGGTTCGTTCATGATAGTCCGATGTCAGTTCATATCCGAGTGCGACCCAGGGTGTTGCAAACATTGTATAAAAAAGATAAAATATTAGGGAGCCGATTAGAAAGAACCAAAAGTAGAACATCTCACTATAGCCTTCGGGTAACTGCCACATTAGTGCAAAAACTAACCCGACAAAGATAGCCCCGAAAAATATATATGGTCTTCGTCTGCCATATTTTGAACGGGTTTTATCCGAGATATAGCCCATTATAGGATCTGTCAAGGCATCAGTAAAACGCGGAATTGCCTGAAGCGTGCCAACCAGTGCGGGATTAATCCCCAGACCAACGTTCAATACGATGGACATATAACCGATAACTCCACCGAGTAAGTTATTGACGATTGCTCCTAATCCGTATGCAAATTTCTGACCGCCGGATATTTTATCGGCGGGTGCTGTTTGATGAGTGTCTTTTGGGTTCATTAACTCTCCTAAAATCTTGATCTAAATTCAGAGTAGTTTTTCATTTCAACTTCAGTTATTCTTCAATTTGATTAGGATCCCTTATAAACTCTAACGTAATCAACAATCATACTCTGCGGAAATGAAGTCTGGCTGGTAGGAAACCCGACATAATTTCCCCCTACTGCAAGATTTAATATGATATAGAAAGAATGATCAAATACCCATTGCCCCGTTAAATCATCCGGTCTTATTTCCTGGTATAAAATATCGTCAACATAAAATCTTATATAGTCTTTTCCCCATTCAGCAGCAAATAGATGGAAGTCCACATCAAATCTGTCTTTTTCAAATCCGAAACTTTTTGTAATTCCATTTCCTCCTGAGTATCCAGGACCATGAATCGTCCCATGAATCAGATTCGGCTGCTGACCCCTATATTCCATAATGTCAATCTCACCGCATTCCGGCCAGTCAACAGTCTCAACATTTGAGCCGAGGAGCCAGAAAGCAGGCCACAACCCTGGTCCCCAGGGCATTTTAATCCTAGCTTCAAACCTGCCGTAAGTCTGCTCAAATAATCCCTGGGTTTTTATCCTTGCAGATGTGAACGAGCGCCCCAGGTAGGATTCTTTCCTGGCTGTAATCAAAAGATTTCCACTGCCGTCAAGAGAAACATTTTCAGGACGGTCTGTATCGTATTCAAGCTGTGCATTACCCCAGTCTGTTCCAATATCATAAGTCCACTTTAGAGAATCCGGCAATTCCCCGGCGGTTCCTTCAAATTCATCCTGCCACACAAGTTGCCAGTTAGGGATCTCCGGTTCATTTGAGTTGTCGCATGAGGGAACAGTTAGAATAATAAGTGCTCCAACAAAAAACATCGAAATAATATTTTTAAAAGTGTTCATATATTCTCCCTTCACATCTTATTTCTTTAATTAACAACATGTTAGTAATTCTTAAATAATCACAGCCGGAACAATATTCTTCCTCAGAATTTTTGGATCAATAAAAGCCTGTTCTATAGCTAAGGTAGCTGCACCAATAGCAATCCCTTTTGATCCCAATTTTGTAGCCCGTAACTTTGTTTTGCTAACAGAGCTTACCAGCGCACATGCATTCATAGTTTCCTGGATTGGATTTAATACTAATTCTCCCAGTCTTGATAAACTGCCGCCTATAATTATCATATCGGGATTTAGCAAATTGACGAGACTTGTGATCGCACTTGTCAAATATCGGGTGGATTCTTTGACTATTTGAATTGCTAAAGGATCGCCCATTAAAGCGGCATCTTCTATGTCATACACTCCAGGCTCAGAATTAACTAGCGGACTTTCGGGATAGAGGCTTGCAAGCGCGCCCACTCTTTCTTTCAAAGCCCAGGCAGAAATGACCGTTGCTAAACATCCTCTGAGTCCGCATCCGCATAATCTTCCGTTCGGGTCAATAGGCATATGGCTCATTTCACCGGCAATACCTCTTGCTCCGCGGTAAACCTTTCCTCCAAAAATATAACCGGCACCAATACCGTTTGATATTTTAATATAGATCAGCTCACTGGCATTTTTTCCTTCACCCCACCAATGTTCAGCTAAAGCGCCTAAATTTGCGTCATTATCTATATATACAGGAACTCCGTATTTATCGCGTAATCTTTCGAGTCCGCTTTTGCCATGCCAGGCTGGAATAATGGTCTCGGAGAGGTATTCGGGACGAATAGGATCCACCGGGCTTGGAACTGAAACTCCAATGCTTAGTAACATCTTCGGACCATATTTTAGTGTAGCCAGACATTCATCACATAATTCATCTATTAACTTCTGCGTTCCTTCAGGATCCTCTCTGACTGCGAATTTTTTTTCCTTCCAGATAAGCAGCTTACCACGAAGATTTGTCATGGCCACCGAGACGTGAGTTGCACCAATATCTATTCCTATTATAACTTTTGCATCATCCTGAAACGCGAGAACAATGGGCTTTCTACCGCCGCTCGATTCTCCAATACCGACTTCAGCAACAAAACCTGTAGGCAAAAGCTCCTTAATTATTTCTGTTACCGTCGAACGGGATAAATTTAGCTGCCGGGAGATTTCCGCTCTGGAAATCTGTGACTCACGCCAAATCAATCTAAGCACTGCATCCTTCAGGGAGACTTTGCTCTGTTGATCAAACTCAGTTTCTGGTGTGCTGTTAATTTTATTCATTTCAGAATATTTTTCCCGATGGCCATTCAATAATCATTTACTTATGAAATAATATATTGTCAACAAATACTGTATTTGGATCCCCGACAATGATCATTTGAGCCAGATGTGATTTCGTAGTCAATGCCGTGAAATGTGTTAATGGAATATCAAACCTAACCCAACTTCCCGTTGCTAAGGCGGGAGTTGAATTTGCATCGAATGTAAGCTCATGCTCCACATCATCCCCTCCTCCGTATGCTCCATCGGCACCAAAATCAACAAGTTTTATCTTGAAGGTTGCCGGGAGTGCTGTAGCGTCGGGAGTCCAGATATCCATAAAGAAATTTGTCATCGTTGATGCATCAATTGTCTGGGTCGTAAATTCGATTCCGGCAAATACCAGATTAGAATATTTTTTTACATTATTACCCGAAATCTGAACATCTGAAACATCAGCCTGATCCCATGTTGCAGACCAGGTATCCACAGTAACATTTGAGTATGAATTACTGAACAGGGAAATTACATTGCCTGCAGGGAAAGTAGGAGCAGGTGCCGGTGCTGTCGGGACAGAAGGAGTGATTCCGCCGGTTTTGTAGAAATAAACATTATCCACGTAAACTGTATTCGGGTCTCCGGATATCACGAGCTGGGCTAAATGTGCTTTTGTTGTAAGTCCTGAAAACGCAGATAAAGGAACATCGAGCTGTACCCATTGTTCAGTTTTCAGACCGGGATTGGTGTTTGCCGTAAATGTCAGTTCATGGGAAACATCATCGCCCCCATCAAACACACCATTAGCGCCGAAATCAACTAAAAGCACCTTAAAAGCTGAAGGCATAGTTGTGGGATCAGGAGTCCAGATATCCATATGAAAACGAGTCATTGCCGAAGCATCAATAGTCTGTGACGAAAACTCAATTCCATTAAAGTTAAGATCAGTATAGAGTTTCACTGCATCACCCTCAATCTGAATATCCTGCAGAATAGCGGTTGAATACAGCCAGCCAGTAGCCCAGGTATCAACAGGAACATTTGTATAAACATCGCTGAATAATGAGATTACATCAGTGGCTGGGATTGTTGGAACAGGAGCCTTTTCCGGTAGTATTTCTACATTTACAGTTATTGATCCGGCGGCGGCCAATGTACCAAATTTTGCCGTGATTATTGCTGTTCCTAATCCGAGGACAGCGATCTGACCATTTCCATTGACAGTGGCAACAGCTTCATCGGAAGAAAAGTATGTGAAATAACCAGGTGATACATCAATTCGCTGGTCAACACCATCAGGCATATTAAAAGAAATGTATGTGCCGCCAATAGTCAATGTCTGCCCAATTATTCCGGTCGTAGTCTGATTCTGTTTATTTAATATTGCTGGATCGGGATGAGCGATAGTTCCAAGTTTTTCAAATTTAACTTCGTCAAACCAGATAGTATAACCTGCATTGTTTTCGGGACCCTCAGAATAGAAAAACATCCCTCTTTCCGCAGTGAACTTTGAAGGATCAGGTATTGGGATAATATATTTTTTCCAGTTTGTGTTAACTGCTAATCCGGAGATTGTCGCCTGGTTCGCAGATAACCCCAAATCATTACCGATACCAACTACATCAATTGAGGCTGATTGACTGGCTTTTGCCCAGAATGTCAGTGCATCATAACCGGAGAGGTCTCGGCCTGTACTTGTAAAATAAACACCACCTGCATATGCGCCCTGAGGATCTTCATAATCCGGGACGTCAATACGCATAGAGGAGGTTCCACTATATTTTACATCATTATCCACATCAAACGCAGTAACTTTGGAGCCGCCAAATGCGGCATAATTCAGACCTGAACTGAATCCGTCAATAAAGACCTCGGCAATAACCGGATAAGTCGCAGGCTCTAAGATCTCAATGTCCCTCTCACAACTCGTAAAGAGAAACGCTGCCATGATTGTGAAGATTGTAAGTGTCGAATAAATAATATTTCGTTTTTTCATTAGAAACTCAGCTAATTATTTTAATTACATACCAAGGTTGAAATGTAAATATGATCGTATTTCCCATTCATTGCCATCTGCAAAACCGGGTGCTTCAGGATCACAAACAAGTTCTCCGTTCACATTCAGAATTTGTGTGGGGCAATATCTTGGGGAGTATTTATCAAGAGAGCGCCAGGTTGAAATAATTCCAAGTCTGGTTTGGGGTAGATTAAACCAATCAGGCATTCCCAATTGGGTAGAGACATCCAATACGAATTGGAGTGGATAAGTCAGATTAAAATCCCTGTGATAATCATATGGTCCCCAATCATTCACTTTGGCTTGGGTAATGATCTTTATTTTATTCATTACAAAACGAATATCACCGCCGTATCGGTGAATAAGTCTCGTGTCACTTCCGTTCGGTTCACCTAATCCAGCATAAAGGTTAGCGATGAAGCCAAAATCACGCCACAATTTTGATACGATTCGGCTATGAACTTCCCATAAGTCACGAGCAGGAGGCGCACCCGGGAAAGCAAAAATTGTTCTGCCATCAGCTAATATTCCAATTGCTGCATCCCTAGTTGTTGGCTGATGTCTGAAAACTATCCCGCCGCTTATTGCAAACCTGGCATCTTCACGTGTATCACTGTCCCAAGCATACATCCAGGTAGCAGGAGTCGGATCATAGGTCACAAGTATTTCACCGGCTGTCGTTTCACGATTCCCTCTGACCGCAAAAGGATCGGAAAGTATATTACGAGGTCTGCCAGGTGCCGGAACCGTATTCGGAATAGGTCCTTCAATAGGCTTTTGCCACATAAAATTAGGTGCTATCTGGAAATCTCCCATTATTACTGCCAATCCGGTAAGAATACTGTATTGATTTCCGATTCCACTATTCTTCAGTCTCCAACCAGTGAAAGTTAGCGATTGATTTACACCGCCATCTGCAACTAATCCCTGCACTCCTCCTTCGGCATACCAGTTCCATCTTCCGCTTGACATAGTAATCTTGAGTTTACCGCCGAAAGCATCACTTTCTTTTATTTGATCCTGCAGAATCCTGTAATTTCCTTCACTTCCAGCAGCAATCTGGAAAGTTTCACCCTTCTTTGTACTTCCTGACCAAATACCCCCAACTTCGAAACCAAATAATCCATATTTGGTGGCAAGGTGTATTGTAGCCCTTCTTGTTGGCGGTAGCGGAACCGCAAAAGAACTGACAGTTTCGCCCTGCTCATCAAGATCTTCGTGATAAATCATACTTATTTTGACCGGACCGACATCCCTGCTGTATTTTAACAGGATTGCCGGGTTGGCTCCCCACCACAATTCCGGCCCAAAAGCGACTTTCAAACCACTGAGCTGTTTTTTTCCAGTTATTTCAAATCCGAGAGGAGCATTTCCATTATACATATCGATATTTGGACCATAATTGGCTTCGGGATAGAGTCCAAAGAAGTCGCCCTCATAACCCCAATGGTAGTGACCGGTTCTATAAAAACCATCTAAGTTGAACCATGAATCTTCCCATGTAAGACTTGCTCTGTAAACTTTTACCCTGTCGAGACTTTCAACATTTATCCGTTCATCAGGAGTAAGAAGTGTTTGGGGTCGGCCTCTGTTTTCATAGAATATCTCATCAATTGGATTGGTTGGGACGTGACCGAGAAAATTAATTGCAACTTTGCCTGTAATATTTGCCGAAGGTTGTGCTTCAAATTCAGCATAGAAAGACTGCTTGTGATCAAAACCCAGGAAAGCCGGATAATTTGTACTACCAGCTACTTTTTTATCAGGTGTTGTAATGCTTTCCCCGCCTGTGTTATAGGTTTCGAATTCCATTCGTAATCCGCTCAACCTGATCGCACTCAATGTATTTGTTTTTAGCACTGCTGCATCGCCTCTTGCTTTCAGCACATATTCGAGCGGAACCAGTTTATCAAAGTGAGATCTAATGGCTGAAGCATCATATTTCTCATCAAAAGGATTAATTTTAAACGCATCTTTCAGTGCATAATAAGCCGCCCTGGGATACAGTTGATACAGACCTTTTGCATCAGTCTGCCCTTTCGCACAAATCCCGAACCACTCTTCATTCATGTTGTTTTCGCCTTCAACATAGTCCTCAAGATATCCACCATTAGACCATGAGGCATGAGTATCATGTACCCGCAGATTGCTTTCCTGGAGATATTTCCACCATCCATCGCTGAATTGAAATGTCATACCGCCGATCGAATTACCGGACTTACTCTTGCCATAAGCATTTTCAAATATTTCTTTCCAGTTTCCGAGGAGATATTTTGTCTGCATCAACTGATCTTCGCGCATTTCTGCAGCATTGAAGGCATCCGAGCCGAATTCCGTAAACATCACCGGCACACCAAGTTTTTCTTTTACTTTTTCAAAAGCATCTGTAAATGAAACTCCTCTATAAACGTTTGTACCGAACACGTCAAGTTGTTTGATTTCTTCAGCGATTATATCAATAAAAAGCAGATCACCATTGCAGATTGCCACCGGATGATTGGAATCTGTTTTTTTAATTTCCTGAATTGCCTCATTGAACAGATTATACATATGTCTGGCTCTTACAGATTCCAAAGTCTCACCGACCGGAATATCTTCGGTCTCTGAACCACCCCAGAAAAGCCCGTAATTATTTTCATTCCCAAGCAGCCACATCAACAATCCGGGAACATTTCTAAACTCCTCAACAAGATCCTTCACCTCAGTCAGAAGTTGAGCTCTCGACGGACTATCGGCGTAATCAGTATTGGATATGTAAACTCCGTCAACTGTTACTCCATAACGCCCAAATGAGTGGTTCAGGACTGTGTAAATCCCAAAGTTTTTATAAATATACTCTACCCACTTTGGCTGAACACCAGCATAAAGCCTGATCACGTTTACACCCATATTCTTCAGCAGTGTCATTTCTCTGTCGAGTGCATTTCTAATCAGGTCATCGTTTTGTGACCAAAGGCTATATGAGTAATTTTCACCTATTGGGAAGTAATCCCAGTTCATGCCGATTACCATGAAGTCTTTGCCGTTTACTACCAACTTCGATCCGTTTTGATCGTTTAATACTTTCACACGATCCACTTGTGCATAAACTGCTGAAAAGGACAATAAAAATGCAATGATCAGCAGCCTGGATCGAGTTTTAGTTTTGATTAAGGTCATGAAAACCTCCTTACAATATGAGACACGTAAGTTTTATTAATGGATAATGTTAATGAACTCATTAACAACGATGTCATTAAAGCGTTTTAATCTGATTTCTTAACAGACCTGGAGTTTTTAAAACTAAAATAATTCATCATCTTCTCTCATCCAGGTAAATTGCTTTCAACATACACAACAATTAAAATTCTTTAACGGCATTTTAAGCATCCAGCTTTGTTTCAAAATATATGCGAAAACAAAAATTTTGAAATTGAACCCTAAGAAAAAACTTAGTTCGCTATACGAACAAAGTTACTACTATTATTTAGATTTGTCAAGTAAAAAAAATCAAATACACTGATTGCGGAAAATATTATTCAAGAATTATAAATTAATCAATCCAATTACTAAGACGATAATGGGATTTACGGTTTATTGGCAACCTAATCGTAATAAATTGATTGCTGAATGGAATATGCCCAGATCTAATTTGGCTGTGATATTATGTTCATTCAAATGCACTCAATGCTATAATTGTAACAGATAGTACTGACCTGTTTGCCCTAAACAAAACAACCTCACCAGTTTAAGATGAGGTTGTTTCAAAACTAAGTCGTGGACTTAATGAAGTTATTTGGAATAAGTTTGCAGACTATTTCATCAGTGTTAATTTTTTAGTTATTGTCTGTCCTGCAGAACTGAGTTTATAGAAATAAACACCTGAACTGAGTCCTGATGCATTAAAACTTGCACTGTAATTGCCGGCATCTTTAACATCATTTACAAGCTCTGCAACCTGATTGCCCAGCAGATCATATACAATAAGTGAAACCTGTGATTTAGCTGAGACGGAATAATCAATTATTGTTGACGGGTTAAAAGGATTGGGGTAGTTTTGCGAAAGTCCGAAGGTTATTGGAGCAACAACTTCAAGTTCTATTTCAGATGAATAAGAAAAACTTCCATCAAAATCAATCTGTTTCAATCTGTATGTATATTTACCGTTAGCTACTCTTGAATCGGTAAAAGAATAGTACAGCGGAGAACTGCTGCTGCCTGAACCTTCAGCAAATCCCACAAACTGATAATTGTTCTGAGAAGATTTTCTTTCAATCTCAAAGCCTTTGTTATTAGTTTCTGTAACAGTTGACCAGTTCAGATTAACTGAATTACCAATTACTGAACCTTTGAACGAAGTTAGTTCAACAGGTAGAGGCAGGCTGTACCAGCTGTTTGCGACGCGAATTCCATCAACATCAACTTCATACACCCGTGAACCTTGTCTCAGAGAAACTGCATTAACAATAATATCTGATGCAGCGTCAACTGTAGTCAGATCAGCCGGCGGTTCAGACCCAGGTAATGTAGGATTAACCCAAAGCTGCATAAAATCATTATCAGCGCCTTCAACATAATTATATTTTAGTACAAACAGCATTGTTGTGCCGTAAGGAAAAACTGAGGGATAATATTCGATAACGCTGGTTGATTGTTTTGTTAATCCAACTTTAAAATTCAATCCGGAACCATCATCCTGAATGTGGATTCTTCCGCGTAAAATAGCATCGACAGGATGCTCCCTGAAATGAAATATATAATCAGCCGTTGTACTCGCCGAAATAATTTTTGCTAAAAAGCTTGCGTACACATTTGAGACAGAATCTGGTTCAAAGACTCTTGTAAGATCTTCTCTTGAGCCGCTTCCGCCTATTAAGGTTGCTTTGTTTCCAATATCAGACGAAACATATCCGGGATAACTCAGACTGCCGCTTACAATAAATACCGGATTGACGTTTGGCTGAGAATGTCCATACCATCCATGATCATTAAGTGTATCCCCGGCGGGATAATCAAATTCCTCAACCATCAGCACCTGTGCTGATAACGAACTGACGGCGAACATTAAGAAAAGGGTGAGAAGTATTAGTTTTTTCATGAATCCTCCTGATGAAGTTGTTATTTAATGAAAAGAATTTTTTTTACAATAGTATAATTCTCGCTACTGAATTTACAATAATAAACACCAGAAACCAATTGAAATTTTGAAACATCGATAGCAATATTATGATTGCCCGAACTATAACTTTTATCTGAAATTTCACCTCTATTTCTTCCCAATGCATCAATAATTTCCACTTTGATTTGCTGGCGGTCATTAAGAGAAATTATGAAATTTGTTGATGGGTTGAAAGGATTGGGATAATTATGAGAGATTTGGAATTGAGGCACAAGATCTTCTGGCTCCTGAAAGAAGGTCGTTGAATCTTCAGGAATGACGGCGTTAACCGCATTCAACATTTTATTCCAATTGCTTTCAGAATCCCTCAGACGTGAATAGGCTTGCTCAATATGCAGAAATCTTCCGCTGTTGTATGTTGCATTATTAAAACAGGGATTGCTTGACCTGTTGATAAACCTTCCCTGCGTATTTGAAGTTGCAATTAGTCTTGTCCAAGCTGCATCTCGATGTGCGATTACAAAATCAATTACAGGATCAGCTGCCTGAATATTCAGCGCTAATTCATAGAGCAAATCATTGCCGGGAATGGATTTTGTGCCGTTGCTCATTATCATATAAGGATCTGTGCTTAATTTACTGAAACCATGAAGTTGAAGAAAAATAGTGTTAGGGTTATAAGTATCAACTTCAATTGTCCCTGCCTGGAAAAGGCCGTTGACTGAATGAGCCTGATCAGAAATTCTGTAGCTTTCTGAACTTGAATTGCATGCAGTTGTTGTTCCACTGCAATCAGTATATAATGAACTGTTGCAGCGGTGTGTCCCCGAAATAAAAAGTGCCTTTGCACCTGAATTCATAAAAATGTGTAACGATTGAGTACCGGTATTTCGGTCGTACAGCGGATGCGGAACCTCCAAAACAAGGTTTTGTCGCTTCGGCTGTGTATTAAAAATATAAATCCCCCAATAATTTGAACTGTTGTGTTTTTCCAGAATCAAATAAGCGCTCGTAGGGGTTGTAAATGTATCGATATAGCTGATCACACGGTAGCCGAATAAAAATGCAAGAGAATCGGCAGCATAGGAATTCTCTTCTAAAAGCTGCCTGATGGACTCCCGTGCTAATAAAAATTCATTATCATCTGGTAATTGGTAGTTATCACCTGCACTTCCAGGGATATTATTGATATATGACGTAATGTACGATTTTAAGGAACCGGTTATTGTTACTTGTCCGTTCGTCTCAATTATCGGAAAAAAGCATATTAAAAGCACAAGTATTAACATTAAGGCGCGGTATATAATTTTCTCTTTCATTTTATCTGAATTTTATTAATAGAAACATAGTTGCAAGTAAACCGGTAACTGCCAGAAACTTGTTGTATTTATTAGTATAAACAACGCTTTCAAGGTCAGATGGGCTGAAGAGACCACTCTCATTTATGCCATTACTTTGAGCAAGTTGTTTTATGTTCAATAAATTTATTACGTGAATTCTCCCTGAATATTCCGCGATAAGACCACGGTCATGGTGCCTGCATATAACCTCATCAATTATTCCGTTAGGAATCTGGCTGCTGTGAGCACATTTGCCCAAAGCAGTTTCATTCCCGCCTATATTAATTAACAGCGCTATTTTCTCCTCATCAAAAATTTCGCGTCGTATTCTTTTTGCATCTTCAAAATCTTTTGGAATAAACATTTTTGAATTTGTTCGTTCAGCGGCTAATTCTGCCAGGCTTAGTGAATTTTCAAAAAGACCAGCCTTTAAATCATCATCACCCCCTGGGGTTAATAATCTTGATCGGGAATGAATCCTGCCAGCAGAATAGAGACTGTATTCCATATCAGCCCATGTCAGCAAGGGGTTATTAGCTCCGAATGATGAGGCTCCTATGGAACTTACCATTATGACATTATGTCCCAATTTCTCACAGGCAGCTAAGGCGGCAATAGTCAAAGCAGGAAAAGAGCCAGAAGCAATAATACCAATTTTTTCTTTATTCTTAATTTTAAGATCACTAATATATTTAACTATCAGAGCCGCAAAGGATGGGTTTAGTGATGATATTTTTGAATCAAGATAACCAACGGTAGTTGTAATTTCACTGAAATCTTCTCCAATCAATGACTTTCCAGGAATCTTGGAGTGGGTTGAATTGTGAACTGCACCAGCAAACAACGAATCAAGATAACACAGTGCTTCACTCTGAGCCTTAACTGCCTCAATGGCTGGAGAATAATATTCCGCCCGAATTTTTTCCCGCCCAAAACTAATCAGGAGAAACACTATACCTGCAACGAAGAAAGCTGCAACAATAATTTTTTGGTTTTTTCTCAGATCACTTTTCATCAGAAAATAATTATCGCTATTAGAAATGTCAATCCTGAAACAATCGTAATTCCAGATAAAGTAGGAATTATTTTTTGCCTGTAACTCTCATTGGCTATTAAACCAGGAATAATATAACCAATAGAATTTATGGATGCTATATTCTGAGCAAATTCCACTGATATTCCTGTAAACAATAATTTCACCGATATTCCAAACAGTATTGCAAGCAGCAACCTACGCCGCCCAAAAATAATTAAGTATGATGCGGCCATTTTAATCATTATAAAAACAATAATCCCAAAAACCACAGTAATTAATATCTCAACCGGTCTGTAAATATTCATAGCAAAATAAGCAGGAGTTACGACACCACCAGAAGAAATTCCTGTCATCTCATAAAAGATGAAACCAATTACAAGACCAATTGCGAAATATTCGTAAGTCAAATCGCCATCATCTCCCTGGTCAGTCTTTCACCTGCACCTTTATAATTACCAAGTCCAATTATCTCAAGTTGTTTTTCAGTTTTAATATAGTCCTGAATTATTGCAGTAAATGGAACTGATGATTCTTTCTGAATCGTAATTTTTTCTCCGAATTTTTTCTTCAATATTCTGTATCCATATTCTTTATGTGTACCAAATATAAGAATACTGTCAATATCAGGGTGCTCATTGATCCAACCAATAAATTCAAGCGTTCTTAAAGGTCTGTCCGATCTAGTATTAAATAATAAAACTCTTTTCCCGGCCTTTTGTTTTGTAGGATTAACTTTCGGAAGCAATAAATCTAATGATATGCAATCATTAGCAGAAAAAGCCGGATACATATCAATATTACACCCGCCTATCATTTTTGTAATCTTTAATGATTCTTTCGGTTTAGATATTGCTTTCAAAGAATCATGTGCGATTCCAAGCATCTTCAGCGTCTTACGTGCCAGGTTCAAATTACTTTCCAGGTACTCATCGGAACGGCTATCCGAATAAATCAGCCTGCCGTTGTCCATTCCCCGTTCAAGACAGAATTTATAGAATTCATAATCGGAGGTGATTACTCTGCTTTTATGAGGAATAGCTTCGAAAAAAGCATTCATAATAGCAGAAATATCTCCGCCAAATTCCTCCTGATGGTCGTTTCGAACATTAGTTACAATATAAATCTCCGGTTCAATAATTCTTGCCTCCTGAATCATCAATTCAGGAGATACAGACATATTCTCAATTGCAAGGAATTCTGAATTGAAACGAACTGCCCTGAATAAAACTTTTATCTGTTCACTAATCCTTGCCGGACCAATTCTTTTAATAAGCTGATTAGTGCCATCCGAATAAAATATTCTTGGTTCATCGCCTGTTATTTTGGCAATACCGGTTAAACCATCACGTATGTTGGAGAGGAGTAATCGTGTGACCGAAGATTTGCCCCTCGTCCCATTAACTAATACTCTTTTGCTGATCTTCTTTTGCAGTTTTTTGATAAGTGTTTTTTCCGCAAAGAATAAAAACAGCGTCAGAAATGTCAAAGCCAGAAAAAATTCCGGTCTCATTCAACCGCTTTTGCAGTGCCTCCCCTACGGGGATCGGCGCTGCCAAAAAATGTATTTGAATTCATGTCCAATTCTACAATATGAACACCTCCAAAAAACTTATCATATTCCGGATACAATTGGATATTATGCCCCATTGCTTTCAATGTGTTGTAAATATCTTCCGTAAAACGATTTTCGGCGTGGATAAATTCTTCGTTTTTTCTGCAATAAAACCGGGGTGCGTCATTCGCTTCCTGAATATTCATCCCAAAATCCAGAATGTTGAGAGTCACTTCAATAATCGCAGAAACAATCCTTCCGGCACCAGGAGAGCCGATTGCAATCGCACCATTATTTTTAGTAAGAATGATTGTCGGACTGATAGCACTCGCAGGTTGTTTTGCTTTATCAATAATATTTGGCTTATAACTCCTGGAAAAGTTAGTCATAATCGAATTGAGCAGGACTCCATCAACTGTTAATCCTGAGCCAAAAAAAGTACCGAGTGTCTGAGTAAGAGATACTATATTGCCATCTTTATCGATAACCGAAAGATGTGAAGTATGACCTCCCGAATAATCCGGAGAGTTAAGATATTCCAGATATGCCATGGAGCTGTTCTCATCGGTCGATAGTTCGCTGGCTTCAGAATCCTGCAGATATTCGAAAGGATTTCCGGTTTCGGTGTCCTTGTAGTTTTCGGGAGACATCTTTTCAGGATTGATCATCAGCGATCTGCTTCTGCCATAAGGCTTCGATATTATTCCTTCTACCGGAATATCGCTGAAATTCGGGTCGCCAAGGAATTCTGATCTGTCAGTGTACATCCGTTTAAGAGTTTCTGCGATCAGGTGAAAAGATTTGGCTGATTTAACAGGAGAGCCTAAAGCCGGAATATCAAAATTCTCAAGAATATTCAAAGATTCAATTATGAAAGCTCCTGACTGGGGAATGTCTGCTGAAATTATTTTATTCCCACGATAATCTGAAATTAACGGATTCGAAATTTCGGTCTGGAAATTCCGGAAATCATCCTTCGTCAGATACCCGCCCCGGCTATTCACTTCTGTAATGATGTGGTCGGCAATCACACTTTCATAAAAGGCGGATCTACCACCTGAGGCAATCTGCCGTAAAGTTTTAGCCAGATCGCCTTGGATAAGCAGCTCACCTTCCATTCTTGGAAATCCCTCGTTGAAGTAAATTTCAGCGCTTGAAGGATACTTTGAAACCAGCTCAAAATTATCAAGGATTATCTGCGCCACTATATTATCGAGGGGAAAACCATTTTCAGCCATTTCCGCTGAAGGAAGAATTAATTCTGCAAGCGGTTTTGATCCGAATTTCTCAACTGCTGTTATAAGTCCGTCAACCTGCCCAGGAACACAAACAACATTTTGATCATTTTTTGATCCAAGCGATCGGTATTGTTTTACCTCCTCTTTGCTTCCCGATTTAGGATAAAAGTTGAGATAATAAAATTTATCCTCAGCCTTAATATAAATGAGCATTCCGCCGCCGCCGCCAAGTCCTGAAGCATCCGGTTCCACAACACCGAGCATAAATGAAGCTGCAACTGCGGCATCGATTGCGTTTCCGCCATTCTGAAGGATTTTAACAGCAATATCAGTTGCATAGGGATTGGCAGTCGCAGCCATCCCTCCCTTTCCAACAACTGGATCACCTGAAGCAAGAATAATTACCGGGAGTAAAAAGACCAGAACATATGAGAAATATTTCCTTTTCATATCTGCCTGCATTAATTATTTTTTGATAAATAAATTTTCAAGCGGTTCTCCAGCATCCGACATCTTTTCTACTACTGACATTGGACAATTTTTCGCCTTGGCTATATCTGTAAAAAAGCCATCTTCATTTCCTTGTTTTACAACAATCATATACTTTGCAATATCACCAACCATTTTATTAAAGTTATCAGATTGTCCTTTTCTCCTTGCATTTCCTCCCAGATGCATCAACAGAACTGGTATTTTTCTGTCAGCAGCAGTTTTAAGCAAAGCTTTGACCCTCGCAAGTTCTTCTTCAGCACTTATTCCGGCTGCGCCAAGACCCTTGGAGCTAAAACCGGGAACAACAACCAGCGTCTTGATACCATTCAGATCTTCATTCTTTGCCATAAGTTTGGAAGTAGCCTGAATACCAGCTTTCTTGAATATCACTCCTGCAAGTTTTGCATCAGCCGATTGACCCGCAGAAGTAATAAGAACGGGTAATTCAAAATTATTTTTATTTTGTGCTTCTGTCACAAAAAAAGCCAGCATTATAAACAACATCAGTTTACTTTTCATTTTTTTCTCCTTTTAACAAATAAAAATTTAACCCTTTTTCAATAATGTCCTCAAACGAGGGAAAGCCTGAAATAATAATCGACTCATCCGGATTATTTTCGTTATACACATCAATTAGCGAATTAATACCGACAATATGTCGTCCAACTCTTAGTTTCAGAGGTACACCCTCATCAAGATATTCAAGCCGTAATGCGCCGGACTGTTTTGCACTGAAATATGTATCGCTGTTTCCTTCAATAATAAGGCTCTCATTTGTAATTCCCCTTAATCTTCCCTGTATAGGATTGCATGTTTCCATCAAAAATGCATATGCATTTGTATTATCGCCCCATTCCCTGTGGCTTAAACCATGAAAATTCTCAGGAGAGCGCTCGGGCGAATACTTTAATCCTTCAAATTCCAGATTAAAAACGGCATTCAGGGCAATATCTTCGCCTTTTTCATGATAAACCAATGCATTGATTATCGGAATTTCAGGAGCAGCTTCATGCAGATCGATCGCGACATTAATATTTTCAGATTTGATTAATTGCACAATTGCAAATGCAGTCATTTCTGTAATATTTCCTTCAGCCTTTCCCGGATAAGCACGGTTCAAATTTCTGGTTTCGAATCCTGAAAGTTTTTGTCCTGAAGGGTAATGTGAATAGACTAATGGGTCTGGCCACTGATGAAGCGGATTGGAGACCCTCGAACCGAATCTGAACGATCTGGCTTCGTTGGAATCTTTGAAAGAAAATTTCATCGGTTGAGCTTCCATCGGATCGGTACAGGAAAATCCACTCAGACAGGTTTGTGGGATAATGTAAACATCCCCATTTAATGCTATAATATTCTCTGTCAGAATGAGTGCAGCAATAAATCCTGAAGGTTCATTTGGGTGAGTTCCTCCAAGAACAAGCATTGAACCACCATCACCCGAACCCCGGAAATAATATATATCTGTATCCGCTGGTCCATCCTTTATGTTAGAGTTGTACTGGCTTAACTTCCTGATCTCAGTTACACCCCGGGAAGGATAAATTTTATCAGGGGCTCTCATTTCAAGGAAAGAGACTGCTGAGATGGTGATAAAAACAATCAGCAGGAAAAACACTATAATATTCAATTTAGAATTTTTTGTCATCATTTAACCAATAAAATCCTTAATATGAACGGAAGGAGTATCATTGCGGCTGCAATTTTCTTTTTCCAATCCTGCTCGAGAATAATTATTCTGATGATCAACCCAGAAAGCATCACCAAAATAAACCAGTAAATCCAAAACATTTGTTAACCTATTATTTTAAGAAACGAATTGATATCGTTTGCAAAGTAAATCATCAGCAAGCCAAATATTCCAATGAGAATCAGCAATGGCAAACTCTTTTTTAATATCCGAAAATGGTTACTTTCTTTTACCATCTGTCCGGCATATGCACACAGCAGTGAAGGCGGCGGCATCATATCTCCCATAGCTGCAAGTAAAGCAAGAGCCGATACGACAACAATTGAGTTTTTTCCCAGAAAAACGAAAACAAGTGGAACGCCTATTACGGATGCTGCAGCGTATGCTGATCCAAAAAACGGCATAACGAGGGCCGCAAGATATTTCACTTCCTCAGGCATATACAAAGCTTTAACAGCAAGATCACCTCTTACACCTGTGAGAGTCAGAATTTGCAAAAACATTCCGACACCAATAAGTATCGACATTACAGGAAGTGCATCCTTAATTGCTTCTTCAGCCAGCTTTAGAATATTAAATTTCCTTCCTGTGCCAAATCCGAGTAATGCTCCGATAATAAAGATGAGTGGAACCCCAAGATGCGGAAAGTATTGTGTGAAAACCTGTTCTCCTGTGAGCCAAACCAAAATAAAAATTACCGGAATAAACAGCTTAATTCTATACTCAGCATAAACAGGTTTATCAAGTTTATTCAGTACTTCGTTAATATCAAATTGCCCCAAATACCTGTATCTGAAATAAACTGAAGTGAGGAGTGCCGCCGGCATCGAGGCAACAAGAAGTGGTCCATTGAAACCAATATAAGGCATGTCCACTCCACCGCCTATTATCATCACTGGTATAGAAATTGGCGGAGCGATTTCACCGAGCACCGCAGCAATTGCGATAAAAGATCCAGCGGCTTTTTTTTCAATTCCCATCGCTAAAAGCGCCGGGATAATCAGAGCGCCTGTTGTAAGAATACATGCAGATGAAAGGCCTGTGAGCATCCCTGGAAACATTACAAAAAGACAAAGGACAATCATTAAAACCAATGGAGAACGATAAAACATTTTTATTATTCCATAACTTATCGTTCCCAAAGCCCCTGAAGCATTAACCACTTTCATAAAGATCATTGCAGAAGCTATTATCATTATGGCTTCAAGAAATCCAAAAGCCCCCTCAGCCAGGTGTCTGACCGGGAGAAAATGTCCACCGGCAAAACCGCCGAGAATTGCTGCAATCATTAAAGAAACACCTGAGGGAAGCCGTAAAGCAAAAACTGAAACCGCAAAAGTAATCAGCATTACTAATAAAATAATTTCGGGAGACATTCTTTCCTGTAATTTTGGACTTCATATAGTTAGAAAATATTATGCCAAAGATTTCTATTGATAAGGGTCATTTGTTACTAATATTTATTAAATATTGAGAGTTTTTGTTTCACTTTGATAGATAAGTGTGTTAATTTAGCGCATATTCTTTTTATTTAGGAGCATTTATTTGCACTATCCAAAAATTAAATCGCGCACATCATTTTTCGGAGGAGTGATTACTCTAACCTTCTTCGCTTTAATCTTCATATCATATCTATGGATTAGCAGCAGAGAGAATCAGATTGTTAGCGATAGTCAGAACCTTACAGCAAAAGTTATATACGATTTTATCCATCACTCCGATGAACAACTAAGTCTTGCTTTAGTCAATTTTGGTACAGATTTCAATAATATGCCCGAAAAAAAAGTTAAAAGTATCGATTCGATACTTTCAAGAATTTCGGAAACTTTTTTTCATTCACGTAAAGGCATGGAAGGCGGATTTTATTTCCCTGGTGCCGACAGATTTATGGGCTATTCTTTTCCGACATCACCACCTCCTATACCTGCATACGGACCTCCTCCAAGATCTTACAATATAATCCGCGACCAACTTCTCCAAAGTGTAATAAGAAAAGAGGTGATAATTGATATGCATAAGTTTGACCCGGCAGTCTTCCCCTTGGCTACTGGCTATGTTGAGATTTCCCCCGGTCAATTCATTGGTATCTGGACCAGAGTGCATATTGAACGTGAATTGGCTTTTTTTACTCTGAAAGATCTTCTGCTTATCGCCGGAGTTCTCTCAATCTTAGGTTTTATTATAATTGTTATTGTTACTTTGGGCGTCCACCGGAAACTTGAAAAGCTTAAAAATGATCTTGAATTGATGAAAATTGATAATTCTCACAGGGTTTCTTCCGAAAATGGCATCTTCGGCTATATTAACTCTTTTATAAATGATACCCTTGAAAATTTATATGAGCAGAATAGAAAAAGAGAACATTTGGAAAAAGAGCTTTCCCAAAAAGAAAAAATGGCTTCACTTGGAAAACTGATTGCCGGTGTGGCGCATGAGGTAAAAACCCCGCTCGCCATTATTAAACCAAGGCTTCAGTATTGGAAAAGCAAAATTGATAACGACAACAATATTGTTTTATCAGAATTAATAAATTCCGAATCAATTCAAATGATCGTCAATCAAATCGACAGGCTTTCCATATTAGTAAATAAATTACTCGTTTTTTCAAAACCAGCTAAAAATCAAATTAAACAAGTGAATCTTAGCAATCTTATACTGGAAATAATTCAGACTCTTCAGGAAAGATATGAAAATCAAGTTGTCTTTTCTCTTAAAAACGATGATTCAGGCGATACGGTTATGGCTGACCCCAATGGTTTAGAGCAGGTCTTACTGAATATAATCATTAATTCAATAGAGGCAGCAAATCACCAGGCACATATTGAGATAGAAACCGGGCATACAAATAAGGAGTCCATAATCTCGATAAAAGATGATGGCCCGGGAATTCCTCAGGAATTAGCCGGAAAAATATTTGATCCTTTTTTTTCGACCAAGGACCAGGGAAGCGGATTAGGTTTATCTATTGCTTATGAAATAATCAGCGCCCATAAAGGCAGGATCGAATTCTTTCCTAACCAGCCGACAGGCACAGTATTCAAGTTAACATTACCAGGAAAATAATGGAAAATAAAAGAATATTAATTGTGGATGACGAGCCTGAAATGAGGCTTACGATGATGGATATCCTTGAAGAAGAGGGCATCGTTTTTGATGAGACCGGAACTGGTACTGAGGCAATTGATATGGCTTGCAGGACAAAATACAATCTCATATTGCTGGATATTAATCTTCCCGGATATAGTGGTCTCGAAGTTCTGAAAAATATAAAAGCCAAACAAATTGATGTTCCTGTTATTGTCTTTACTGCCTTTGGTACTCCTGAAAGAGCTATTGAGGCAATGAAAAATGGTGCTTTTGACTATCTCGAAAAACCATTTGAACTAAGTGAATTCTTTTCGGTAGTGAGGGAAGCATTGGATTTTTCGAAACTTGCAACCGAAATTTTAATAACTGGTAATTCAGCAAAGGTTGAATTACTTTCACCCAAGCCTGGGTTAACACTCATCGGTAAGAATCAAAAAATGCAGGAAATATTTAAATTGATCGGAGTTGTCTCACAATCCGATGCTACTGTACTTATTCAAGGCGATAGTGGTACTGGGAAAGAAATGATTGCCGATGCAATTCAGAAATATTCCTCCCGCAACAACAGACCCTATATAAAAGTCAATTGTGGTGCTTTATCTGAGACAATTTTGGAAAGTGAAATTTTTGGACACGAAAAGGGTTCATTTACCGGAGCTTTAGCTCAAAAAAAAGGCAGATTTGAATTAGCTGACGGAGGGACCATTTTCCTCGATGAAATTAATAATATGCCGTCTTCGCTCCAGGTCAGGTTGCTGCGGATATTACAGAATCAGGCATTTTACCGCGTTGGTGGGGAAATGCCCCTTAAGGTCAATGTGCGAGTGATTGCAGCATCCAATGTGGATATTGAGAAAGAAGTGGAATCTGGTAAATTCAGAAAAGATCTTTTCTACAGGTTAAATGTAGTCAGAATTAATATACCTCCTCTAAGAGAGCGGTCTGATGATATCCCAATGCTGGCAAAATATTTTGTAAGGAAATACAGCCCTTCCAAGCAACTCGAAATTCCCCCAAGTATAATGGAAAAACTGGTAAACTATGACTGGCCCGGGAATGTAAGAGAATTGGAAAACACTATACAGAGGGCAGCTGTTATCTCAAGGGAAAACATACTTAACATCAAAGATATGAATGAGGAGATAAGAAAAGCTCAGCCGAAATTCGATTATGATTCAGTATTCAGGGATGGAATGTCACTAAGGAATTATGTTGCCTTGATCGAAAAAAAATTAATATTAAAGGCTCTCGAAATATCAGGCGATAATAAAAGTAAAGCAGCAAAGATTCTAAAGATGAATCGAAGACTGCTCTATTCAAAACTTAAGGAGTATTCAATCTCATAAACATCCCGAAAGGAATAAACATTTTTAATGGTTCAAAAAAGCCTTCGTTCCAGGTGATAGTTTTCCAGACCGCTGGAGATTAAAGGCATTGTATTATGAAAGTAGTCAGATATGGAATTTATAACCTCCGCGGAAATTCCTACTTTTGAAAATACACTAAAAGTGATACTCATTTTATTCGTATCCGTTATTCTCGCAGGCAGATTACTACAGACTTGATCTGCCATCTCAAGATTCGGATCAATGATACCGGATAGAACTATACCTGAATTCACAAATGCCTGAAGCCACAAATCTTTTGCATATCCAAAATGAGTGCAGTTTAGGCTTGCATAAAGTCGGGCATCTCCTGTATTCGTAGTCTGCAAAGCTTCCTCAACATAGGATTGAATTAAAAAGGAGGCTGCTTCTCCGTAAGGATCAGTTTCAATATAGGATTGCAATTGAGGACATGACTGATTAATAATCATTCTGCTATCGTATCCTTTTGAGATGAGTCCCTGTCGATAAACATCTTCTTGAATTGTGGTTTCAGTCCCGAAAATAATTATCCGGTCATTCTCGGATGTTGATTTTTTTATTGCATTAATTCCGCTCTCAACTATATCAATTACAGGAATAGTGACACTATTAGCAAAATGTGTTTTCTTATAAAATGTTGAAAGTGTGTTGCAGGCTATTATAATAAGATCAGGCGAAAAACGCTCAGAGATTGCGTTTAATACTTCATCAAATTGTTTAATTTTTGCTTCTCTATCTGGCAGGCTGTTATAACCTGTCGCCGAATCAAAAAGCGCATTAAAAAAAACGATGTCAACTTTTCCTTCATAACCGGAAGCCATAAAGTTTGAAGCAGTTCTGGAAGCAATTGATAATCCACCCAATCCGGAGTCGGTCACAACAATCCTGATTGAATCTCCCTGCATCAACTCAGCAGGGAGCAGAGTCTGTGCTGTTACAATCAAATTCCCTGTCAATAGCAGGATAAGCAGATGCAGCACATTCATTCGCAAACCCTGGTATGTCTAAAATCTATTATTAAAATTGTCTTTAAATCCTAAAAAATGCAATTACTTCTCCGGGAAATATAATTGCATATAATTATAAAGAATTTCAGAAAATTTTTGCCCAAAATTCAGAATATTTTCTTTTGAATCTCTGATTCCTGTAAAATGAGTCTCAATCTGCATTGCAGCAATTACACCTTTTTTGATCACAGAATGAGTCTCGGTATTGAAGCCTCCTGCAAAATAATCTTCGGTTATTGGTGACGGTATTTTTTGGCTTGGAACCGTCTCATAACCTTGTTCAATTAACATCTGCCCAAAACTTGTTTTTCCTCTGATCAATTCCGCCAAAGATTTCCCTGTGTGTCTCGTCATCAATCTGTAACTGCTTTTTTCAACAAAAACCTCATCATTCAATTCTGAATCCGGCAGTGCAAGTATGGAAGCATCGAGCAGATAACCGAGTTCAATCCTGTCAACTTTATTTTTATGTGCATGAATATCAAAATACAGACAGTAACCAAACTGATCTAACGCTTCGTTGATTGAGGCTGAGATGTAATTATGAAAAATGCTCCAATACTTCTCAGCAGTTGAATCACCTTGTGCAGCAGCTTCACGATCCCTGTTTGGATCCAGCTTTATTCTGTGAATCCTGTTAATTACAGCGTATGGAGTTTTTCCGAATTTTTCATGAATTGAATTAATAATTGAAAGTGATAGTTCAAGAGTTTTTATATCCTGGTTAACTCTCCCTTTTGTTCTGTCCTTCATGTCATCCGGCTTAAGATATCCACCATGAGGTGCAGAAATAACCACCGGAATTTCGCCCTTTATTTGCTGGATTAAATCCCTTTCACTAAAAATACTCCCAATCTGTACTTCACTGAAAAGTGAGTCAGCCCAACGATAATCAAAATCATTCTGTGCATGTAAGAATGCAGTCAAAAAAAGAAGTGTATATATGACAGAAGTTTTCATTCTATAATCCGATATTGGTTGAAAAAGTATGGACTGGTCCTAAAATATCGAGATCGGCAAAGGCGTAATCAAATCCAACCTCAAATGAACCACCTGCGGACCAGTTTAATCCGAGACCAAAGCTATATGAATATACATCATGGTTAAAATGATAACCGCCTCTCAGAAACAGCATACCATTATAACCATATTCCATTCCACACAATAAATTTTCAGGACCGTCATTCGGATGGTTAGCATCAATCTCAACTTTGAGGCTGTGAATATTACTTAAGTGATATGCATCATATTTTGCTATCACATCCCAGCCGATCCCTACCCTGAAATTCACCGGCAATTCCCATTCTTCAGTGGTAAGATCACTCTTAACTCCAGTGTTCGTTGCATTTGTCGGATTAGGATCATAGGTTTTCTGCAGATCCCGTCCCTCAAGTTTCATTTTTGTTCCAAAATTAGAATAATTCATTCCGATTTTTATTCCATTGAAACCGGTGTTTAACTGCGTTCCGAGATCAATTGCTATTGCCGAAGCACTTTCGTTGTAAATGTTTTGTGTGATGTATTTTATAGTTGCACCAAAGGAGAAGAAATCGACGAGCTTTCCTGCATAGGAAACACCGATTGCGATATCATTTGCTTCAAAAAATTCTCCCGTACCCTGAGGTTTAAGCTCAGTAGTTATTTCCATTTTACCCATTGTCAGTACCGTGGCACTTAAACCAAACCTATGATCTTCGCCAACAGGCATGACAATACCAAAAAAATTATGCGAAATATCTGCAAACCAGTTCGTATGGGAAGCATAAAATGTCATTTTGTAAAGCCCTGTCATCCCGGCAGGGTTCCAATACATCGAATTACCATTGCTGATCAGTGCTGTATTTGCTCCAGCCATTGCCATCTCAGCAGCTCCCACTCCAATTTTCAAAAATTGTGCAGATGTAGTCCCGACTTTATTGGTTTCCTGAGCTGCTGTCGGAAGGTAAAAACACAATATCAAAAGAATAAATACTAACTTTTTCATTTGCACACCTATTTGATTAGAGCGAATTTATCGATGTGTTTATTACCAAACGGATCTTCAACAACATAAACGTAAACTCCGAAAGACAGAGCCTGATTCCAATCTGTCAAAAGGTTCCATGATAATGATCCATCGCTGCTTTTATGCTCAATTGTCTTGACAAGTTCACCTGCTATTGTAAAGATTTTTATAGTGCATTCGGGAGGAAGATACATAAACTTAATTTCCCTGACGTTCTGCATATTTTCGAATTTTGAAACAACAATGTATGGATTCGGAACCACTCTTATTTTTGATAAATCAGTCAAATTTTTGTCAAATGTTTCCAGTTCAAAAGAAAATCTAAAAACATCTCCCTGCTTAAGCGGATTATAAGATGCTAACTGTATCACAGTACCTGTTGCCGGAGGTGTTCCAGGCGCTGATCCCGGAGCATTGATAATAGACACCTGATATGCAAATTGAGTCCCGCTTGTTGCCGGATTCAGCGATCCCATGGCAGGGCTGGGATCAGGATAGGGTGCAGTAGTTATAAATATTGTTTCCCCTTCATCCCACTCATTATTATTATTCAGATCTCTTATCTCAAAAGCAACTTTTTCTGTAGTCGTTATATTTGTTATACTGAAAGGCACTGTATATTTAGCTACCGAGCCGGTAAGACCCCAGGAATATGCAACAGTATTACTACCATCAAATCTTATCTCATAAGTGGATGTTTTGGCCAATGTATCAGCCTGCGAAAATAATGCGGCAGTAACGTACCAGGAACTATCACTGCTGACATTATTTACTCCGTCAACACTCTTCCCTTCCTGATCATTTATTGATTTTAAACCTCCGATCCTGTCATCGTTATTGATACTTACTTTAAAACCATCAATTACAGGAAGATCAGTTTCATTAATTGGTTTTGAATCATAAAGGACAACATCTGTATTATCTTTTCTTATAACTGAGAAGAATTTTGAAGGAGAACCCTCCATTCTGATTTCATAGTCTGCGTTAGTAAGATAGTCCTGATCTATGATAGAAATCGAAACTTCGCCTTCTCCGGTGCCGGAAAACTTCGAAAAAGTTTTTACCGCACCGGGAAGTATCCCGACAGCTTTCGGCGTAGGAATAACATTAACAAAATTTTGAACCTGCGGACCATCTCCCCTCACCGTTTCTAAGGAAAAGAGAGTGGAAGTGCCGCGGTCATAAGATACAATCGTATAAGAATAGGACATTCCGTTAACAACATTCTTATCTGTCCAGCTATGTTTCAGTCCGGTATTATTACCAAGATAAACAAGTGGATTTATAGGATCAACACCGCTGATATTATTATCGATATCAAATTGTGCAACCGGCACATAGCCATAAGTCCTTCCCTGGGAATCGGTTATTTTTGTACCCCAGGTTAAACCGCCATCCTCACTTTTGTATATTTTATACCCTTCGAAGTCATTTTCGCCGCTTGAGGGATCAATAAAATTTTCAGGACTATCATCCCAATAAAGTGTGATTTCACCATCTCCGGGTACAACGGAAAGATTTGGAGCGGGAGGGGCAATAGGTCCATTAAACTTTGCATCAAAGAGTGTCTTTGCCTGGTCAAGCACCCTGTAATAGTGTGCATCATCATCTCCAACAGCAACTGCGACGGTCAGTTTAACAGTATCACCTGCGGTCATGTTAAATGGACCGGAGGATATGATCCATGCAAGATCAAGATTTGGTACAATCGTATTAACATCATCTTTTCTTGTATCAGTACCATGGAAATACGAGGCTGCCTCACCGGAAATATTTGGATTAGTCGGGTCGCTCGAAATGATAGGCCACAATCTGTGGTCATCAACTGGTCCCGGATCTACAAAATAATGAAAATCGGTGATTCCAAGATTGTAAGGTGTCTCTAAAACTATAGTTCCGAAAGTCTGATCCTCGGCAATACCAAGAGAATTGGGCACTGTGGCTCCGCCAATATCTCCGTCATAGTCCCTTTGTGCCAGCGAAAATAATTTTGAACCATCCGGATAAGTTGAATCCACAACCTGGAGTATTTCCTGCCCGTAGTCACTGCAGTCAGGATCCTGATAAAAGCCCACATAACACCCGTTAAGAGGAGCCCCGCTTTTGTTGATAATCCAGAGTTCATAGAATAGCACGTTGTCAGCATAGACTCGCCCATAGGAATAAGCCATTTCGTTCACTTCAATTCCGATAACGTTCCCATCCTGATTGTTGTTATCGTTATACTCCATATAAATATCTCTATCTGAAGCAAATTCGCCCGGTATTTCAATTCCCGTCACAGGATCCCGCCTGAAGATTCCAGGCCAAAAGGGTTCTCCCAAAGCATCAACCGGCCAAGTATCCTTAAGATCGCTATGAGCAAGATATGGGGTGGTTCCGTTGTAGAGAATCTCATCATGCGGAGTAGGATCAACTGCTTTATTGTAATGGGTTTTACCATAACTTCCATCTTTGGCAATAAAGTCTTCGTTGTCATTATCTGTCCATGCATCGACAACGTTCCCCTGATCACCATTTTTTGAATTCTGCTTAATAGCAAAAAATAATGAGAAATCATCCACAAGTCCGGTAAAATTCTCTTTAGGGTATCTGTAGTTAAAGAAAAGGTCGGTTGGGGCATTTCCCCTGTCTTCATATCTTGTATCACTCAACTGACCGTAATTCATGGTAAGATTTTGGAGCTGCCCTTTTGTCTGCACCCCGACACCTTCATCGGCGAAAGAGGTTTTTTTCCGGATTCGGTTTCCAGATTTTACGGGATCATTATCCTGAGCCAAAATACTTCCGAAAGCGATCAGCAGGAACAATACCAAAAGAGATGTTAAATTTTTATTTTTCCACATAATATCCTCTTAAAAATCGAAATAGAATCCGGCTTTAATCGAGCGTCGGGGTCCGGCATTCGAAGGATTAGCCTGCCTGTCCTTTGATCTGGTACTTGTTGGACCCTCGTTCCAGGCTTCACCGGTTCTTGACCAGATGAGACGAGTGTTAATTTCATCAAACACATTTTCAACATCTACATAAAAAGTTACATCGACAGGACTGATCTTGATTTTTCGAGATATCCTAAGATCAAGGTTTACAGTCCATGGTCTTCTTGCACTGTTAGGTTCAGGAACGATGTTGCTTTCTTCTGTGGCTCTTGAAGAAGGAGTATAGGGTAAACCACTTCCGGCGCTGAAAACCGCTGCCATTGATAGATTTTCGAGCGGGTAAAATCCGAATGTTTCAGGTCCGAAACGGTCATTTGTTTTCCCGATCAAGACAGCATCAATTTTATGCCGTTGATCGAAATCAAGAGGGAAATTCCTGTTTGGTCTCAAATGAGCCTGATCTTCACGGTATGAATTGAATCCTTCTGTAGGGTCAGATTCATTACCTAATGCATACATTAGGGAATAGCTGAGCCGCAGACTGTAATTATCTGCAAACCTTTTATCTAAAGTTAAATCCATTCCCTGCACTCTGCCGAAATCGGCGTTCGTAAATATTGTGTAATCACGCGCTGAGAAATAATAATAACTTGATATTAGATTTGAAATATCTTTTGAATAAACAGTAACATTCAGCCCCCACTCATCAGATAATTCCTGTTGCAGTCCCACCTCGTAGGATACTGTTTTCTCCGGTTTTAAGGCCGGATTGCCGACTAGTGCATCGTTGACCAGAATGTTATCCAAATCATCATTTCTGTATAAGTCATAAAATCTGGGAATCTGGAAGAAGTGCCCATAAGCAAAATGAATAGAAGTTTTATCCGAGATAGGATGGGCTATTCCAATCCTGGGGCTGATCTGAAGATGCGGCTCAACCGGATCTTTTTCAGCAGCAAAAATGGCTGAGTTTCCTTCTGTGTCAGTAAGTGTGTAGAGTATATCGGAAGGATCAGTATAAGCTGAGGCTTTGGGGTCAAAATAATCCACTCTAAGTCCAAGCTTGAGAATCATAAAACTATATTCAATTTTATCCTGTATAAATCCCGCAATTTCAATAGGTTTATAATTGAAATATTCAAGATTACCTCTCGGAAGCATTCCAATCCGGTGCCTGAAAATTTCATGTGATTTCGTCTCGAAACCTGTCCTCAACTGATGATTTTTGGTTAACTGATTTTCGTACGTTCCTTTAAGGATATACTGCGTGCTGTGTGTCATGATCCAATAGCGCACATCGCCATACATAAAATTACCTTCAGTGCCGCCAACATAAAGCCTTGTCAGGTATTCACTGGAAATCAATTCTCCGGTATTCGGATCATACTGGACCAATCTATCCGGAACAATGGTACTGCTATAATCATAAACACGTCCGACTGTCAGGTCATAGAAGGAATTATTTGAAACTACATGACGGAGCCGGATACTCTGCCTGTTGGAGAGTTCTTTGTTCATTGGATAACTGCCCTTACGACCAAGTGTATCAAGTCCGGTATTAAACCACCTCCAATACTTGTACTGGTGATCGTAGGACTGTGAGAAATTCTGTGACCAGTCATATGAACCGCGGATTGAAAGTGCATCATTAATTGGATATGAAAGTTTTACTCCAACATTCCGATACAATGTGTACCCAAAAGGAAGATAACTGTCTTCATTTCTTAAACGCCCGGAGATAAAATACTTCAGCTTGTTAATGAAAGGAATCGGTCCGGAAAGATTTAACCCCCATGTTCCCAATGCAGGAATGATGAGATAATCAGAAGCAGCCGGATCATCAAGTACACTCATAAAATCGTACGCCGAACTTCCATCAGGTTTGCGAACCTGGTCCAGATAAAGGTCCTTCTGCTCCTGCGGAAGTCCTGTTACCTCTTCACGGTTGAGACTCCAATCCTTCTCATGGTATGGCGAAGAATTTAACATCGGAGATTCATAACTGAATTTACCCGTCATCTTTTCACCGCCATCTTTGGTGCTGATTGAAATAACGGCATCACCCGCGTTTCCGTATTCAGCATCAAATGTGCCGATATGTGCCTGAAGTTCCTGAACATTCTCAACCTCTACCTCGCCGGCAACACTTCTTGTAAATGGATTCATCATTGAAATTCCATCAACCTGATAGAGGATACCTCCAGTTCTTCCTCCTCTAACATGAAAAGCACCATCAGTACCGACAGTCACACCAGCCTGAAGTTTAATAACTTCATTAATATTCTGAGCCCTTAGGTCTTCTGAGATGGTCTTGCCTTCAATAACAACTCTCGTTGCAGTCTGATCTTTTTGTACCACAGGCTTTTTAGCCATTACTACGATTGATTCCATCTGAATGGACTCACCGGAAAGTTCATAATTCAACTCGGTGGTCAGGTCAGCCATTATTCTAATATCATTAATTGTTACAGATTGATATCCGATCATTGATAGTTTGACAGAATACTTCCCCGGGGGTATCCGGTTAATTAGAAAAAAACCGGCATTGTCAGTTGCGGCACCAAATGTGGAGCCCACAATAATAATATTTACACCCATCAAAGGTTCCAGTGTCTCCTTGTCAGAAATTACTCCCTGAAGTTTACCTGTATCTCCTGCCGGGCAAATACTATTAATGAAAATTATCGCTGAGATCAGCATTATTATTTTGTTCACTTCCGGACCTATTAGGATTTTAATATTTTTTCGGGGCAGAAGTCAGCATTGTAATGGCAGTATTCATTAACTGTTTATACAATGCTGACCAGAGCCTAATATAATTGTCTATTTGAGCATCAGCATCTTAAAAAACGAACTGGTGCTTCCAGTTCTCAGAACGGCAATATATACACCACTGGGCATCCTGTGCCCGCTATCATTCAAACCATTCCAGAATGAAGCATATCCCCCGCTATTTTTGGTTTCATTCACGAGAGTCCTCACTATTCTGCCTAAAGCATCATATATCAATATTGAAACTGGTCCGGACTGTGATATATTATAATCAAGTTTTATTGATGGGTTAAAAGGATTTGGATAACCAGAAATTAAATCGTAGGATTGTGGTTTAACAGGATTGGGACTCACACTGACTAACTGATCATATGGGAAATTACCATAAACCACTGCTGTTGTGTCAAAATCGTTAACTTCAGGTTTGTAGGATTCCCTCCAAACCATATCAATACCATAGGCCTTTCTGACTCTGTTCGACATCGTGGCATAACCTGCGTCATATCCGGCACGGTTCATTGCCAGAGGTGCTGACCATGTATTCCCTTGATCGGCGGAATAAGTATATACATTCTCATCTATTGAATTGCTGTCTTCAGCGTCTCTTTGGTAGATCAGGTGAATTATTCCATTAGAATCTGCCACAGCGGATGTTCCTAACATATCGGTAGCATAGTTGATATCTATTACTTTAGTTACCGATTGGTCCCACGTCTGATCCCATTCTTTTTTCTGAACGAGCATTTTTCTCGCCCTTATAGAATCAGTTGAGACATCGTTAGTATGGTAGATCGCATAAATATTTCCTGCAAGGTCTAAGGCAACTGTGGGATACCAGTTCGCCGAACGATCGGCTGTTGTCGTATCCGAAATCATTACCTCTCCCTGCCAGGAAGTTCCGTCATACTGGTTCGCCGAAATTTCTCTCCGGGCGCTATCCCAGGGTTGTCCGTTATGCCAGATTGCTACAAGTTTTCCATCTGCACCTGCTGATAATGTGCATCTTCCATTGGTAATCGAACCATCAATCAACCCTGATGAGGAAAGTTGTTCACCAATAGTTGACCAGGTGCTGCCGCTATCCTCACTTTTTACAGCCCAGACGAATTCATTTGGAGCTCCGGCGCCATCATTATTATAAACTACCCAAATATATCCCCTCGAATCAACTTCTATTGAAGTCTCCTCACAATTATCAGTATCCTGCAGCGACACCTTAATTGGTGTGGACCAGGAAATGCCATCAAACTTGGCATACATTATCTGATATTTTGCGCTGCTGGAGGCTCTTTCCTGCCAACTTGCATGAATATTGCCTAATTCATCAGCAGCTATTGCAGGTTTATCAGCCCTGTCTGCGGCAGAAGATACCGCTGCAGCAGGTGACCATACATCAAAATCATTGTCATAGACAGAATAATTGATCTGCCCTCCGGTGAGAGCTCTATCAACCCATACCACCATAAGTAATCCGCTTGGGGTTCTTGCAACTTTTTTTCCATGAAAATAGTACAGAGGACCATTATTGGCAACAGCATCAATAACGACGGAAGTCTGCTGACCAAATGTCATTGATACGAAAAGGGAAAAAAATATTATTGTAAAATATTTTTTCATTTTTACTCCGGGTTTGTTAATACGTAAAATATTAAAGGTAATTTAACAATAATGATGCCACAATTTGCAAGCAGGAATCATAAAATTGAAGAGAAATTGATAGTTAATTGTGCTGATTTCACTCAAAAGATAATTTGCTTTGTGATTTTGAGACACAGGAGAACATTCAGATTATTTTTGTTACTTAATTTTTAATGATGATCTACGCTTTTTGGCATTGAATGGCAAAAGATTGATTTGCCGAATTATCATCCTTATAAAATTGGGAAGAACCAGAGAAGATTGTTCATAAAGCTAAACATAAAAACGCTACTGCTAATCAGATCAGTTTATTAAGGAAGTTAAAAGTTCGAATAATTGAATGTCGGTCGAATAAAAACCATATGGAATATCGCTTGTCTGACTTTTAACTGATGTGAAAACTTAAAATAGTAATAAGTTCAGCTTCGTGGAAGTTTAATAATAAAGGTACTCCCCTCGCCAAAAATACTTTTCACCTCAATTTCACCTCCATGGAGATGGACTATTTTGCGGCAGATCGCTAAACCGATTCCGGTTGATTTCTCACCCTTTGTTGCTCGGGAGCTAACTT